>Ga0315274_10011895_pt1 | contig 12444 bp, 11 predicted proteins | sample YL17G02_20_MG_FD_203700 | JGI IMG/M metagenome (GOLD analysis project Ga0315274, IMG submission 203700) | Sediment microbial communities from Yellowstone Lake, YNP, Wyoming, USA - YL17G02_20 | ecosystem: Environmental > Aquatic > Freshwater > Lake > Sediment | place: USA: Wyoming | collected... | reverse complement strand
ATCTTTCGGTATTGCCCCTGCTGTCTTAGGCTATATCTTTGTTTACCGCACTTTTTATTTTTGGGCAACTTTAGCACTGTTTTTTTATCTTTTCTGTAGCGTAATGCGGCTGGCTAAATACAATGTTACCCCTAAAGAGAAACTGGCCAATTATTTTTATGGACTACCTACCACGGTCAGCGGGGGTGTAGTTGCCTCTTTTATATTAATATATAGAAAGAAGGAGTGCCTATCATTGCCGAAGCCTGTGCCTTTTGTTTTTCTTATCATAGTTATAACTCTTGCTTTTTTGATGGTCTCTCGCGTTAAATATCTTAACTTAGACGGGTTAAAACAAATAATCGGCAGAAAGATAAAAATAACAGTTTTAGTATTGGTGATCCTATTGATTGTGGCCGCCTTTACAAAGAGGGCAGGGGTTTCTTTGCTTACACTATTTGTAATCTACTTGATTTTTTCCCCTTTTGTGGTAAAAAGATTGGATGGTAATTTATAAGCCGAGGTAGCTCTCCTCCTGCGCCCTTCAACAAGTAAGTGATGGTAGGGCTTCGGAGGATTCGCAGACAAAAAGATTTAGCCGAGGTAGCTCAGTGGTAGAGCGCGGCCCTGAAAAGGCCGGCGTGGGAAGTTCGATTCTTCTCCTCGGCATTTAATATTTAAGAGGAGTTTTCATAACTCTCTAGTGTTAATGAATTTAGGCGTAATTACCTCATTTTTGAGGCGGTTACGTCTTTATTATTTCTTTAGAGATGTTTGGATAGGTTTGTAGGGTTTTGTATAATTTAGTTTCTTAACGTCACGCTAACGTCACAAGATTTTAGTGCTATGAATGGGCAGGGGTTCATAACTTTGGATATACTCACACGTATATTATCTGTTATTTGATATAAAGCGGGATTATTCTACCTCCTTTATGCGCTTTTAGTGGAAAAGCATTATGTTGCTGCTTAGACCTAAAAGTGCTAAAATAAAGTTTAGCCATTCATATGGCAATATGAAGGAGGTTCGGAATGCTCCCAATTAACAAGTCATTATGTTCCCAAAAAAAATGAACTACTCAATTTCTTTAGAGACCAGGCAATAAAAGCGCTTGAGTTAGTCAAAAAAACACACAATAAATCCGAATATAAAGAAAGGGCATCTGAAATCAATAAATTAGTGATTAAAATGAAGGATGATTTACTAAAAACAGTTTTACAAAAAGCAAATGAAGAAAAATGGAATAATAATGAGATTCTGAATTGTGTTTTAATGATAACAATTGTTAATGAATCTAGGCGTAACCGTATGTAAAAACATATGGTTGCGCCTTTATTCTTATTTAGGGGTATTTGTAGCAAGTTGTTTGTTTTTACTGTTGACTATTGAGAATAAGAGATGTATATAAGGATCTGTAATTCCATTCTACCGATCATACAGTTATCGTACTCTTTTAACTTTTCTGAATAATTGTTTAATTAATACGAAATTCCAGGAATCAAATGAATATTTTATTAGTTTATCCGAACTTCAGATACACCGCTTCTGGGGGATATGTGCCGTTAGGTCTACTATACATAGCTGCGGTAGCGAGAAAATATGGGCATAAGGTTTCTTTAATTGATATGACTTTTCAAGATGAACCCAGATTTTCAGAGCACCAACTGAAAGATATAGATGCAGTAGGTATTTCTTTCTCAACCCCATTAGCGGGCAAGGCATACGAAGCTATTAAGTGCATAAAAAGTACAAGACCAGAATTAACGTGCATTGCAGGAGGACCTCATCCCACGGTATGCCCGGAGGAATGTTTAAGAAAAGGGTTTGATATTGTTGTATTAGGGGAGGGTGAATATACTATTGTTGATTTATTAGAGAAGATGGAATCGTCTTGCAGTCTTCACGAAGTAAATGGAATCGCATTCTTAGAAAAGAATGAAGTCATTTTTACTGTTCCCAGAGCCTTAATAGAGAATCTCGATGATTTGCCCTTTCCTGCCCGCGACCTTATTAATTGGGATGCATATTCTAAAATTAACGATACAATTACTATTTTTACAAGCAGAGGCTGTCCCTATCATTGTTTATTTTGTAAGCCCATGCAGGAAAAATTATTTGGCAAAAGAGTAAGAAGGAGAACGCCTTCAAATGTACTAGATGAGATAGAAAAGATTATAAGGGATATCAAGAGAGCAGACTATGTATTTACTTTTATTGATGATACGTTTTTATTTTCTAAAGAGTGGATTGTATCTTTTTGTAATGAAATAAAAAACAGGAATCTAAAATTAAGATGGACCTGTCAGGCGAGAGTAGACAACATAGATGAAGAATTGTTAGAGACTATAAAAAAAGGAGGTTGTTTTTGGCTTAGTATGGGTGTAGAAAGCGGCTCCCAGAAAATTTTAGATTTTCTGACTAAAGGGATAAAGGTAAAAGACATTATCCGGGCATTTGATTTATGCCATAAAGTAGGGATAGGTACTTATTCATATATCATCATCGGCTCGCCGATGGAAACCAAACAGGATTTAGATGCAACAGCGAATTTAATTAAGAGAATAAGGCCGTCTTGTATTGCGATTTCGAGATTAACTCCTACGCTAGGATCAGATTTATATGAGTTTGCAGTCAAGCACGGGTTGCTAAATATCAGCAGCTTTGAAGAATACGATTATTATGCGAATGCATATCCGATAAACCTAGAATATCTTTCGAAGAGTGACTTAGATCGATACGGACATATTATGAGGCGTATCGCCCTAAGAATAAATTTATGGCGCAACATTACGAATCCATCATATCTGGAGAAGGTCGTTTTTGAAGTATTTAATCGCCCTAAAAGCATAATCGGAAAAATTACAAATATCCTGCGGTTGTTTTTTTAAAGCGCTTGTATCTGTAGCATTCCTCTGTTTAGATATACAATCGTTATTCCATAAATTTTAACTTCATTTTTCAAAATCTTTATTTGTTCCCTTTTAGATGCCTGCTAACCTGGTTCAGCCAGTGATCCCAGTAATATCAGTATTATTTTATTATAGTTATCTAAGACCATTATGTGCCCAAAATGTGCACATCCAAGTAAGAAATTCTCAAAATTAACGTCACCTTAATGGCACAAGAGCGGTTTTAAATATTTGCAATTCATTTTTAAATAAGCAGTTACGTAAATAGCAATCTTGATTCCCTCCCTCGGCATTTTGATTCTTCTCCTCGGCACTTAAAATAAATCCCCCACATCCATAATATCTAATGTGGGGGATTTATTTTATTCAGGCTATCTTTAGATTTTATATCTTAGTGACGTTGCTTGCCTGTTCTCCTTTTGGCCCCTGCGTAACTTCAAATTCAACTTCGTCGCCTTCCACTAAGGATTTATAGCCGTCTCCTTTTATCGCGCTAAAATGCACAAAGAGGTCTTTGCCATTTTCAGCAGTGATAAAGCCAAAACCCTTTTGATTACTGAACCATTTTACTTTTCCTTTTGCCATTTTATTACTTTTTCACCTCCCCCTTAATAAAAAAACCGCAAAGCACACTCTTCCTTTTTCTGCTTTACGGTTTACTTAAGACTAACAATATCTTTAAGTCTCCTTGCTTTGTTTCTAACTAAAATAAGCATAACACCTTTTTTTATTTTGTCAATTTATTTTTTTTAAGTAGCAGGGTTGACTATAATAAAAAAGTTGATATAATGATATAATATTTAATTAGTCACTCCGGCGTAGCTCAGTTGGCACCTGCCTGCCGCCTGCCTGACGGCAGTCAGGGTAGGCAGGGAGCATCGCTTTCGCCCCTCGATTACACTCGGGGTCCCTCGCATGCCGATGTGGCTCAATGGTAGAGCAAGGCTTTCGTAAAGCCTAGGTTGGTGGTTCGATTCCACTCATCGGCTCCATAAAAATATCTCGAGGGATCCTGGACGAAAGCGAAGGATAAGCTGTGGTCAATAAAGGTTCTCCCGCTCTATCAGTATAAAATACAAGAGCGGGATCCCGCCACGTATAGTTAAAATGATTATGGCGGGAAACTCCTCTCGCCGGCTTGTTGATTTCAGCTAGAGGTTTTAGCATTTATATGTCTAAATTCCACGAGGTTTTGAAAAATCGCAACTTCTTTTTGTTGTGGCTAGGCCAGATAATCTCACAACTAGGCGATAGGCTGGATCAGATGGCCCTGATTGCTTTTGTCTATTTAAGGGCGCCTGGCTCCACAATAGAAATCGCTAAAATCCTTTCTTTTACCATAATCCCGGTATTCTTGATTGGCCCTATTGCCGGAGTATATGTGGATAGATGGGATAGGCGCCGGACTATGTATGTCTGCGACCTTTTAAGGTCAGCCCTGGTATTAACCATACCGCTATTTCTATTTTACGGGAAGACAATCACCCCTATCTACCTTATCATATTTATAGTATTCTCCATCGGGAGGTTTTTCGTGCCGGCAAAATTATCCATAGTTCCTGATTTGGTTGAGAAAAAAGATTTATTAATGGCAAATTCTCTGGTTAATACTACGGGGATGATTGCGGCGATACTGGGTTTTGGCATAAGCGGCGTGGTGGTAGAATGGCTGGGTGCCAAAAGCGGATTTTACCTGGATGCTTTAAGTTTTTTAGTCTCCGGGACCCTCATCTTTTTTATTACTAAAAGATCCAGCGCCTCTATGAATCTCAAAAAAGTTAGTAAGGAAATAGTTGAGGTTATAGGGAAGTCCGTGCTGCAGGAGATCAAAGAAGGTGTTTTATATTTTATACAAAAGAAAGATATCAGATTTACCGCTGGCATCATCTTTATATTATGGTCGGCCTTGGGAGCAGTTTATGTGGTCTTGATTGTCTTTGTGCAAAAGACTCTGCATTCGGCAACCAAGGACCTCGGGCTTTTGATTATGTTTTTAGGGATAGGGCTGTTTTTAGGTTCGCTTGTCTATGGCCGCTTTGGCCAGCGGTTTTCCCAGTATAAGATAATATTTGTTTCACTGGTTTTAAGTGGTATAATGCTGGTCGTTTTTGCCTTCACCATACACCGTTATCCCTATTTTATGATTGCTGCAATGTTATCTTTGCTCTTTGGCGTGGTGATTGCGCCGATTATGATTGCCTCAAATACCATCATACACAATGTTAGCGATAATGTGATGATGGGTAAAATTTTTAGTTCCCTTGAAATAGTAATGCATTTAGGATTTTTGTTATTTATGTTTATAAGCAGTCTGCTGGCAGAAAGGATTTCCCATCTCTCTATCCTGGTGAGCGTAGGTTGTTTATTCTCTGTTTTGGGGGTGGTAAACCTTATATACCATCGTAAAATACCATGGTCAGATTAGAAGAACACAAACAAGGCACAGAACATAAAGCAATAGAAAAGGTTCCTTTACCGGACAGGGTCTATATACCTTTATCTCAACACCTAGGCAAGATTTGTGCACCTTTAGTGAAGGTGGATGATTTAGTAGCTACGGGTCAAAAGATCGCTGCAGCAGAAGCCCAGGTATATGCGCCTATACATGCCTCCATATCAGGTAAGGTTGTTTCTATACAAGACTGGCCGCATCCTGTTTTAGGCCGCTGTAAGGCCATAGTTATTGAAGGGGATGGATTGGACGCGTCACAAAGTCACCAGGTCACAAGGTTACCAGAAGAAGTAGACAAACTTACAGCTGAACAGATACGCAATATTGTTTTTGAAGCCGGCATTGTAGGCATGGGGGGTGCTGGTTTTCCCACCCATATAAAACTAAACCCCCCTAAACCGGTGGATACCCTGATTATCAATGGCGCAGAGTGTGAGCCATATTTAACCGCAGACTATAGATTGATGATTGAGAAGACAAGAGAAATTCTGCAAGGGGTTACGCTCGTAGCAAGGTGTTTAGGGGCCAAGCAAGTGTATATTGCTATAGAGGATAATAAACCGGAGGCCGTAAAGAAGTTCACAGTTCACAGTTCACAGTTCAGAGTAAAAGTTTTAAAATCGGTTTATCCACAGGGCGGTGAGAAACAGCTAATAAAAAATATATTAGGCAAAGAAGTTCCAACGGGCAAGCTTCCTTTTGATATCGGTGTAGTGGCGTATAATGTAGCCACTGTTTTAGCAATTTATGAAGCAGTATATCTGGATAAGCCTTTGTATGAACGCGTAGTTACTGTCACGGGTAGCTGTATTGCTAACCCTAAAAACTTATTAGCGCGTATAGGTACGCCTATAAAAGAATTAATTGATTTTTGCGTGCTGCTAAAAGAAGGACCTTCCAAGATTATCATCGGCGGGCCCATGATGGGTATTGCGCAATATACGGATGAGGTGCCAGTTATAAAGTCTACTACGGGAGTTGTTTTACTCAATAAAGAAGAAGCAAGAATTCAGGAGGAGGAGTTTTGTATCCGCTGCGGCGCATGTGTCAGGGCATGCCCTGCGGGCCTGATGCCTTGTTTGATAAATTTGGCCTCAGAGAAAGAAATGTGGACAGAGGCTAAAGCCTATAGAGCGATAGATTGTATTGAGTGCGGTTTATGCAATTATGTCTGTCCGGCAAACAGGGGATTAACCCAGTCCATCAAAAGGGCTAAATTAGAGGCAGTAAAATGAACCCCGCCTTTCTTAAAATAGATATTATGAAAAGAAACGCGGGTATTTATAAGGAGGAAAGAAGGGCGGGATGAAAGAGATGATACGTTATGGTTTTATCCTCTCCTTAATTTGTGCAGTAGCAGCTGGTCTTTTGGCAGGTATGAATTCTTTGACTAAAACTAGAATTATTGCCCAGGCGCAGGCAGAGGAAGAGCTTAGCCTGAAAGAGGTCATACCAGAAGCCGCTCATTTCGAGGCAGTCAAGAGAGGTGATGAGATTATTTATTATAAGGCACACGATAAAAACGGTAACTTAATCGGCGTTGCCTTTAAGGCCTCTGGCAAGGGCTATTCCAGCACATTAGAGGCTATGGTAGGCATGAGAGTAGACGGGGTGATTACTGCTATAAAAATATTGAGTCAGAATGAGACCCCTGGCCTAGGAGCCAGGGTGAGCGAGCCTTCTTTTGCCGGGCAATTTAGCAATAAAAATATCCAGGGTTTAAGCGAAGTCCAGGCAATCACAGGCGCAACCATATCCTCAAAGGCAGTGATAGATTCAGTCAAAAAGAAGGCAGAGGGAATTCAGGCCTTGATAAAAAATGAACCCCGTTAGAAAGTTAACGGGGTATATAATTGGAGGTTTCTAACGGGGTGAAAGATAAACTAATAGTCAGCGTTTCACCGCATCTGCATAAAGATGAATCTGTAAGTAAGATTATGTGGATGGTAATAATCAGTTTGCTGCCAGCAGGTGCGGCTGGTGTATTTATCTTTGGGATAACTGCACTCTGGGTGATTATTTTAGGAGTAGTCTCTGCCTTGGCAACAGAGGCAATCTTACAGGTATTGAGCAAAAGAAAAGTTACCATCTTAGACGGCAGCGCAGTTATTACCGGATTACTCTTGGCCTATAACCTACCGCCCAAAGTTCCTTTTTGGCTTCCGATTGTGGGTGCCTTTTTTTCCATTGCTATAGGAAAGCAGGTTTTTGGAGGGTTAGGTCAAAATATCTTTAATCCCGCATTAGTGGGTAGGGTTTTTCTTATGGCCTCCTGGCCCAAGTATATGACTACTTTTACTAAGCCATTGAATTACGATGCGATAACCTCTGCTACGCCGCTTGCCTTGCTCAAAGAAGGCAGGGTTTTAGAAAATATTTCTTATTTAGATTTATTTTTAGGCAAAAGGGGTGGTTGTATCGGTGAAGTCTGTATTTTAGCACTCCTCTTAGGGGCATTGTTTCTTTTTATCAAGGGCTATATCTCCTGGCATATACCTCTACCTTATATTCTTACTGTTGGTGTGTTTACCTATATATTTAGCCAGAAAGGATTATTCAGCGGAGATTGGCTGTTTCATATTTTATCAGGTGGGCTGATACTCGGCGCATTCTTTATGGCTACGGATTACGTAACCTCGCCTTTAACCCGCAAAGGCCAGGTTATCTTTGGCATAGGCTGCGGAGTAATTACTGCAGTTATTCGGTTATGGGGAGGTTATCCTGAAGGGGTCTCTTATGCCATCTTAATGATGAATGCAGCCACGCCTATAATCGACCGCTATACTAAGACGCGTGTTTACGGTGGAAAATGAACCCCGCCCTTCCTAAGTTGAATAGCTTAAGAAGAGTTGGGGTATAGATTAGAAAGGAAGAGCGGGGTGAGAAAATTCTTTAACGAATTCTTAAAAGGCATAATCCGTGAGAACCCTACCTTTGTCTTGGCTTTGGGCCTCTGTCCTACCTTGGCAGTTTCTGTTTCTGTAATCAATGGCATTGGAATGGGAATTGCCGCAACCTTTGTGCTTTTGGGCTCTAATATTATAATTTCTTTGCTTAAAGACTTTATCCCTGATAGAATCCGCATTCCCTGTTTTATTGTGGTTATTGCTACCTTCGTTACCATTACAGAAATGACCATGAAGGCATATAGTCCGGCATTAAACCGCGCCTTAGGTATATATGTACCGCTTATCGTAGTAAACTGTATTGTTTTAGGACGGGCAGAGGCGTATGCCCAGAAGTCAACAGTAATTAACTCTTTATTTGATGGTTTAGGTATGGGGGTAGGTTTTACCTTGGCTTTAATCTTAATTTCAGGCATAAGAGAATTCTTAGGCGCAGGGACACTCTTGGGGCGTAGTCTGATTAAGGGTTTTGAGCCTGCCTTTGTCCTGGGTATGCCTTCGGGTGCGCTATTGGTTATCGGATTATTGCTGGGATTCTTCAATATCTTAAAGATGAGAAAAGAATGAACCCCGCCCTTCCTAAAAATTATTTGCTAAATAATAATGGGAAGGTCTGGGGCATATATCAGAAAGGAAGGGCGGGGTGAATGCCGCACAGTTTTTAGCCATCTTTATATCAGCAGTATTTATCTATAATGTCATACTCTCCAGATTCTTAGGGCTGTGTTCTTTTATCGCTATTTCTAAAGAGACAAAACCAGCCTTGGCGATGAGTTTATCCGTGATGTTTGTGACCACCATGTCTTCGATAATTACTTGGCTCATCTATCGCTTCTTGCTCATCCCCTTTCACCTTACGTACCTACGCACCATATCTTTTATCTTAGTCATTGCTACCTTTGTGCAGTTTGTAGAGATGGTCATTAGAAAAATAAGCCCGCCTATGTATAGATTTTTTGGGATATATCTGCCTTTGATTACGGTAAACTGTGCGGTATTAGGAGTGGCAGTGTTAAATTCAGATATGTTTTTTGCTAACAGTAAGAGTATGCCGGGGAGTTTTTACTATTCTACATTTCAAGGCATATGCGTGGGCTTGGGTTATACCCTGGCCATGCTTCTGATGTCCGGGATAAGAGAAAGATTAGATCTTTGCAATGTCCCTAAGGCAGTAAAAGATTTTCCGCTGGCCTTTATTATTGCCTCTATCATGAGTCTGAGTTTCCTGGGTTTTAACGGATTTAGGTTCTAATATGGAGATTCTAATTCCTGTCTTGAGTTTAGGTGTTGTGGGTTTGCTATTTGGCGTAGGCCTGGCGCTTGCCTCCAAGAAATTTACAGTTCAGGTGGATCCGCGCTTGGAAAAAATTCACGGGCTTCTGCCGGGTTCAAATTGTGGTGCCTGCGGCGGAGCGGGTTGTTTTGGTTTTGCTGAGGCGGTATTAAGCGGTAAATTAAAAATAGATGCCTGCCGGGTCAGTAGCAATGAGGTAAAAGAAAAGATTGCCCAGGCTTTGGGCAGGAAACTCCAGAAAGATGTAAAAAGAATTGCGGTCTTACACTGTAATGGCGGAACAAGAGTAAAGGATAGATTCTTGTATCAGGGCACAGAGGAATGTGTGGCGGCAAATTTAGTTTTAGGCGGACAGAAAGAATGCGTCTATGGATGTCTAGGATTTGATTCCTGTGCAAAGGTATGTCCTTTTGGTGCCATAAAGATGTCTGATGAAGGCCTACCTCTGGTAGATGAGAATAAATGTAAGGCCTGCAATAAATGTGTTATGATATGTCCTAAGAAATTATTCAGCCTTGTTCCTATAATAGGCAAGGTTTATGTTGCCTGCAGTTCGCGCGATTTAGGTAAAGACACCAAGGCAGTCTGTCCTGCGGGATGCATTGCCTGCCGGTTATGCGAAAAGGCCTGTAAGTTTGATGCTATACATGTAATTGATAATTTGGCCGTGATAGATTATAATAAATGCACATCTTGCGGAGAGTGTGTTAAGGTCTGTTCGATGAAGACCATCCGGGTTAGGACCTAAATTGTTAATTTCGTTAGGTTCGTTTAGTTCGTTAATTTCGTTTAAGGAGACTTATGATGAATATTGCAGTCTTTGCTTCAGGAAGAGGGACAAATTTTAGCGCTCTTGCCCGTGCTGTAAAAAAGGGTAAAATAAAGGCAAATTTATCTCTCTTGGTTTGTGATAATCCCAAGGCAGCTGTGATTAATAAGGCTAAGCGGGCAGGTATAAAGGTAGCCTTGGTAAAAAGAGAAGACTTCGGCAATAAAAAAGATTTTGAAGCAAAGGTCATTCAGCACTTGGAAGAAAACAGAGTTGATTTAATAGTATTAGCTGGTTTTATGCGTATCTTGAGTCCGGAATTGGTTCAGAAATATAAAGGCCGTATACTTAATATTCATCCCGCGCTCCTGCCTTCTTTTAAGGGTGAAGAAGGGATAAAAGACGCTTTTGATCATGGTGTTAAGGTTACAGGCGTGACCGTGCATTTCGTGGATGAAGAGATGGACCACGGCCCGATAATTCTACAAAGGCAAGTCGCAATAGAAGAAGACGATACCTTAGAATCCTTAGAGGCGAAGATACACAAGGTAGAACACAAGCTTTATCCCGAAGCCATTAAGTTATTTGTGGAAGGTAGGTTAACTATCGAGGGAAGGAAAGTCAAGATTTCTAATCGATAGGTCTCGCCAAAATCGCCGCCCGGTTTAAAATAATCCTATTCTGGGTAAGTAAATTATTTAATTCTGCAGCTGTAAAATCTCTAAACCCGTATGTCTTTAGGGTGTAGATAACTACCTTTAATATTTCCTTGTCTATATCCGCATTTTTATCTACTTCTGGTTTTTGAAATTTTAGTTTTATGCGATGGTTAATTTGAAGAGCGATAAATTCATCTAAGGTTATATCCCTGTAATCCAGATGCAGCCCTTCTTTATCGCCTATGATATCTGGCGATATATTTGTTTCATCTATGGTGCGGTGTTGGTACTCACCCCAGGAGATGAACTCATAAGAGACTTTTTTTAAATCTAGATAATAGAATATCTCGCTGGTTTCAAAACCATTCTTTATATCCGCAAAAACTAAAGAGAAGAATTGAGGCTCTCCTTTCTTTAAATGCTCCATGCTGAACATTACGCGGCGCAAGGCCTTCCAGACATTATTGATTTTCTCTAAGACGGCCTTGTTGTACTTATATTCCTGAAATTTTTCTTTTTCCGGTATAACCTTAATCAGGTATTCAAGTTTTAGCATCCCATCTTTAAACGCAGTCCTGTTATCCTCAATTATAAATCTTTCTAAATATTTCTCAGGTTTATCTGATTTGGCAAGCATATCCTCAACTGGCGTATAAATCCACAGTGTCTGGCCCACCAGCTTTGCTTTAACGTCTATGTTATATTCATTGCTGCAGATATCCTGTATTGCGCGTTCGATATTTTCTTTAAGATAGGTGGGTTTGGTAGAGGAAGAACAACCTAAGATAAGGCAGGTTATAATGAATAGATTAAGGCCTGTTCTTGCCAAATTCCTTAAAGATGGCCTCGATCTCATCATAATTAAGCTCTTCTTTTGCAATTAGTTCTTTGGCCAAGCGATCAATTAACGGTTCTTCTTTTTTTAAGAGTTCCTGGGTTTCTTTTAGGCAAAATTGCATTATCTCCTGTACATCATTGTCTAACTTCGTTTTCATCTCTTCGGATATAAGTATCGAGCCGCCTACGCGTCTATAGAAATCGAGGGCGTGGAAATCGCCGATTATTCCTGATTTTCCCATACCCATGCGCCAAACCATATTATGTGCAATATAAAGCGCATTAGAAAAGTCGCTTCCCACACCGGAGGTGGTGAATCCCAGTTTTATTTTTTCTGCGGCATAGGAACCGAGGGAAATTTTAATTTCATTTAAGAGTTCCTTCTGATCTCTTATAAATATCTCTTCGCGTTCCGGTACCCAGGTTGCTCCTCCGGTATGTCCGCGCGGCGTGATGGTTATTTTAAAGACATCCTTTGACGGCACAAGTAGATAAGTTACTATAGCATGTCCTGCTTCATGATAGGCGATCTGCCATTTTTCCTTTTCGCTAATTTTAATCCTGCGTTTGATACCAAGGGTAATTCTCTCTCTGGCATCGTCAATATCCTTCATAGTTATCATAGGCCTCTTGTTGCGT
>Ga0315274_10011894_pt1 | contig 12445 bp, 13 predicted proteins | sample YL17G02_20_MG_FD_203700 | JGI IMG/M metagenome (GOLD analysis project Ga0315274, IMG submission 203700) | Sediment microbial communities from Yellowstone Lake, YNP, Wyoming, USA - YL17G02_20 | ecosystem: Environmental > Aquatic > Freshwater > Lake > Sediment | place: USA: Wyoming | collected... | reverse complement strand
ACAATCCAAAGTCAGGTCTTTGAGGTTAGGATTTTGAGAGTATAGTTAGTTCTCTTGGCAGAATTTGGTGGAAAAGGTGAATGCTAAGAAAATAGATTTGAAGGTTTGAAACAGAGGTCGCGATAAAATGAAAGGTGATAATTTTCATCAACGTTCCCCTTCTATTAGCTCTGACGACAAGAGTAGTGCATGAGATGAGCTCTGGATTTGAAGTCTTTGGACTTGGGGTTTTGGCTGGGATCGTGGCGACAACCATCGTAACCGCCATTGGATATCTGTTTCGGTACTTCATTGTTGTTCGTGTAGGCCATTACCTCATCGAAAAGGTCCTTATCTGCTTCCCGCAGCATAGAAATATCAGTGGTACCTGGGAAACCGAGTTTTGGAAAGATGACAGAAGCTATACCGAGATAGCCAGAATTTCGCAGCTTTTTGGCACTGTCTGGGGAGTTATAGAATTCAATAAAGAGGGACAATTGAGAAAGTACAGAATGACTGGTAGAATTAAAGAAAATGTGCTCTCAGCCACGTACGAGATAGTAAGTCCCACAGAACCCCTGGACAGAGGGTCATTCACCTTGGCTCTTTCTCGTGACGGCATAAAGCTGGAGGGATGTTATGCTTGGACCGACGACGAAAGCCCAGTTCCTCAGGGGAACAAATATGTTTGGATAAAGCCGGTGCATCTCGGTACTGACGGTATCCAAATCAGAAGAAGCCCGATTCACGGAAAAGGCGTCTTTGCAAATAAGGAATACCCGGAGGGTTGCGAAGTGGCCTATTTTCGCGGATACGAGGTCTATCAAGATACTCGCAGTTCTCTGACGCTGGAAGGCCGCAAAATTGAACCAACCGGGGCACTTAAGTACCTGAATCATTCTTGTAATCCTAACTGTTATTTCCGAGGAAGAACCTTGGTTACAAAAAGACGAGTTCCGCCAGGTGAGGAGCTTAACGTCGACTACTTGGCCACAGAAGATAGTCTTAGATATGCTTTCAAATGTAAGTGCCAGAATGCCGAGTGTAAAAAAACTATCCGTTTCCGGACGTAACACATTTTTTAAATAGAGGATTTATAATTTTGTGGGGCTCCGGTGTCAGGCCTACAGTCTTGACAGATTTCTTTAGTCGCAATAAAAGGTCGTGTCTTTAATGTTGGCATTTCCAGAATTTGGTGGAAAAGGTGGCCGCTAAAAAAATATAAAATACCTTATTACCGTTGCCTGGTACCGTAACAAGCGACGATTAAAATTTATAAGGGGAGGGAGTTTCTATAATGAATCGGAAAAATGAAAAGGCTGAAAGATCGAAGAAATCACACAATAGAGAAAAGAAGACCACAAAAGGCGCTTTAATTAAGGGTATGTCTAAAAAACTTCCTTATGAGATAATTGATAATCCTCTGTTCAAAAGAGGGCTTAAGAAAATTATGAGACGATATTCAGGAATTTATGCTCTTTATCGAAAAGACCGGTTATATTATGTAGGATTAACGCGAGACCTATTTGGACGTATCAAATCGCATCTCGATGACCGCCATAGAGCGAAATGGGACCACTTTGTCATTTTTAGAATAAAGCGAGTAGACTATTTAAAGGATATTGAGACCCTCATTACTCATTTAGTTTCTATCCCTGGTAACCGAGCTAAAGGTAAGGTGCCGCGAGACGCAGACATAACTCGTATTCTTAGAAATGTATACCAACAATATCGTAAGGGGACGAGAAAAATTTTGGAAGCATTGAAGAAATAAAGTGGGAAAGCTGTGGGGTCAGCCCTTGACACGGGACAGCTCACCAATGCAGGGACAGGCGTTTGAAGTCAGCATTTCAAGAACATACTTAGTTCTCTTGGCAGAATTTGGTGGAAAAGGTGACCGCTAAGAAAATAGACTTGAACCTCATTAATCTTTATTTCCGTCCGGGCCAGGGAGCTTTAGTCTAACATTATAGCCCGGACCCTACTTTGTTCGCTTGTTTGGTGGCATTTGAAGATGTGACCTTTGGGTTCGCGCAGTCATTGCTTGAAAATCCAAAGGATGATTATTCCCTCTTGCATGGGAAGGAAAGAGCCTTTACTCGTTATGCCAAAGATAATGATTTTAGGTAATGAAAGAGGTATAACCTTTCTGTATCAAGAAGAGCTTAATGATGTACTTGGAATAGATTCAGTTTCTTTTGCCGACTTCGATAAAGCCTTTTCCCGCCTTTCCACCGAAAAGTTTGATTTGTTTTTGTATGATCCTGATGATGGAGATGTTGGACTAGACCATAAGGAAGCTATCACTAGAATACATTTGGCATACCCGAATATGCCAATCCTTGTAGCCAGTGTGAGGGCGGATAAGGCTTCCTATGGAGATTATTTTGTCTTAAAAGGTGATCTGCCTTCGCTAATCCTAAAGGTGTGCCAGATCTTACAGATGGACATGCAAATGGCTCTTGATCACTATTTCGATATCGGCAAAGATTTAGTAATCGAGAGAATAGAAAAGCCTAAGAAAGAAGTTAAGATATTTATCTGCTATGCCAGAGAAGATTTTGGACAAGCCGATCGAATTTACAGAAGATTGAGGTTTGAAAAATATATCCCTTGGATGGACCGCAAGAATATAGTAGGGGGGCAAGATTGGAATTTGGAAATAACAAGAATGATTGAAGAAGAAAGTAATTTCTTTTTGGCTTGCCTATCCAATAATTCGGTATCCAAAGAAGGATATGTTCAAAAAGAGTTAAAAAAAGGATTTGAAATTTTGGACAAACAACCTGAAGGCAGAATTTATCTAATACCTGTGAGGCTTGATGAGTGCAAAGTCCCTCAGCGCTTAAAGAACCTTCATTGGATTAATCTGTTTGAATTTCAAGGTATGGAGAATCTGCTTAGAGCCATCGGGGAGGGGTGTAAGCAGAAAGGGTACACATAGGGCACAGACGATGGGGTGCCACATCGAAAAATACGGACACAAACCATTTTTAAGATGAGTCCTAAGAATGCGTGAGTAGGTCTTTAATGTTGGCAGAATTTGGTGGAAAAGGTGGCCGCTAAAAAATAGACTTGATTCCCGATATGCCATTTTGCGGCTCGTGAATGAGGTTGATTCCCATTTCAAGGTCTGACACCTTTGTTTCTAGCAGTTCAATCGCGGGCCCCGTCGGGTCACCGAAATAGGAGGCACAATGCCATCACTGGTCGAGGAACTCCAACGGGAAAAGCTGTGGGGTCAGCCCTTGACACGGGACAGCTCACCGGTATTTGAAATGTAAACCGCCGGACCAAGATGGAAACAAATACGAATGGACAATCCTCGTGACCAGTTACTGGATGTAGTATCAAACGGGATAGTGATTGACGTCTTTTCCGCCGAAGAGGCGCTTTTCCTCGATGAATTAATTGGCCAAGATGCACAGAGGATTAACGAAAAAACCTTCGGTGCTTTCTTTGGGAGTCTGCAAATTATTCTTGGGCGACACCTTATTTTGGCCGTCAATAGAATATTTGAGATTCCACATTCTCGCTATCAATTGCGTAGTATCCCTGTTGCGCTTCAAATCTTGGAGAACCATGCAGACAACCTCAAAATTGAACAGCGCTCACGTCTTAAGAAAAGGCTACGGAGCGTTAATCTTGTCCAAGAGGAACAAGAATTTGACACCTTAGCTGATTCCAAATTGACAGCGATTCTTACTGAATATTTCCGGAAGACCTTACCAAGGGCCGATTTGACAAAACCGGAAGGGTTGCCGAAGGCTTTGAACGCTCTTAAGACAGCACGGGACAAACAGATTGCCCATCATGAGGCCATAGAGTCAAAGAATCTTCCAAAAGCGACATACGCTGAGATAGATCAGTTGGTAGCTTATGCAAAGCAATTTTTAGCAATAGTCGGGGATGCATATCTAAGCACTGGTTATGAGTTTGAAGATGGTACGTATCGGTTTACATCTGATGCGAAACGAGCCACACGCTCTCTTAAACGATTGTTGCTAAAGGCGGGAGTGTTTTCCTAAGCGACAAAACATCTAGCACGCGCCTCGAACTTGGGGGTCTTCGACCCGCAAAAGCGAGGGTCAGCTCTTTAATGTTAGCATTTCCAGAATTTGGTGGAAAAGGTGACCGTTAAGAAAAGGAATTTGGGTCTGTTACAAACTTGAATTCTGTCCGATGTCAAGGGGTGGCCTCTGATATATTTTAACAGCTTAGATGAGAATCAGGCATGTAATAAAATGTAATAATAGATAGAATTTTCTTATCGTAATATTATTTTTCTCTCTACTATCTGTTGGGTTGTAGAAGAAAGGATGTGATAGAAGGTGAATCCTACGATACTTGCAATCATAAGTATAACGGCAACTGTTGTTCTAGGAGTATGGGGCATCTACATTATGGTAAAGCGGAAATACCCTGGACAGATTACGTTTGTGCGGGAATCATGTTTGGGTCTCTTCGACTCGATTGTCAAAAATATGCCGGAGCTTGCTGTGCAGTATAAGGGAACACCAGTTGGGGAGGGACTGGTTCTTCTCAAGGGGTCTCTTCTGAACACCGGATCAAAGGACATTTCAGAATCCATGGTTGAAGAGAAGGTCTCTATTTCATTGCCGGAGAATTTCCGATGGCTAACAGCCAAGGTGGTTTCGACCTCACCAAAAGTCCAGGCTCATGTGGCAATATTGGATCGCTCAGTCGTCTTGGAAACCAGTTTGTTCCGCTGCCGGGAGCATGTTCGTTTCGAAGCTTTGGCTGAATTGCCTACCGAAGATCCGCAGGGCAAGAAAAGAGGAGAAACCATAGAGAAGAGACTAATCAAAGCGTTGACGATCAACCACAGAATAGCTGACACCCAAAAGATCAAGACGAAGGATCTGCCACCCCCTGACTACGGCCTGAGACGCTTCAAGAAGCGCTTTGTCGCACTCGGTGGCTCTGTGGTTATGGGAGTAGTTCTTATCGTAGTCCTATGCTTCACTGGAATGCCTGGAGAATTCCGTTTCCTGATTCCCTCAGGCGATGGGCGGACCATTGAAGTAAATGCCAGACCCCGTGCTGACGGAACGCTAAGAGTTAAAGGTATTCAAGACAAGACGTATTCGAAGACCGTCCCCGCGGAGCAGTTCTTTAAGACCCCAGACATTGTTCCTAAGGTTGTGCCAGACACGCTTTTTAAGGTTTTTATGATTCCCTCTATAATTTTGTACATTGGTTTTCCTTTACTTCTCGCAGCGATCACTTACTGGGAGCATAGGCAGACCAAGAAGCTGAGGCAGCTACTGAGCATCCTTGAATGAAACAAAGCAACCCAACAAAGAGCTGAAGGCGACCGTCTAAAGCCGGCGCCTTAGCTCTGTCGTTAGGGCTTATAAAAATGTGACTTGATGGCAGCGCAAATGGGTCGACTTGAACTCTCATGCAAACTAGTCAACATATCTATTCCATACCGTAGCGGGGCTATCGTCTGGCCTGAAAGCAACTCCGAGTTATGTGTTGTAGATGAGGCAGAGGGAAGAATCGGTTATTACATGGCATGGTGCAACAACGTTGATCCAGATGGGATAAGAGACAACCAATCCTTAGGAAAGCATGGGGGTCAGCCCTTGACACGGGACAGCTCACCAATGCAGGGACAGGCATTTGAAGTCAGCATTTAAAGAATATATTCAGTTCTCTTGGCAGAATTTTGTGGAAAAGGTGAACACTGAGAAATAGGCTTCACCCCCCCCCGCATGATAATAAAAGGCAAAGGATCAGGTCTCAACAATGAAAAAAGCCTTGTCAAAAATTGGGAACAACCCCCAAAGCCCAAATAGGCAATAAAGGAACTGAGAAGTGAACTCTAATCTACAGGAGATGCAATGATGTATTTGAAAAAATCCTTTACAGGGAATTTGGGTATCTCAATACTTGGGAGCATTATAGCAACATTTATTTATAATGGCACCCGTTATTTTTTTACTGCCCCTGCGGGTACCCCTTTTCCATGGTTAAGTTTAGTTATTTCAGGCGTTATATTTTTAATCCTTTTTTTGTGTTATTTTTGGGTTAAATCATTATTGACTTCCCTAAATAAAACATTAGTCCATATCAGGCAAACAGGTATGGATTATTTCGGGACCCCCCTGTTACATAATGATAAAGAAGAAGGTTTCCATTCAGCGTGCCAGCAAAAAATCCAAAATATTCTTCAGATGAAACTGGGGGTCAGACTTAAAGATTGAAATATGAAAGGAATCCAGGACTGGAACTTTAATGATGGTTTTTAGAATATATTTAATTCTCTTGGCAGAATTTGGTGGAAAAGGTGACCGTTAAGAAATAGTAACAGCTGCAATGTCTGGTCTACGCTTTTGCCTGGCTTCTTAGCAATATATAGTTTAGTTCCTTAGAAAAGTGAAATGTTAGATGGATCTTGAACCCTGAACTGCCAAGACTGCTAAGGCGTTATGTCGGCTTATTAATAAAAAATGATTCAAATCTCGAAGGCGGGCACCAAATGTTAGAAGAACAAGTCAAAAAATTAAAATTCATTAAAGGCGAACTTAGAGAAGGCACTTACAACATTTTACAAAAAGCCCAGTGGGATGAATTTTCAAGAGAGTTATCGAATTACGGAAGTACCCTTCTTGGAGACATAGAACAGAAAAGAGATGAGATCCGTAAACTTAAAACACCTCCCCTCTTCTTCTTAGGGCGGAAACAGTTAAATAAGTTGAGCTTAGAGTACAATGAAATAGCGATAAATGTCGACCTTTTCTTTGACGCGAGTATGCGTTGGCTTAAGTCTATCATTGATGGATATAAATATGAAGAATATCAGATTCTCAGCAAGCATTACGTTGGAAAGTTAGTTGAACATTGCCGTCAAGCTTCAGATTATTTAGGAAATCTTATTTCTGCAAGAAGAAGTGATTACTATCATTATCAAGCTCTTTTTTTCTCAGTTCTGGCTATAGTAGTTGCAACGATATCCTTGATTATGGGAAAGATAATAAAGTGAATGACACATGCTCGGGATAAGGTCTCGAAATGGGAACCGCTATGACTGCTTTGGCGTTATTAGAGCTTGTCAAAGAAAATAATTCACATTTCAAAGCTTAAGTTGCTCTTTTTTAACAGCGTTTCTTAATTTATGCGCCATTGCTGTCAAGTGACCCAAGGATCAGGCTGAGATGATTTCTAGGAGGTGTGAAATGGAATGGTCGCCGTGGATATCTTTTTCTGAAGTTGGGCATTACCGCATTCCTGCAAAGCCCGGAGTTTACGAAATCAGATGTGTCAGTGGGAGAGGAAAGCCATTTGAGATTTATAGAGCCTACGGGGTTGATGAGCATGGGATTTTGTCTATTGGAGAATCATTGAACTTGAGCGATCGCCTCCACGGATTTTGGAGAACGATTCAACCACACACGAAAAGATCCAGTCACGCGGCGGGCTGGTATTATGTCTCCCTTGGGTATAACCATGTTTTTAAAAAGGAAAAGCTTCAATTCAAATACAAAGTTACTGAAACGAAAAAACAGGCACAGAAGGAGGAGTTTATCCTCCTGTGCAAATACAGGAGTCAGTTTCTTGATCTACCGCCTTTGAATAACAATCTGGGGAAATATCCTAAAAGAGGCTGGAAGAAAATAATGAAAGCTATTACTGGGATAGACCCGCTTGAGGGTTAGATAGAAGCAGAAAGCTCAGATCTCAACAATCAACCATGGATTAAAATGGGACACAAACAGCGCAGGGTCAGGACTAAAATCTTCTAGTTTGGCGGTGTGCTTACTTCTGGCCTTGGCAGAACATGGTGGAAAAGGTGAACACCAAGAAAATGGATATGATCCTCGTCAATCTTTCTTTCCACCTGCGCCAGGAGGCTTCAGTCTAACATTATAGACCCGCCCCTACGACATTTTGGGCAGATTGGATTCAATGGGAGGAGGTAATAAGAATGACCGTACATGAAAAAATTTCGAAATTGGAAGCACAGATAGATGAGTTGCGGAAAGACTTGGATGAGTTGAAGAAGATGGGTTTTAGGTTTAATGACTCCTACTTTAAAAAGGACCTGAATAACCTTAGAGATGCCCTCTTCGCATCTACTCAGAAGATAGAAGAGAAACTGAATCGGAAGATTTTGGATTTGGAAGAACGGGTAAATAAGTTGTGGGGGCGAAAGAGCAAATAGGTGTTAGAAACCGGAGGCAGGTCTATAATGTTAGCATTTCCAGAATGTAATTAGTTCTCTTGGCGGAATTTGGTGGAAAAGGTGACCGCTAAGAAATATCAAATACCTTATTACCGATGCCTGACACCGTGATGTTAAGGAGGATAAGTGCGTATTACTGAGCAGCAAAGAAGGAACATTGAGTTTATAGAAAGGCTTCTTTTAATAATTACTCTGATAATTGGTATCGGAGTAAGCACATACAAAGGCTACGAGTTCCTCACGGTCAAAACATCTGAGGCCGAGGTAGCAAAGAAGCAATCAGAGGCATTGACACAGGAATCAAAGAAAAGAACAGAGCTAGTTGACCTCATGGGAAAATCGTATTTGGCACAGCTTGAAAAAATCAACGAAGAGATATCGAAAATTGATGAGGAAGCTAAGAAAGAACCTTGGGCGGACACTTATAAAGGTAGAAATTTGATGGCAATCAGAGAGCAAAAGGCAAAAGATAGACTACAGCTGCTTCAAATTATGGGGCAGCAGATGTTAGAACTGAAAAAATTGTCCAGGTAGAATTTAACATAGGGTTCAACTCGGACTGGCATCGAGATAGGGGGTCAAATCTTTATCCTTGACAGTAGAAAATTTTCTCGAAAGAAAAACAGGACTTCCTTCCAGAGAATTCCGAAGCCAGACAAAAGTCAAGGATAAAGATCCGACCGCAGACTTGAAAGTCCGACCCCAGACTTGCTCCTCATTGAATTATTGTTCTCCTGCTGAATTTGAAAAGAGGGAGCGTGCAGCTTAACTGGGTGTCCACTTTTTTGGGTAAAGATCAACTGCAAATCATTAGTAGACTGCAGGGCCAGGTCTATAATGTTAGCATTTTGAGAAAATGTTCAGTTTTGTGGGCTGAATTTGGTGGAAAAGGTGATCGCTAAGAAAATACAAAATACCTTATTACCGATGCCTGACACGGTGATTTAAAATCCTGGGGGGGCCAGTTGCTTTTTTTGAGGTGGGGATAATGGGAAGGAGATCTTTTACGAGCATTTTGAATGCCATGGCACGTGAGTCGGCAAGGCAACAGAGGTTGGCCGAGGGTGAACGTAGAAGGGAAGTTCGCGCCCTCATGCAAGCACAACGTGATGAAGAAAGGCAACGTGCTTTAGAAACCAAGCAGCAAAATATTGAGGAGCGTAATGCTGAGGCCCAAGATAAGACAGTCGAGGCTCAGGATAGAATGGATGAGCTTCGGGAGATCCTCCCGCATACTCTCTCGGTTGATGACACAATAACCTTCGAATCACTTCGAATTAAAGAAGAATTTCCCCTGTTCTCGCCGAAACCAGAGCTCACTACTCCTTTGCCCCCTCCGACAAAAGAGCAGTTTCTCCAGGATATAAAACCACCTTCTGGTTTACAGAAGCTAATACCTGGGTCTAAGGATCGGTACCGGACCGTCCTCAGCGAGGCACAGGCAAACTATCGCGCAGCTTTTCGAACGCACCGAGAAAAAGAGGCACAGCGATTAACCGCTCTCGAGCAAGCAAAGCAGGAGTACGAACAGTCAAAGAAGGAACACGAAGCCAAAGTCCAGCGAAGAAATGAAGAGGTCGATGAATTTGAAGCGTGTTACAAAAAAGGCGATCCGAAAGCGGTGGTCGGCTATAGCACGATGGTCCTTGAACGTTCTCACTATCCCGAAGGATTCCCACAAGAATTCCGCGTCGCCTACGTTCCAGAATCAAAGCAACTTGTCATTGATTATGAGTTGCCAACTCCAGAGGTGATTCCGAAGGTGGTTGAATTCAAGCATGTTAAGACCAAGGACGTGATTGAGGAGAAGCCTCGTAAGGAGGCTGAAATCAAAGAAATCTACCAGGACGTGGTTGCAGCAATAGCATTGCGCACGAGCCATGAAATATTCGAAGCTAATCAAGGTAACCAGATCGACGTTGTTGTCTTCAATGGCTTTGTCCAGACAATTGATGTATCAATAGGAAAAGACATCCGCCCGTGTTTGATTTCTCTCCGTGTCACGAAAGAGCGCTTCAAAGAGCTTGATCTTTCACGCATCGATAAAAAGGCCTGCCTCAGAAATCTCGGAGCACAGGTCTCTCCAAGGCCTTACGAAGTTCAACCCGTTAAACCAATCGTCGAGTTTGACATGGTTGACAAGCGTTTTGTGGAGCAAAGTGACATCTTATCCGATCTTGAATCCCGTCCTAATCTTATGGATCTAAATCCATTTGAGTTTGAGAATTTAGTTGGCAATCTGTTCAAACAACTTGGTCTTGAAACAAAGCTTACTAGATCATCAAAAGATGGGGGGGTCGATGTTGTAGCCTTCGATGTCAGGCCTGTCATAGGTGGAAAAGTAGTGATCCAAGCGAAGCGATACAAAAACACTGTTGGGGTGTCGGCAGTCCGAGATCTTTATGGAACAATGATGAACGAGGGCGCCAACAAAGGCATTCTTGTTACCACTAGTGGGTATGGGCCAGATGCTTTCGAGTTTGCCAAGGACAAACCCATTGAGCTTCTCGATGGCGGTCAATTGCTCTATCTACTGGAACAGGTGGGCGTAAAGGCAAGAATTGTCTTTCCTACTGATGGAAAGAGTGAATAGTTGGTATACGACTTCGCGGTGTGGGAGCCGGGGTTAGACTTGAATATTGATATCTGGGGCAGAACGCAGGACCAGGTCTTCAATGTTTGCATTTCCACAATTTGGTGGAAAAGGTGACCGCTAAGAAAATACCAAATACCTTGTTCCCGTTGCATGACACCAAACTGGGTACGACACCTAATCTATTGGGCTCTTTGGAGGAATTGCGGACATCCATGGTTTTCACCAAGGAACCCCTTTTTGTTTTAACAGCTTAGATGAGAATCAGGCATGTAATAATAGATAGAATTATCTTATCGTAATATTATTTTTCTGTCTACTATCTGTTGGGCTCAAGAGATGATGACCGAACAGGACAAGTGGGATTTCATAAACCAACTTGATGAGGACCTTCTCAAGGGGGGAGTCATGCTTTCTGAATGGTCTACCTTCCTGATTCGGGATGCGGACGTCGCTTTCACTTCTGGCGCCAATCTGGCAGCATTGCTCACCGCTCTCGCGGGAATCGAATCCCACCTGAAGTACGAGTATGGTGAGAAGAAACGCGAGTGCCTTGTCGACCTGATCGACAAAGCTCCAATTGATGAAGACCTTCGGCGGGACCTTCATCGCCTTCGGAGATACCGAAATATATGGGTCCATGTTGACGATCCATCGGACGATGAGACTCTCCTGTCGGACCCAGGGAAACATGAGCGGGAACTTGAGGAGATGGCGATTCTCGCCATCAAATCCCTGAGACGAACGATTTACACTGAGCAATGGATATGAGAGCCCAACCAACAGGTGCAGGCGACGCTTTACAGCGCGCCTGACCTGCATCGTTAGCACAAAATAGAATGACAAGTTATGGCAAAGCGTCCTTATGTATTTCAAAGTAGAGACGAACTTATAAACCATCTCTGTTCAGAAAGAACTCTGAGAGTGGCGGTTGATTTTTTCTGTAATAGACTCCCAAATATCGAATACGTTGTCAAAGAGGGGGTAGCTGGGAATACCTTTCGTGCTTTTCAAAGGCTACCAGAACGTCCTTCCGTTGTATTCAGAGAATGGGCTACAGGGCGAGTAACGGAACATATGGATAGACTTAAGAAAATCAAAACAGAAGATGAGTATACAATCTTTGTTCATGAGTCTGCTAATGATTTATGTTCGACATGGATGTCGCGAATGAACTCAGAAATGGGCTTTGGGAGAGGTTCAAAGCTGTTCAATCTTGTCCTTAAAAAGCTATCTTGTCTTTCAAGTTTTGATGAAGATTTTAGAGAAAGATTTATTAGATTGCTCCATGTTCCTCTTGATAGCTATACAATAGTTGGACTTCGAAAATTAGTTAGCACACTGGATATTCCGCCTTCCGCAACCATGAAATTTATACAGACACCTGATCATTATAAGCAGTTGCAAAGGTATATATTTCGTGTTGCTAAAGAAGCAGACGTCCCGGCAATATACTATGATATATTAGCTTGGGACATGGCTCATTAATGGAAGGGAAAGCTGTGGGGTCAGCCCTTGACACGGGACAGCTCATCAATGCAGGGGCAGGTGTTTGAAGTTAGCATTTTGGGAATACGTAAAGTTCTCTTGGCGGAATTTAGTGGAAGAGGTGAACGGTAGGAAAATAGATTTGTCCTCCGTTATTATTTCTTAAGTGTTAA
>Ga0315274_10011893_pt1 | contig 12445 bp, 10 predicted proteins | sample YL17G02_20_MG_FD_203700 | JGI IMG/M metagenome (GOLD analysis project Ga0315274, IMG submission 203700) | Sediment microbial communities from Yellowstone Lake, YNP, Wyoming, USA - YL17G02_20 | ecosystem: Environmental > Aquatic > Freshwater > Lake > Sediment | place: USA: Wyoming | collected... | reverse complement strand
TGCTTATTGTCCTTTGGCTTTTTCTGATTCCTTATATTGATAGAAAACCTCAAACACGGTTTACTTCCCTTTTTAACCGGATCTTTATTGGTGGTGAAAAACGAAAAGTATTGATCATCTTATTCACATTATTCGTCTTTGGAGTCCTGACCTTCACTGTTATCGGCTCCCTCTTCCGAGGTGAAAATTGGGGCTTTGTTCTACCATGGAAATGATTCATATCAAGGCTAAAGCCTTGAGCTACAGATTTTTGGAATTATGTAAATCAACCCTTCAGGGTTGATTTTAAAGGATAATGGGAAATAAAAATGGATAATCAATTAATAAAAGATAAAAAAACTATCTCCCGAAGAAGGCTGATTGGATATGCCTGGGTTGCAGCTGGGGCTGTCGTCATGGGTGAGTTGATATTTGGCACGTTTGCTTTTCTTTGGCCAAGACGTAAAGGTCCAAAAGTTGAAACGGTTTTTATCGCTGGCAAAACAAGCGATTTCAAGGTAGGCGAAGTGATCCCTTTTCGTAAAGAACGAGCCTTCGTTTTGAGAACGGAGGGAGGGTTTTTAGCAATTTCAGCCATCTGCACTCATCTCCACTGCATCGTTAATTGGAATGAGGTGTTCAAGAAGTTCGAATGCCCTTGCCATGGTGCTAAATTCAACCAGAATGGAGAGGTTCTTGAGGGACCACCTCCGCGGCCTTTAGATCTTTACAAACTCCAAATTGTCGAAGAAAAACTGGTGGTCGATACGGCGACTCTGATCGAGAGGAAAAACTTCGATCCCTCACAGATTGTTAAAACCTAAAAATTAGCCGTAGCGCAAGGCTTTAGCCTTGCTTTAAGCAACCCTAAAGGGTTGCGCTACAAATTCTGTCATTTTAAAGAAAGATTAAAAGCCAATGGAGAAGAAGATTTTCTTAGCTATGATATTGACAGTAGCCATTGCCGTCTTTCTATCTGTTTATTTGCTATTGGAACCTCATCGAGTGAAGGTGGAGGCCGAAAAAATGAGATTGGAGGCTGCCGAAAAGGGAAAAAACCTCTACTTGACCCACTGTTCCCGATGCCATGGAGAGATCGGAGGTCCTCAGAAGGGTATCAGGGCTATCAATTCGAAGAACTATCTTAAGAGTGTGGATGACACCATCCTTTATAAGATCATCGAGAGGGGGATCCCACGGACAGGGATGGTTGCCCTTGGAGACAAAGAAGGAGGACCACTGAATCCAGAACAGATCAACCAATTAGTAGCTTTCATTCGAAACTGGGAAAAGACGGCACCTACACTTCCTGAAGAAGCCCCATCCAAAGAGAGGCCTGTTTTTACCCACGAGGAAGTTGCTTATGTCGGCTCCGAGTCTTGCATTGGATGCCATGAAGGCCTCAGCAAGAAACATATTGAAACTTGGAAAAAGTCACCCATGGCAACAAAAGCCTTTTCCCTCATCCAGAACGAAAAGGATAAGACCAAATGTATCCCTTGTCATGCGACTGGATTCGACCCAGAAAAGAAGACCTATAAAGAGAAAAACGTGGGGTGTGAGGCTTGCCATGGGCCTGGAGAAAAATATCAGGAAATGATGATGGGAGCAGAGGCTCTTGAGGGTGGAAAGATAGCGAGAGAGAATGGACTGAAATCCTGCACCCGGTGCCATCATCCTCACATCGAAAAGGAGGAACATATTTCCTTAGCAAGAAAAGGATTGCTTGTTTATCCATAAAATAGACATTGGAAAGGACAAACAAGAGTAACTCCCCTCCCTTGGCGACTGTGTCGTAATTGGTAGTCGCAACCTTTAGGTTGCGGTCAGTTTCAATAAAATCAATGAGTTACACGCAGGCTAAAGCCTGCGGCTACCATCAAAATGGGATTACGACACAGTCTCTTGGCGGGAGGGGATGAAGGGGAGGGGGAACCCAATTGGTGATGTGACACCCTCACCCCAACCGTTCGGCTGAGCTCACGACGAAGCCCTCTCCCATCAAGGGAGAGGGGAAAAGGGTCGATATCAATGTCTATTTTGGGGTTTATCCATAAACTTGATTTTTCGTAAAATTTTATGCTATTTAAGATGGAAATCGTTCAAGGGGGGTGAACGGATAAATCCGTTCACCCTTTTTTTATTTTAAGCAGGAAGGAGGTGAAAGAGGTTTTAAATTTTAGATCAATTTGATGAAAGGAGGATAGATTTGATGAAAAAAGTTTTATGGGTATCCCTCATCTTCCTTGCTTTCCTGTTGGTGTCACAAGCTTATACAGCCCCTGCTAAATTGGCACCTGGCCCATCGAAGGATCCGATCACCGGTAAGGCTTATGCAGGTTCTGAGAAATGCAAGACTTGTCACAAGGCCAAATACGATTCCTGGAAGAATACCATTCATGCCTGGATGATTCGCCCTATTGCCAAGGGCGATCTGAAAAATGCCAAAGCGGATCTTACCGTCGAGGGTGCACTCAAATCTGACCAGTACGATTGGGCTTATGTCATCGGTGGTTGGTATAAGGAGGAGCGCTATGCTTTTTGGGATGAAAAAGGAAATATCATCTCTGGCGAGTTCGAGTATAATCGACCGAGGAAGCATTTCTCCATCCGCAAGGATAAAGAAGGGGCACTTGAACGGCTCGATTGGTTCAATGAGTGTGGTTACTGCCATGCTACCGGCACCAATTACAAAGAACGCACCTTTGTTGAGTTCAACATCGGATGCGAGGCATGTCATGGACCCTCTGCTGACCATGCCAAGAGCCCTAAGAAGGTCAAGGCGGTGATCGACAAAAACACTGAAAACTGCGGTCGTTGTCACATCCGTGCCCGCATGAAGGGTGACCTTAAGAAGTTCAACTACCCTGTCCATTATGAACTTAATAAGCCTCAAACAATGATGAAGGATTTAGATCCAGAACCCTATACAGCATCCGGGTCGTTCTGGCCGGACCAGAAAAATGCAAACCGTCATCGTCAGCAATACCTCGAATGGATCAAAAGTCGCCACAACGGTATCCCTGATCTCAACTGCGTAACTTGCCATGACCCGCACGTTGGAAGTCTCAGTTACCGAACGGGCCAGTTGAATAGTGAAGAACGCTCGCTATGCGGGAAGTGTCACGAGGAGATCGTGGCAGATTCAGTAAGGCATTCAGGACACCGTGCCGAAGTCGCCTCATGTTCAGCATGCCACCTGCCCTATACGATCGCCTCGGGGTCGGTACCGAATCACACATTTGAGGCCATCCTCCCTTCAAAAAGCCTGCGGTACGGAATGGACGAGAAGACTGGAAAACCGAAGATGCCAAATTCGTGCAGCCTTTACTGCCATACGAAAGAGTCAGCCTCTGCAATGGACGAGAAGTATAATGTGATTTTCAAAAAGGCTAAGAAGTAAGATAGAGGTATTGAATTCCTTATGCTGGTTTAAAGATTAAAATGTGGGGGGGGGGTGAATGGATAAACTTGTTCACCCCTTTTTTTATAGGAAGGAGGAACGATTTATGGCTCGACTTTCAAAAGAGTGGCCATTTCTATGCGCGGGTCCTCTGCTTTGATTGCCATAATCCACATGGAGGGCCCAGTCGATCCCAATTAACCAAAGCAGATCACAATAACAACCTCTGCCTTTCTTGCCATGGCAAAGATAAAAAGTTTGCCAATGGCTGGGCCATCCGGATCCATACCAAGCACAACTATGCTCCAGAAACGAGGGGAACCAGCCAATGTTCTTCTTGTCATTTGGTGAAAACGGCTGCTTCAGCAGAAGCTGGAGATATTCACAACCATGACTTTAAAATCATCAGACCCCGGTTAAGTTTGGAGATGTTTGAGAAAGATCCCAAAAATGTGGTCCCTAATTCGTGCAATGGGTGCCATACAGAATGGAGTAAAGATGAGGCAGGATACAGGACTGGAGTCAAAGCCTTTGAATCTCTATTCAAGATGTAACCCCACCCACCTGTCTACCGGCAGGCAGGCTCAGGAAGACAAGAGCGGGACGTATAGGGGATTTGTTGGTCAAAGCTCAAAATCTATTTACGGCTTCGGTCGAAACAATGTTTGATGGACGATCTTTAGCTCATCCATGATTTTAATATGCTGAGGGCAACACTCCTCACATTCTCCACATTCCGTGCAATTCAATGCCATTTGCTCAGGGGTCATGTTATAACGTCTCATACTCCTCTCTGGATTTTTGAACATAAACCTATCATTGTACAGAGTTAAGTTCATCGGAATGTTGACGCCGCTTTTACAAGGCATGCAATAAGCACAGCCTGTACAATCGATTCTGAGCATTCTTTTATAAACCTCTTTGGCCTGATGGATGATCGAAAGCTCCTTCTTTGAAAGCAAATCGGGGTTGCCACCATCTGCCGATCTAATATTCTCCTTGACCTGTCCCAGGGTACTCATTCCGCTGAGAACCGTCGACACTTCAAGATGATTCCAGACCCACCGAAGGGCCCATTCCGCCGGAGTTCTCTTTTTTTCTGCGGAATCCCAGATGGACTGGATCTCGGACGGTATCGGGTCCGTCAATTGCCCGCCACGAAGCGGCTCCATCACGACAATGCCAAGCCCCTTCGATGCGGCGTAGGTTATTCCTTCTCTCCCTGCTTGATAATGTTCATCGAAATAATTGTATTGAATCTGACATTGCGCCCAGTCGTAACTATCTACGATCTCTTTGAAGATTTTCACATCATCATGGAAGGAAAAACCCACATAACGTGCCCGACCATTTGCTCGTATTTGATCAAGGAATTCAAACACCCCGAGTGCTTTCATTTTGGGCCAGACCGTTCGATTCAGTCCATGGAGAAGATAAACATCCAGATAGTCCGTATCGAGCCTTCTTAGTTGTTCATCCAAAAACTTATGAAAATTCTCCCGGCCTTTCACCCTCTTCACAGGCAGTTTTGTCGCAAGGAAGACCTTGTCACGATATCCCTTTAATGCCTTCCCAAGGAAGGTTTCACTTTGGCCCTCATGATAAGAATAGGCTGTGTCAAAGTAATTCACTCCATGGTCAATCGCGTATTGGACCATCTGGAAAGCTTCTTCCTCATCGATATCTTTTTTAGGATCCAAAATATCGGCGGTATTTCTCTTGCTTTTCCGGATCGGAAGGCGCATACATCCGAATCCAAGGATTGACACATGAAAATTAGTCTTTCCTAACCTCCTGTATAGCATGATTTCTTCCTCCCCATGGAGCCCCCACGGGCAAGCCCGTGGTACCTTCATGAAGTACCCGCCTACGCCAAGACTTCGTCGGGTTATCCGCCAGTAGCGAAATCCGCCGAAGCATCAAGACTTTAGCTCATGAAGGATTTTGCTAAGATTCACGCATTCATCCACGATTAAACCTGTGGTCTTCTGCGCAGGCGGATAAAATATCAGCAAACACCTTTTACTCTCTGACTCTTCATTTCATCGTCAGACCAGGTAAGGCTCCCATTGCCTTACTGTTTGAAGAATGTAGTCAGATTGAAGCTTCGTAACGATTCGGTTGTGACCAGGCAAGAGGATCTCTACCTCCTGATTGGCCAATCGCATGAGGGATTTTTTGAGCTCCGCTCCATCCGCTCCATGAAGATCAAATCGACCGATGGCGTAGTCGGCATAGATGACATCCCCTGGGATAAGGATTTTCTTGGGTTTGTGATAAAGGGCAATACTGCCCATGGAGTGCCCGGGGACGTGTATGACCTCCCAGTGCATACCCCCTATCTCCAACGTCTCTTCTCCTTTAAGCTTTCGAACCACTTGAAAGGTAAACGCTCCTGGCTTCGTCCCATACTGCATCTGGCACATCTGCTGAAACATTTCCATCCCATAGACGGTTCTTTCGTCCCCGCTCTCAAGGGGATCGGCCTCCAAAGCGTGGATCCATAGTTCTGCTTCTGGGATTTTCTTTTTTATCTCTGATAGAGAGCCAATATGGTCAAAATGGGTATGGGTCATAATCACCCTTTTGATGTCCATCAACTCAATCCCCATCTTCTTTATCGACTCTATTTTATAGTTACCCTTTCCGGTGAGCCCTGGATCAATCAGTGAGAGATCGTGAGAAGATGGGTCGCCCACAATATAGGTATGGGAATCTGGTATCATTTCATCTTGCCCTGGAACAAAATAAACACCATCGATGATCTTTGGCATCCGTCGTCCCTCCGTAGATTCATTTCTTAAAATGAGATAACCTAATAGGAACAACGTGTCAATTCTTTATCCCTTAGTGAAGCTCCCCGCCAACAGGGCGGGGCTTTAAAACCTAAATTCTCTAGACCCAAAACTGAGATCCCGAAATCGATAGATCCTGAATCAAGTTCAGGACCTGGTTCGGGATGACAAAAAGACCAGAACCGAACCCTCGTGTCATGCTGAACTTGTTTCAGCATCTGGTTTGCTTTTTTCTGCTTTCAGCAGACATACCATTCATCCCCGTCCATAGGACGGGGTTTTCAGATGGATTTTAATAAAGAGAAAAATGAGGGTAGGATTATTGGATGGACCAGAGTCTAAAGATCTGGTTGAGAATCTCTTTCTTCTTTTTCAACATCTCCTGCTTTGATCTGCAACGAACCGTGCCTGCGGCCGCCCCAGGATGTCCATCCCCGATGTTGAGGGTTCGCATAATCTCACCAATGTTTTTAGCATGGTGTGGTTTATTCCCATGAATGGAAAGGGACATGGAGAGACCGAGGTTGTTACTCTTGACCCCTTGGTCTAACAAATTATAGATCTCTAAAACCCCTAAGGCCTCGGGGTAGATGGGAAAGGCAAGGTTTTTGATGAGGTGAGGCCTTCGTTGATAAGAGGTGAGATCGACTACAATCAACTCTTTCTTCTGATCCTGCTCAAGAAAGAAGGAGGAGTCTTCAAGGATCCGTAACATTCTTCCCTCCTCTTCCCGAAACTGTTTTAACCGTTTCTGAACGAACGGAAGGCTGTATACCTCTTCAATGGAACGATCCCGAAGCTCTCGAACCAGGTTCCTCATATGGTTCACTTGCTCCTCTGGAGATTGAAAACGGACCTTTAACGTTAAGTCGATCACCTTTCCAGGGGTCTCCTTTCTCCAATCCTCAATCGATGCGTAGGAGAAACTATCAATGACATCTGCTTCCTCGACAGCTTTTAAAAAGAAGGTCGGAAGTTCCTTCTGTTCTGAGAAATATTCAAAGACCACACGGCTGCAACTTGGTTTCAAATCAAACCGGCCAGGAATCGATTTTGGATCAATCTTCCGGTATTCAAGCTCTTGAACATTTCCCTCATGATGATCAAACCAGAGTCCGCAGAGGAGAGGATAGGGTAAATCGCAAACCACATCTCTCTCCGTAATCGTAATTTGGGACTTGGTGATCGTGAGTGGGCCGGCGAAAAGTATTCTCTCGACCTTTAATACCCATGCACAAAGAGAAGCGCTGACGATTCCATCAAAGTCATTGTGAGTAATGATCTTTTCATAACCGAGCGATTCAGGATTTTTATTAGATATCATGAAAACATTATATCCATTTTTTAATGGATTGACAACCCTATCATTTTAGATTATAATGAAATTGAATTTCAATTTCAAATTATGGAGTATCTTATGAAAACCAACTTATTTAAGAGATGGATTTCTGGACAAGGGTTGAAGGCGACCAAACAACGGGAGGAGATCCTCAACATCTTCCTTAACTCTTACGGCCATAAGAACCTCGCCCAAATCTACGCCCAAGTCACGAAAGTCAATCCAAAAATTGGTTATACGACTGTTTATCGAACCCTGAAGCTCCTCACCCGTTCGGGCCTCGCCGTCCAAAGAAAATTTGCCGATGGTGAGACTCGATACGAACCCACTTCAGGAAGCACCCATCATGATCATCTGATTTGTCTTAGGTGTGGGAAGATCATTGAATTTGAGAATGAAGACATTGAAACCCTTCAGAAAAACATTGCTCAGCGCTACCGTTTTAAAACCTCCCATCACCGCATGGAACTTTATGGCCAATGTGCTGATTGCAGCCCGAAAAAAGGAACTCCCAGGAGAAAGGAATAAAGGATGGAGTGCTGCGGACCAGGTAGCAAACAGATCGATCCTTCCAAAGAGAAGGTTATTCTTATCGGAAATCCAAATGTGGGAAAATCGGTGATCTTCAACTACCTCACCGGTAAATATGTCACCGTCTCGAACTACCCCGGGACAACTGTGGAGGTGACTACTGGGACAATGTCCGCCCAGGGAAAGAAGTTTCAGGTTCTCGACACTCCGGGTATCAACTCCCTTATCCCCATGTCAGAAGATGAGAAAGTCACCCGGGACATTCTTCTTAAAGAACCCAAAGCCCATCTGGTTCAAATTATCGATGCAAAAAATCTTCGTCGAGGTCTTCTCATCTCCCTTCAATTGTTAGAGATGGGACTTCCCTTCCTCCTTATATTAAATATGTGGGATGAGGCAAAGAGCCGGGGGATTGAGATTCAAACGCAAACCCTAACCAAAATATTAGGAACTCCGATCCTCAAGACCATAGCCACAAGTCGAAAAGGGCTGGAGAAGATAAAAGAAAATCTTCATTCCAACCCTTCCTCATCGATCTCCATGACCTACCCAGAAACCATAGAAGATGGCGTCTCCCGCATCATCTCGCTTCTGCCGGAGGCGCCAATAACTAAACGCGCCCTGGCATTGATGCTGCTCTCTGGAGATGAAAGTCTCGCTAAATGGCTCCACGAGAATCTTTCAGAAAAAGAGATTCACCAGATTGAAAAAATCCGGCAAGAGATTCAGATCCGTTTTTCCGATCCCATCGGATACCTGATCAATCAGGTTCGGCTCCGGAGGGTTCAAGAGCTCTTATCACAAGTGATGGGGATCACCGGAGATGCTCCAAGAACCTTTGCCTCATTCCTGGGCAACCTTGCGATTCATCCCATCTGGGGAATCCCCATTCTCCTGTTCATCCTCCTTATCACTTATGAATTTGTCGGGGTCTTCGGAGCCCAGACAAGTGTCAATTTCCTGGAAAAAACCTTTTTCGGACAATGGCTCCTCCCCCCCCTTACCTACTTCATTCATCGCTTTATCCCCGTACCATTTGTTCAGGAGTTCCTCATTGGCCCTTACGGAGTCGTTACCATGGCTCTGACCTATGCCATTGCGATCGTTCTGCCCATTGTCGGCTGTTTCTTTCTTGCTTTTGGGCTTATGGAGGATTCCGGGTATTTGCCCAGACTGGCCGTCATGACCAACCAGATATTCAAAAAGATGGGACTCAATGGTAAGGCCGTCTTGCCTATGGTCCTGGGTCTCGGATGTGATACCATGGCCACGATGACGACCCGGATTTTAGATACGGAGAAGGACCGCACCATTGTAACCTTGCTATTGGCCCTTGGAGTTCCTTGCTCAGCACAATTAGGGGTAATTCTTGGGATGTTTGGAGGCCTTCCTCCCCTTTATATCTTCACGTGGATTGCTCTGATCTCTTTCATCATGGTCATTGTGGGATACCTGGCCTCCCGGGTTATCCCTGGGGAAGGGTCTGACTTCATCTTAGAGATCCCACCCTTGAGGATTCCTCAGGTCTCCAACGTAGTGATCAAAACCCTTGCCCGTATCGAATGGTACCTGAAAGAAGCTGTTCCTCTCTTCATTCTGGGCACTCTCATTCTTTTCACTTTGCACAAAACAAATCTGCTGACCCTCTTGGAATGGGCCCTTTCTCCTCTGATCGTCCTTTTTTTGGGCCTTCCTGCCAAAGCCACAGAGGCTTTCATCATTGGCTTCCTTCGGAGAGACTACGGAGCCGCAGGCCTCTTCGTCATGGCCAAAGAGGGACTGCTCAACCCTCACCAAATCCTTGTCAGTTTGGTGACCCTCACCCTCTTTATCCCCTGCATTGCCCAATTCTTTATGATGATAAAGGAAAGAGGGTTAAGAAAAACCCTATGGATGTCGGCTGTAATTTTTCCAATAGCTTTCGGTGTTGGCGGAGTGCTAAATTTCTTGATGAAATATTTGGGGGTATAATCTTGGAGAAAGATAATGTCAAATGTCAAAGACCAAATTTCAAATGAAATCCAAAATCCAAATGAGCAAAAATATTTTGACATTAGGTCATTTGTCATTGATTTGACATTTGCCTGCCTGCGGTAGGCAGGAACTTTGACATTTCGATTTTTCAATATGGCACAATCCAATATGCAAAAATGCCCCCTCTGTGGAAAAGAATTTTCTGAAGACGAGGTGAAATGCACAGGATGTCCTTTTTCTAAAAACTGCCATCTTCTGTGCTGCCCGAACTGTGGGTACAGCTACAAGGAAAAATCAGCAATCGTTGATTTTTTAAAAACCTTTTTGAGAAGAAAGGGGTAACCCCCGTTAGAAATGACGGGACCCGTTAGAAATAAGTCTCCCTGAGTGGATTCCGGTATACCCTCAGTGGAATACATTTTTAATAGGGGTTACTTAAATTTCTAACGGGTCGGGGCTTTAAATTTTGCCCTTCCTGCCTGCCGGCAGGCAGGTCTGAAAGGTATTTAAATTCTTAACACAGCTCATTCCCGCTTTTATAAGCGGGGTTTTCTAACGGGGTAAACCATGAACACAGAATCTGAAAGTAAGAAGGGTCCTCATCGGAGAATGTGGGGGAAGGCCATCCCCGTTGAAGAAGACAGGATCGAGGAACTCCTCGAACTCATCTGGACTTTGAGAGAAGAGGGGGTTTCCGATCTGGACCAACTTCTGGGGACCGCTCAGGATATCGAAGCGAGATACATTCTCCGCCTGATGATCAAAGACGATCTTTTTCAGGTGGAAGATAATCGAATGGTCCTCAAAGAACTTGGGGAGGAGAAGGCCAGAGAGATCATACGGCGTCACCGGTTGACTGAGAGACTCCTCTCTGAAATCTTTGAGATGTCTGAGGAAGAGGTAGAGGAAGAGGCCTGTAAACTTGAACACATCTTGAGCCCTGGGGTAACTGAAAGTGTCTGCACCTTTCTCGGCCATCCCCCTACCTGTATTCACGGAAAGCCGATTCCAAGAGGGGAGTGCTGTACCAAATTCAAAAAGGAGATGAAACCCCTTGTCATTCCTCTTGAAGAAATGGGATTAGGCGAGGAGGGTCGAATCGTCTTCATCACTCCCAAATCCCATCAGAGGCTCGACCGCTTGAGCACCCTTGGGATCGTTCCGGGGAGCATCATCAGGATGCACCAAAAAAATCCATCTTATGTTTTGCAGATTGGAGAAACCTCTCTTGCCTTGGATAGGGACATTGTAAAGGATATTTATGTGAAGAAGGTTTAATCGGGGAGAATCAATTTCAAATGTCAAAATCCAAATGCCAAAAAAAATCCAAATGTGAAGCTCCCCGCAGCAAGCTGCGGGGCATCAGTGACAAAGCCGAGCGGAACTCCGCCGGAGCGCGACACCCGCCTTCGCCAAAGCTTCGGCGCGGTCACCTCGCGCTTCCTCCCCGCAGCAAGCTGTGGGGCATCCGCGCGGAGGCGAGTGAAAATTAGATGCCCAATGTTTTAAACTTTGAATTTTGTTATTTGAAATTCATTTGGAATTTGAACTTTGACATTTGACATTAACGCAGTTATTCGTCCTCCTTTTTGTTGGCCAATTCTCGGCCTCGGCGTTCTATCTCCTCTTGAATCAGGGATCCAAGATTGTTAGAAGAGGAGCCTTGGTTGGACATATACTTTTCAACTTCTGCCTTTTCTGACTTCTCCTTAAGCCCTTTTATGCTGAGGCCAATCCTTCGTTCGTTGGGTTCAATATGAAGGACTACTGCAGAAACCTTATCTCCTACCTTTAACACATCCGAAGGTCTTTCCACTTTTTCCCGGCTGATCTCGGAAACGTGAACCAATCCTTCGATTCCTTCTTCCAATTCGACAAAGGCACCAAAATCGGTCAAGTTTGTAATTTTGCCTGTGACCACTTCGCCTTTCCTATATCGCCGTGCTAACTCTTTCCATGGGTCAGGCATCAATTGCTTGATGCCAAGGGAGAAGCGTTCATTTTTAGTATCGATATTTAAGACCACTGCTTCTACTTCTTGTCCCTTTTTATAAAGTTCGTTGGGATGCTTGATCTTTTTTGTCCAAGACATCTCAGAGACATGGACAAGTCCATCGATGCCTTCCTCAATTCCGATGAAAATGCCAAAATCGGTGATGGTCTTCACCCTGCCGATAACCTTAGTGCCGATGGGATATTTCTCCTCGATCAGAGTCCATGGATTGGTCTCGGTATGCTTCATCCCCAATGAGATGCGGCGTTTCACGGGATCGCAATCAAGAACCATGACTTCGACGGTATCTCCGATGTGGACGATCTTGGAAGGATGCTTCATCTTCTTACTCCAGGTCAATTCGGAGATATGAACGAGGCCTTCGACACCCTCTTCCAATTCAACGAAAACGCCGTAATCCGTCACATTGA
>Ga0315274_10011892_pt1 | contig 12446 bp, 7 predicted proteins | sample YL17G02_20_MG_FD_203700 | JGI IMG/M metagenome (GOLD analysis project Ga0315274, IMG submission 203700) | Sediment microbial communities from Yellowstone Lake, YNP, Wyoming, USA - YL17G02_20 | ecosystem: Environmental > Aquatic > Freshwater > Lake > Sediment | place: USA: Wyoming | collected... | reverse complement strand
CTTGCCGACCTTCTTGGCCGCTCTCCTCAGGGCGTAGATCGCCTTATTCTTGTCGATCAGGGCGGTCACGAAGGTGTTCTTGTCCTCGCGCAGTCGATCGAGCCAGGTCTTGGCCTCGGGGAGAGCAGCGTCGATCGTCTTCTGCCGGCCCTCCTTGAACATCTGCTGGACGTTCTCTGCCCGGTGCTCGAGTACCGCGTCCCTACCAGCGGCAGATCGACCCATCATCTCGTCAAGCAGACCCTTCACCTCAGGCTTGTTCTCGAGGTAGTTCTGCCAGGCGTTCCAGACAGTCGGCGCCAGTTGGGCGAACTTGTTCGGGTTCACCATGATGAGGGAGAAGCCATCGGCGTAGAGCTCGACGCCCGACTTCGAGTAGTCGTTCCCGCCATCAGCCCAGAGCTCCGGGCGCATCGCCTGTGATACCGCAATCAGTTCAGCGGTCGCCACCTTCTTGGTCAAGCCCCCGCGGCGCTCGTACTCGGCCTGCACCAGCTTCCCGTAGGTGTCGTTGACCTCTTTGGCTCGAGCTACGTGATCTCCGCCCTTGACTCGCGGGATCATCTTCTCGGCCTTGCTGCGGATTCGGCCGCGCTCCTTGGGAGTCAGGGGATCGACAGCAACCGTAGGTGAGGCCCCCACCACCGCGTAGAAGTAGTTCTTGAGCGAAGCGATCCGGCCCAGTACGTTCCCGCGGTCGAGGTTATGGGAGTCCATCCAGTCCACCGCATGGCCAAGCTCGTGCGCGACCGTGCGAACAAACTCGGTCACGTTCTTGGCGTGGGAGGCCAAGATGTCGATTCTCCCCTTGCTGCCGGAACGGAAGACGCCGAGTTTGCCGGGCAGGTTGCGCTTGATCTTCGGGACCTCGCCGAGGATCTTCGTCGCCAGCTCCACGAGCTCCGGCAGCGCCTGAGCGAACCATGGCCGGCGCGAGACGGGGATCTCTTCCGCCGGTTCAGCCCATCTGGGCCCCCTATCGACCTCGCTGACGAGGCGTTCGGCCCCACCTACAGACGCCGCATCTCCGAGGGAGCCTCTGGCGGGTACGTCTTCTTCCAGCCAAGCAGGGAGGGGCTCGCCAGTGTCTTCGGGGATGTCCTCTTCGATATCCTCCCCAGGCTGGCTCTCTCTGGTGGACGCCTCGAGGTTCGCTTTGGCTATCCCCGCACGATCTTCAGTCTGAAACCAGCCAACCACCCGGCCGGCATCGTTGACGATGTAGACCGTGCTCATTCCCTGCTGGCCTACCCAAGTGGTCCCAGGAGTCTTCCGCTGGAGATAGTCGAAGTGCTTGGCCCGGACGGAGCGACCGTTGTTCAGCCGGATCTCTGCCTCATTCCCGCTGCCTGTGTACCCACGTGCTTCAATGTCGGTACGAAGGGCGCTTCCCTTCACCTGGTCGTAGTATCTCTGAGCCTGTTTGAACTCCCTCTCGACGCTGATTCCATCCTGTCCTTCATCCGATTCGTTCTCCGGCATGGAGAATCCACGATGAGCGTAGAGCGGGACATTGCCGGTCTTTTCTGCTTCGCCGGCCAGGGTGAAGGTCGCACCAACATGGACCGGGCCGACCCCATTGACGTTGGAGTAGCTTTCCGGGATGTCCTTCGCCATCTTGCCAGTCCAGTTGGTGGGCCGGCGCTTCTCCATCGGCTTGACTTCTTCCGCTGGAGCGAGCTTCGAGGTGATGCCCTGAGTCAGGTAAGTGAGGCCCGCAGCGTTGGTGGGCGCTACGATCTCATTCGGAGTGCCGGTGGGGCCGACTCTTGGTGCTACTTCTGGGGCTTGAGGGGTTTGTACTTCTCCCAGTCCGGGAGCTTGAGGAACTGCGCCAGGGTCAAACGGAGCGGAGCCGGCGCGCTCTGCGGCGCGGCGCTCGGCCTTGGCACGAGCCTTAGATTCGGTGAGGGCGATGTCGGCTGAAAGCCTGTCGGTGCCGATACCATGGCCGAAGGATACGCTTACTGCGATCTGCTGTCCATCCTTTTCTACGATCAGCGGGTTGGCCGCGGCCCAAGCCTTCGCGGCGTCCAACTTGGGTCCGATGTCAGCTTCCGAGCCGTCGTGTCCGAGCATGAACTCGTCGCCGTGTAGGTGGTAGGCCCCGTCGAACCCCGCTTGCTGGAAGGCGCGAGCTTGGAGCTCGAGCAGCGCATCACCGACCGCATGGCCGTGCAGCTTGTTCGCCTCCCCGAAGTCGTTCATATCGACCGCGACGATGGCCTTGTGTGGCTGCGTGGCCTGCCTCTCGTTGAAGGCGAGCTCACTGCTGATGCCCGTCTTGCTCACCAGGAGGGCTTGCACGAGCTCCTCTCTGGTCATGTCCGCAGTCAACCTCGGCCCCGGGATCTTCCCGGCCTCAATACCGCCCCTGAGAGCCTCTGAGAGCCCGGACATGGCCTCCGGGGTGGGAGCGCCTGAGATCGTGTCGCCGGGAGGCACTGGCGCAGCCGGCGGGGCTTCCCGGAAGGGGGCGAAGACCTCCGTGAACGGATTCTTGGCCGCAGCGCGCTCCGCCTGAACCTGCGCTCGAACCGTCCGAGCTGACTCGAGGCTCGCTGCACGTTTCAGTTGCGTGTTGGCGACTGCGCCATGGACGCCAGCGGGGATGATGCCTCCCACGGCTGTGGCCTCCAAGGTCTGTTCCCACCAGCCCTTGCCGAACTGCTTGTCGGAGTAGGTAGCCCACCTGGCGATCCGGTCCCCGAGGTCCGCTGCGGCTTCCTGCCCGGAGTTGAGGGCCGTGTCCAGAAGGTAGTTCTTGACCCCCTCTTTGACCGTCTTGGCGGTCCCGAGCTCGCCCATGAGGCGCTTGACCAGCCGGACGCTACCGAGGACCTCTGTTCCCGACTCGATCGCCATGACCAAGGCCGCGGAGGTCCCTGCCGCCTCGGGGGAAGCTCCCGCGGCGCGAGCTTGACCGTACTCCTGGCCGCCAGCGATTGCTCCAAGGACGGGGATAGCCGCACCCCCGGTAGCTGCAACTAGGCCAATTTGGGGAGCGTTTTCGAGGACCCCGAGGGCGATATTCCGGGCATGGCTCTCTTGCCTGTCCTGCTCTGGAGCCATCCACTGCCGGAAGGTATTCACGTCCCGGATGGTTTCTTGTCCGGCCTTCTTCATGTAGTCGAGGCCGAACTGGTCCCCGGCAGCCTGGGAGATGCCGCCCGTCGCCTCAACGATCGAGGAGCCCATCCCCATGGAGCCCCGCGCAATGTCCGCCCCAGTGTTCCAGAGCCCAGAGCTGATCGCCTCGCCAGTCGTCCCGGGCTGATCGGCAAACTGATTCGCCAGTTGGCTCGCTTGCTCGTCTCCGTAGAGGCGTGCCGCTTCGAGCTCCCTCCTCTTCCGGCTCTCTTCGGTGTCGAACTCGAATGGCGGAGGCGTGGGAGTGCGGTAGGACGCGAAGATGTCGTCAAACGGATTGCTCTGCGGCGGCGGCTGCCGGTACGGAGCGAAGATGTCGTCGAAATAGCCCATACGGTCTAGGGACCGGAGATAAACTGAGTCCCAAAAGCGGCCCGCCTTGCTTCTGCCATGGCTTGCTCGAGAGTCATCCCGCCCCTATGGACCGCCTGGACAACCTTGATCTTGAGCTGGGCCCGCAGTTCCGTTGGGAGGCCGTTGAACGTGGAGTTGATCGCCACGTCTATGTCCGCGAGACTCTTCGCCATTGGCGATGGAGCCGACTTCGGCGGGGCCGTCACTCCGGTCGGGCTGGATACGGTGGCCTTCGCGGTAGGCAAGGCACCAGAGAATGACGGGGTGGCTGCTACGGCTGCGGAGGGAGAAATCCTTCCGGCCGGGCCGGTGCCCAAGCGCTCAGCGGTTGGGTCTGGGGGTACTGGGCCGCGAGAATCTTCCGTCCACTTTTTCGCGGTCGCTACGATGTCTTCCGCAGTCGCTTGACCGGGAGGCTGGAGACTCTTGGCGATCTGGAGATTGTCTCGGTACGCCTTCTGCCAGTCCTCGAAAGGCTGCCGCTTTGCCGCTCCGGCTTCGAGAGCGCCCTTGATCTGGTCCTGACTCTGCTGGTACTGGAACTTCCGCTCGGCAAGGCTCTCCGAGGGCGTGAGCGTGTCTGGGCCTTTCCCTTGGTTGGTGACGAAGGCTTCCGCACTCTTCCGGTCGAGCTTCTCGTCGCCCGTGACCATCAGGCCGTTCGCCCGGTTGAAGTCCTCGATGAGCTTGCGCTCGCGCTCGAGCTCAGCCTGCTTACGTCCCGCTTCTGCCTGTCTCGCTTGAGCGTCCGAATAGTCTCCGGGGTTGGCGAATTCCTCTGGCAAACTGGGGCTTGGGTCCACGAAGTAGGGGTTCTGTTCAAAGTCCCTGGCTCTCTGGTCCCTCGCGGACGCTGCCGCGTCCATTCGCATCTTCTCCGCCGCGGCATCCTGGGAAGCCTTGAGGCGGAGCTGGCGATCTTCCATGATGAGCCTGCGCTCTTCCTCTGCCTGGGCGGCCTCCAACACCCTCTCGCGCTCGCGGTCAATGGATTCCTGTCGCTGATCTACGGCCGCTCCGCTGCCGGCGCCATAAGCGGCAAGCCAGTCAGCTACGCTGGCGTTCGATCCACCAACGCGAAGAGTCCCCTGGAGACCGCCCCCCATCGCTGCCCAGAAACCCTCGTTGTCCCAGAAGCCCACGGATCACCCGTTTCCTTGGTTCCAGCCCCGGTAGATGTTGTTTGCGGCCTGCGCTGCGCCGAGGCCACCCTGGAGGGCGGCGAGCCACGGACTGCCTTGCTGCTGCTGCGCCACTGCCCGGTTCCCGGATTCGGTCGAAGTCCCGTATCCGCTCGAGGCTCCGTTGATGATGTCCATGTACTTGGCGAGGTTATTCCACGGCTGCTGCGCGTTGAAGCGGGCCTGTTGATTCTGCATCGCGGCTCTCTGCGCCGCGGCCGAATTCGCAGCCTGCTCGACTCCCATGTTGGCACCGAACGCAGCACCGAGCTGATCCATGTTCGCGTTCGAGTAGTCGAGTCCCATGCCGAGCATCGACTGGCGATTCTGTACGTCCAGACCGGAGAGGTTCTGCATCACGCCCAGCCCACCCAAGCTCATCTGGTTCTGGAGGCCCATGGCGTCGAGCATCAGCCCGCGATTGCCGAGCTCACCCTGGAGAGCGAGAGAGTTTGCGGCCGACCGGGACGAGGCGTTAGTTGCGTTTGCCGAGGCCCGAGCCTGAGCGTCCGTGGCAGCCATCCCGAGGTCGTACTGCGTCCCGAGGCCCATGGCCTGCATCACTTCGTCTCTCCAGCGTCCGAAGTCCTGATACCGAATGCCCGTCTCGTTCTCTGCGAGGCCGCGAGTGAAGCCAGTGGCCGCGGCTGCGTCGGCTACCTGGTGGTCGGAGCTGCCGTACATCCCGGCGCCCTCGGCTTGCCCGGAGAGGCCGGCGACTCCCTGCTGGTAGCTGTCCGTAGTCCCCCGGTTCACCTGGTCGATCATCGCCTGGAGCTCGGGGTTCGCCGTGTAGTCGGAGTCGATCATGTTGCGGATGTCGGCTCCCACACCAACCAGAGGGTGAGACGATCCGCCGGAGTAGCCACCACCGCCACCGCCCCCGCCGGAGTAGCCACCGCCACCCCCACCCCCGCCTCCGCCGCCCGACCCGCCGCCATACTGGCCCATCATGTTGGCGACGAACTGATCGACGTTCGCATTGTTCAGGCCGTCCGCAGCCTCGAAGGTGCGACCCAGAAGTTGGCTCCCGCCATAGGGATCGTTGAGGGCGTTCTGCATATAGTTGGCGTTCGCTGCCATGTTGGGATCGCCGCCCATGGCCGCTTGCCGCATCGCGTTGGCGAGCTCCTGCGAGCCGGCGAAGGAGGTCTTATAGCTTGCACCACCACCACCGCCACCTCGACCGCCACCACCCCCGCCCCCGCCGTTGAGTAGCTGCTGCGCCATCTTCATCGCCTGGAGCCGATAGTCCGTGGACGGACCCCACGGATCGTTGCTCGTGGTCCCGCTGTAGGCGCCTGAGCCAGCCGACTGGTTGTTGCGGGCCTGCTGATCCATGTAGGAAGCGACCGCGCCCGCGAGGCCAGTCCCCGCCCTGACCCACCCAGACGCTCCGCCCATGCCACCTGCTGCGCCTCCAGCCTGGCTCATGGTCAAGGAACCCTCCGCTCCCGCTCCACCATAACCCGCTGTGCCGAAGTTTCGAGCGCCCGTGGACATCGGCTCAAGGTAGTTCGGCTTAAGGTAGTTCGACCCGGATGCTCCACTTCCACCACCGCCACCGCCCCCGCCGGAGTAGCCACCGCCACCGCCACTGAAGGCATGCCCGGGTCCGTTGTTGAAGGAGAAAATTGTTTGCCTAAAGCCCCCAGGAGAACTTGAGTTGATTGACAGTCTTGGAGATCCATCGGGATTGAAGCCGGCCGACTGCAGCAAGTTCGTGAAGCCGATTCCCGTCGACGTTGCGCCCGTCATCCCCGCCGGATCGCCATTCCCGAAGTTTGCCCAGAAATCGTTGTTGTTTTTCGCCGGGGGTTTCTCCTGGCGGGAGTAAGGGTCCATCAGCCCGAACAGGATCGGCAGACCACAGAGGAGAGAAGCCAATCCGCCGTGCGTGACGACCGCGGCGGCAAGGTGCGAAACGATTTCCCAGAACATGGCTATCTCCTAGTGGGGAGGATGCACAACAGCGACGGGAGGAGTCTCAACAACCAGACTTCTCGGCTCTACGCGGACGGTGAATGAGGACAGGAATCCACCGGCTCCCGCGATGAGATCGAACACAGACCCACCACCGCCGGATATCTGCGCCTGTGGAGACAACGAGTACACGGTTTCTGGCTCCGCGTCGAAGAGATCCTGAGCCGTCACGCTCCACTGGAATTTGGCGTCTATGGCTCGTACTCGAGAGATGCAACAGACTGCTGGCGGGGCCCCGTTCACGCGAAACTCAAGAAAGTCACCCGCCATCGTCGCGCAATTCGCCGTGATGTTCAAGATCAAGTGGACCCTGGCGGGGACCGGTACTACCAACGTCTGCGCGAGCCCTGTCAGATCGCCCCATACTTCCGAACTGATCGTCTGGTCTGCCTCGAGGTAGCTGATCGTGGTCCTTGGGGTGAACGCAGCCTGCGCGGTCTGATTGATGGCCGAGGAGAGGGACCGCTTGAACTGCTCCTCGCGCTCGGCGAGCCCAAGGGGAGGCTGAAATATCTCCAGCGCCAAGCGACGGATCGCCGAAGCCCATGCGCTCAAATCCAGACGGAGAGCCATGATCTCTTGCGGCAGGGGCCGTCTCTGGTTCCGTGGATCTACGGGCGGAACACGAACCGGGATCGAAGCGCCATGCTCGAGGATAGATGGCATCAGGTTCCCTTGTCCCCACGCACGGAGAATTCCACCTGGAGCCCTTCGATCTCCCGTATGGTCGAATAGGGAACGAGTTGGATGGGGCCGACGCTCGGGGCCTCGAGGACGAGCTGAACGAGCTGTGATGCCCCCACTCCCGGGCAAGTGATGAATCCTCTGGAGTCGCCATGGGTCGATAGCTTGAACGGACCATAGGCTGTGGGATCTTCCCACGGCTTGTTCTTCACGTTCACCGTTACCTGCAAATCAGGGACGGTAGTGCCGGCTTTGGTCCTGACTATGGGACGAATCCGCTGAACAACAGATCCGCCTCGCAGACTGAGAGCGAAGTAGCCGGTGGACAGCTTCAAGTCTAGATCCCACCAGCGATCCCCACTCTCGGCATTGAAGGTGTAGAGCTTGAGGGTGTTCCCCTCGTAGTTCTGGACTGCATAGACTCCCGAGACGATCGGCATCCCAGTCTTGTTCAGCCCACCCCAGGAGCTCACGATCTGCGCCGGGGTGATCGCCCCTGCGGAGTCCCATACCGCCGTTGTCGGAGCGAGGAGGGCGTCCATGGCGAAAGAGAACCGATCCGTCACTGGACAGTAGACCAACTTGGCGAAGCGGTATCCACCGACCCCGAGGTAGGTATAGGTCCACCAGACGAGCTGGTTCACCGGGTCCACTCCGCTCCCGGTGATCGAAGCGAGGCCATTCGGGCCTCCGAGCTTCGTCTCGAGAAGCGTCAGGGCGATCTTTCCGTAGGCTAGTGGAATTACCTGGTCGTCCCGATAGACGCACGGGCCCGGATCTCCCCAGAAGTAGGTATCCCGGCCAAGGGAGCAGATGGAGAGATGGGAGATGGTCCCGACGCTCTGCGGAATCCACCGGAAGGTGAACCCGTATGGCTCTCCGAAGTCCATGCGGACGATCGCTCGGCGCTTGAAGATCAGGGCGTACTCTTTGTTGCCGGCGAGCCCCATGATCCCGCCGAAGTCATCGTAGAGGAGGTTGAACCCGGTTCGATCTGCCGGATGCGAAGCGGAGGTTCCGAAGACTGCTGGGTCCCTCGTCGCGCTCCACCAGACAGCGTTCGGATTCACGTCGGGAGTACCAATGGTATTGGTGCAGTTCGCCAGGTTGGCGATCAGAACGCGCTCGCCGATGACGCAGACGTACTTAGGGTACGGCGCATCCCCGATCCCTGGAGTTGTGATGCAGTCGGCGAAACCGACCCCTCCGGTGGTTCTGGACTGCATCAAGGAAGAGTGCCCACAAGCAAAGAGCTCGATCGGCCCGAAGCCGCAGAAGTTCCCCGAGTCGGAGTCGATGGTCAGACCGCCCGCCATTTTAGTAACGACCCACGGGTCCGCAGACTCCTGAGCCGTATAGATACAGCCATCCACAGCCACGTAGACGTTCCCGCCGTGAAAGTTCCGGTCTACGTTGGTCGGGTCCACGGTTTCCGGGCTCTGGTTGACGTGCCCCCGAACGATCGTAGGGTCTGCCCCGGAGCCGATCTCTTCAGACCGAGCGTAGATGGGCTGGATCGGTATGTAGACATCTCCCATGGGATAGACGCCCACCGCTTCGACCAGCGCGGAGTTCATGAATTCCCCGGAATCAGGCTTCAGCTCCCCGAAGGAGATGAATGTGGTCTGAATCTCAGACATCTAGAAGCACCGGGCCGCCACAAACCCTGACCCTAGCCTGCGCTGGAAAGTCTCAAGGGTGAGAGACTGATCGGATTCGGTGTTCATGGTCTTGACTGCGATCGCCATGGTCGGATCTTCAGCTCGACCGAGAGACAAGGCGTAGATGATCCTCGTCCGCAGGAGCTCGGAGCCGCGGCGGAAATACTCGTTGGTCATCGTCAGGTCGGACCCGTCGATCTCGGTTCCCGCGGTTTCGTCTCGCGTCGAGTCGAAGAGGTAGTCCACCTTGACCGTCCAGACGCCTCCCGGAGTCGGGAACAGGATCAGCTTGTCGCCATACCAGGAGTAGTAGATCGGGCTGTTGCGTGAGGCAGCGGAGTTCGATTGACGATCTCGGATCTCCGTCAAGGAGAGTCGCGTGCAGGTGATCTCCCCGTTCCCGGAGACGACGCGCAGGCTATCAATCTCGAGCAGATCAGCGGGATAGTGCGTCGTGCGCTCGTACTCCGAGACTCCGTTGATGGTAGGAAAGGAGTCGGACTTCTCGGAGAAGTAGAACCTCCGGCGCCGGTAGTGACGCAGGCTGGAGACAAGGTGGCGGATGATGGCGGCGTCTTCTGACGGCCAGTGCGTTTCATCCTTCACGTCCTGGATCATCGTTCCGACGTTTTCGGTCGCCATCTATCCCCCTGAAAGGCACCCCGGAGAGAGGAGAGGGAGGACCAATCCTCCCCCCGGGGGTTGTCACGCGCCGCAGCGCGTCACTCGTAGATGACGAAGCCCCACAGGGCCGCGTCCGCGATCGGTGCCGTGCCGGCCGTGGTCACCACGAAATCGAGCGTGGCTTCCATGTCGCCGGCCGTGTCGTCCAGGATCACTCCGCCCTGCGGGATGAGCCAGTACAGAGTGCCGGCGGCCGAGGCCGTGGAGAAGATGGCGGAAGCCGTCAGCAGCTTGGTGTCCGCGCCGTTCATGTGGATGGAGATGTCGGCGGCGAGGGCGCTGGTGTCCATGTCCTCCCACATGAGGGCAACCGCGATGAGGCGGTTGCGCCCGCCGCGGGCGCGCAGGGGAGCCAGTCGGGTCCGGTCACCCGCGTTGTCGAGGTCGATCACCGCGAACTCGTAGGCGAACGGGAGGATGGTGGCACCGAAGGCAACGCCCTTGAGAAAGCCGAGGGCGTTCGGGTCGGTGAAGAGGGAGCTTTCGGTGGTGGCGGCGACAGTCATGTCAGTGTCTCCTTGTTACGCCGCGTAGACGGGGAGAACCATGCACCCGTAGGTGTACTTGGTCCCGCCATCTTCGCCGTAGGTGGTCCGCTTGAAGCCGAGGATCGAGTCGGCGAGCACACCCCACTTCTTGAACTCGAACACGCGCTCGGTCCAGTCGAGGTGCCCGTCGTTGTTGTAGCCCTGGCCGAAGGCCAGATGGCCGGCTCGGGCGCCCATGAACACGCAGCGCCGCACGGTGTCCACGTCGAGGGTCGCGTCGGTGGAGTTGACTCCCTTCGGAACGTAGTCCGAGACGTGGATCTTGGTCATGTTGTAGACACCGACGTAGGACTTGGCGAACGCCGAAGCGTCGTAGCTCTGGCCGCCTTCGAGCCGAGCGCGCTGGAGGTCCTGGAAGTCGCCGGGGCTGGTGGACTGGCGCAGATCCCGCCACGAGATGCCGTGGATGATGAGGTGGTAGTAGCCGTCCGGTCCCGGAGCGATCGGCCAGTCGAGGTATGCCTTGGACTGGGCCCGGAGCGTGAGCTCGTTGATCCAGTCGAGGGACATCCGCTCGGATGCCGTGAGGCTCTGGTCGTTGGCGATCGAGTTTGGGCGGTAGATGTGGGCTGCGTCCACGGCCTGAATCGCGTTCATGCCGCACCGCTTGTAGTTCGTACCGGCGGCGCCCATGGCCGGAGTGAACCCGGCGAGCTGGTTGAGGATCATCTGCTCGTAGCGCCGGCTCCACCAGGTCTGCGCCTTGATGAAACAGGCCTTCTTGATGTCCCAGGAGACGCGCTGCTGGCTCATCGGGTCGTCGTTCTTGAACGCCTCGCCGAGCCAGTTGATGTAGAGGGTATCGAACAGCACTTCGACATCGCCCTCGGTGCCCTGGATGGTGTCGCCGACCTCGTAGCCGTCCCGAGTGTCGTCGGTGGGGGAGAAGCGAAGCTGGATCTGGTCGCCGCGCTTCTTGGTGAACTCCTCGAGCAGAACGATGCAGGCATCGTCCTCGGAGTCGGCGAAGCCGAGCATATAGGCCTGGCGCTCAGCTTCGTGGGTCAGACCGGGGCGATACAGCCTTTCGGCGAGCGCGGACCCGGTGGGGATGTTGGAACCGGAAGCCATGGTGGGAACCTCCTAGTAGTTGCAGCGTCTCGAGCTTGGCAACGCGCCTTGCTCGTCTTCTCGCGGCTTGTACCTGGGAGGCCGGTTCCCACCGGATTGAGCCCCGGAGGCCCACGGGCTTTGCACCCGTGTTTGTTGGATTTTGAGCCCCAACGGCCTCCGCCTCGGTGGCGGGTTGTTACCAATGGTAACTCCGGCTGGGGTTATCGTCAACTCCAGCCGGCAATCGGATCAGCGTCGAGCTCTCATTTCAGCCTCTTCCGCCTGCTTCATCACGTCGAAAAACTTTCCGCGGCCGCCCCTCGAGCGCAACATCTCTCGGATTGCGCCCGGCTTGATGCCACCCGCCCGAAGGGCGTCCACGGAAACCTCTGAGCCTTCAATGTCTCCCCCGGAGGGGTCTGGACCGGGCCGAACCGCCCCGGCGGCAGCGGCAGCGGCAGCGGCGACGATCCGATCGCTCGCTGTCCTCTGGCGCGGCTGCTGAGCAGATGCCTGGGTAGGCGCATAGCGCCAGGCGAACGTGTCCAGGGAACGGATCGGGTCGACTCCGTTGCGGATCGAGGTCTGGATGATCTGGGCCACTTCACCCTTGAACTGCTCCATGGCCTGGGTATCAGTGAATCCCATCGCCTGAAGGTCCTGGATGTAGCCCCGCTGGAATGCCTGCGCCCGGAGGGGATAGCCCGGCTCTGCCTTGGTGTACTCCTCTCGCGCCGCGGTGAGGTTCTGGATGATCGCCTGCTGAGCGTTGACCATCGTGGCCTGTTCGCGCTCGTTCAGGAGCTTCGCCAGGGCCGACCGCAGGGGTCCAATCTCCTTGTTGACGAGGCGGGCTGCCCGCTGGTTGATCGCGCCGTCTGGGTCCTCGAAGAGGTCGATGTCGGGTTCCTGGGGGACTTCTACCGGCGGCTGATAGGCGGCCTGCGGAGGGGCCTGGTAGATTCTCTGCTGCATCTCCCGGAGGGTGTCCGCTAGGGCCTGACTGAACTGGAGTACCTGCTCGTGCTCGGACTGGAGAGCCCTGTGGGCAGCTTTCAGTCCTTGCCGGCGGCCCTGCCAACCCGGCTGCGCCGGCTCCTCTGCTTCCTCGGCCTCGGCTGGCTCGGCCGGCTGCGGATCGGATTCCT
>Ga0315274_10011890_pt1 | contig 12447 bp, 13 predicted proteins | sample YL17G02_20_MG_FD_203700 | JGI IMG/M metagenome (GOLD analysis project Ga0315274, IMG submission 203700) | Sediment microbial communities from Yellowstone Lake, YNP, Wyoming, USA - YL17G02_20 | ecosystem: Environmental > Aquatic > Freshwater > Lake > Sediment | place: USA: Wyoming | collected... | reverse complement strand
TAACTTCTTTTGCCAGCGAGAATTGGTAAATAAGGATGGGAAGATACAATAATATCGCCTTGCAGATGGGACAGTGTATTGATAAAGTCCTTGCCTGCCGCTAAATCCTCTTTTGTTGGAATTTGGGAAAGAGGGTCATATTTAAAAACGACAAACTGGATGATGCAGATTAAATAAAGGCAAATTTCCGTAAATTTTCTTTTATGTAAAGGTATCCCTTGAATAAATTCCAAAGTGGCATGAGTTGCAAGTCCAAATAAAATAGATATGATAGCGTAAGCAGGCAATAAAACATTTTCATAACCTCCAAGATGCAACCTCGAAAACAACGCTCCACTAACCATGCCGATAGCTGTCAAAAAGTAAAAAAGGAAATTTTTCTTATTTGATTTTGAAATTTGAACAAATAGATAAAATACCGACATGCTACATGCAATAAACATTGGTGCTATGATATCTTTTTTCCAAAAGACGACAAACATGTTTTTTAATAAAGGCTCAAATGTTGGTACCTTAAAGACATAGTAATTAAACCATCCATCATGCATGTAGTTAATGAGAAGTGTGCTACCTCCGATTATTATAATTATAGCACCTATAAAGTTAATAGAGCGGTATCGGTTTAAGAGAATACAATAAAGCATTATCGGCACGGAAATAATGAGGGCTGTCTGTTTAGTCAGAAAAGAAAGGGAAACAAGTATACCAGCGAGAATGAGTGATATCGAGGAGTCATTGAATTTAATAACATAAAGTGACATTAATAGTAGAAAAAGAAAGAGAGAATCTACCCTTGCTATGTCAAACCAAGCACCACTTATTCGAAAAGTTGCTGCAAATAATGAAGCAGAGAGCAAACCAGCAAAATTACTTCTTGTCTCTCGCTTGACAAGAAAAAAAATAATAAAGAAACAGCCCAATGATGAAATGAAAGATACAATTCTCAGTGGAGTGAAACCAGTACCGATAATCTTCGATACAGCAGCAGAAATATAAAAATAGAGAGGCGTATAGGGGAACGAAATAAACTCAAGGGATGGAGGAACATATATTTTTTCTCCAGAAAGTATTCTCATTACCTGATGAACTGAACTTCCTTCACACCACTCTAATTCAAAAGGGTAGGAAATACGGTAGCGAACAAGAATAAGATAGATAACAAGATATAAGATTGCACATATTGATAATGTAAACTTGAAAAACTTAGCCATCTAATATCGTGTGCTCATTTTCCCTGGTTTTTTCTATCTCCTCAATTACATAAGTGGATCGTCTGAATCTTCCTTAGAGGGTCGAAAAAGATTTTCATAGAAAGGTAATTTATCAGATTCAGGGGGGAATGACAACCGGGGAGACTGCTTCGTCATCCGCCGAAGGCGGACTCCTCGCAATGACGAAAAACCGTACTATTTCTCAAGCTGTCATTGCGAGCTCTTCGTTCTATGTCATTCTGAACGAAATGAAGAATTTCTCGTTCCGCTCAGGGTAAACTCTGCGAAGCAATCTCTTCTTCAGAGCACTATCCACATAACTCTCTTAACTTTTCCACTATCTTCACCATACCCAGTGTATCAAGACCGCAATACTCAAGCAGTGCCTTCCTGATTCTCTCAACCTCTTCCGGATTTTGAGACGCACCTATCCTGCTATAGGCGTATGCCGCCACCATGCCATCGCTTATTTCCATGCTATCATAGCTCAGCTCCGGTACCATAATAGGCAGTACTGATTTCATTGAATAGGAACCCTGCATCTGCCAGCAGTAGATATTCCTCCGCTGAAAAGGAGCCATGAGGTCTCTCACATTCTTGATTAACGATTCAATTCTTTGCCTGTATTCCGGAAACCAGTCTGCAATGCTCCGGAACACTCTGGTCTCAAAAGAGCTGTTATAGGCAATCACACAGGCATTCTCTGGGACTTCACTGAGCAATTTCCGCATCAGCTCGCCTCGCGGATCAACTCCGGGCAGGGCAAGATATTCGTAATGTTTCGCCTCAGCACCTTCATGCTCAAGGCAGTATAACGAATACTGGAACGGTACTTTTTCGTATGGTCGCAATCCGTCAAATGGCGGTATCGGGATATTGAAGGTCTCAAAGTCAAGGAAATAGAGGGGATACCAGAGTGAGTCCAGAAATTTCTTTGTGGCCTTACTATTGATGTAATCCTTTTTCTCGAGGAATGCCTCAACTTGTTGCCGCTGCTTACCATTCAACCTATCAAGGGGTATATCTTCCAGGCGTATGATTCCCTGTCTGTACAACTCAAACTTGTCAGCCCCCTTCTCTCTGAGGCTGAATACGGAGACTTCGGGGATATGCTTCCAGCAGTATCCATGGAAGTCACAATCGTAAGGATTAGAACAGTAGGGACCGATATCAATGTCCGGCGGCGTACCGCTCTTCAGCATCTCCCTCAACCGCTTAATTTCTTCCTCAAGTAAGATCTGTTTCTCTTTCACTAATTCAGTAATATCTACCCTTGAAAATAACCTTTCTGACTCTATCTCACCTTTTCTCACGTACTGGGTGTTGATATAAACAAGGTATGCCTTGGAGACTGGGAGTCCCATATCAGTCAGGACATAGTACTGGATAGCAACATCATCGAAATAAACATCTTTCATTCCAGAAGCAGCCTTTACCTCGTATATTTCCCATCCATCCTCACCTTCCTGAAGGATGTCAACCTTGACAAACACCCCGTTAAAACTGAATGCAGGCTCGTAGAGGGTAGCAGTCCCTTTTTCAATCTCTGCTTTTGTCATTAAAAGCTGTTCCTCATGGGTAAGCGTGTCGTAAGGTATCTCAACCCCTCCCGGAAAGAGCCTGTGTGCATACAGCCCTACATCCGTACCACTCTGAAACCGTGCTTCCTGTTGTGGGGATATTTCATCTTTCAACTCAGGATGGCATTTGTGCAGGTAGAGGGACTTGTGGCACTGAAGCCCTCTGAGAAAGAGCGACTTGCTCAGGTAAAGGTTACTGTTCATTTTTTCCATTCAGCCTCCTCTCTCTCGTATTTACGATGTTTAAATCCACCCAACGTATCCCCATTTGTTTCCAACTTTAACCGGGGCCAGGCCTTCGGAAAAAGTACGCCCCTTATCAAACTGCAGGGGAGTGAGTAATGTCCCCCTCTTGTCAATATATCCCCATTTCCCATCAATTGCTACTGCTGCTACTCCCTCATGGAACCAATCAGCATCACTAAATTGGGGACTGATTCTTACAGTTCCTGTCTTATCAACGAATCCCCACTGTGAACTAATCCTGACGGCTGCCAACCCTTCGGAGAAAAACTTAACATCTTTAAATCGGGGTTCGATAACCATTTCACAATATAAAAAGGTCATGTAACCATATTTTTCTCCATCATCACAAATCCTCAAGCCTTCATTGACCTGTTTACTATCTACCTTATTACTCCTTGCAAATATCTTGTCAGGTTCCATATGCCTTGTCCTATTAACTACATCTCCTATACAGTTTATATAACCCCAGGAGCCATTTTCAAATTTCACTATTGCAACTCCACTATCGAAGAAATCAGTTTCCAGAAACCGGGGTTGAATGACAAGAGTTCCAGTTTCATTAATATATCCATAGCACCCATTAATCTTTACACATGCTAACCCTTCAGAAAAACTCATTGCATCATCAAATTGCGGGGGAATTGCCATCTTGATTCTGTCGCTGGAGCTTTTCTCTGGCAAATCGCCGGTTACAAAGGCAGAACATCCCAGGGCAAGTCCGCCTTGCACAGTATCCTTTAAAAATTTCCTCCTGCTCAGCATATCTCATCTCCTTTCGTGTAAGGTTTAACGTCCTTCGTAGTGAACGCATTTACCACTCAATTTCCGTTGGTTTTTTTTAATTTTCTGAAAATTTAATTTGGATTATAGATGGTATGGGTGACAGGGGTATGGCAGAGTATATTTAGTTACCGGATTAAAATACTTTTTTTAATTCATTTAATAAATTGATCGCTTCTTCACGGTTTAGATACGGAACCTTTATAGTCCGCGCCCAGAAAAATGATTTGCCTGTTATTCTTGCTACATCACTGAAAGGCATAAACTTAACAACACCCTCCTCTTTCTTCGGAACTTGCGTTAGAAATTTAACGTCACGATATTTTTCATCAGGTCCATCATTTTTAACCGTCCCGATTACTTCCGCTGCTGCTATAATCCCCGTCCACTTGTGAGAATAAAAAACTATATCCTTGGGGTTGAGATATTCTATGACGTATTTCATATCGCCATATGCAGCTACACGGGATTTTTTCATCATCTCCCATACAGCATCTTCGTCCCAACTGCGATTGGTATCGAACAATACACCTTTTATAGCGGAGGGATTCTGATGTTTGTCATACGGTAGTGCAAAAAACTCGAAATAATGCTGCTCATCAATCTCATATATCCGGTAAGGAATAAAATCCACTGACAGGCCTTGTCGCTTCCAATAATCCACCGCATCAATTAAGGCGTCATTTGCAGCATTTCCAATAAGATACAAATGCTGACACCTGTTAAATTCTGATGGTATCAATGGATTCTCCAGATTAAATGCCTCCTGATGTGCCTTGGAAAGAGAAACTGAACTGGATGGATAATATGTTCTGTATTGCTCTTCAAGTTTGTTGAATGTCCACTGTCCGGCATCTTGAGCATAACGAAGTGCCTGGTGCATAGCATCAGATCCAGCCATCCCTTTCTTTAATTCAAAAATAATCAGGTCACCATCCCGATTCAGAGCATAAATATCAGCTTCAGCCTGCCGCTGACGTTCTTGAAAAATCGGCATTAAAGCAGCCCCCTCGAAAAGGACATCAAACAGATGTTTGGCCAATATTATCTCTAAATCTTTCTCGAGCTTCCCCAAGTTTCCAAAATCAAGAAAAGGTAATTGTTCTAAATCTCCAAAATGTTCTCCGCTCATCGTTAATTTATAAAGCATAACTAATTCCCTCCTTAGAGCTTAAATCATATTGGAACAGATAACCTTTCAAAAACCGTTTCTACCCCCCATTTTTCATTGGTATTTTTAAACAACTACTCTATTGAAAGATTATAGAGGTAGTGGGTGACAGGGGTGTGGCAGGGTAATTGAAAATAAATTACACTTTCCCAATATATCCCCACTTGTTCCCGATTCTCACCGGCGCAAAACCTTGGGAAAAATTAGAAGCATAATCGAAGTGTGGAGCTACGATAATCTTTCCGTCATGATCAATAAATCCTGCTTTTCCATCTACCATCACTGCAGCAAACCCTTCTTGAAACCCACAGGTAGAATCAAATTGAGGGGCAATTCGCATAATTCCTGTTCTATCTACGAACCCCCACCTGGAGTGAGTCTGTACTGCAGCCAGACCTTCGGAGAAACCATGACCGCGTTCAAACTGTGGCTCAATAACCATCTGCCCTTTTCGGTCGATATATCCAATTTTATCTCCTACACAGGCTCTGGCCATGCCTTCACAGAATTCTGCGGGCCAACTGAATTGAGGCTGAATAACCATTTTGCCTGATTTATCAATGAAGCCCCATTTCCTATCTATTGACACACATCCCAATCCTTCCCGAAAACCCCATAGGAATTGGAAGTCAGTACCAATAGCCCTTTTACCTGTCTTATCAATGTAATAACCTTTGCCTTCAAAAAAATTATTAACCTTTGCTAAACCGTCTGAGAATCTTTCAGCATCAAAAAACTGGGGTTCTATTGCCACATTCCCAGCCTTGTTAATATATCCGGAGTTCTCCCAATGCCAGAACTTTACATTTGCAAGCCCGTCAGAGAAATTACCTGCCGAGTCCAACTCCGGTCTAACTACAAATTCACCTGATTTGCTAATATATCCAAAATAATTCATAGGGTAATCATCATTTCTGGTGTTGATGTTTACTCGCGCCAATCCCTCTGAAAATGGATAGGTAATATTAAACTGCGGCTCTATAACTATCTTCCCGGTTCTGTTAATGTAACCCCATTTTTCTCCAATCTGCACCTCTGCAAGTCCCTCAGAGAATGGCACAGCCATATCAAATTGCGGGGGAATTACCATTTCTATCTTGTATCCGCTTTGATTCTTGAATAGATATTTCGGCAAGTAGAGGGTACATCCCAGGGCAAGTCCGCCTTGCACTGTATCCTTTAAAAATTCCCTTCTGCTCAGCATATCGTATCTCCTTTCATGTAAGTTTTAACGTTCTTCGTAGTGAACGTTTTTACAGTCCAATTTCCGTTGGTTTTTTTTGAAAATTTCTAAAAATTAATTTAGATTATAGAGGGGATGGGTGACAGGGGTGTGGCAGGGTAAAATTAATGACGGAGGATACAAAATAGTACTGGCAAGTATACATCAGAAGATGTGACCCACCTTCGCATCACCTTGAACATCGAGTAGCAATATAATGTGGCCCGATATGTGACCGTCAGGTGCAACCACTTGTTACGCATCCCCTAATTCTTGTCTAAATTGAACAGCGCGTAAACAAGCCACAACTTTGTTTCTTCTGGATCCTTCGGAACGATGCCATATGTTGACTTGGTTAAGTACAGCCGCAATTCTTCATGCTTCTCTTCTACATCACTTATATATTTTTTATAGAACTGCTTAATGGATTCACTCAACAAGTTAGTATTCCACCATGAAAACATATGGGATATATCTCCACCGATGAACAGCCCGTATTTCCTAAAGCATTTTATGTTCTGATCTTTTGCGTATTTATTGATAAAATTAGTTAATTCATCTTTGTTCATTACGCGTTTCAGATCTTCAACTACTGAACCTTCGTTGATTGTTTCGCTATTGACTAATTTCACTTCCACCTGACATATCCAGTTGTCTTTGCTGTTGATGAGAATCATGTCCCTTCTATTGTGCTTGCCAACATTCGCTTCCCCATAAGAAAAATAGTGGAACTTCTCTCCAAGCCTTGCTAATTCAAAGACTAGATTTGCTTCTGGAGGGAAGAAGTCGTCTTTTTCCGGCCACAAGATGGCTAGTTTATTATTCATTCCTTCGTAAATATCCTCGACTAGTTTGTTCACGATTCTTTCCATTAATTTCTCTCCTTTATGCCTAACATTAATTTTTAAGTATATTCCACAGTTGGAAATAATATAGAATCTGGAAGTAAAGGTGTCAAGCGTTTTTCATAGATGGCCTGTCAATAAAATTTAATTTTCTTTTCAAAAATGACTCCTGCCACAATGCTGACAGTCAGGATTAATATAATCAACAACATAATCCAAGAAAGGAGATTTCAGTACGGACAACAAAATCCTAATAGGAACAATCACCAACATGGATACCGGCGAATCCTGGCCGGTTGAACATTATATGATTAACATAGACTGTGAATTAACTACCATCGTAAAATTCCTCAACATCACCCACTCTTATTTCCCAGACGACTCTGACCTCCCCATAGAGATAAACGTGGACTGTGAAGGGCTGGGCAGTGCCGGTTCGGTTTTTAAGTTGCATATTTTTTTCAGACTCGACTCATTTGAAGAACGGGACAGAATCCTCAAAGACCTTAAGGTAGATTCCCTGTTCCAGATTAGAGGGGAATACGACGTAACAGGGGAGATTATTACACTCTTCGAACCAGAATATTCTCCTCTGGGACCGGACTATCCGGAAGACGAAATCAGAAAGGCGTTTGAGGTGAACAGGGGACCACAGAAAGGGAGCAGGCAGTAGAGAAGTGTTTATTCGCTCAGGAAATACTTTCTAAGAATTCCTGGGGTGTTACTATACGGCAGGAAATGCCATTCTTCTTTAAGTCTTCCGGTGAAATGCTGAGCAAATCCTTATCTCCGGTAATAAGAAAGTCGGATTTCACTTCCTTACAGAGCGATAAATAATGGTCATCTTTCGGGTCTCGGGATAAAACCACTGGTCTTGAGATGGTGATGTGTCTGGCAAGCTTGATAATCTGCTGAATTTTTCCCTGAAGGAAAGATATCTGCTCTTCTGATAATTTCTTGGTCAGCCTGGGAAAGACTCCTGACAGCTCTTTTTCAATTTTGTCAGATAAATATACTTCGTGCTCTTCAAGGGCATGAACTACTGCCCTCAGAGGGTTTCCGCCGAACGCCGCTGAGATGATCACATTGGCATCAACTACAATCTTAGCCATATATCTCTTTACGGGCTTGATCGAGCGCTTTCAACGCCTCCTTTTTCGACACCCCCGACTCACTCAAAACCCTTCCGATCTCCAAAAGGATACCTTCCGCTGTGTTTTCCTGAACCGGAACAAGCCGGGCAATCGGCCTTTTACGCTTCATAACGATAATCTCATTCTTCTCATTCAGATATTTGACTACATCCTGTTTAAATTCTCTGACACCGACGAATTTCATGTCTCTCACCTCCGGACTAATGTTACCACAAATGTGGGAATTAATAAACTCTCTCACTCTTATTTTTACTCTGCCACAATGCTGGCAGCGACAACAGGTAAACTGACCGGAAAATAATCATAAAACAGGCAGTAGGCAACAGACAACAAGGTAAATACAAAAGGAGAAAAGAACATGATAGGAGAACTGATACCGGAAGGAGAGAGAAAGAAACTACTGGTAGAAATCAAGGAGAAGATAGAGAACGAAGGCTTTAAGACAAGCTGGCGGAATCCGTTTTTTGACTGGGTGCAGGGTATTCCGGCCGGACTAATTCCTCAGAAAGATGGGACTGGTGATATCCTCTATGTCATTGACCCTCCGGTGCCCAGGCTCACCCCCTTTGACCTTGCTGCTGTTTCTATTTCTATTACCCACACCCTCTACTTTACCCTCACGCTCTATTACTGCAAAGTTCTTGACGATGCTGTTGAGGCTGACAGGATAAATGAAATAAACGACTGGCATGCCTCACAGTGGTCAGTGAAGACCGCAGTTTATTTCAATGACATCGCCTGTAAATATGGTCTTGAGTGGGATACGGAGTATGATGAGTATATAGACGATACCCTTTTCGGAAACTTCCCGGTTGATTCACCGGATCAGATCATTTCAATCATGAGAGACATAAAGGAAGCGTATGCAGAGTGGAAAAAGTCAGGCCGGTATTCTATCCACCTCCTTAAAAGTACAACAACCGGAGTAGCAGAAAAGTTTTGATATACCATTACAGAACAGCCAGATAGTTAAAAATAACAAGTGTCATCCTACCAACAAGAGTGAGAAACCTGCTTTTTAATTCACCAAATCTTATGTCCTTATCAAAGGCATAGTGGGCAAGACCTAATGGCGTACTCTTTATGATCCAATCCGCAAGGTTTTTGTCTCTTATGCATTTGAGGAATGTCTTTCGAGCATTTTCAAACCCTGACTGCCTAAAAGCATAGGCAATGAGATCGGTATAGCTGTCTTCTCTTGAACCAATTCCTAATATGTCAAAAATGTGATCTTGCATGTCTATATAGTTACGATAACCGCTTATGTTTCCTAACAGCCTCGTTTAACTCTCCCCTGACTACATTCCTCAACTCTTTCGGTTCTATTACTTCCACGTGCGGAATCCACTGGTAGATCCAGCTTTTTATCCCTTCAATGCCGTTAACCGTAAACCGTACCTCAATGCTCCCATCTTTGAGCACCTTTTCCTCCTGGCTCTGGTGCCACTTCTTTCTCAGGATACTGTTTTTACACGCTGCATCGAACCTCAAAATGACGTCAACCGGCTCTCCGTCCACGAATGCACCAAAAGCACCTGACAACTCATCCTCCGGTGAGATGGCAGCGGGGATGAAATTTTCCTTAAGCACCTTCAGCGACTCAATCCTGTCGATGGCAAAGGTTCTCATTTCTTTTCTCAAATGGCAGTATCCGCGCAGGCACCAGAAGCCATCCGAGAAGAAGAGATAGTAAGGATCAACTTTTCGAACTGACTCTTCCCCATCCTGCAGCGTCCGGTAAGTAATCTCAATTCTCTTGAAGTCAGTAATTGCCTGGTGGAGGGCAGTGAGACATTCCCTGACAACCGGGGTGGGCGGCTCAGCCTTGAGGATGATGTGACCTGGGAGAACTGCCTTCTTGCCTGAGAGTTTTTCCTCTATCTTGATCAGTTCTTTTTCCATGCCTGGTGCAAAATCGCTCATCAGTTTCTTGGCAAGGGCAAAAGCAAGGGTCTCCTCGAGGGTTAGGCCAGGCTTTTTCAGACTGAACCCTTCGCTAAAAACGTAACTTCCCTTCTTCCTGTCATAATAAATAGGAAACGGAGCAACTTCCAGGGTGGTGAGATAACGGTGCACTGTTCTTTCGCTTGTTTCAAGGTCTTCCTTCAAGGACTGAACAGTCACCTTGTCTTTCCGGTCCAGCTTGTTGAGTATGGTGATCATGGCATCAAATTTAAAGGACATCTCCTACCCCCTGCTTTGAATTTTTTCTACTATACCACACTTTCCCTGCCACCATCATGACAGGTTTCCCCACTATTTTTATCATTTGCCTAAAAAGTAATTCAATGGTAAATATGTCCATACTATCACCCAAGGCGGTTTAATAATGCCCATAATCAGCCAAATTCTTAACGCATCCGGAGGAAGCAAATGAAGGAAGCTATGTTCGAACAGGTGAACGCACAAAAGTATCTCGATATCGCAGGGGTTATATTTGTTGTGATCAACGCTAAACAGAAAGTAACCCTGATCAACAAAAAGGGGTGCGAGGTTTTAGGGTATCTCGAAAAGGAAATCCTCGGCAAAAACTGGTTTGATAATTTTATCCCGGAAAGCAAAAAAGATGAAGTAAGGACTACTTTCAACAACCTGATGGCTGGCGTGATTGAGCCATATGAATATTCTGAAAACCCTGTTCTGACGAAAAGCGGTGAGGAGAGGTTAATCGCCTGGCATAATACAGTGATTACCGATGGTTCAGGGGCCATCATTGAAACCCTCAGTTCAGGGGAAGACATTACCGAACGGAAGCGGACGGAAGAAGCATTGCAAGAAAGCGAAGAAAAGTTCCGGACAATTATCGAGAACGTTAACGTCGGGATATACAGGGTAGCCATCTATAAAAGTGCAAGCGGTCCATATGGCCACGTGATTGAGGCAAACCCTACAATAGCCAAAATATTGGGCTATGAATCTACAGGCTCATTCATGAAAGCCAGCCTTTCAGACCATTACCATAAGCCAGAAGACAGGCAGCGATTCATTGAAGAGATGATGAAGAAGGGTATTGTAAAGGATAGAGAAATACCTATGTACAAAAAGGATGGAACACCCATTTGGGCATCAGTAACTGGCAGAGCACAGTATGATGAACAGGGGAATATAAAGTGGATTGACGGAATAGTAGAGGACATCACAGAACGGAAGCGGATGGAGGAAGAAATCCGTGCCCTTTCCCTTACTGATGCACTTACCGGTTTATATAACCGCCGGGGATTATCAACTCTCGCTGAACAACAATTAAAGGTTGCTAACCGGTTGAATTCGGAAATTTTAGTGATCTTTGCTGACCTTGATGGTATGAAATGGATTAACGACAACCTGGGGCACCTGGTGGGCGACCAGGCGTTGATCGAGACCACAAAAATTCTTAAGAATACCTTTCGCAAATCGGATATTATTGCCCGGCTTGGTGGAGATGAATTCGTTGTCCTGGCATTCGGAGCCAATTATGCCTCTTCCGACATAGTTATCAAGCGTATGCAAGAACAGCTCGATTTCTTCAATGCACAGGAAAACCGTTCCTTCAAGCTATTGATCAGTATAGGCACAGCGCTCTACGAGCCCCAATCTCCTTGCTCCATTGATGAACTAATTTTGCAGGCGGACAAAACAATGTATAAGCACAAACAAAATAAACGGGGTTTTAGCTTATAGGAGTTTCAGGAAGAAAGAAGACAGTGGAAAAAATCACCACAATCTTTTTATGAGATTAAGGAGGAAACATGACAGGTGTAAATAAAGTGATCCTGATCGGAAGGCTGGGGGCTGACCCTGAAGTCCGATATACGAGCGACGGAAGAGCGGTGGCCAATTTCCGGATTGCCACGAGCATGAACTATACCGGAAAGAACGGCGAGAAAACGGAAAAGACGGATTGGCACCGGATTGTCGCCTTTGGCAAGCTGGGTGAGATCTGCGGGGAATACCTCTCCAAGGGGAAGCAGGTATATATCGAGGGAAGGATTCAGACCCGCTCCTGGGATGACCGGGAGGGGGCAAAGAAATGGACAACGGAAATCGTTGCCACAACCATGCAAATGCTGGGAGGAGCAGGTCACGGTACCTCTGCATCCGGCGATACGGAACTGACACCTCCTCAGGACGAACCAGGCCCCAGCTCTCCTCTGGACGACGATATACCCTTCTAAAAGAAAAGGCCCCAAAGAGGGGCCTTTCTTTTTTAGTACATATCTCCGCCCATACCTCCGGGAGGCATTGGAGGATAGGGAGCT
>Ga0315274_10011888_pt1 | contig 12447 bp, 11 predicted proteins | sample YL17G02_20_MG_FD_203700 | JGI IMG/M metagenome (GOLD analysis project Ga0315274, IMG submission 203700) | Sediment microbial communities from Yellowstone Lake, YNP, Wyoming, USA - YL17G02_20 | ecosystem: Environmental > Aquatic > Freshwater > Lake > Sediment | place: USA: Wyoming | collected... | reverse complement strand
CCATGTGGATTCTGGCTTAACCAACCAGTCTTACCGACAAACTTTTGAATATATTGTGCATACGTCATTTTACTACCTCCCTCTTATGATCATGAAATGTCAACTCTGCTTTCGCTCTAAATCTAAAAGCCTCTGACTTTTATGGTCATGAGACGACTTCGCAGAGAACAATGGTAATGTTGTCATAGCCACCAGCAGACTTAGCTAATTCAACAAGCCTTTCTCCTTTTTGATCAAGATGAAGAGATAGGGAAAGCACATTCTGGATGGAAGTGTCATCTGTCATATCCGTCAAGCCATCGGAACAGAGGAGAAAGATGTCACCAGGCAAGCTTTTTCCTTTTATGAGGTCGACGGCTAGCGTTTCATTCACCCCTACTGCCCTGAGAATAACATTACGGAAGGAATGTCCCTTAGCCTCAACCGGGGTGACGAGACCCTGATCTATCTGATCCTGAATGAGAGAATGATCCTTCGTAATTTGTCTCAATTGCCCCCCCCTATAAAGATAAGTACGGCTGTCTCCCACATGACCAAGTACGTAGTTTAGGTCGTAGAAAGCAATTAGTTCTGCAGTGCATCCCATCCCCTGGTGCCGGGGATTTACCGTTGCTTCTCTCAGGATCCTTTCATTGGCCATTCGAAAGGTTTCCCGAACCAGCTTAACAGTTTCTTGCTCAGACTTTTCCCGAACGTTTGAGAAAATCTCAACAGCGGCTTCAGTAAAGATTCTGCTTGCCAATTCGCCTGATGCTGCTCCACCTATGCCATCCGCTACGCCGAAAAACCCCAGGGCAGGCTTTTCAACAAAAGCATCCTCGTTATTTAAACGCGTGAGGCCAATATCTGACTTTGCAAAGGAGATCATTGTGAGCATATTCTATACATATTCTAATATACAAGAATCACTATAGCTTAAACAATAAAATTCTTGACGTCATAGAGATCTTGGGGAATAATTCATTAAAAACGATGAAAAGTCCCCCTGTCATAGTCGTCCAGCTCATCCACATCCATGGCCCTATGAAAGGCGAGATTCAGGAATTCTCCGAAGGGATGATTACTGTCGGCCGCCATCCATCCTGCAATCTTCATTTCCCGGCTGCTGTGACTATTATCTCGCGGAAACATGCCGAGATCATACGGGAGGGCAATCAATTCAAACTGATCGACCACAGCACCAATGGCACATTCGTAAATGGCAAGCGCGTGAAAGAGACCTTTCTTAGGGATGGGGATGTCCTCGAATTTGCAGAGGGAGGTCCAAAAGTAAGCTTCCTAAAACACATGAAGGAGGCCCCGGCAGTGGCTGAAATTTCTCCGCCGCCTCCTCGAGAAGAACCTCGCCGGGAACCTGGATTAGAACCTGCACAGAGACCTCAGAGGGAACCGCAACATTTCGAAGAAAGGCCCCATACTCTCGAGCCGGCTAAAGAAGAACCTGCGGAGATTTCGATTCAAAAGATCAGTGTCCCCTTGATTATTCAATATGGTCCGACCATTCGTTCATTTAGAGAGCTTCCCGTCACCATCGGAAGAAGTCTGAGTTCTGGATTCATCCTTGAGAATCCTGCTATATTTGATCAGCATGCCCAGATTTTCTTCAGCAATAATCAGTATTGGATAAAGGACCTCACCGGACAGAGGTCAGTCCGGATAAACGGTCAACTAGTTGGTTTCCATGCACCGCTTAAGATCAACGATGAACTAGCGTTAAGCCCTCAGGGCCCTTTTTTCCGCTTCCTGGGAGAAGGTCGTCTGGCTGAAGTCATAGAACCTGCCCCTCAGGAACCTTCAGGCCCCCAAAATAAACTTGAGCAGAAAGATCAACGAAAACCCCCTGCGGAAAAAGCCCAAGAAGGGTTGCTGTCTAAATTTAAGAAACTTCGGAAACACTAACCCACTTTATTCAATCATTGAATCGATAACGCCAGTCTTCTAACGAATTCTTTTTTGCTGAGAGATAAACAGGTTTTCTGGCGAGAATAAGCGAACATGTTCTGTCCTGGCTTTCTCCCCATAGTTTATCAGAATAATCCGGGCGAAACCTAACGAAGCTAAAATGAGACATAAGGTATCCTTGATTATTGTATCTTCCTGAGTTTGTCTAATAGGTGGAGTGTCTTTTCCAGATCTCTCTTTGCTTTGGTATGTTCTGGATCAAATTGCAGCGTTTTTTCCCATTCTTCAGCAGATTTTTCAAGATTTTCGGCAAGAAAATAAGTCACGCCCTTTTTGTAATGGATCTCTGCCAGATCTTTTATCTGTTTTTTGAGATAACCCATACGTTCACTCACGTCCCTGAATGTTATGTCTACATTTTTAAACATCTTTAATGATTTCAAACAATCTTTCTGCCCGAGGTAAACTGTTCCCAATTCATAGTATGAAGCATTTCTTAAGTCAATAGCCTCCCTGTTTGAAGGGGCACATTCCAATATTCTCTTAACGATAGCGAGCGCTTTTTGATACTCTCTCGCCTTGAACAGTTTCCGGGCTTTACTAAGCCTCTCTTCACAGGGAGGCGGCCGGGACGTCGAAAGTTTTTGATACTCTCTTGCCTTGAATAATGCCCGGGCTTTACTGAGCATCTCTTCAGATTGAGGCGGCCGGGACGTCGAAAGTGCTTCAAGCATGGGAAGCTTCAACATCTTTCCAGATTTTAGTGTATTACGGATGTCAAGGTCATTAAAATAGGCGATCAGGAACTCCTTCTCAGGGTCATGATATGCTTCCTCTGCAATTCTTCTTAACGTATCGCCTTCATTAGCTTGATATGAGATATAATCTGGTTCTGTTAATTGGTATTTCAGATATTTCAAGGCTTGTTCATGGTCAGGGTTATAGGCAAGGGCGATTAAGAACTCCTTGCGGGCTGATTGGATTGAATGTTTCTGAAAGTGATCCAAGCCCACGCTGAAATGCCTGTCAGCTTCATTCCGCATTTGTTCCTGCAAAGCTTTTATCCTTTCTGAAGCTTCCATGTCATTCGGTATAAAGCTGATCACGACCCGCCAGCTGAAAAGTGCCTTGCGGAACTCACCCTTCCTTTCCCACTCGGTTGCGAGCATGCGGTATTTTTGTGGAAATACCTGAAATGGGTCCGGTTCTTTCCGGATGAGAGGTGGAGCCGCGCAACCGACAAGTATCAGGGTCAAGAGAAGACTTGTACTATAACGTAAGAAACCGTGCATAGAAATTTTTTAAGTTAGGCCTCTCTTTTAAGACAGAGGCTGATGAATAGTGATTTATGAGCGATCATCTACTCTGACATTTTCATTTTTACTGTAGTGCCCTATTGTCTCTTGTAGTCAGATTCTTTTCAAAATCTTGTAGATCAAAGTCACCATTAATCATAGAGCGTTTTATTCGGTAATGATGAATAAAAAATGGATTGCTACCTTTTTCTACGGTGAAAGCTCCTCGGTAACCAAGCTTCTTAAGAAAAGCGATGACCAGATGATTGGTTTCACCATAGGGGTAGGCCAGATATTTTATATCGGTGTTAAGATGTTTTTCGAGTATCATGGCGGATTCTGTTAATTCTTTTTTTACCTCCTCAAAATAATCGTTGAAGGACTCTTTATCAATTCCCTCGACCAAATTTCTGTGCGTTTTGGTATGACATTGAATATTCATAATGCCGCCTTTTGCCATCTCTGTGATAACCTCCCAGCCTAAGGTTTTGTCGCTACTCCTAATCAAATCGGTATACAGGAATAGTGTGGCTGGATACCCATAGGTTTTTAAAATTGGGAATGCTATATCATATGCAGAGCGCCAATTGTCATCGATTGTTATAACTACTGATTTCTTAGGTATCTGGCGCTTGAAATCCAGGAAGTCGAAGAATTCATCCATGGTAATGACACGGTAACCTTCCCGTTTCAGGAAACCCATTTGTTCCTCAAAAGCCTTTTCTGTAACTGTCAGCTTGTCCTCTGTAGTTTTCGATAACCTGTGGTAACAAATCACTGGAACGGTCTGATACCCTTCCGGGGTCACCCCACCTTTCTCATTGGCATTGAAAGGGATAATCAATTCCTGACCAGGACTTAGGTAAGTGATATTATTAAACTCTGCAATAAACCAATCCAGAGAAGGATCTTGTAAGTATCTCGATGCAAGGGAAGAGAAGGTATCTCCGGGTTGAGCAATCACAGCTATAAAATCAGGAAAAGTTCTGGCGAAACCTTCTGGTTGAGGTGAGGTTTGAAGCTCGGTCTGGGGCAAGGTTTTCGTGAATAATTGAGGCAGTGCACAGCCAGCCATGAGAAATGCAGTTAACATTATCCAGCAAAAATACAAAGGGGCTGAACAACGAAAATCAAAAGAGGTTTCTGTTAAGGGCTCCCTGACCATATGACTTGCTTTCCGCGATTCTCTGCAACCGAAAATTTTCCCATGGCCCCGTTTTTTGCGTCATTTCTGAAGGTGGCAGTGGCTCTACAGAAACAGAATTCTCGATTAATTGATAGACGTCTTTACTAATGATGATTTCTCCAGGGCCTGCCATCAAATTCAGTGAGTAAGCTGCTTTAAAGCTCTCTCCGATAAAGGTATATTCCTTCTTCATCTGCGAGCCGATCTGTCCGGATAGTACCACCCCAGAACTGATTCCAATACCTACCTTACAAAGAAGTGGATTCCCTTTTTTGCCTGCAGTTTCTAAAGCCTGCTGGATGGCAACAGCAGACCTAACTGCCCTTTCGGTATGGTCTGCCAGGACAGGAGAGTCGCCAAAGACTCCAATAACGGCATCACCTACGAATTTATCAATATGACCACCAAAATCTGAGATACAACGTGTAGCTACTGCAAAATATTCATTCAGGTCTTTCAAGACCTCTTCAGGATCTCGGGCATGAGCATAGGCTTTAAACCCTTTAATCCCTGCAAAGAGGACTGTGACTTGATTTCGTTTCATCTCTGGCAGAAAGGGATTGAGAGGATTCTTCTGCCAAGACAAAATCGATTCAGCAATCTGTCGGTATGAACGCTTGCTGAGAAAGAGAGCAGTTCCCATCACAATCGTGACAATGAATAAACTCACATAGAAGATGCTCTGTATTAAGGAAAGAGTCTCTTGCCTAACCTCTTTGTTGATGTAATCAAGGGACAGTCCCACATGTGCAGATCCTATAGTTTTATTCCCAAATGAGACAGGACTGGATAGGTTTACAATTCCCACACCAGAGGGAAGGATATGGGTTTTGTAAGCAATGTTTTCATCTTTCACGATTTTTTCAGTGTTTTTAAATTCATTGTAGGCGAGCCCAATTTTTGTCGGATCCGTATGAGCTTTTATGATTTCCCTGTCGTCTACAATAATCACATAAAGAAGACCATCCATAATCATCGCTTCTTTGACTAGTGTATTCAGGCTTAGCGCATCATCTCCAAGGAGGGGAATCGCAGCGCTCTTCACCATACGATTAAGGATTATCTTCCCAGCCTTCATTCTTTCCTGGTAAAGAATGTCCTTTTGCCTATTGACCGTAAAAAAACCAAAGACAAGAAGGGGAAGAAGGACGAAAAAGATCATGACAGCAGAAATTTTCACGAACAGCGGGATTTGAGATAAAGCCGTGAGTGGCTTGCCTGAAGATTTCATTTTGAAGAAGATTTCATTAACCTTATTCGTAGACACAGTTCTCAGCTAGTCACTTTCCGGATACTATTTAGGGGCAAAAAGGGGTGGTTCTTCCTCCTCAGGTGGAGGAGGAATAGGCTTTGCCGGCTTTTGGGGGTAAAAGCTGTCTACGAACTCTTTTGGCATGGGTTCATGAGTCTTCATCAAATACTCCGGTATACGGATCTTATTGCCTGTGAAAATAAACTTGGGATCGATATCAGGATTTGCTTCGACTAATGCCTTCCAGCTATTGATGTCTTTGATATACCAGCCTGCAATAATCGATAACGTCTCCCCCGAGTATTTCACGGTGTGTTCAAAATAGGTAATTTCTTGTTGGGGCCCGGTCTTGCCCGGCAGCTGAGGTTTAGTCTTGCCTGGCTTCTGAGGTTCGGTCCCGACTGGCGGCTGAGATCCAGTTTCGATTGGTTTTTTTGTTGCGCAACCCATGCAAATCAAAACAAAGGTCAGTGTAATTACCCAGACGTAAACTTTCTTTTGTGAATACCGCTTCATTTGTTCTTTTTTGAGCTCCTTTCTAATTTATTCAGGTATTCTTTTGCCATCGTATTACCGGGATTGACTTCAAGCGCTTGTTTAAGGTTCTCAATGCTTTGTTTCGTTTTTCCTTGTCTCACTTGAACCATCGCGAGATTGAAAAGGGCCTCATCAAGATACGATGGAGATAATTTCACTACCTTGCTGTACATTTCCTCTGCCTTTGCATTATCCTTGCTTAATGCATAGACATATCCGAGATTGAAATAAATATTAGGGAACTGTGGATCTAACTCCACAACCTTTTGATAGGTCTCAATAGCCTTGGGATAATCCTTAATTTTTGCATAGGCGAGACCAAGATGAAAGTGTCCATCTGCGCTTTTAGGATCCAATTTGATCGCCTCAAGCAGCAAAGTTTTGGCCTTTTGAGGATTTGTCTCCAGAAACTCTTTTGCCTGGCTCTCTAAAGCCTTCGCTCTCTTTAAGGATTCTGGGACCCCTTCAGGTATTTTTACAGAATCTGCGGGAGAAATCTTAGCTGGAGCGGTTCCTACGGACGGTTGAGAGACTGAAGGTTGAGTAGTTTTGGTAGACACATCCTTGCCAGGCACTAGAACAGGCTTCCCTTTATACCAGAAGGCAAAAACCAGGCCGATAATCACCAGTATTGCTGCTACCGCAGTATACAAGGGCCCCTGCTTCTTTCGTTTTACCGGTACCTTTTCTTCGGCCATTACCCTCTTCTTTTCCTGACTTTTTCCAGCGGGCTGGCTAACCCCTGCAGGCTCTAATTCTTCCTCAACGCTGATCGCAGCAACCGCACGCATAACCTCACTTTCAGCAGCGATCTCTTCTTCGAAGAGTTTCTTCATGTACTGAGCAAGTCCGTGTGTGGTTGGCCTCATCGAGAGCTCAATCAGGCACTCCTCTATGTCAGATAGCATCTCACCACATGACTGATATCTGTCGTCAGGTTCCTTCGTGAGAGACCGGTGGAGAATGTCACAAATCTTTTGTGGCAGATCGCACTTAACTGTCTCCGGCCAAGGAATTTTTGCTTCGCGAACCTGAGCAAGGATATGCAACGTATCCCCTGTAAACATCCGCTTATTCGTAGCCATCTCATAGAGGAGTATCCCGGTCGCAAAAATGTCTGACCGGTGATCAATGTTCTTTCCTGCTGCCTGTTCAGGGGACATATAGGCCACTTTTCCTTTGATCATCCCCACCTGGGTGAGGCTACTCTGGCTTGCGGCCTTGGCAATGCCGAAATCGACGATTTTTATATCACCTTCATAGGTTATAAAGATGTTTTGAGGGCTGACGTCCCTGTGGATGATGTGGAGAGGGTTCCCCTGAAAATCTTTTAACTTGTGGGCATAATCGAGCCCGGAACAGATTCGAGAGGTTATGTAGAGAGCGTATTCGATGCCAAGAGGCAAGCCTTTCTCCGTGGACTTTTCCAAGATTCGCCGAATATCTTTGCCGAACAAGTATTCCATGGAAATAAAATAGGTGTCTTTTATGTTTCCAAAGTCATAAATCTGGACGACGTTCTGGTGGTTCAGCAGAGCGGCCAGCTTGGCCTCGTCGATAAAGGAGTTGACCAGCTCCTTTTCTGTAGCGAGGTGAGGCAGGATCCATTTGATCGCAATAAATTTTTCAAAGCCCTGAACGCCGGTTATTTTTGCTCTGAATAACTGGGCCATGCCACCTGCAGCAACTTTCTCCAGGAGGAGGTATTTCCCGAAACGCATCGGCTCAAATGTAGACATATCAATCTATCCCCTCGAAAGTGGATATTAGCTTTGCAATTACCATACAACACATCAAACGAGCAGTCAAATACAACATATCATCACTTCCATGGCAGACTTGCCGGCATGTCCGGTCGTGGCGGTATGCCCGGCATTGTCGGTGAGTCCGGACTTGTCGGTGAATATGGACTTGTCGGTGAACCCTGACCATACGAGGAACTGCCGCCTCCGAAAGTTTCAGAAAGGACCACGATATTATACCTTATACCTTGAGATCCTTTGAACCCCCTTGCAACCTGAATTGCTGCATCCTTTTCTGCAGCCGTATTCACTGTCCCTTTCAGTGTAACCTGAAAGCCCTCATTGACTTGAGCCTTCACACCCATGATTCTCGAGCTTCTCAGTGAGGCGTTGATTTCATTCTCCAGTACAGTCGGCGTTATTTGGGGGGACGACGGTCTTTGGGGAAAAGGTGGTTGTGCCAGCTTGTCCGTTTTGCTTGACTCTTTTCTCGCTGTATACGTTCCCTTCCTGCCACTGGTCTCCTTAATCCCTTCTGTCTGAACCTTGCTTCTCGGGGAAGCCTGAATCATATCCGGTGTTATAGAATTCTTGGGTCCTTCCGGTTGGGCAATCTCAGTCACCTTTGCACCATCCTTACCCTTATACCAGGACATAAGGTTGCTCTTGTACACGAAGGCAAAAAATAGGCAGACAACTGCCAGCAGCGCTACGACACCGGCGTACCGGCGCCATGGCTTTGGCCCTGGCGTTGTCTGTACCGGCTTTGGCTCCGGTGGTATCGTATCCTCTTCGTCCTTGATGTCGATTCCGAGGGCCTCACGCATAGCCTGACTTTCTTGAGCGATCTCTTCCTGGAAAAGGTCCTGCATATACTGCGCAAGTCCTTGAGTGGTCGGTCTCATAGAGAGCTCAGTCATGCACGCCTCGATGTCAGCGAGTATCTCGCTGCATGACTGATACCTGTTTTCAGGCTTCTTCGTAAGAGAACGCTCAAGAATGTCACAAACCTTTCCCGGCAGATCGCTCTTCATTGTCTCCGGCCAGGGAATCTTCGCCTCACGAACCTGGGCAAGGATCTGGAACGTATCCCCGGTGAACATCCGCTTATTCGTAACCATCTCATAGAGGAGCACCCCTGTGGAAAAGATATCCGACCGATGATCGATTTTTTTCCCCGCTGCCTGTTCAGGTGACATGTAGGCCACTTTTCCCTTGATCATCCCTGTCTGGGTTAAGTTGCTCTGGCTTGCGGCCTTGGCAATGCCGAAATCGACTATTTTTACATCACCTTCATAGGTCACGATGATGTTTTGGGGACTGATGTCCCTGTGGATTATATGGAGGGGCTCCCCCTGAAGATCTTTCATCCTATGTGCATAATCAAGGCCTGAACATATCTTTGAGGTTATGGAGAGTGCGTATTCGACACTGAGCGGCTTCCCCATTTCCCTGGACTTCTCGAAGATGTGCCGGATATCTTTGCCGAACAGGTATTCCATTGCAATGAAATAGGTCTCTTTTTCCTGTCCGAAGTCATTAATCTGGACGATGTTCTGATGGGTGAGCAGAGCCGCAAGGTGGGCCTCGTCGATGAAGGAACTGACCAGCTCCTTTTCTGCAGCAAGGTCGGAAAGGAGACATTTGATAGCGATAAGTTTCCTGAAGCCCTGCGCCCCGGTAATCTTAGCCCAGTATAACCGGGCCATACCGCCACGGGCGACTTCCTTCAGCAGGAGGTATTTCCCAAAACGTATGGGCTCGAATGTATCCACCCTTACCTGTACCTCGTAAGGTTTGTGTTACCGTTTAATAGGATGTGTGTCTTCGCGGCTCAATTATATAGTAAAAATCAGGCAAAGAGTCAAATCATATATGAGCTGCTTGCCTTTTTTCGAATGGTTGCTGATTTTCATGATCGATCGCGCTGAGCAGGCTCATGAACATCTCCTTGCCATCGTGAGGTTGGTTCAGTTTATCCTCTTGACTTTCCACCCATTCGAGGGCAAGGATAAGCGGGATTGTTTGGTCCCTGATCCCGGTGAAGCGGGCAACGGTACTGGCCAATACATCACCCATATGAAGAGGGAGATCCACTTTTTCAACAGGGGATTGATACAGTGCGGCACAATGTTCGGCCGACGAGGTAACATGATATTCCCGGCACACGAGGGGCCGGTCCGGGTAAATACTGCACGATTCATCTTCAAGGAACGGACAGGGGATCTGCAGTTTAAAGTAGCGTTTTGACACTTCATCAATCAGGGTCCTGCGCTCCCCTGCTCCGTGAGCGATAAGCCCGCGATGCCCGCGTCTATGCTGGGGATTGAGCAACTTTGCCTGTTCAAGGTGAAGGATGGCTGAAGCAAATCGTTCCAGAATCACGTCCTGCCTATTGTATGGCAGGGCGGCAACCACATCAGCAATTGCCTGTGCTTCTACCACTGAGATGGCAACGAGTTGCCGGCAGCAGATACCACACCCGGCCTTACAGCTGATCTCCTTCCCCTGTTGCCGCGCCTTCCGGATGGCAATTGCCGTGGCCTTGTGGGTCAACTCCCGTGCCGCAGGGAGCAGCTCGAGGAGACGGCGCCGGCCCAATGGAACCTGCAAAGCGAACAGGCACTCCTCGCCAAGAATCTGCAGATGAATATTCGCTGTATCGAATTCAGCCGGGGGATCTTGATCCACGTTGGCTATGGGACCTCCTCCTGTGCGATGGGCTGATGTTAGCCGCAGTATCTCAGACTATGATAGCATAAATCCTGGTGTGCTTATTCCATGAAAATCATAGGGTCATGATTGCATACTTACGCATTGGCCTTGGCATAACAATGAAAAGTTATTTTCGAAGAGACACAGATGCAAGAATGCTATAGCTAAAAAGGATTAAATAAGGTGGCCCTTAACCTGATAGGATAGAGTTGAATTAGCAAAAAACTACTAACCTAAAAGGGAGGACCACCATGAATATAACTGACATCACAAAGGGAGAAATTCGTCAATAAGGGAGAGATGATTGTCGGCATTGATGTTGCGAAGCATACGCACGTTGCCAGAATTCTCTTTCCAGACGGAAGTGAGTCGAAACCATTCGGATTTTCTAACGACAGGAGAGGATTTGAAGATTTCAGAGCCTGGGTCTTCTCTTATAAAGGGAAAGCAGAAAATGGTTCGATCATTGTAGGGCTTGAATCTACAGGACACTATTGGGAGCCATTAGCTTTTTACTTGGATAATGTACCTGGCATCAGGATCGTTCAGGTAAGTCCAAAACATGTAAAGAAGACGAAAGAAGTCTACGACAACAGTCCTGGGAAAACTGACAGTAAAGATGCTGGCGTCATCACGATGTTGATTCGTATGGGTAGATTTCAAAGGCTTGTTTTGCCTCGGGGCCATTTTGCCGAACTTCGCTGCTATGCACGACTTCGTGAACAGATGATAGTGGATCTGGGGGTTAAGCGCAATATACTGCATAGCCTTATCGATTTGGTATTCCCTGAATACGGAAGCATATTCAAGAAGGTCGTGAGCAAAACATCCCTGTATGTTTTGAAGCACTATACAACGCCGGAGGGAATAGTACGCGCAGGTTTAAAAAATATATCCACGGCACTCTATACGGCAAGCCACGGTAAACTGTCTCAAGCATGTGCAGAACGGCTCATAGAGACTGCTTCTACGACAATAGGATTGAAGGATGGGATTGAAGGAATTGTTTTCGCGATACGAAGTACCGTTAGTGCAATCGAAAGAATCCAGAAGGAGATTACTACAATTGAAAAGGAGTTAGTATTTGCGTTGAGTAAGATCCCTTATGCAATAAAGCTTCTGTCCATTCCCGGGGTTGGAAAAATCTCGGTATCAGTTATTCTGGGAGAGACGGGAGACCTGCAGCGTTATCGGAAGGCAGAAGAACTTATCAAGCTCGCTGGTTTAAACCTTTTTGAGATCAGCTCTGGTATGCATCAGGGGCAACGCCATATATCAAAACGCGGGCGTTCCTTGCTTCGAAAATGTTTGTTTTTTGCTGCATTGAGGACAGTGAAAGCCGGAGGTGCTTTTAGAGGCGTCTATTTGCGATTGACAAAGATGAATCAGATGCATAAGACAAAAGCACTTGTAGCGATATCAAAAAAGATCCTCAGGGTATTCTTTGCGATAGTAAGGGATGGTGTTGGATATCAAGCGTCAAGAACAGAACGGGTTGCGGCATAACACAGGGATGATGGTTGGTAGGGGGATAACCAGGGTCAGGTCTGAGGCAGGCCATTGTCTGACCTCCGTTGCAAGAACTTGTTACCCCCTGCTCTTTCTGATCCCCGATTAAGCATTGTCAGGGCTATTGACCCTCGAATTACCAGAATCGGGACGAAAGATTTACAGCAGGGTTACCTACCAACTGCCAAATATCATAACATAGGTTACCCAGTTTTGAATGTACCAAGTGTCAATACATCGATTACCCTAATGGCACTTTTAGGATGTGATCCAAGAGGGCAGTTGGTAAGGAAAGGTGAAAACCAATTC
>Ga0315274_10011887_pt1 | contig 12448 bp, 8 predicted proteins | sample YL17G02_20_MG_FD_203700 | JGI IMG/M metagenome (GOLD analysis project Ga0315274, IMG submission 203700) | Sediment microbial communities from Yellowstone Lake, YNP, Wyoming, USA - YL17G02_20 | ecosystem: Environmental > Aquatic > Freshwater > Lake > Sediment | place: USA: Wyoming | collected... | reverse complement strand
TTTGTGACGATCGGATCGTCGGGCGTGCCGACGACGTTGTCGGTGGTCTTCTCGGGTGGACACCATTGCATCCAGGTCTTCTTGTCCGGCCCTTGTTCGATGTGATTGAGGATCCCGCCCGTTTCAGGAATCTGCACCTTGGCCAGAAACTTCGCACCCCACCACGCTTCATCCAGAATGTCGCAGAGCCCATCCTGATCTCGGTCCAGGCCGTTAAAGCACTCCGGCGCTGACTCGTAAGCGTTGACCAGCGCGTATGCGACGCCCCCGTCGCCGTATTCCCAGTTGAGCTTGTTATAGTCGCCCGCGCTGTGCCAGCCGCCGGTTAGGTCGCGATGCGTGCCGTCGGGCATCCGTGCGTCGTCCAGATGACATGCGGCATGCCAGCCCGGCACCTCGACGCCGCACCGCTGAACGTAGAAGAAATCCACATTCGATGAGGCGGTCTCGCTGAAGAGGATGTCACGATCGATGCGAAAAGGGTAAGACCTCCCAGCCTTGCTGGCGATGTATGCGGTGGCGCCGTGGCGCCGCTCCCCTAAGGGCACACTATGCCGCGCATGCAAGCCGTCGAAGTGCGCCTCCACCCGGTATGTGCCTTTCTCCTTGAGTGAGGAAAAATCGCAACGCCAGAAATACCAGCCCCAGTCAGCGCCTTTTTCCCCACACGTGCGCCCCACACAAGCAAGATAGCTGCCGCAAACGGAGCGCGCGCGATCATCCATAACCTCGAAGGTCCCATAGGGCTGCCTCTTCGGAAAGAAGTTGGTGAGCACGATGGCCGTCTTCGGGCCGTTTGCCTCGTAACCGACTTGGTTCACCATCACGCGCACGCGCGGCTTGTCCTGAACGTCCAAGACTACATTGTCAAACCACGCCGTGGCCTCACTGTTGGCCGCGCCGTCTCTCTTGAACACTGCGAGCAGCGGCCGCACCCCTTGAGCGTCGTCTGGGCGTTCAAAGGGTCCAGCCTTCACTTCCCGCCAGGCTGCACCGTTCGTCAGCGTCCCAAGGTCCACTCTGACGGTCTTCTGGGCGGAATCCATCCATACGAGGCCGAGCCGCACGTCGGCGGACGCCTCCCCTCGGACCATCGCGGAGACGGCGATTTCTTTGTTCCATTCACACACTGGATAGTTAATCGATGTGAAAGCGAACCAAGTATCAGTGACAGTCAAGGCCGTACACGCTGTGCCCTGGGCGGGCTGTTCCGCGGATGAAGCCCACTTGCCCCCAGAGCGACCCGGAAAAAGCGCCTTGTCCTCCTCTTCGTTCCAGTACGGAACCCGTCCTTTCTTGTCCAAGGGGATCTCGAAATCCCCGTTGATCACTGTGATCGAAGGGGCGATTTCGAAGTCGGCATCGTCCAACTCGGCAGCGCCTCCCTTTACCCAAAAGACGATCTGCGCGTTCGCGTACCGCTTCTCACTGCCGTCTCGAACTCTCATCTCTACTGCGGTGTACCGCCATGTCCGGCTGTTCTCAACTGCGGGACTCTTGTGCTGCAAAACGACATTGCCATCTGAGCCGAGAAGGCGCAACTCGAGCCAACCTTCTCCGCGTTCCGCGCGAATCCAACCGCCAGCGATGTAATTGCCACGCGGCGAAACGGGTATTGCCGCGCTGATCCACGCCGGCCGGCCCTTCTTCGATTCCGCCTGGATCGCCCGGAAGCCTCGGTGCGCTTCGCCCTCGGTCCACGTACAGGTCAAGTCGCCATAACGCCCTTCGTTGGACACCCACCCGGCGGGGCTGCCCTCGCCGGATTCAAAGGACCGATTCACATCGGAAGGAACAAGCGGTCCTCCGAAAGAGGAGGTGGTCAAATACAGGCAAGCCAGAGCCGCTAAGACCACGCGGTTCCTGAACCGGATTGTGAACGCTTTGGCCATCTTTATCATCTCCGTTTTTGCAGGAACGAATAGACTCCCCTCGGATGAATCTTCCTGCGATTCCTCGACAATACTGTCTCTAGCCACTGCGAACTGTCAACAACTTTGAATGTCTCCGATTGGCGAACGGCTATTCGTAGAAGAAGGGGTCTACGTCAGATTTGTGGTTTTCTGCGCGGCGGCGTGTTGTCCCCAATGGATGACCTACCCCGCTGATGCGGAATGCGAACATCAAAATGCTTGTCAAAGCGCGCCCTGTCGACTATAATTATAAGCTGTGTTTTCGGGGCGGATGTTGTATTGAGGGTTAGCCTATGCGACACGCCGCGAGCGTGGTTGCGGCTATGGAAGGGATCAGCCGTCCGGCATTCCGCATTGCACGGGAGCTGGCGAGCAACAGCCGTTCCGGCTTGACGGTTCGGTTCCTTTCGAAGAAGCTCGATATTCCCGAGGAAGAAGTCGAGTATCTCGTGGACGTCAACCACCGTTTTCTTTTCACGGATCTGACGAGAATCAAGATTGTGGCGGAGGGGATCAATGCGGTCAACCGTATCATAAACGGTTTGGAAAACCGCGGAGATGTGCCTTCGCTTTTCCGGCACGTGAAATCGCTGAGTCCGCATGAGTTCCGGCAACTCGAGGAAATGGTGGGTCTTGACGGGCCTTCGACAAAGAAACGGGTGGTCGAGGAACTGATCAACCGGTGGTATATACACCCGGATTCAGTGGTGACCTATGTGGCGACGCGCGGCTTTTCGTCGACCGCGCGCGAGCTGTTCGATATTGTGTGGCAGTCCAAAGAAGGCGTCATGCCGGTATCGAAGATCCGAGCCGCGCACGGCGGCTCTGAGTACGAAGTGGAACAAGGGTTGTGGGATGCCTTCCGCGGCTTGGGGCTGTTCGAGATGTTCCGGTTCGACGCGGAAGATCGCCTGGTGCGGGCCGCGGGGCTCCTCTCTGAGATTCGTCAATGCCGCGAGACGTCGGCGGGCGAGGCGAGCAGGAAGGCCCAGCTTAAGCCGCACCGGGGGGCGGTATCGAACGTCGAGTCGCATGGGATTGGTTTTTCTGACGAGATCTGCCGTCTCGTGGCTGCCGTAGCGGCGAAACCGGTTCGTCTGCGCGGAGACGGCGATCTGTTCCGAGAGGATCGGCGCCGGCTTAGCGAGATCTGTCCGGAGGACGTCGAGCCGTCACTGAACACGGGGCTGTGGGCGGCCCAGGGGGTGGGGTGGCTCGCGCGTGTTGACAATGGACTGCGCGCAGGCGAGTTGGAGCCGCTGCTGAAACTCGACCCGATATCACGGCACTGCGTCCTGTGCGATTGGCTATTGTCCACGGAGAAAGAAGCCTACTCGCGGCGGTTGTTGAGTAGGCTGCTCGAGGATCTGAAACCCGGCGCATGGTACTCGACCGTTGAAGCGGTGCGGTACGCGATGTCCCTCGAGGCCGAAGACGAGCAGGCCGTTCTACGTTGCTCCGGCGGCCATTGGCACTACGTGAGCCCAAGCGCATCCGCTCACTCCGAGCGCGCGCTGGCGCGATCTATCGAGGAAACCTTGTTGTGGCTCGGTTTGGTGGATCGGGCAGAGGAGGACAACGAGAGTCTCTTCCGCGTGACGGAGTTGGGTGAGTTCCTGTTAACCAGCAAGGGAGGCGACAGGACGATTCCAGTGGCGCTGGCCGCCGAGTTTCCTCGCCGGAAAGCGGAGATCGTTGTCCAGCCGAATTTCGACATCGTGGTGCCGACGCAGGATATGGATCCGCTGCTGACAGTCCCGCTCGATCAGTTCGCCGATCGTTCGAGCACGGGGAAGGCGACCGTTTATCACTTGAGCAAGGAGTCCTTCACCCGGTCGCTCCAGGAAGGACACCCCGGCAATGCGTTCATCGAGTTCCTGATGGCTCACAACCGCGGGGGCAGCCTTCCGGCAAACGTGATGACCACCTTGGAAGATTGGCGCGGTGGCGTGAAGCGGATCCGATTGCGGACGCTTCAGGTCCTCGAAACGGATGATCCGCTCGTTCTCGCGGACCTGCTTCACAGACGGCGATTCAAGAAGTTCCTTGTTCCACTCGATTCTCACCTGACCGCGACGTATGCCAGGATCTCACGAGCGGACCTTGTGAAAGAACTCGAAAGAGATGGATTTGTGGTTGAATAGCTTCGTCCTGTTGTTCACCTGGATTCGGAAAGGACCAACACGTGAAGATGATTGCCATCCTGACTGTGTTTTCAATGGTGGGCATTGGGGCGCTGGGTGATGAGAGGAACCCATCAGATGATCGGAACGCGACAATGAATTTACGTCCGGAGGAGAGGGTCCAGGCCGCGTTGAGACCTGCAAGGGAAGCGGAGTTCGAGCTGGGCGGCTATCTGCGGAAGCGCATCGACAAGTGCATACAACGGTATTTTCTGGAGACGCCCGAGTCGAGTCCGGCTATCCTGCAAGTGCTTCGGGATCGGGACAAGACGCCCGTTCGCGACCCGCTGGTTCCCTGGGCGGGCGAGTTTGCCGGCAAATTCCTGACGGGCGCGGAACTGACGTGGCGGCTCACGCGTGATGATGCGCTTCGGAAGGCCATCGACGCGTTCGTGCGGGACCTGCTCGCGTGTCAGGCGCCAAATGGATACCTGGGGCCGTTTCCGGCGTCGTCGCGCCTGACCGGCGGCAACTGGGACGTGTGGGGACATTATCACTGCATGCTGGGACTGCTTCTCTACTATGAGGACACGGGATACGAGCCGGCGCTCGAATCGTGCAGGAGGATGGGCGATCTCCTGTTTGAGACGTTCGGCGCGGGGGGGCCTTCGCTGACGTGTGACGGCTCTGGGGGACAGATGAACATGGCCGTCTGTCACGGCCTTGTGCTGTTGTACAAGAAAACGGGCGTGCAGAGGTACTTGGATCTGGCAAAGTACATCATCCACGACGCCTGGAACGAAGAGGGCGCCGGCAAGTACCTCGAGTCGGCGTTGGCGGGAAAGCGCGTATACGAATTTCCGCAACACCGGTGGGAAGCGCTGCACGACTATCAGGCCCTGCCGGAAATGTATTGGCTCACGGGAGACGATCAGTATAGTCGTGCGTTTCAGAGTATTTGGTGGACCGGCGTCGCGGGAGATCGGCACAATACGGGCGGCGTCACGTCGGGGGAGGGTTTCTGTGGTACGCCGTACAAGTTGGACGCCATCGAGACGTGTTGCACGGTGGCTTGGATTGCCTTTTCACTGGACATGCTTCGCTTGACGGGGGACAGCCGTATCGCGGACGAGATCGAGTGGAGCACGCTGAACAGCGCGCTAGGCGCGATCCCGTACAGCGGGCGGACCTGCGCGTACAACGTGCCAATGGACGGCACACGAACGTTCGGCGTCGAGCTTCCGTGGCAGTCGCCGAAGGCGGGCCCTGACCTGAACTGCTGCGCCGTGAACGCTTACCGCCCGTTAGGGATGATCTCCCAATGGGCCGTCATGGAAGACAAGGACGGGCTGGTCATCAACTTCTACGGGACTGGGACCTTCAGCGCGCGCTTGGCCTCGGGTGCACGCGTTGAATTCAGGCAGGAAACGGACTATCCGGCGGACGGTCATATCAAGATAGCGGTCATTCCGGAGAAGCCTGAGACCTTTTCGCTGAAGATCCGCGTGCCGCGGTGGTCGCGGAACACGGTTGTCAAGGTGAATGGGAACGGCGTCACCGGCGCCGTCCCGGGAACGTATCTCCTCTTGGGAACACAGTGGCGGCCTGGTGACACAGTCGAGATCGACTTCGATTTCTCGCTGCATTTCTGGGCCGGCGAGCAGGAATGCGCCAACAAGATCTCGGTTTTCCGCGGGCCGATCCTCTATGCATACGATGCTCGTTACAACGATCTCAATCCGGATCAATTGCCGGCCCTGGACTGGGCCTCCGTGCGACTCGACAATGCCACGTGGGACGGCTCCATCGAGCCGTGGATACTGGCGGACCTCAAGGACAAGAACGGGACGGCGTTTCGCGTGTGCGACCTTTCGAGTGCAGGCCAAACGGGAAATCACTACCGCTCCTGGCTTTCAGCAAAGGATCTGCCGCCATCGCCATTCCACCTGCTTGAACCGGCGGACGGAGGTAGCGGCAAGACGTTCAGGTGGGAAAAGCGCGCTGGCGCGGAGAAATGGGTGCTCGCAATCAGCACGTATCGCGATTTTGCAGACGCGAGGCACGTGGAGGTCAGCGGGAACCCGGAATCGACAGTGGACCTGAAACCTGGGACATATTTCTGGAACGTGACCGCGTCCAACTCGTATGGAAGCGTCGAGGCAGCGGACGGCCCTCGGCACATCGCAGTCAGATGAAAGGTCCTGTAGAATACTGCGAGACAGGAAGCGAAGCACATGACGGCGAATCTCGATATCCACGACGCGTTGGTCGATGAAGCTCGCAGGCTGGGCAGGCATCGGACGAAGAAGGCGGCCGTTACGGCGGCTTTGCGTGAGTACGTCAAGCGACGGCAACAGGTCGAGATAATCAAGCTGTTCGGCACTGTCGAATACTGGCCCGATTACGACTACAAGGCATTACGCCGGAAGAAGCGAGCATGAGAATCCTGGTGCGGTCAGCAGTTCAGGCGTTATGTGCGCGATCCAACGGTGCAGACGGACGTAATGCAAAGACGGCGTTAACAAACGGGAGCGTACAATGATAGCGCGAATCGGCATTCTGGCGGTGGTCTTGCTTGGGAGCGGGATAGCCATGGCGGCGGACATTGAGATCAGCAAGGTTTACGGGACGGAACTGCCGGGGAAGTACAAGCACCCCGCGTCGATCGCTGAATTTGATAGCGGGGATCTTTACATCGCCTACTACGGCGGTTCAGGGGAATATGAACTCGATACGGCCGTTTGGTGCGGGCGATTGGCGAAAGGGTCCACGGAGTGGACGCGCCCCGTGAAGATCGCGGACACGCCATTTCATTCCGACGGCAATCCTGTCGTTTGGCAGGCGCCGGACGGCATTGTGTGGCTGTTCTACGTGGTGCGGTACGGCGATACGTGGTCGGACTCGCGGATTCACGCGAAGATATCGAACGATGGCGCCCAGACGTGGTCCGATGCCTTCGTACTCGGCGACGAGCGGGGCTTCATGGTGCGCTCGAAGCCCATCGTGTTGAATAACGGCGACTATCTGCTCCCCATCTATCACGAAACGGGTCATGACCGCGAGTTCGTGGGGCCGGATACAACGTCGTTGTTCTTGCGGTGCGATCCGAAGAAGATGGCGTGGACGGAGACCAACCGGATAACGTCGCGCCTTGGCTGTCTCCAACCCGCCGCGGTGCAAATGACCGACGATTATCTGATTGCGTACATGCGGCGCGGAGGCGGATACGACCCTCGCACCGACGGTTACATCGTCCGTGCCGAGTCGCATGACGGAGGCCGAACCTGGGGCGAGGGAAAGGACTCCTCGTTTCCGAATCCGAACGCTGCCGTGGATTTCTTGAAACTGAAAAATGGCCACCTGATGTTGATCTATAACGACAGCATGAACGATCGCACGCCCTTGACTGTGGCGGTGTCGACGGACGGGGACAAAACGTATCCCTACAAGCGAAACATCATAGAGGGCAAGGATGATTTCGCGTATCCGTACGCAATCCAGACGAAAGACGGCAAGATCCATCTTGTGTTCACTTCGCTCGTTCGCACGCAAGTGAACCACGCGGTGTTCGATGAGAGCGCGATAACGGGCGGGAAGTGAGAAGGGATTAGGGTTTAGGGTTTGGGGTTTAGGGTTCAGGGTATTGGGATTCAGGTCGACAGGTTGGGAAAACCCTCGCTGGACGCAAACATCATCTCAGATCTTTAATTCTGAGCCATGGACTCCAAACGCGAAACCCCACACCCTAAACCCCAAACCCTAAACCCTGCAGGAGGCGAACTTGCGCTACACTCCTCTCTACAAAGATCATCTAGGCCGCGGTGCAAAAATGATGACGTTCCATGGGTGGTGCATGCCCCTGCAGTTCTCGGGCATCATCAATGAGCACCTGCACACGCGGAGCAAGGTCTCGCTGTTTGACTGCTCGCACATGGGCGAGTTTCTCCTGAAAGGCGCGAAGGCGATCCGCGCTTTCGAGAGCATGGTCTTCAACGACATGATCTGTCTGAAAGTGGGGCGATGCCGGTACACCAGCATCCTTGACGTATGCGGCGGGATCATCGACGACGTGATCACGATGCGTTTGTCGGAGGATGAGTTGTTCGTAGTGACAAACTCGGGTCCGTGCGAGCGCGTGTCCCGAACTCTCTATCGCGTCTGCATGGCGCAAGACCTTTCCCCCACGCTGTCAAAGATCGACGTGCAGGGGCCGCTGTCGCGCGACCTCATGTTGAAGGTTGGCTTTCGGGACATCGAGCCGCTAAAGTACTTCACGGTTTGCCGGACCCGCTGGCGCGACGCCGGCATTGTGGTTTCGCGAGGGGGGTATACCGGGGAGCTTGGCTATGAGATCTTTGTGCCGAATGCCCTCGCAGTTCCCTTGTGGAAAGAACTGCTGGCGCGCGAGGACGCGGCGCCCGCGGGGCTGGGCGCGCGCGATACGCTCCGGCTTGAGATGGGTTACACATTGTACGGGCAGGACGTCGACGAGTCGCACACGACGCTTGAAGCAGGCATGGGGCGCTTCATAGACTGGGACAGCGATTTCCATGCGAAGGAATTCCTCTTGATGCAGCGGCAAATGGGACGGTATAAGATCCGCACGGGCATCCAAACGTGTGACCGCCGCGCGCCTCGAACGGGACATGAGGTGTTCTATGAAGGAAAGCCCGTAGGGGTGGTGACAAGCGGCAGCTTCGGTCCCAGCGTGGGCCGCGGGATAGGCATGGCGTACGTTCCGCTTGAACTGTCCGCGCCGGGAACGAGGCTGACCGTTGGACCCAAGGATCTCGAGGTTGAGACGGTGGAGTTTCCGTTCTACAAGAACGGTTCCTGCAGGGCCTAGATTTGTTCAAAGGGCAGCCGAGGCTGCTTTCCGTACGCAAAGGAGCACTGGAGATGAATCCAAAACACCTCAAGTACAGCGAGAACCACGAGTGGGTGCGCGACGACGGTGGCGCGTACGTGGTCGGGATCACGGAGTACGCCGCGGAACAACTGGGAGACATCACATACGTGGAACTGCCCCAAGTGGGCGAGGGGTTTGCTCAGGACGATGAAGCCGCCACCGTGGAGTCGGTGAAAGCAGCAAGCGAGGTGTACTCGCCGGTCGGCGGAACGGTCGTCGCGATCAATGAGGCGCTTGACGAGCATCCCGAACTGATCAACAAGGGGCCTTACGAACAGGGCTGGATGTTCAAGTTGGAGGACGTCGACGTGGCTGAGTTTCACTCTCTGATGGACGCCACCGCCTATGACAAGTTTCTGAAGGAACTTTAGGATGAGTTGGATACCAACGACGCCGTCAGAGCGAGCTGACATGCTGGCCGCTATCGGCGTCGAATCCCTTGAGACACTCTTCGACCCGATCCCCGAGGGGCTTCGATTGCGCTCGTGGGACGTTCCGCCGGGTCTCTCAGAGATGGCCGTGTGCGATCTCATCCATCGGCTGGCGTCGAGAAACGTCACCTCCCACGCGAGTTTCCTCGGGGGCGGGTACTATGATCATTTTATCCCTGCGGCCGTCGACGCGCTTTCGTCTCGAAGCGAATTCTACACAGCGTACACGCCGTATCAGCCGGAGTGCGCACAGGGCTCCTTGCAGAGCATCTACGAATACCAGTCGGTCATATGCCGCTTGACGGGGCTCGAGTGCGCCAATGCGTCCCTCTATGACGGCGGCACAGCCGTGTTTGAAGCGGCCACGATGTCCATTCGGCTCACAAATCGAAACCGGGTGGTGTGCCATCCGTCGTTGAACCCGATCTACCGACAGATTCTGGATACGCACGCCGCCCATCTGCCGATCGAGATTGTGGACGGCGACGAGCCGCAGGACGCAGCGTGCGTCATCGTGCAGAACCCAGCGTTCCTCGGCGACGTCGCCGACTTGACGACGTTGGCTGAGCGATGCCATGCGGCAGGCGCACTGCTCGTCGTGTCCTTCTACCCAATCTCGCTCGGATTGTTGAAAACGCCCGGTGAGATGGGGGCGGACATCGCGGTGGCTGAAGGGCAGTCGTTGGGACTGCCGCTTGGATTCGGCGGGCCTTACCTCGGAATCATGGCGGCGCGCAGACGGCATATCCGAAAGATGCCGGGGCGGATTGCCGCTGCGACGCACGACGGCCAAGGGCGGAAAGGTTATGTTTTGACGCTTCAAGCCCGTGAGCAACATATTCGGCGCGAAAAGGCCATGTCGAACATCTGCTCGAACGAGGCGCTGTGCGCCCTGCGCGCGCTCATTTATCTGTGTCTCATGGGCAAGGAAGGCCTGGGAGAAGTTGCCGCGCACTGCCATTCCAAGGCGGAGTACCTGAAATCGAGACTGGGGCGCTCAGGATCGCGCATTCGGATACTGAACGAAGGGCCTACGTTCAACGAGTTTGCCGTGCAGCTTCCGCGTGACGCTTCCTACGTTGCGGATCACATGCTCGGACGGGGTTTCCTGGCCGGGCTGCCGTTAAGCGCGGTTGGGGCAGGCGGGCCCAACGACTTGCTGATAGCAGTGACTGAAAAGAGGACGCGGGACGATCTGGACGACTTTGCAGCGGCGCTGGAGGCGGAAACATGCAGTTGATTTTCGAGGCAAGCCGATCGGGCCGCCGCGCGATCGCGCTCGACGCGTTGGATGTCCCGGAATCGCCTTTCCCGAAGGCGTTGTGTCGTGCTGAAGCGCCGGCGCTGCCGGAGTTGAGCGAACTGGATGTGGTCCGGCACTTCACGCGCTTGTCCCAGCGCAATTTTGGTGTGGACGGCAATTTCTATCCGCTTGGGTCGTGCACGATGAAGTACAACCCCAAAATGACGGAGTCCGCGGCTGCGGAACGGGGCCTCAGGGATCTGCATCCACACCTTTCGACGATCCCCGTGTATGAGCCGTGCTGCCAAGGGGCGTTGGCTCTCGTGTACGACCTCGAACGGCTCCTCGCGGAGATCAGCGGGATGCGCGCGGTCAGCCTCCAGCCGATAGCAGGCGCGCACGGAGAGCTTACCGGCGTGCTCCTTATTGCGGCGTACCACCGCGACAAAGGCAATGCGAAGGACACCATCATAGTCCCGGATTCCGCACACGGGACGAATCCGGCCAGCGCAGCCATCGCCGGGTTCAAAGTGATCCAAGTGCCCTCGGATAAAGATGGGACGATCCATTTTGACGCTTTCCGATCGGTGTTGAACGACAAGGTGGCGGGCGTGATGTTGACGTGCCCCAACACGCACGGACTGTTCGAGCGGGACATCCGGCGCATCGCCGACCTGACCCATGAAGCCGATGCCTTGTTGTACTACGACGGCGCCAATTTCAATGCCGTGGTCGGCCAATGCCGGCCCGGCGACCTCGGCTTTGACGTGATGCATTTCAACCTTCACAAAACGTTTGGGACGCCGCATGGAATGGGCGGCCCTGGGTCGGGTCCGGTGGGCGTCCGAGATCGGCTTGCGCCATACCTGCCAGGGCCGCGCGTGGTCCGCCGCACCGACATCTTCACGCTTGAGACTCCGCCGAAGTCGATAGGAAAGAGTTCGGCATTCTTCGGTAATTTCCTCATTGCGGTTCGCGCCTATGCGTACATACGGCGGCTGGGCGATCAGGGCCTCAAGGAAGTGTCGGCGCACGCCGTGCTGCATGCGAACTACATCCTGGCGCGCCTTCGAGGGGCTTTCACGCCGGCCTTCGAGGGGCGATGCATGCATGAATGCGTCTTGACGGCCGCGCCGCAGGCGGAGAAGGGCTTCAAGGCGCTGGATATCGCGAAGGCGCTCCTCGACTACGGTTTCCACGCGCCGACGATTTACTTCCCCTTGACCGTCAAGGAAAGCATCATGATCGAGCCGACGGAAACCGAGTCCAAAGAAACGCTCGATGCTTTCTGCGACGCCATGCTTGAAATCGCCGCACGAATTGACAAGAATGACGCTTCTCTTCATGAGGCGCCGGTGAATACACCGGTAGGCCGCCTCGATGAAGTCCATGCGGCGCGCACGCTGGACTGCGCGTGCCTGTGATAGTGCCGGAAGGGACCCGGCCGGGAGGGCGAGGCTCCCGCCGAGCCGAGGTACGCGCTTGAAAAGCCCTTCCTGAGTCCCCCTTTGAAGGGGGTGCAGGGGGATGTTATGGATTCGAAATGCGTCCGAGAGCATCGCCATAACATCCCCCTGCACCCCCTTCAAAGGGGGACAAATGGACACTTGGACCTGACCGCCGTTGTGTGTTTGAGGAAGAACCAGTGAGCAACAGAGATTCAATGCGCCTGCTGGATTTCACGTTTCGAAGTCCGACCCAGAATCTTGCCCTGGACGAGGTGCTTCTGGACGGCGCGGAATCCGGCCGCACGGGGGAGGCGCTGCGTTTCTGGGAAAGCCCCGTTACCTTCGTGGTGGTTGGCGTGGCCCAGGCATTGCGCCAGGAAG
>Ga0315274_10011885_pt1 | contig 12449 bp, 12 predicted proteins | sample YL17G02_20_MG_FD_203700 | JGI IMG/M metagenome (GOLD analysis project Ga0315274, IMG submission 203700) | Sediment microbial communities from Yellowstone Lake, YNP, Wyoming, USA - YL17G02_20 | ecosystem: Environmental > Aquatic > Freshwater > Lake > Sediment | place: USA: Wyoming | collected... | reverse complement strand
CCGGATCGCCAAGTTGAAGAAACTGGCCACCGAACTCGGATACGATCTGGTTGAAAACCAGCAAGCTGCGTAAGAGTTACTTGGAAGGTCCGCCCTACCCCAGAGCGGGACCGCCGACTTCGCGATGCACCAAATGACCGTTCACCGACACCGTTTCCTTTGAAGCGTAGCAGCTACAATCCGTATCTGCAGTATCCCCGGCTGGCGCTGGCGGTCACGCTTCTGTTGCTCGTGCCTCTGGCCGCGCGCTGGCTGGGCTTCGAGGTGAGTACGGAGACCGGCACCTTGCTCGAGGGAGACCAGCGCAATCTGACCACCTACCAGAAGGTTCAGGAGATCCTGAGCGACGAAGTGGTGGTGGTGATCAGCCTGCATTCCGGGCCCGTTTTCACACGTTCGGGAATGGCGCTCATCCGGCAGGTCAGCGAGGCGTTCATGGGCCAGCCCGGCCTGGTGGATGTAAAGAGCTTTACCCATGCGGTGAAGCCTGTGCGGCGCGGTTTGTCCTTCGACATGGTCCCTTTGGTCTCGGCCGATCCCGACGAGGCCGAACTCGAGGCCCTGCGCCGGTTCTCGCTCGAGAATCCCCTGATCCGAAACGTGATGGTGTCGCCCGATGAACAGCACACCATCCTCCTGAACACCTATCGCCGGGACCTCTCACGTCCCCGACAGCAAGCCCAATTTCGTCAGGAGATCGACGACATCTTGGCGCCCTTTCGGGCGGCCGGATTCGAGTGCTCGGTTCTGGGATTACCGCTGATCGAGGACGAAATCCGGCGAACGCTCTGGCAAGACCTGTTCTATTTCGTCCCGGCTGGATTCCTGGTTCTGCTGGTGATCCTGTGGCTCACGTTCCGTTCGGGATGGGTCATGGTGCTGCTGGCGGTGCTGCAGTCGATCGTGCTGCTCTCGCTTCCGGCGATGGTGGGATTGGCGGGCTGCCGGATGAATCTGTTCACGGCGATGTTGTTTCCCTTGCTGGCGGCAGTGCAACTGACGCTGCTGGTCCACCTGTTCGACGCTTGGCAGAAGGCCCGAACCACGGCCGGCGATCCGGACGAAGTCATGGCGGAGACGCTGCGCCGGGTGTTGCAGCCGTCCATATTCGCGGCGCTGACCACCGCCGTGGGGCTCCTGGCCTTGTGTGTCAGTCAGGTTCGGTTGGTCCGGGAGTTCGGTTACCTGGGCGCCTTGGGGGTGGGATGGGTCTTCTTCGTGTCGTTCGGACCCGGCCTGGCGCTGATGAAACTGGTTACCCAACGACGCACCGCGGAAACGGCGCCGCTCCGGCCACATCCCTCGGAGGGAGCGGTCGGGCGTGCGATTCATGCGTTCTGCGTGCGCCGGCCCCGGGCGATCCTGGCCGCCGCATTCGTGGCACTGGTGCTGGCGGGAATCGGGCTGGCCCGGCTTCGCACCGACGTCCGCGCCGTCGAGTTTCTCGATCGGCGGAGTCCCACCCGCCGGGCGGTCGAAGAAATCGACCAGCGCTATGGCGGCGTGAATGTGGCCCAGATCGAAGTGGACTCCGGGCAAGCGGACGGCATCAACGCCTTGCCGTTTCTGCGATACCTGGATTCCGTCCAGCGGTTTGCCGGGGAACAACCGGAAGTGTCGAGTGCTTACTCCTATGCTCAGCTCCTGGCGATGATGAACCAGATCTGGGAACCGGAGGAATCGGGATCGTTTCGAGTGCCGGAGAATCCGCTGCTCATCCGCCTCTTCGTGCTCGCGCTGAAGTCGTATCCGGCGCCGTTCCTGGCGGCGCTGGCTGACGACCGCTGGCAGACGGCCTACTTGATCGTGCGCACCCAGGACCTGCCCGCCGAACGGTACCTGGACGTGCTGTACCGGATCCTGGACTACGCGCAGACCCAGAAACCCGAAGGCGTAACTGTGAGCGCCGCCCAGGGGATCCACACCATCCTCGAGGCGGATCGCCGGATCCTGCGCAGCCAGACCAACAGCGCCGGTCTCACAGTGATCTGCATGGGGCTTATCCTGGCCCTGCTGTGGCGGTCGTTCCGGCTGGCGCTCCTGGCGCTGACGATCAACCTGGTCGCTGTCGGGCTGGTGCTCGGACTCGCCGGATGGATGGGCGTGACGCTCAATTCGGTGACCGCCATGGTCGCAGCGATCAGCCTCGGAATTGCCGTGGACGATTCGGTCCATTTCCTGACGCATTGGCGCCAGGCCCGTCGCGCCGGGCGCTCGACCGAAGAAGCCCTCGCCGAGTCGCTCCAGGTCAAGGCGCGGCCGATCATCAGTTCCAGCCTGGTGCTGCTGGGCGTCTTTCTCGTGTTTCGGTTGTCGTCGTTCCCGCCGGTGGAGGATTTCGGGCTGCTGGCTGCCGGCGCTTTTGCGGCGGCTCTGGTCTCGGTGCTGCTGCTGTTGCCGGTGCTCGTTCTGAAAACTGAGAGGCCACCCGGCTAAGCCGTGTGAATTTTGTCGAAACCACAGGTGGACACAGATTCCGGAGCGAAAGGATCTTTCGCTCCGGCCCGTCCGGGTCACCAAACAGTGGCGCTCCGAGGGATCGTTCCCCATCGCGATCCCTCACGTTGTATCTGTGTCCATCTGTGTCCATCGGTGGTTTTCCTACTGCATCGTTGCAGCTAAGGCGCGAATGGGTGAATCCTGGTCAGGGGGCAATGCGGCTATCGAGCTGGAAGAGTTGACCGGAGACATTCTGCAGGCTAGCCAGGAATACGATGAACCGGGCGACCTCTTCGATGGAATTCAGCCGCCCCAGGGCATTCGCCGCGGCGAATTGGTCGAGTGCGTCCTTCGACAGGTTGGCCGTCATCGGCGTCGGTAACACGCCTGGCAACACAGCGTTCACCCGTACGTTTCGTGAGCCGACCTCTTTCGCCAGTGCGTCGGTCAACCCGATGAGGCCGGCCTTCGCGGCGGCGTAGGCCGCCTGGCCCCGCGCGCCAACCCGGCCTGCGAAGCTCGCGATGTTGATGATGTGGCCGTCGCGTTGGTGAAGCATCTGACGGATGACCGCCTGCGAACAGAGGAACGCGCCTTTGAGGTTCACGTCCAGCACGCGGTCCCAATCGGCCTCGCGCGTCTGAACCAGGAGTTGATCCGCCGTGACGCCGGCGTTGTTGACCAGGGCATCGAGCCGGCCCCAGCGCGTCACGACATCGGCCGCGGCCTTCCGCGCTTGGGCGCGATCGGTGACGTCCAGGGGGACCGGCCAGACGGAGTCGGTTTCAGACGGAGGCGCAGTGCGATGCCAACCCGCCGCCACGCGCCAGCCGTCGCGGGCAAACGCCTCGACCAGCCCACGCCCCAGACCGCCGGCGGCGCCGGTGATCAGAACCACGCGTTGGCTTGGCAGGTACACGGGCAGCAGCGGCGGTTCATCGGCCGGGCGGGATGGCCCAACGCCCGCCGATCATCGAAGCAATCACCGAAGCCGGGTTGTGCAGCACGGCCTCATAAGCTTGCCGCGCGGGGCCGGTGAACGGAATCGCGATCAGGTCGGCCCACGCGCCGGGGTTCAGCTCGCCGGCGCGGCCCTGCAACCCCAGCGCTGCGGCGGCATTCACGGTGACCATCCGGAGGAGCGTGGTTGGCCACAACCCCGGCACTTCGGCGGCGAGCGCCTGCATCTCGGCGAAGAGATTCAACTCGATGCGTTCCTTGCGGCGTTTCAGGACGGTGGCGAGGCTGTCGGTGCCGAGGCAGAGGTTTACGCGTTCGCGCATCAATTCTTCGTGCGGGAATGCCTCGTGTCGGAAGTAGGCATGGCTGCGCGGACAATGCACCACATGGACCCCGCGCCGCGCCAGCAAGGCGGCGTCTCCGGGCGCCAGGTAGTTCAAGTGAATCGCGACCAAGTGGGGGCCCAGGCAGCCGAACCGCTCGAGGTGCTGGACCGGCGAACCGGCACCGCAATCGGACATGTCGCGCTCATTTCGTTTCAGCCAGTCGAACATGGGCCCGCGACCTTCAGTGAACATCCGGAACTCCTCCTCCGACTCGGCAACGTGCGCGGTGAGCTGCCAGTGTCGGCGCCGGGCCGCGCGCGTGCTCAGGCGCAGCAGCTCCGGCGTCGTCGAATACGGCGCGTGGGGTGACAGCCAGACGCGGCAGCGCCGGTGGCGGGTCGCGCACGCCTTCGCGAGGGCTTCGTCGAGGATCAGCCGCGGCTGGCGCCGGCTCTTGACACCGGTCATTTCGAGGAACGAAAAGACCCGCAAGGGCGTGTGCTGCCAGACGTCGGGGAGCAGGTTGGGAACGGCTTCAATGTCGCCCACCGTGGTGGTGCCGGTGCGCAAGAGCATATCGGCCCCGTTCCGCCAGGAACGCGAGAAGTCCGCGTCCGACCACGATCCCTTGACGGCGGTGATGGCCTTGATCCAATCCGAGAACGAGCGCATCGGCGGGAGCAGGCCGGCCATGTCGGTGTAGTCGAGATGGCAGTGGGCATTGATCAGCCCCGGGAGCAGAGCCACGTCACCCAGATCGGTGATGGGACCGTCCGTGTGCGTATCCAGGCTCTTCCAAGACCTGACGGCGGTCAGGCGGCCGCGCGAAACCGTCACCGCACCGTCCTCGATCGGGGGTCGGGTGACGGGCAGAACGATGCGGGCGCGGAGGATCATGGACGCGGGTCGGTTTCGCTTATCCGACGAAGCCCTCCGGGCTCGACCCGGCGATTCACCTGCGGACTGGCCGACGGATTGGGGCCGCTCAGAGCGTGGACTCCTGGCGCTGGCGTTTGCTGGTCGAGGCCTCGGTATGTTTGCGGGCCATGTATTTGCTGCGGCGCTTGCGGATCTGCTGTTCGATTTTCTTCGTGACCAGGTCGATGGCGGTGTAGAGATCGTTCTCGGCGTCTTCGGCGAACAGGTCCGGTCCTGGCACGGCCAGGCGCATGGAGCAGGTGAATTGCCGATCCGGCGCGCGTTTGTGGTCGAGTTCGAGCGTCACCCGGGCGTCCACGGCCCGCCGGTCCAAATGGTCGAGCTTCTCGATCCGGTTGACCAGATGGTCTTCAATCGCCTTGGTGAGGGTGAGGTTGTGGGTGCTCAAAACGAGTTTCATGGCTTCAAGGTGCTTTCAGTCAGGGACAAAATCCAGTTCGAGTGTTTCCGAAAAACTCCCCAAGCCGCAGAGAGCGCGTCCGGCTCAGGCCAGGACGAACCGGCGGTACTGGGTGAACACGCCGCGCAACGCACGCGACGTGGCGTCTTGCAGGGCCTGAAGTTCCCGATACACGGCGACGTTTTCCGCCACCGGCTCGGCCGTCCCCGCCCGATTCAGTTGCACGAACTGGTCGGTGATTTCGTGGATGCCGACCTTCTCGCCTTGGGTGAGCCGCCAACACCAGAACGCCTGCAGCGCGGCGCCGTAGGCCGCCCCCTCGCCCACCTTCAACGTCACGACCGGCGCATTGAACACGTCGGCCATGATCTGGCGCCAGAGCTTGGACTGGGCGCCGCCGCCGGTGGCGCGAATCTGCTTGGGCTTCACCCCCAACTCGGCGAGTCGGCGGAGGCCGTAGTTCATGCCGAGGGTAACGCCTTCCATCGCCGCGCGGGCGTAGTGAGCGGCGGTGAAGGTGCGCGGGGTGACCCCCAGGAACACGCCCGTGCCGTCCGGAACGTTGGGCGTCCGTTCGCCCTCGAGATACGGCAACAGCAACAAGCCCTCGGCGCCGGGCTTCGCCTTCGCAGCTTCGGCGGCGTACTGCGCATGCGTCCAGCCAAAGTCCTCACGCACCATCTCGGTGGCCACGGTCACGTTCATCGTGCAGAGCAAGGGCAGCCAACGATTCGTGGAATCGCAGAACGCGGCGATCTCACCGGCGGGATCGACCACCGGCTTCTCCGCGCAGGCATAGATGGTGCCGCTGGTGCCGAAGCTCGCGGTGATGACGCCGGCGCGCGTGTTGCCGGTGCCGATGGCGCCCATCATGTTGTCGCCGCCGCCGGCGCTGACGATGACGTCGGGGTTCAACCCGAGTTCCTTCGCCCGGGTCGTGGAGAGGCGGCCCGCCGGTCGATCGCTGGAGATGAGCGGCGGCAGCTTGTCAGCGAGGGTGGGGTCGATGGCCTTGAGCGTATCTGCGCACCACTTGCGCCTGCGCACGTCGAGCAAGGCCGTTCCGCTCGCGTCGCCAAACTCCATCACCTTCTCGCCGGTGAGCCAGAAATTCAGATAGTCATGCGGCAGAAGGATGGTGGCGAGCCTGGCGAAGTTTTTCGGCTCCTGTTTCTTCAGCCAAAGAATCTTCGAGGCGGTGAAACCGGGCAGCACTGCGAGGCCCTGCTTCCTGATCGTCGCCTTGAACCCGCCCAGCTTGGCCATGATCTCCTCGCACTCGGCGGCCGTGGCGGTGTCGCACCAGAGCTTGGCGGGGCGGATCACTTCGCCGTTTTTGTCGAGCGGGACGAAGCCGTGCTGCTGGCCGCTGATGCCGATGGCCTTGACCTCGGCGGCGCTCGCCTTCGCGTCCTTGAGCGCTTGCTTCATGGCCTGGGTGGTCGCGTCGCGCCAGGTGTGCGGATGCTGTTCCTTGGCGCCGGGCGGGAGGTCGGGGATCAAATCGTAGGCTCGGGACGCCGCCGACAAAACCTTGCTGCTCTTCGCGTCCACGACGAGGACCTTGGTGGATTGGGTGCCGCTGTCGATGCCGATCAGGAGGGTTCTCATGCTAGGTTGTGCTCAACGCATGGGGACAATGGCGCAAGCGTTCCGGGCTGTCGAACAATTCCGAAGCCTGGGGGTGAGCCGTGGATCATGCGTCGAGGGGGTGACAGCTCGTGCGCACTCAGACTCCGAATAAAGCCAGTTCTTGAGAGACGCTCTGGGTCGCCTCTCGTTTGGTCCAGAGGTGGGTCTCGGGGTTGTAGTGCCATCCGCGCTGTTCGAGGCGGCTCGCGAACTCCTGGCGGTCCAGGCTGAGGCAACCCAGCTCCCGCCGATGCCAGAGATCGATCACCAAGCGGTTGAACAAGGCCTCGCTCGTGAAGCTCGTCTGCCCGTTGGCCAGGCAGGAATCGAACGCCTCGGAAAGCGCCGCCGCTTCACTACCTTCGATTTCCTTGAGCGGTTCAGCACAGGCACGCATCACCCGCCCGAACCCCTCCCGCAGTGGAGCGGTCGAGGGCAGGGTCGTGTCGGCGATGTTTCGCGCGATGAAGTTGGCAAACGGATTCAAGTCATTGTGAATCGCGTGGCGCCCCCAGCAGGAAAGCTTCAACCGCGGTGACCCCGGTTCCGCCAAATGGATCGAGCACCACGTCTCCCTCTTGGGAATAACGCTCGAGGTAGGCGCGCACCACGTTCGCAGGCCGTCGCGTGAAATAGGGATGGACGCCGTAATGCCTTGCGTCTTCCTGCCGGGCGGCCGGAATCGCTTCAAAGATCGGCTGGACGTTAGCGCGGCTCATCAATTACCGAGATACTCCGCCAGACTGGACAACTCGACAACCTCAACGTGGTCCGGCGGATTCACCAAATCGTGCTCCACGCACAAGACCACCGCTCGCGGCAAGTCAACGTAGCGCACGAGCTGATAGCTGAACCCCGAGGACCGCTTCTTGATCTCAATCGGACAAGGATAGGCCGGCAATCCGAGGAACTGAAAGTGGGTTTGAGGACAGTCGTAGCCTTTCATCCGGTACGGACTGAGTTCGACCCCCAGAGTGGAAAGTGCGCCGGATGTTCGCAGCAAGTCCGCTTCGTGGATATGCCGTCCTTGGGCATCATGGTGTTCACCGACGATACGGCGGATCTGCAAGGCGGCCCTCGCGACTTCCTGGGCTGCCGTCTCGCGTCGCGCTGCGATTTGCCTACGCCAGAGCTTGCTCTGGTGGTCGCGATGGAATGACAGCGGGGCAGGCAGTTTCTCCAGAGTGGTCGCCCGCTTGGCTCGACGCATCGCAACAGCAGTGGGTAAGAGGATGAAATGCCCGTCGGGATGAATGGAGACCTCGACGCCGATGCGCTCAAAATCCCGCCCCGAGGACAGTCCATACCAGTGGCGAATAGCTTCACCGATACCCAACTGAATCCGATCGTGTCCTACTCCCCCTGGTACCACCTTGCCGTCCTCAAGCTTGTGATCTCGCCCGACGGCCATGAACGGGCTATGAACAATGCCATACGGTGTGTGGAGTACAACCGGACAGGCCCCTTTTCGGCGCAGAAACTCCTTCACAGGTTCCGGCGCACCGTGGAGATAGTACTGTGGGCCACCACTCCGGCGGCTTGCTTTCTTGGTTTGCTGAAGGTGCGCGTCGTGACACTAGACCGCGACCGGAGTGCGGTCAATCGCCCGTGACGAGGAAGATTGCGTTCTGCAAAAGGAGTTTCTCCGATCGGGTCACTTGAGCAGAAGGATCTCACCGAGGGAAGAACCCCTCGCCAGCAACAGAACTCGCCATCCGGTTCAGTTCGGCCAAGTATCTGACCAGTTCATCGACCGACGTTAACGGAAAAACCCTATCTTCCCGAGAAGTGACGTTCCTGACTCTGACCAGCAGCTCGTTGGGGGGAACACGCTCGATCTTGACTGTGGCTGCCGGCTGAGTCTCCTGCACACGCTTGAACTGCTTGTCGGACTTGGTGGGCACCAATGGAAAATCCACTGGGCCGCTGTTTGAATCGCGCAGGGTCTGGATCAGTCTCAGCGATTCACTTCGCAGCGCCTCGTCCTCGATCAGGAAGAAGACACCAAGCCAGGCGCGACGTTCCGGCAACCGCCCCCGGGCCTTGAGCAGTTCGGTCAGCACCACGTCGCCCATGCCAAAGCCCAGGCCGGGCAGGTCGGCTTTGCCCCCGGAGAGCAGTCTGACGAGGCCGTCGTAGCGCCCGCCGCCCGCGATGGCGCGGAACTCGCCTTTGCGATCGAACGCTTCGAAGACCGGACCGGTGTAGTAAGCCAGACCGCGGATCACGCCGTAGTCCACCTTCACGAAACCGCCAAGGCCGCGCGCGGCAAGGTCGCGAAGGATGACGTCCAACTCCGCGGTGGGTTGAGCCGCGGCGATGAAGCCTTTGACCGCGTCGAGCGTGAAGCCGAGGGCCTGGAGCTTCCGGTCGCTCTCGGCCGCGTCTTCGCGCTCGACCTTGTCGATCACTTGATAGAACGCCTCTTCGTTTTCCGTTCCGCCTTCGGCCCTCCGCGTTCCGCGCTGGCAGAACTCGTGCCACGCGTTGCGGCTGCTGAGCCGGACCACGAAGTCCTCCGGCGTCAGGCCGAGCGCCCGGAGCGAGTCGATGAGCAGCGCGATCAGCTCGGCGTCGGCGGCGGGGCTGCTCTCGCCGAAGATGTCGGCATTGAACTGGAAGTGTTCGCGCAGCCGGCCCTTCTGCTGTCGCTCGTAGCGGAAGAGCTGCGGGATCGCGAACCACTTGAGGGGCTTCTTGTAGTTGCGCGCGTGCGCGGCGACCATGCGCGCCAACGTGGGGGTCATCTCCGGCCGGAGGGCCACGGCGCGTCCGCCTTTGTCGAGGAAGTGATAGAGCTGGCCGACGATTTCCTCCCCGCTTTTGGCGGTGTAGAGCTCGAGCGGTTCGAGCGGCGGGCCGTCGTATTCGCGGAAGCCATAGCGACGGGCGACGGCGCGCCAGGTGTCGAAGACGTGGTTTCGGACCTCGGCACTCCACACGTCCTGATGCGGCAGCGGCTCAGGATAGAAATCGCGGAATCCAGGTAATCGTTCCATACACGTCAGGCCAAGAGGTAAACGGGAAACGCCGGCGTTGAGCAATATCCAAATGACACCGCGCTCTCAGCGGTGGGAGAACGGATGAGCGCTCGCCAGCCGGCAAGGGAGAGAGTCGAAACGACCGGCGGGGGCTAGGTTTGCGGAGGCGCCGACGGCGCTGGGGGCGGCGCGGTCTCGGCCGGAGTCAGCTTGAGCACCACCTCGCGCATTTCCTTGCCGGGCTTGAATTTGACGACCGCTCGCGGGGGGATGCGGACATCTGCGGCGGGCGCGTTCGGGTTGCGGCCGATGCGGGCCTTCCGTATTTTGACTTCGAACACGCCGAAGTTGCGCAACTCCACTTTCTCGCCTTTGGCGACCGCTTCGGCGACGTAGTCAAGGGTTTTCTGGACGATGTCCAGCACTTGCTGCTGAACCACGCCCGTTTCGTTGCTGATGCGAACCACGATGTCACGCTTCGTCATAGACTCTCCGGGTTGGGGTTCGAGTTCCGTGCTACATGGGCGCATGGATAACCCATTTGCACTCAAGGGTCAAGCCAGGAATCGCCCCCAGGAATCGCCCCCCTGAACATCGCTTGTCACCCCGGTCCGCCGCGCCGCCCAGCTCGTGGCGCCGCACGCGAACAGCACGACCGAAAACGAACTCAACGGCATCAGGATCGCAGCGACCAGCGGTGATAACCCGCCCGCCGCGGCCACGCCCACACCCGCAATGTTGTAAACGGCAGACAGACCGAAGCTCCATCGCACAATCCGTACGGCACGCCGCGCCAGCCCCAACACCTCAATCAGCCGCAGCAAACGGCCAGCCTCGAGGATCACGTCGCTGGCCGGCGAGAAGGCGCCCGCCTGCGCGATTACCGCCACGCCCACGTCGCTTTGCCGGAGCGCGCCGGCATCGTTCAGGCCGTCGCCGACCATCATCACAACCTTGCCGGATCGCTGCAATCGCTCGACGAACCCGAGCTTCGCCAACGGGCTCTGGCTGAAGTGCAGTTGCGCATCGTCGGGAAACAACGCTCGAAACCGCTCGCGTTCCTTCGCATGGTCGCCGCTCAACAGGGCGAGGTTGTACCGACCGGTCAGATTTCGAATGAGCCCCTTAATCTCTGGCCGCAGCGGGTTCGCCAGCCGGAACGCGCCGCGGTACTGCCCATCAATGGCCACCCCCACGACGCTGCCGGAACTTGGAGCGGTTTGCCCATCCTCCCCCGTCGCCTTGCGCGAGCCCTCCGCTGGTCGCCCGATCACCCCTCGCGACGCCAGCCATTTCGGGGAGCCGAGCAGGACCGCATGGCCCTGCACGCATCCTTCGATCCCGCAGCCGGGTGTTTCGACGAAAGAACGCACCGGCTCTGGTGCGTGCCGGCCCGCCAAGGCTTGACTGATTTGCGCCGCGTGGGGGTGCGTGGAATGCCGGGCGAGTGAACGGACCCAGCCTCCCTCGAGATCGCTCAGCCCCGACTCCGCACCCGTTGACGCAGGGAGGCTTTCGGGAATTTCGGATTCCGGATTATGGATTCTGCACTCAGCGCTTCCTCATGCCGGCTCCCGCCGGGCTCGAAGGACACCGCGTTTGCACCGGACGCCGTGAGGGTGCCGGTCTTGTCGAACACGACCGAGTCCACCTGCGAGAGACGTTCGAGCACGAGCGTGTTTCGCAGAAACACCCCGGCGCGCGCCAGCCACCGTTGCGCCGTGCCGAACGTGAAGGGCGCGGCCAGCGCCAGCGCGCAGGGACAGGCCACGATCAGCACCGCGATGAACGCCCTGAGGGCCCGGGCGGGATTCCCCGATCCCAGCCAGAAGGCCGCGCTGCCGAGGGCCACGACCAACACCGCCAGGGTGAAGTGCCGGCTGAAGCGGTTCGTCAGCGTTTCGAAGCTCCAGTCGCGATCCTTCTGGAATGTCTTATGGCTCCAGAGCGAGGCGAGGTAGCTCTGGGACACCGGCTTCACGGTCTCGATCTCGATGGCCCCACCGATCTGCTGCCCGCCGGCGTAGAGGTAAGCGCCCGCCGTTTTCGCCACCGGCTCGGATTCGCCCGTGACGAAGCTGTAGTTGGTCAGCGCCGGCCCGCGGACCAGAATGGCATCGGCCGGGATGAGCTCACCGTTGCGGATCAGCACGCGGTCACCGACCTGAAGCTGGGAGAGTGAAATGCGTTCTTCGCCAAGTGTGTGTGGCGTCGCAGACGTAAGCAGGCTCCGATGAGCTCCGGATTTCGGGTTTCGGATTTCGGGTTCTTCAGCGAGGGCCTCCGCAACTTGGTTTCTACTGGACGGGGAGACTTTTCGCGTTACCGACAGCGGGAAGAATGATCGGTAGTTGCGGTCGAACGCCAGCCGGCCGTGCGTCACTTGCTGGAACACCCGGCCGCAAAGGAGGAAGAAGACCAACCCGGCCAGCGAATCGAGATAACCTTCGCCGCGACCGGAGGCGATCTCCCAGGCGCTTTGTGCGTACAGAGCCGCCAGGCCGAGCGCGATCGGCACGTCGAGCGTGAGCATCCGTTGCCGGACCGAAAGCGCCGCCGACTTCCAGTAATCCGCAGCGCTGTAGAGCACCACGGGCAACGCGAGCGCCAGGCTCAGGTAGCCAAACACGAGCCGGAACCACGGCCCGCTGAAGCTATCCAGACCCAGATGCTGGGGCAGGCTGATCAGCATGATGTTGCCGAAGGCGAACCCGGCGATGCCGACCTGCAGCCATCGACGCCGGCGCGCTGGATCTGGGTGGCGCTTTTCCA
>Ga0315274_10011884_pt1 | contig 12450 bp, 10 predicted proteins | sample YL17G02_20_MG_FD_203700 | JGI IMG/M metagenome (GOLD analysis project Ga0315274, IMG submission 203700) | Sediment microbial communities from Yellowstone Lake, YNP, Wyoming, USA - YL17G02_20 | ecosystem: Environmental > Aquatic > Freshwater > Lake > Sediment | place: USA: Wyoming | collected... | reverse complement strand
AAGCACTTCGAGCGGGTGGTGATCGACTGCGCTAACTGGCTGCACGGGCAGGTTCGCTTGGATGCCCTAGTTGCCGCGGGCGGCTGTGCGCTCAACGGGGTCTGCAACGCAAGGATCCTTCGCGACGCGCCGTTCGAACGTTCTTACATCCACTGTGCGGCTTCCGACGACGGCACGGCAGTGGGGGCGGCGCTATACGTGTGGCACGCAGTCCTGGGCAGGGAAAGGAGCGAGCCGATTGAGCAAGCATATTGGGGACCGGAGTATTCCCGCAGCCGGATGGCAGCGGCGCTGGACTCCCGCGGCTTGGCGCACACGGAACTGGATGGTCAGCCGCTGCTGGAGCATGTGGGGGGGGCACTTGGCCCGCGGCCGCGTCGTCGGTTGGTACCAGGCCGGGAGCGAATGGGGCCCCAGGGCCTTGGGAAACCGCTCCATACTGGCACATCCGGGCCTTCCGGGCATGAAGGACCTGATCAACCGCAAGATCAAGCGGCGGGAGCCGTTCAGGCCTTTTGCACCGTCGGTATTGGCGGAAGCGGTGGAGGAGTACTTCGAGCAGCCGCTGGACAGTCCTTTCATGATGCACGTGGTGCGAATAAAACCCCACAAGACAGCGCCGCTGGCGGCGGTGTGTCACGAGGATTCCGCCGCCCGGCTGCACACGGTGAGGCGGTCCCAGAATCCGCTTTACTACGACCTGATAGGGGCCTTTGCCGCCAGGACTCACCTGCCGGTGCTGCTCAACACCAGCTTCAACGAGAATGAGCCGATCGTTGACACCCCCGAACAGGCCGTTGACTGCTTCGTCAGGAGCGACCTGGACGTTCTGGTCCCTGGTCCTTACGTCACCGTCAAACCCGGCCGGGAGCTGGACGCATCGGTCCAGGTTGGCAAGGGCGACCGGTAATCCGGGGCTTTTCCTTGCGGGCGGGCTTTTCCGGCGTAAGTTATCATGACTCGGACCGCGGGTGCGTGCCTCAGCAGGTCAATTGCCATTGTGGCTGGAAGGAATGCAGGGGACGAATGGGCAATTCGCTGGGCGTCTTCTATCCTGAGTCTCGATTCGGCGGCTTTACGGACGTCGACGGCACGATCGCCTTCTACATTCGTGTCAACGCGTTGCTGAAGAGCACCGGCGTCGTGCTGGACGTCGGCTGCGGCAGGGGGGCCTGGCAGGACGATCCGGTGCCTGTCCGCCGACAGCTTCGAGACCTCAGGGGCAAGTGCGGCAAGGTCATTGGGATAGACGTCGACCCGGCAGGGGCGTCCAATCCGTTCCTGGAGGAGTTTCGCCTCATCGAAGGCCCGGCCTGGCCCGTGCCGGACGATTCCATCGATTTGTGCGTATGCGACAGCGTCCTTGAGCACATTGCCGAGGGGGAGGCGTTTTTCGATCAGTTCGCCAGGGTCCTTCGGCCGGACGGATTCCTCTGCATCCGCACGTCCAACAAGCTAAGCTACGTGGCACTCCTGGCCAGGCTGATTCCCGATCGGTTTCACGCTTCCCTGCTGCAAAGAGCTTGTCAGGGCCGGACGCAGGAGAAGGATGTGTTCCCCACCCTGTACCGCTGTAATACCACCCGGCGGCTGAAGAGCCTGCTGTCGCACCGGGGCTTTGAGCACTGTGTCTGCGGTTATGACGCCGAACCGAGCTACCTTGCCCTCTGGCGCATGGCATATCGGGCGGGGATGATTTGCAGCCGGGTCATGCCCGGGATGTTCAAGAGCACGCTGTTTGCGTTCGCCAGAAAAATCAGTGGGGGCAGAGCGGGATCCGAGCAACGGCCTTGAGAATCCTCCTGCTGAATCAGTTCTATGTCCCCGACGTGGCGGCCACGGGGCAGTTGCTGGCGGACCTGGCCGCGGAACTCGCCGCCTTGGGGCACGAGGTGCACGTGGTATGCAGCCGCCGGGCTTATGGGGGCGGGACCTTACCGGGTCCTGCTTGCCCTTCCCGAGGCGGCGTAAAGGTCCACCGCCTCCCGGCCAGCGGGTTCGGGCGAGCCGGTCTCACCGGGCGGCTGGCGGATTACCTGTCGTTCTACGTCCTTGCAGCGGCGAGGGTGCTATCACTTCGGAGGATGGATGTCTGCGTGGCCTTGACGACGCCCCCGCTAGCGGGGCTGATCGGGGCCGCTCTCAAGCGTTGGCGCGGGACGCGCCTGGTCCTCTGGACGATGGACCTCTATCCACAGGTGGCGGTGGCCTATGGAACGGTCCGCCGCGGCGGGGCGGTGCACAGGCTGCTCGGCGCCTTGGCCGCCCGGCTCTGCGCAGCCGCTGACGGCATCATCTGCCCCGGTGAGACGATGCGGTCCGCGTTGGTCGCCGCCGGTGCGGACGGGGGTAAGGTCCTGGCGGCCGACAACTGGGTGCCCGGTGAGGTCGTCCAACCGATGTCGGCTGCCCTTTCGGCGTTCAGGGGGCGCCGCTGTCGAAGCGGTGGACCAATCGTAATGTACTGCGGGAACCTCGGACTAGGACACGACCTGGACGTGGTCATTAGAGCATGGGCCGCGCTGGGCGCCGCAGCGCCGGGGGAGCTTGTGTTTGTGGGGGAGGGGAGCATGCTCGCTGCGCTTAAATCCCTGGCCCGAGAGCTTGGCCTTCGTTCCACCAGCTTCCACCCTCCCGTGCCACTGGCCCGGTTATCGGACTGCCTGGCCGCGGGAGACATCCACCTGGTCAGCCAGCGCCAGGGCGCCGAAGGCCTGATCGTGCCAAGCAAGCTGTACGGGGTGCTGGCGGCGGGGCGGCCGGTGATATTCATGGGTCCGCGCGGCTCCGAGGCAGCGAGGATCGTTGCCTCAAGCGGCGCGGGGCTGATCGTGCCGCCCGGGGATGCCACCGCTTTGGCCGACGCCATCAGGACACTTTCCGCCGACGCCGAACTGCGGGCAGAGATGGGCCGCCGTGGGGAGGGATTCTATCACGCGAATCTGGGGCGCCGCCGAAGCCTCCACCGCATCGTCAGCGTCGTGCTTGGGCTGCATCCGACACCGCCCCAGCCGGAAGAGTCTCCATCACCTTGAGCTGTTCCTGCGCGCGGATCTCGGAAGCGGCCGAAACATAGTCTGAGGACTGATCCAGAAGTGTCAGCAGGTTGCCGTTGGCGTACTCATCCAGCAATCTGCCGAAAAGCGCCACCCGCCTGCCCACCGATTCAAGCGAGCCGTTGACCAGCACGTCCGCCTCGACCTTCAGGGGCAGCCCCCCCAGACGCCTCGCCAGTGGAAAGGCCACGTGGACCCCCTCGCCATCCGTTGCATCATGTTGGTGGCTGGTCCAGTTCAGTTTCCAGCCGCGCCCCTCCTTGCCATCCAGGTCGATGCTCAGCCGCGCAAACCGCATCTCCCTGGCCGTGCGGCGAACGGCGCGCCACCATTGTTCCAGCGTCGCCGCCTCGCGGAAGCGAAGCTGCATCTCCTCGAAAGACTGCTGTTGCTGGCGGGCGTCGCGGACGATGGCCCTGTTGGCCCGGAAGGCTTGCAGGGCCTCCCTCAGGCGCATCGCCCCGGCCAGGCGGAAGACCGCCAGCAGCGGCGCCATGCCCAGCAGAAACACCGCCGCCAGGGCCGGTCCGCGGACGACCAGCATACCCATGCCGATTCCGCTCGATAGCAGCGTCACCAGGCACATCGCCAGCACCGCCCGGCGTTGCGTCAAGCCCATCTCCATCAGGCGATGATGGATGTGCCCGCGGTCCGGGGAGAAAAGCGATCGGCGGTCCAGCATTCGCCGCACCATGCTGAAAACCGTGTCAAGGACCGGGATGCCCAAGGCAAGAAAGGCGATCCCCAAGGCTGTCAGGGTGCTTGTCGGCGTGGTACAGATCACCGCTGCCCCGGCAAGGAAGAACCCCAGGAAGGTGCTGCCGCAGTCGCCCAGGAATATCCGGGCAGGGTTGTAATTGAAGAACATGAACCCGACCAGACTGCCCAGTAGCGCCAGAAGCAACACCGCAAGGGCCGCCTGGCCGCCAAGAATCGCAAGGCTTGCCATGGTCGCAGCGGCGATCGTCGAGATACCCGCCGCCAGCCCGTCCAGCCCGTCGATCAGGTTGACGGCATTTGTCATCGCGACCATCCAGAGGATAGTGATCGGCCAGGCGAGCCAATCCAACTGCAAACTGAAAAGTCCCTCGGCAGAGAGCGTCTCGATCCGCACGCCCAACGCGCAGGCCGACGCAGCCGCGGCGATCTGCGCCAACAGCTTCGCCCGCGGGCGGATGTTGAGGATGTCGTCTACAAGCCCCGCCAGGCAAACGAACAGGCTGCACCCAAGCAGTCCCGCCAGAGGCCGCTGCGTGGTGAGCAGGCCCTGGTGCCAGGAACTGCCCACCCAGGCCGCTACCGCGGCAGCGGCCAGCATCGGGACGACCAGTGCCAGGCCCCCTATCCGCGGGGTCGCGATGGAGTGCACCTTTCGCGTCCCGGGCCGGTCGATGATCCTCATCAGCCGCGCGAGCTTGCCCGCAAGCGGAGTCGCTCCCAGTGCCAGCACCACGGCGGAAAAGAATATGACCCCGTAAACGGTCACAAGACGCTCCCGGGCCTCGCCAGTCGGTACGACGGACCGGCCACATCCTTGCAGATACCCAAATAGGTCCAGCGCCCGCGCATTTCAACGAAAAAACGCGGCAACCTGTGGGATTTATCGGCCCGCACTGCTGCGGGAGATTACCGTATCAATCGCACGGGACGCTGATGCCCCGTCACCCGTCAGGCGATACGTGGGAGCGGCACGGGCTTTCCAGGCTGTCCGGTGACAGGCTTGAAAGCCTGTACCGCCAGACACTCGTCAATCCACGATTGACGAAGCCCTAGGCATTGGGATCGCTCCCGGTCGCCTTGGCCAGCAGGTCGAAGAAGCCGCGCTTGCGGGCGGAGCTGATCTGCCAGTTGACCGGCACGGACTGATACCCCTCGTCGAAGCTTTCGTCCTTCATGCGGTAGTCGAAGTAGCCCCAACTGGCGTATTTGCCCGTGGCCGCCAGCATGTTGTTGTCCGGGGCGTCGAAATCGAAGTGGTCGTCCTCGTTGAAGACGATCGGTTGGCCCGTGTAGGTGGGACGTTTACGCGTGGCGTCAACCATGTCGCGGATCTTCTGCGGCTGGTCCTGCCTGTTGCCGTGCACGAGGATGAAGTCGCCGGCGGCCACCACGTTGTCCTCGGGGATGTGCCCGCCGCCCATGCTGGTCGAGACCAGCAGCCGCTTGAGGTCGCACCGCCAGTCGTCGCACTTGCCGGCCGAGCGGGACTTAACCATCAGGATCAGCTCGTGCGCCCGCTCCGGGCGCAGGATCGGGTTGGAGCGGTAACCGACGTTGGACTCGTTGGCGATCTCAACCAGAATATTGTGGTAGCGCCGGTCCAGCAGCCACTGCGTGGCATTCATCGTCGCCTGGACGATCGCCTTCTCCGCGGCAAGGCGATTGTCCTGGCCGAAGTAGAAGTAGCCTACGATGGGGACCATGCCCAGCTCGTCGGCGCGGTCGAGGATCCTCTCCAGGCGGGCCATGTAGTCCTCCCGCAGGGCGCCGTCAGGCTCAAACGCCGAGTTGTGCCACGGATGGTCCTTGCCGTACGAGCGGGGGTTGCCGCCCTGGAGGTTGATCGTGAAGCCGAGCAGACCGTGCTTCCGCCAGATAGGCATGGCGTCGAGGAACTCCTGCGTGTTCCGCTCAGCCGAAAACGCCGATCCGTCAGGATAGGTCCACATGGAGCGGGTTTCGGGGTTGCGGTCGTCGAAGATGCCCTGGACCATGCGGGAGTTGAATAGCAGCCCCTCGATCTTCATGCCGTTGTAGCACCGGCCGGGGTACGTCGGCTTGCCGTTGATCAGAAACATGTCCCCCCGAATCGCGACCGTCGTGAACCTCTTCTTAACCGCAAATGGCATCGAAGTTCTCCTCTGAAAGCTGGTATCCAGCGGCGCCGAGAAGCCTCTCCGGCCCGCCGCCTGTGGCGCAGAAACGCAGCATACAACCACCCAACGGCGACATTGTCAACGACTTTGGCCATCGGGTGGACAATGACGCGCCTGACGATTGCCAAGCGCCGTACGTGCTGTGCGGAAAGAGTCGTGCCCGGGCCTGCGCAGCATCTGAGGTTCTCGGGCCGTCGCGCGGAGTTCCTCTTGCAGGGAGGGGAAAAAACTATGCAGGCCTTACGACTCCGGGTCTTCCAGGCCCAGGAGGCGCATCTTGCGGAGGAGGGTGCTGCGGTGGATCTTGAGCAGTCTGGCGGCGGCGGAGCGATTGTACTTGGTCAGCTCCAGCGCCCTGCGGATCATGCGTGCCTCGCTGACGGCCAGGTTGAGCGAGCCGGTGCTCGCATCGGCCGGTCCGAACATCTCCTCCCGCCGCTGTTCCACCGTCGAGGGGACATACTCCCCATCCGCTTCGCCAGGCCCCGGGGGCATAGGCGGCACATTGGCCGCGTAGAGCCGCTCGATATACCCGCAAACCTCGCGTACGTTGCCGGGCCAGGGGTACTTGGTCAGGCAGCCCCTCAGGTACGGGCTGAGGCGGCGACGCGGCATGCCGTACTGGCGGGCGAAGTAATCCAGGTAGTAGTCCAGCAGCGGTTCGATGTCCTCAATCCGCCTCCGTAGCGGCGGTATCTCGATGCGGACGATGTTCAGGCGGTGGTACAGGTCAGCCCGGAAGGTCCCCTCGGCCACTCTCCGCGCAAGGTTGCAGTTGGTCGAGGCGATGAAGCGGACGTTGACGGGGACGGGCCGGGTGGCCCCGACTGGGATTACCTCGTGCTCCTGAAGCAGCCGCAAGAGCTTGGACTGGAGGTGCAGGGGCAGCTCACCGATCTCGTCCAGGAGCACCGTCCCGCCCGCAGCGGCACGGACAATGCCGAGCGTGTCGCTGGTGGCCCCGGTAAACGAGCCTTTGTTGTGGCCGTAGAACTGGCTCTCAAAAAGGGTCTCGGTGATGGCGGGGCAGTTGACGGGGATGAAGGGCCCCCCCGCGCGGCTGGATTTGGCGTGGATTCGCCGGGCCAGCAATTCCTTGCCGGTCCCTGATTCGCCTTCCAGCAGCACTACGCAGTCATTGCCCGCCACCGCATCGGCCAGGTTAAGCGCCCGCCTGAAAGCAGCACTGGTTCCGATGAGGCTGACATCTGCTGCGTAGGGGCCTTGCAATGAGCGGTTTGCAAGGCACGGAAATGTCTCTCCTCCGTCTTCCTTCATTCAACGCGCCCGCAATCCGGCCGCCTGCTTCCGTGCCAGGCAGGCGACCCGCAGAAGCAATGGGTCACATCTAGTGTGAGTATAACAGCCGTAGGGGGTTTTGACAAGCGCAAAAATGCAACCGGGTGCATCTGCGCTCAGGTGGCCGCGCGCGAGCCGCGACAGGCAGGCAGCAGGGTAGGGGTTATGGCACAGGCCGCTCGCTGTTGCCCGCTACGAGCGCGGTATCTCACGAGGAAGGCGTGTCTTGTGGCAGTGCGTTCGCCTGCCCCTAACCGGCGGGTACTTGCCAAAGTGACAGTCCCTCCTAGCCGATATCGGGACTGTGGCAGCGGCCTCCGGGACGCCCGGGGACCATGCCAAATGTGTCACCGCAACGGAAGACTCATGCCAGGATTACCTCTGCGTCCTCGGCTGGGCCTGGCTACCAAGGCCCTGTTGATCCAGACCGCAGCGGTCGCCGCAGTCGCTGGGGCGACAGGCTGGTCGTGCCTCGTCGCCTGGGATGCCCCCGCGTCACGGGCTGCGATGATCGCAATCTGCGCGGCGATTGGGTTATGCGTCATTGCGTCGGGATACTGGCTGCTGTGGCGAACGATGATTCGCCCCCTGCGCAGGCTCGCAGCGGCGGCGCGGCGTGCAGCCGTGGGCGGCTTCGGCGGGCCTATCGGCCTCTGGCGCAAAGATGAGATCGGCCGACTGGGCGAGGCCGTGGAGGCGATGTCCGGTGCGCTGGCCGCGTCGGCGGATGAGCTTCGCCTGGCCAAGAACCGCCAACAGGAAGACGCTCGCAGGACCGAGGAGCTTGACCTTGCCAACCGCCGGCTGCGGGAGGAACTCGCGGAAAAGGAATACTTCCTTCGCGCGGTCAGTCACGATCTCAACGCCCCGCTGAGGAACATATCCGGCATGGCGGCGATGGCGCTGATGAAGGAACGTGATGGCCTCTCGCCGGAGCTTGCCGCACGTCTGGAACGCATCCGGGCCAACGCGGACACTGCCGGCGAGATGATATCCGAGCTGCTGGAACTGTCGCGGATCAAGTCCCTGCCGCAGAAGCGACAAACGGTGGACATGGCCGAACTGATCGCCGAGCAGGCCAAGGTATTTGAGTTCGAGCTGAACAGCCGTGGAATCGCCCTGGAGGTCAAAGGCCCGATGCCTGTACTGTACGTGGACAAGGCTTTGATGCGCAAGGCCTTCCAGAACCTCATCGACAACGCCGTCAAGTACATGGACAAGTCTTCCGGCGGCCGGATAGAAGCCAGCTACGAGCGTGAAGGCCAGATGCACCGCTTCTGCGTGGCGGACAACGGTCCGGGGATTCCCCCCGCCGAGCAGGAGAGCATATTCCGGCCTTTCCGCCGCGCGGCGATCGGACGCGCGGTAAATGTCGATGGCAAGGGTGTGGGGCTGGCCACGGTGGCGACCGTGGCGGCTGAATACGGCGGGAGGGCGTGGGTGGAGTCGGCCCCCGACAAAGGGGCGAGGTTCTACATCACCTTTGCCGTGGAAGGCACTTCGCCTCCCGGGAATGGCTGCCTCCTTGAATCCGCCAAGGCGGCCAGCGAGTCCGGCAAGCCCGACGGACGCCTCGCTGGACCTGCGGGGCCTTCCGCGCGATGGAAGACGACATGACCGACGAGGCAGTCAGGCCTAGAATACTCATCGTGGAGGACGACGACGATCAGCGGCAACTGATCTGCGAGGCCCTCAGCGTCTACTATAGCGACCCGGAGTGCAGGAACATCGTCGGTGTTGCGACGGGTGGAGAGTGTCTGGCGATGACACTGGAGTCCTTTGACGTGGTGCTCCAGGACTTCCACCTGCCCGACATGTCGGGGTTGGCGCTTCTGGAAAAGATACTGAGCCGCGCCGATTTGCCGGTGATCCTGGTCACGGGCGACAACGACTGTTCCGCCGCCGCTGAGGCCATACGCCGCGGGGCGCTGGACTACGTCGTCAAGCTGGGAGACTACCTCTTCGGCATCCCCGTGCTGGTGGACAAGAACATCCGCCTCCATCGGATCAAGAAGGAGAACGAGCGCCTCCAGCGGGAGCTTCAGGCGATGCTCAGCGAGCTGCGGGTTAAGAACATCCAGTTGCAAGAGTCGTTGGAGAAGCTGCGGACCATGGCCACCACCGATCATCTCACTGGCCTGGCCAATCGCCGCCACTTCGCCGAGGTGCTCCAGCGATGCTTCAACGAGGCTTCGAGGTACGGTTTCGACCTGACCTGCTGCATGTGCGACCTGGACGACTACAAGCTCATCAACGACACCCTGGGCCACCAGGTGGGCGACAGGGTCTTGGAGATGGCTGCGGAGGTGATTCGCTCGTCGCTTCGCGGTAGCGACGTTGCCGCACGTTACGGTGGAGACGAGTTCGTGCTGCTGCTGCCGCACACTTCGCTGGAGCGCGCGATGGCCGTCGGGGAGCGCATCCGCCAGCAGTTGGCGTTGGAAAGCGGCCGGAGCAACGGCCTTCGCCACAGCGTGACGCTCTCCATCGGGATCGCCTCACTGGTGGCCGACCGGCCCATGACGGCTGAGGCGCTGCTGGCGATGGCCGACCGCGCCCTCTACGCCGCCAAGGCCTTGCCCACCGGGGGGATCGTGATCTTCAGCCAATTGCGCGACACCCCTGCGTCCGGCAGCAGGCAGGCAGCCGCTTCGGTTACCGTCGGGGAAGCGGGGCCTGCGGAAGGTCGCTGAGTCCGGCAGGCCTTCAGTCCGGCCAGGCAAACTTGCCGATCAGCCTGACGAACCGCACGTCGCAGATGTCCCTGTTGCGGACCTTGCCCCCGTGCTTGTCAACCACCCACAAGGACTGGACCCCCGCACCGCCCACCGGCAGGACGATCCGCCCGCCGTCGCTGAGCTGGTCTATCCAGGGCTGCGGCACCTCAGGCCCGGCCGCGCCGCAGATGATGCGGTCGAATGGCGCCTGCTCCGGCCAGCCCAGGCTGCCGTCCAGCGTGGATACCGTCACGTTGGTGACGCTGAGAGCTGCCAGCGCACCGGCGGCCCGGCGACTCAGTTCGGTGATCCGCTCCACCGCGTAGACGTGCCTGGCAAGACGGGCAAGGATGGCGGTCTGGTAGCCGCTGCCGGCGCCTACGTCCAGGACCGTGTGCTCCGGGGAGGGATCAAGCTCCTGGACCATGAGGGCCACCACGTAAGGCTGCGAGATGGTCTGCCCGTAGCCGATGGGAACAGGGTAATCGGCGTAGGCTTCACCCTGCCGTTCCGGAGGGATGAACAGGTGGCGGGGAACCTCCGCGAAAGCCGCAAGAACCTTGGGATGGCATATGCCCCGCTGCCTTAGCTGAAGCTCCACCATCGCCAGTCTCTGGGAGAGGTAATTTTCCTCTTCATCCGACATGCCGTGCGTCATTATAAAGGCTGCTTTGACGGCGGATAGCGCTGAAAAGTCCCGTGAGCAAGCACTACATCGCCACGTTGCTGACGGATTTTGGGACCGCCGACGGCTACGCCGCGGCCATGAAGGGGGCCATACTCGCCGTCTGCCCCAGGGCGCAGCTTGTGGACATCAGCCACGACGTGCCGGCTCATGACATCCTTGCCGCGGCGATGGTCCTCGCCCAGGCGGCGCCGAGCTTCCCGTCGGGGACGCTCCACGTGGTGGTCGTCGATCCGGGCGTGGGGACGGAGCGGAAGATACTGGCCGCGCGGTTCGGCGCCCAGACATTCCTGTTTCCCGACAACGGGGTAATCACCTTCATCACCGATTCGATGCCGCTTGAGGCCATCGTCAGCGTTCGCGATCCCCGCTACGTGACGACGGGGCCTGTGTCCATGACCTTTCACGGCAGGGACATCTTCGCGCCGGTGGCGGGGCATATATTGAACGGACTTGACATCGGCAAGCTTGGCCCCAAGCCCGACACGTACAAGACGCTGGACCTGCCGGTCCCCTTCCAGCGCGAGGAGGGCCTGTTCGGGCAGGTCATTCACGTCGACCGCTTTGGCAACCTCATCAGCAACGTGTCCCAAAGGGATGTCGCTCAATGGCGGCCTCAGCAGGCGGGCCTTTGCATAACCTGCGGCGGCAGGCAGGTTGGACCGATCCAGGCGACCTATGCCGCGGTAGAACCCGGCCAGCCCGTTGCGCTGATCAACTCCATGGGACTGCTGGAAGTGGGGGTCAACCGCGGGCGGGCCTGTGACCTGCTGGCCGCCGGGGTAGGCGCCGAGATCGCCGTGGTGGAAAGCCCTTCCGCCGCTGGTTAGCATACCTGCCATGTCGTCGCCAAGCGCCAACGCTTGTGCCGCCGCTGGGCTTATCGAGGCGGACAAGGCCTACGTCTGGCACCCGTTCACCCCCATGAGCCAATGGCTGGCCGAGGGGGATGAACCAGGCCGGCTCATCGTGGCAGGGGAAGGCTTCGAGTTGATCGACCAGGCCGGCCGGCGCTACATCGATGGTTTCTCCAGCCTCTGGTGCAACCTGCACGGACATCGGGTGCCGCAGATCGACGCAGCGATCCGTCAGCAGCTTGGCAGGATTGCACATTCCACGTTGCTTGGGCACGCCTGTCCGCCCAGCATTGAGCTGGCCGAGCGACTGGTGCGGATCGCCCCGGAGGGTCTGACCAAGGTCTTCTACACCGACAGCGGAGCGGAGGCGGTGGAGGTGGCGGCCAAGATCGCCTTCCAATACTTCCGCAATACGGGGCAGCGGCGGCGGGGGCGGTTCATCGCCCTTCGCGAGGGCTATCACGGGGACACCATCGGCGCGGTCAGCCTGGGGGGCATAGACGCGTTCCGCGGCATCTTCCGCCCGCTGCTGTTCGAGACGACCTTCGTCGATCCGCCCAGCGCCTACCATCATCCCGCCGGCGACCAGGCCGGGCGGGCGGTTCTCGGGCAGATCGCCGCGATCCTGGAGCGGGAGGGCGAGGATTACTGCGCCGTGATCGTCGAGCCGCTGGTGCAGGCGGCCGGGGGGATTCTGACGCATCCGGGCGGCTTTCTCCGCGGGCTGCGCGAGCTGACGGCCCGGCATGGCCTGCTGCTGATAGCCGACGAGGTGGCTACCGGTTTCTGCCGCACGGGGAAGCTCTTCGCCTGCCAGCACGAGGAAGTCGCGCCTGACATCATGTGCCTGGGCAAGGCCCTGACCGGCGGGTACCTGCCCGTGGCGGCGACGCTGACCACGCAGGAGATCTTCGACGCCTTCTGCGGCGAGGTGGCCGAAGGCAAGACCTTCTACCACGG
>Ga0315274_10011883_pt1 | contig 12451 bp, 9 predicted proteins | sample YL17G02_20_MG_FD_203700 | JGI IMG/M metagenome (GOLD analysis project Ga0315274, IMG submission 203700) | Sediment microbial communities from Yellowstone Lake, YNP, Wyoming, USA - YL17G02_20 | ecosystem: Environmental > Aquatic > Freshwater > Lake > Sediment | place: USA: Wyoming | collected... | reverse complement strand
GGGGAGCAGCCTTGCAGCACACATAAGCCGTAAACGGCTTATGAGTACTGCGAAACGCCTGCACTCAGGGCTTCCATGAGTGTCGAGGGGTTGACTTCTCCAGGGAGGGGGACTATATTTTTGGCCGATTCTGAGCAGTGATCGAAATTGATCAGATGACAACCGCAAAATCCGAACTCGACAAACTGGCCGCCGACGCCCGGGAGCGGATCGGCGCTCTGCGAAGCCGGGTTCTCCGTCGCGCCAACGGCGCCCTTCCCTACGATTACATCGTCCCCAGCGGCGTCTACGAGGAACAGTGGGATTGGGACGCCTTCTTCGTCGGCCTCCATCTCATCTCCGCGGACAGGGCCGACGGGATCTACCTCAAGAACTGGTGCTTGAACTTCCTCCGCCACACCGAGCCCGACGGGCAGACGCCGGGCGGGATCCGGCCCTGGGCCGGACGCGACGCCCGCCTCTACCACATCAAGCCGCTCATGGGACAAGCGGCTTATTACGCCTCGATCGCTCTCGGGGATTTCGGCTGGATCGGGCCCGTTTGGGACAAAATGTCGGCCTGCGTGACCTATCGCGAGAGAATGATGAGCGACAGGACGACCGGGCTCGTCAAATGGTGGGATAGCATCGAATCCGGAGCCGATAACAACCCGACCCTGGTCCGCCGCTATCACAACAGCATCGCCGCCGGGGACGTCAACGGCTTCATGGTCCTCGACTATAGGGCCATGGCCGTAATCGCCGACCGTCTGGGCAAGCCCGCCGAGGCCGATGCCTTTCGGGAACGGGCCCGCGCACTGGCCGATGCCGTGAACCGCCATCTTTGGGATCCGGCCGACGCCACTTATTACAGTCACGACGCCGTCGAGGGAACGCGCATCCGCTGCGTCACCTACAGCAACCTGATTCCCCTCTGGGCCCGGCTCGCCTCCGCCGAACAGGCCCGGGCCATGATCGAGCGTTATGTCCTCGATCCGGCCAAGCTCTGGTCTCCCCACGGAATCCGGTCGGTCGCCGCCGACGAGCCTTCCTACAACAACGAGAACGTCATCAAGCCCTACTCGAACTGGCAGGGTCCGATCTGGCCACACGCCAACTGGATGGCCATGCACGCCCTCCTCCATTACGGCTATCCGGAGGCGGCCCTGACGGTCGCCGAACGGGTCAGCCGGCTCTGTCTGGCCGACCTGGCGGCGAACGGCATGATGCACGAGAACTACCACGCCGAGACGGGCGCGCCGCTCGCCGCGCCCGACTTCGTGAGCTGGAATCTACTGGTCGCCCAGATGATCGAAGAGGCCAGCGCCGGGACGTTCAAGCCCGATCCCGCGCAGTCCCTGTGGAGCGGGTGCCGGGACTAGCGGGCGGGGGAACGGATTCCGGTATCGGCCGTCGTCCCCTGAATGCGAATCGAGAAGTCGTTGAAATCAAGGATGACCGACTCGCCTCCCGCTCTTATCACGACGATCCTTGTCCCCTTTTCGGCCTCCATGAAGGGGCCCGAGAAGAGCGGCCATTGATCGAAGAGGACCGGCTTGTCGTTGAGGAGCCTCCGGTCGGGATATTGAAAATCCTGGCGGTCGCCCCGGCTGTTGGTGTAGGCGACGCGCAGCCGGTCGAGGTCGATCCGCAGGGCGTTTCCCTTTATCTTGTCCTTGAAGGCGGCGAACGACGGATATTCGGATTTTTGCGCCGCCTCGAGGACGACGCCCGTGCGCCGATCGCTTAGGGTCAGGCGATCGTGATCCTTCTCTTCGTGCCAGACGCCGGGCGTCAGCGGCCTGACGGCGAAATAGACGCCGTCGGCCCGGCCGAAGATCCAACCGGCCGGATCCTGTTCGCACCGGTCGATGGTTTTTGAAAAAAAGCCGTTGACGTGGCGAAACGTTTCCGCGGCGGGGATATCGTAGAGAGCGATCAGCGTGTTCTCCTGTTGAGAAAGCTCTTCATAGGGCGACCCTTCGATCCATTTGTCGGGATCGTCGGCGTAAGGACGCTGCTTGAGGATGTTCCCGACGATCTTGTCCGGGTCGTCGGCGAAATAGCTCAAAAGGTGGGACTTGGAAAAGAAGGGGTTGATGAAGAAAAGGGTGGAGCCGTCCCGCTCGGAAACCCAGGTCAGATCCCAGCGATGGTTTTCGACGTCGCTGATATCGCCGGTCGAGGAGCCGAGCGCGTAATCGGAGGTGACGTAGGAATATTTCCAGATCGGCAGGTCGTTGGTGTTCACGCCCAGGCCCCGGCGCGGCGCTTTAGTCTCTAGGTGGACGTAGGGGCGGCCGCGCTCGGAGGCCATGCGGCCGACGAGCGGCAGGGGGGTAAACCCCTGCAGGGCCGCCAGGCCGACGTAGAATTGCTCGGGGATCTCCGGATGAAAGGCGGATTGTCCGAAAAACAGGAATCCGAAGGGCGTCGCCGTTCCCGAATGGAGGGTCGTATGCGTCACCTGGTTGAACTTCTCCCGGCTGTGCGCGCCGATCCAATTGCCCTTCAAGTATTCCGAGGCCGCGTCGGCCAGGAGAAGGTGCATCATCATCCAGGCTTTTCGACGCATCAGAGGGTCGCGGCTGAAGTCGTACAGGCTGGTCAGGCAGAGATAATAGAGCGAGGCGTAGTTGGGTGAATCGAACTCATACTGTCCGACCAAGACCGTCCGCGAAATCCAATCGTCGATCCAGGTTTCCGCTTCCCTTCGCGCCTGTTGAGGCGAGGAGCCGTCCTTGAAGGACGGGCTGTCGGGCCAGGTTTGGCCGAAGAGATAGCGGGCCGTCCGGTACTGGAGTTTGTGGTTTTCGGTAAAGCCCAGGTCGGTCCCGAAACTCGCGGCCAGCTTATTCTTCATCCGCTCGACCAGGTCGGCCGGCAGCCGGTCGCGCAGGCGAAGGACGGCGTCCATGATCGCGTAGACGTGGAAGCAGTCCCAAGGCTCGGCCCGATCCGTCGCCTCGGCGAGATAACGAAGTCCCTCGGCGGCCTCGATGCCGGACCCGATTTTAACCAGGCCGAGGTAAATGGCCCGGCGCGGATCGTCACCGGGTGACCAGGTTTGGCCGGCCAGAGCCGTCAAGATGATCCCCCGGCGTTCTCGAAGCTGGGCGCCGTAATCGGGCTCGTCGGGCTGGACGCTTCGGACTGTCGACGGCGTCCCCGGGATGGCCAAGATCAGCCCGACTGCCGCCAACCGAACGGCCATGACGTATTGTTTTAAGCGAGGTTTCACGGCACGTCCGCTTCGATCGACACGTCTCCTCCGCGGGGAGGGACGATCAATCCCCCGGCCGTCGTTTCCGCCCCCTCGGCGTCGCAGCGGACGGCCGGTTCGGCAAGTCCTGGTCGCTGGCGGATCCTGATATGGATACGCCCGTCCAGCCAGGGCAGGCTTCCCCGGACATCGCCCATTCCCGGCAGTAAACGGGGTTGGAAACGAAGCCCTCGCCCCGTGACCTCGACGCCCAGGATATGGACGACCAGGAGCTGGATCATCTCCGCCCATGTCCAGGGGAGGATCCCGATCTGGGCGTAGGGCGGAGAGATGCGGGGGCCGTCCATCTCGAAAAAGGCGCCGGACCCGGCGCCGGGAAAACTCTCCAGCCAGCGCAGCACCCGCCAGACCTTGTCGAAATTCCCGGCTCGATGATGGGCGCGGGCGATGAAAAGCGAGGCCACCGGCCAGGGGCCGGCCGAATCGGCTTCCGAGGAGGCGTGAAAGCGGCCATACCCGCCGCCTTCCCAGGCCTGGTTCCAGAGGACTTCCATGTCTTCCAGAGTGGCCTTCGCCACGGGGCCGGTCGGATCTAGGAATCCCAGGGCCAAGGCCATGGCCGCGCTGGAATCCGGTCGAAGATAATGAGGGATCCCCGGGTCGGCCAGCGGGACGCCGGCCGGAAGGCCCGAATCGGCGCGCGGCCGGATGGTCTCCCGGATCGCGCCGTCCGTATCTCTCCGTTTGATCAGCCCGCGCCGGTCGACCAGAGCGAACCGGGGATGTCTTAAGACCGCGTCTTTCAGGAGGTCGGATTCCGCTTCCCAACGCCGGGCGTCGTCCTCCGCCCCGACCGTCCTCGCCATCTCGGCCGCCGCTCGAAGTCCGAGGGACGGATAGACCTGGTACATCAGCTCGATGCCGGGTTCAATGCCGTGCGCCGCATGCCGCTCCCAGTAGTCCCGGCTGTTGAACAATAGACCCGAGGACCGGTGCCGAAAAACGGGATGAAGGGGAAACTCCGCCGTAGCCTTGATTTTGTCCCAGTTGTCGGCCGTGATCGTCCGATCGCCCGTCCAGGCCAGATAATGGTTCAGGGCGTGGAGCAGGACGCCGTTCTGGTCGAGCTCCACGTCGTCGGGCGCGCGTCTTTCGCTGGAATCGATGCAGTCGCCCTGGGGAGAAACGAATTCGCGGAGGAGCCGCTGCAGGAGGAGGCGGGCCGTCCGATGCTGGCCGGCCACCGTCAGTCCCATGGCCATGAAGGAATGGTCGCGCACCCACTCGCGGCCGTACTGCCAGATGCCGGCGTCGACCTTGCCGCTCGCGGACAGGACGTCGGCCAAAGGCCCTAGGGCCGACCGGAAAAAGTGATCGAGCAAGGGAGACTGAAACGAAAGCGCCGCCGCCCGCCCCCAGTATTCCCGCGATTCCGCCGGGGAGAGGCTTCCTCCGTCGATGACGTCCAGTTCGACCGCATCCGGAGGGCCGACCAGGGAATATCGCAGGGCCAGGCTGCGGCGTCCTCCCGCCTCGATCGTCATTTCCGTCTTCAGGGAAGGTCGTTTCACCCCCGTTCGCATCCTGAGAGGAAGGGGGGAGCGGCCGCTGTTGGCCAGGCTCACGTCGCGAATCAGATTGGGCTTTGACCGATCGGGACAGAAAAATCTCTCCATGACTTCGAGCGGCCCGTCTTTCCAGGCGGCGCGGACCGCGGGGATGCCCCATTCCCAAGACCAGGACAGGGACGGCCGAAGGCACTCGATCTTCCGCCGGAATCCCGGGCCCGCCTCGAAGGAGAGCCGGGTGGCGGCTAGGCCGGAATTCGCGTCCATGGTCAAGGCTTCCCGCTTTTGACCCAGCCGCTCCGGATTCATCAACACGAGACCCAACGGCGTTCCCTCGCCGTCCGGAGCCGCCTGTACCGCGGCCAGAATCAGGCCGTTGCCCACAAAATAATAACGGACGCCGGGCAAAACGGTGCGGACATCGGCCGGCCCGCGGCGCGGATCGTCATCGTAGACGTGTTCTTTGACGTCGATCATGGCGGTTCTACTCCCGTTCCCGGAACCAGCCGTCCTGGTCGAGAGCGGCGCAGATCGAGGCGACGCCGGTTTCGTCGCCGACGACGGCCGGTTATCGTCTCCGCGGGCCGAGCCCGTCGCGGGCGAGGTCCCAGCTCATCTGGTGGACCATCCGGGCGACCCGCTCCATTTTTTCGCCGTTGATACGGTCCGCCCGGTCGTAGGTCGTATGGTAGTCGGGATGGATCCCGGTCAGGAACCAGAGGGCCGGGACGCCGCGCTGCATGAACGGCCAGTGGTCGGAACGGCGGAGGAGCTGGGACGCGTTGTTGTCGATGTTCGTCTTGAGCGTCAGGCCGAACGGGCCGTTCGCTTTCTCGAGCGGGGGCCGCAGCTCGGGAAAGCGCGTCAGGCCGAGGATGTTGATCGTATTTTTATTGCTCTCGGAGGTTTGGACCTCGAGGCCCCGGAAGCGCCAATCCGGCGTGTCCAGGATCTCCTCGTCGCGGCCGATCAGATCCATGTTGAGGACGGCGACGATCTTGTCCAGGGGGAGCAAGGGACGCTCCGTGAAATACCAGGCGCCCAGCAGGCCGCGTTCCTCGGCGTCCCAGGAGGCGAAGATGAGGGAGCGGCGCGGCCGCTCGCCGCTTTGGGCGGCCAGGGCGCAGGCTTCGGCGATATCGATCGTGGCGACAACGCCGGAGACGTTGTCGTCCGCGCCCGGCATGATGACGCCGTTTTCGACCCCGTTGTGGTCGTGGTGGCCGCAGATGACGACGGCCTCATCCCGGAGCGGCGGGTCCGTGCCTTCGATCATGCCGAGAACGTTTCGGCCGCGAATGAGATGACGGTCGACCGAGGCGGCGATCTCAACGATCGAGCCGGGAATATCGAGGGGTTTGAACGATTGATACGCCTCCGCCGCCCGGCCGAGCTCGGCCAGGTTTTTGCCGGCGCCGAGGATGAGGGTCTCGGCCAGGGCCGGGGAGATTTGGGCGGCGGGGATCCGGACCTTGTCCACCCATTCGGCGAGGAGGAGCCGGCCCGATTGGGCGGGATCGGCGGGCCAGGCGCCCCGAAACGAGGATTCGAAGTTGACCGGTCCGGGATGGTTGTGTTTGTCCTCGACGAACAGGATGCCGGCGGCGCCCTTCTCCTGGGCCAGGAGGGTCTTCCGGAAGGCATTGGACGCCTCCGAGGAGACGATTCCGTCGAAGGGGCTGGCCGGGTCGAATTCGCCGGGCTCATGATCCAGGACGAGGACGATCCGGCCTTTTAAGGACGGGCCGTAGTCTTCGGCTCGGACGCCGAAGCCCGCGAAGACCACCGGGCCGGAGGAGCGGCCGTTGGCGCTGAATCGCTGGGGGTAATAGTCCTGACCGGGCCGGAGGCTGAGGACCTGGCCCGGGTTGAGCCGGATTTCGAGGGAGTTCTCCGCGGCCAGGGTCGCCGCCGCCATCCAGAAGTCCTGGAAGTAGGAGTTTCCTCGGACCGGCTTGAGCCCGATTCGGGCGAAGCGGGCCCGGATGAATTCGGCGGAGAGGTACACCTCCGGCGTTCCGGCCGCCCTCCCTTTGAGAAGGTCGGAGGTAAGGAACACCATGTCGGCCATCATGTCTTCCTTGCTGATGGATTCGTTGCGGGGCGCGCCGGCCGGACCCTGGGCGGCCAGGAGAGAGGTCAGGATCAAACAAGTCATTAAAAGGACGGATTTTCGCGGGATCGGTCGCGGAGAAACTTGAATCATAGTGTCACCTCCTTGGGAATTCTCTATATATCACAGGAATTCCCCGTTCACAATGAAGGCGAAATATGGAAAACAATAGGCTGGGCTGAAGCTTCCCATCGTCAGCATCGGGGCCGCGTCCTACGAGCCGAGCCTCTACGCGGCTGCCCTCGACCGCGGGGTCGTCCACATCGACACCTCCCAGTACTATTACAACGGCCGCCACGAGGAAATGGTCGGCCGGACGATCAACGGCAAGGCCGCCCTCAAGTGGGTCCTCCAGGACGAGAACGTGACGACCTCGGTGCCGGGGATCACGTCGCTCGAACAGCTCGAAGCCGACCTGTCCATCATGGCCGATCCCGTCCTGACGGCCGAGGAGAAGGCCGATCTCAGGCTGACCGAGGGCGAAAGCGCGGCTGAAGGCCTCTTCTGTGCGGGATGCGGCGCCTGCCGAGTCCGCTGCGCGGCGGGGTTCGACGTCAGGGCGCGGGTGCTCGATATCGCGCGCCTCAAGGCCGTCCCCGAGGAGTTTCTGCGGCCTTGATCAAAGCGGGACGCCGGCGAGCTGGCTTTACCCGCCCCCCCTAAGTTACAATGAGCCGGCGATTCCGCCGATCCAGCGCAGGAGGAAACAATGCTCGGACTGAAGCTCCACGGATTGTCATCCCTGGGATCAACCCTTGGCAGGCATTGGAGCGCACCCATGGAGCCGTTAATGCGGCTCCGTGAGTACTGCGAAACCGCTGCCTGTCCCCGAAGCGGGGAATTCGTTATTCCTAAACTGACTAACGTCCGTGAAATCCCGCGAAGGGGATTAAAGGGTAAACGAACGCTCGTCACGGGGGGAGCCCAGGGCATCGGGGCGGAGACGGCGGCCCGCTTTCTCGAGGAGGGGGCCCGAGTGATCGTCCTCGACCGGAGCGCCGAAGGTCTCGACAAAATACGTGAACAATTGCCGGGCCTGGACGGAGTCCTCCGGGCCGATATTTCCGACCCCGGGGCCGTGGCGAACGCGTTCGCCCGAATGGACGACCTCTGGGGTGGAATCGACGTTCTCATCAACAACGCGGGGATCAGCATCCGCCACCGTTTCCTCGACATCACGCCCGAGGAATGGCGGCGCGTGATCGAGACCAACCTCGACGGCGTGTTCTTCGCCGCCAGGGAGGCCGCCCGGCGCATGGCCGCAGCCGGCGGCGGGGTCATCCTCAACATGGGGTCGACCAATGGAATCATGGGCTATCACCACTACGCCGACTACAACGCCTCGAAGGCCGGGGTCATCGAGCTGACCCGCTCGATGGCCCTCGAGCTCGCGCCCCAAGTCCGCGTCAACTGCGTCTGTCCGGGGTACATTCTGACGCCCATGCAGGAGGCCGAGTACACGCCTGACATGCTCCGGGCCTTCCGGGCCAAGATTCCGCTGGGACGGCTCGGCCGGCCGAAAGACGTGGCGGCCCTGTTCGCATTTCTAGCCTCGGACGACGCCGCCTTCATCACGGGCCAGTCATTCATCATCGACGGCGGCGAAATCGCCGGCGGTCTGGCCAGCCAGAAGGAATAACGGGGCTTTTCCGTTACGTAGGAGCTGAGGCCCGGTCCGGGCCAGGCCGCCAGGGGTGGCGTTTAGGCCTTGACAGATAATATTTAATTGTATACATTGTAATACAATCATGACAGGAGATTTCCCATGAGTACTGCAATATCGGTGAGGCTTCCCAAAGAACTTGCCGAACAGCTCGACAGTATCGCCAGGGAGACGGAGAGACCGCGATCTTTCATCATCCAGAAGGCATTAGAGTCTTATATCGAGGATTTTGCGGATCTCCAGGTAGCGCTCGACCGTCTCCATGATAAAAGCGATCCTGTCCTTTCCGGCAAGGAGCTGAGGAAGTCTCTTGGCCGATAACATCGTCTACAAGAAATCGGTTCAGCGCGATCTTAAAAGGCTGTCCAAATCAGAGACCAGTCGAATTCTCGACCAAATAGAAAAAGAACTTTCCAGGAAACCTGAGCTTTATCCGGTCTTAAAGGGTCCATTTGCCGGGCTTCGCAAATTCCGAGTTGGGGAATATAGAATTATTTATGCTTTATTAGGCCCGGATGTTCTTATTCTTAGAATCGGACATCGAAAGAATGTCTATAAAAGCGAAATCTAACCCAGACGCCGTCATCGAAAAGCATCGGCTCCGGACCTGGATCGAGCTCGATCGGAGCGCCCTCGCCCATAACATCGGCCTGTTCCGGGGGATCCTTCCCGACGGCTGCCGGCTGATGGCCGTCGCCAAGTCCAACGCCTACGGCCACGGCCTGTACGACTTCGTCCCGGCCCTGGACCGGCTGGGCGCGGACTGGCTGGGCGTGGATTCGATCGTCGAGGCCGCGACGCTCCGGGAGACCGGGATCGAAAAGCCCATCCTCGTCCTGGGCTACACGCTCCCGGCCCGCATCGAGGAGGCGGCGCGCCGCCGGATCAGCCTGACCGTCTCGAGCTTCGAGAGCCTGGCCGCCCTCGGCCGCTCGGGAGCGGGCGACAAGGTCCAAGTCCATATCAAGATCGACACCGGCCTCCACCGCCAGGGCTTCCTGCCGGCCCAGGTTCCGGAGCTCGTCGCCGCCCTGCGCCGGGACCACCCCGGACTCGGGATCGAGGGCCTCTACACCCACTTCGCCGTCGCCAAGGACCCGGACGACACGGCCTACACCCGGGGGCAGATCGAGGCCTTTCGGCGCGCCGTTGACGTTTTCCGGACGGCCGGCTACTGGCCGCTCCTCCACGCCTGCGCCACGGCCGGTGTTTTTCTCTATCCCGAAGCCCATTTCGACATGGTCAGGGTCGGGATCGGGCTGGTCGGGCTCTGGCCGTCCCTGAAGATGAAGCCTGCCTTCGAGCGGAAGTACGATTTAAGGCCGGTTCTTTCCTGGCGGACGATCATCTCCGAGGTCAAGCGTCTTCCCGCCGGCGCCCGGATCGGGTATGACCTGAGCGAGACGCTGGCGCGGGATTCGGTCGTCGGCGTCTGCCCGATCGGCTACTGGCACGGCTTTCCGCGATCGCTTTCGAGGGTGGCCGAAGTCCTAGTCCGGGGCCGCCGGGTTCGCGTCCTGGGGAACGTCACCATGGACATGATCGTGGTCGACCTCAGCGATGTCCCGGATGCCCGGGTCGAGGACACGGTCACCATCATCGGGCGCGACGGCGGGGAGGAGGTCACGACCTACGAGGTCGCCGGTCGGGCCGGCCAGTCGTTCTACGAGCTCCTGACCCGGCTCAACCCCCTCATCCGGAAGTACGATCTGGCTGGGGAATGAGCGGCGGGCTTCCGGCCCCGGATCAGGGGGGAACCGACCGTCCGGCGGGGGCGGGCTGTTTGACCCGTTCGCCGACGCTACCCCGCCTTTCAACACCCATAAGCCGTGAACGGCTTATGAGTACAGGCGCTCCAACGGACGTAAGTCCGTGGAGCTTCGGGGCGGGGACGAGAAGCGCGGCTCAGGGTCAACCCTGACTAAGCCCCCGCCTTAAGGCTTGGGAGTGGAGGGTTTGACAAACACCCCCCGTTTCCCTAATATTGAGATTACCCGTCGGGTGAGAGTGCGGGTCTATTATCGTTAAGAGTCTGAGATGCCTTATTTTACATGTCGGCTGGCCACGGAAGGAGGGAAGACTTTTTCCCAGACGATCCTGGCCTCTTCCCTCGACGAATGCCGGCGCCGTTTTGAGGACGAGGGTCTGTGTGTCCTATCCGTCCAGCGGGATTGGAAGCAAATTCAGGTCCGGCTCCTTCCCTTCGCCAAGAAAATCAAGGAACGCGATTTTATCATGTTCAACCAGGAGTTGATGGCCCTCATCAAAGCCGGCTATCCCATTCTGCGCGGCATGGAGGTCATCGTCAGCCGGATAAAAAATCTTCCCTTCAAAGAGCTCCTGATGGATGTCGAGAAAAGCATCCGGGGAGGGAAGGCCCTTTCGGAAAGCTTCGCGGCCCACGAGTCCCAGTTCGGGAGGGTCTACACGGCTTCCCTGATGGCGGGCGAGCGGAGCGGTAACCTGGCCGGCGCCATAAGCCGTTACCTGACCTACGCCCGAACCGTGGCCCAGACCAAATCCCGGATTCGTTCGGCCCTCGTTTACCCGACGCTTCTCATCGTTTTCGCCCTGATCCTCTTGACCATTCTCGTCAATTTCATCCTTCCCCGTTTCGCCGAATTCTACCTGGACTTCGAGGCCAAACTCCCCGCTATATCCCGGGGCCTGATGTCCTTCGCCTTGGCCGTTCGGAGGCAGAGCCCGGTCTTTCTCGTCCTCGTCCTCGGCATGATCATCGCTTATATTATCGTCCGGCGCAAAGAGGAGGGGCGTATCCTGATCGACCGTCTCAAGCTTCGCATCCCCTTCGCCCGCATCATTTTTATCGAGTCCGGAGTCTCCCTGTACAGCCGGACCCTGGGCTTGCTCCTCGAGGCCGGGATCAGCCTGCTCCAGGCCATCGGAATCGCGCGCCACGCCGTTCCCAACAGGTATCTGGTCCGCTTGACGGCCCGGTGTCAGGATCGGATCAAGAACGGGCAAAGCTTGTCCGAAACCCTTTCCGAGACGGGATTCTTCCCGCCCCTGTCCCTGGATATGCTCCGGATCGGGGAGACCTCCGCCAACCTGGAGGGCATGCTGGCCGAGGTGGCCGATTTTTACGAAGGACGGATCCGGACCCGGATCGACACCCTCGTTTCCCTGATCGAGCCCGTCATCATCATCTTCATGGGGTTGCTGGCCGCGGCCATGCTCCTGTCCGTCTATCTCCCCATCTTCAACATCATCCAGGTGGCCCAGTGACCCGTTCGCCGACGCCAAGCTCCGCTTTTAAAGGAGGGGATGATTTGCGAGGCTCAGGGCTAATCCTGAACAAGCCCCGCCTTGCAGTACCCAAGGAGCCGAAACAACGGCTCCTTGGGTGCCGGCCTTCAGGCCTGGGTGTCGAGGATTTTGTATGACCAAGCGAACCGACGGCCGAGAGGACGCCCGCAAGGAGATCTTCGCCGAGGAGCGGGAGATCCGCAAGCTCGCCGAGCGCTACAACGTTCCCTTCATCGACCTGGCCGGCTATCCGGTCGACCGCGACCTCGTCCAGTCCATCCCGGTCGATTTCCTTTACCGGTTGAATTTTATCCCTCTCGGCGAGCAGGACGACCTCGTCCAGATCGCCATCGCCGACCCCTCGGACCTGGCCACCATCGACGCCATCGAATCCTTCCTGGGCCGCAAGGTCCAGGTCCTGGCCGCTTCCAAGCGGGCCATCCAGGAAGCCCTGCGCCGGAGCGAGACGGCCCTCCAAGTCCTCAAGGACGCGACCGAGGGCTTCATCATGCAGGTCGTCGAGAAGGAATCGGGCGAGGAGGAGGAGGTCCTCTCGATCGAGAAGCTGGCCGACCAGGACGGCTCCATCATCAAGCTCGTCAACACCATCATCTTCACGGCCGTCCAGAAGCGGGCCA
>Ga0315274_10011880_pt1 | contig 12453 bp, 7 predicted proteins | sample YL17G02_20_MG_FD_203700 | JGI IMG/M metagenome (GOLD analysis project Ga0315274, IMG submission 203700) | Sediment microbial communities from Yellowstone Lake, YNP, Wyoming, USA - YL17G02_20 | ecosystem: Environmental > Aquatic > Freshwater > Lake > Sediment | place: USA: Wyoming | collected... | reverse complement strand
TTTTGTCAGCCTAATTTGGGTTCAGTTTTGATTTTAGTATTCCTTTGGATCGGGATTTTGATTATTTCCGGGATTAAAATTAGACATTTTTTAATTCTCTGCCTGGTAGGCTTTTTAATTTTTGTTTTGATTTGGCTTTTTTTTCTTGAAGATTATCAGAAACAAAGAGTAATCAGTTTCTTTCGTCCAAAAATGGAGCCCATTGGAATAGGCTGGAGCCAGAATCAGTCAAAGATCGCCATAGGCTCTGGCGGGCTCTTGGGGCAAGGGCTTTTTAAGGGTTCTCAAACTCAATATGGATTTTTGCCGGAGCCCCAGACCGATTTTATTTTCTCTGCCATCTCCGAAGAATTGGGATTCATAGGAGTAATAGTTTTACTTTCACTTTTTTCTTTATTAATTTGGCGGATTATTAAAATTGCTTTATCCTGCGAAAGTAATTTCCCCAAACTTTTTTCTTCAGGCCTGGCAACTATTTTAATTTCCCAGATTTTTATCAATATTGGCATGAATCTTGGATTGCTGCCCATAATTGGAGTTTCACTGCCTTTAGTAAGCTATGGGGGTTCAGGTTTAATATCAACTTTTATTGCTTTGGGAATTTTACAGAGCATAAAAACGCATTAAATTATTAAAAAAGCGGAATAAAGAACTAATTTTTAGCAATATTGAATTTATTGTTCAAACACTAAAACTGCTTGACAAATTATTTAAAAAGACTAAAATTAGTATTACAAAAGTAAACGGTATTATCTAACTTTTCCCCTGAAAAAGGGTGGGGTAATTTTCGTTTGTTATCAAAATGAAATTTAAAAACTTCTCCAAATCAAAAATCTCTCTAGAGTTTCCTTATTTACTCTCCCTTCAAAAAGAAAGATGGCAATCTTTCTGGAATAAAGACTTAAAAGAGCTTTTTGCCGAAGTTTCACCAATCAGGGATTATACTAAAAAAGAACTAGAGCTTTGGTTTTTGGATTACAAATTAGATGAACCTAAATACAAAGACGATTTAGATGCCAGAAGGAACAATGATTCTTACGAAGCTTCTCTCAGGGTCAGAACTAAACTCGTTAACCTCAAGACAAAAGAGATAAAAGAGCAAGAAGTCTTTTTGACCGACTTCCCCTTAATGACCGAAAGGGGCACTTTTGTCGTTAATGGAGTAGAAAGAGTGGTAATTTCCCAACTGATCCGTTCGCCGGGATCTTTTTTTACTATGCAGACTGTCAGAGGAAAAAATTATTTTGGAGCCAAAATTATTCCCAATCGCGGAGCCTGGCTTGAACTTGAGTCAGATCCCTCTGGCTTTATTGGGGTGAGAATTGACAGAAAAAGAAAAGTTCCTTCCACGACTTTGCTCCGAGCCTTTGGTTACGATACCGACAACAAACTCAAAGAACTTTTCCAAGACGTTGATAGGGATCCGGAAGTTAGTTATATTGCTGAAACAATAAAAAGAGATACCACTCACAATCAGGCTGATGCTTTGGTTGAGATTTACAGGCATTTAAGGCCAGGAGAACTAGGTACTGTCGATACGGCTCGCGATCTTATTGAAAACATGTTTTTTAATTTTGAAAGATACGATTTGTCCAAGGTTGGAAGATGGAGGATGCTCCAACGTCTTCCTGAGTTGAAGCATAAAAACAAAAAAGAAAACGAGATCGCGGTCGAAGATAGAATCTTGAAACCAGAAGATGTCCTGGCAACATTAAGAGAAGTGATTCGTTTAAATAATGACCCGGATGGAAAACCGGATCAAATTGATCACTTAGGGAATAGAAGAGTTAGGTCCTTAAATGAGCTCTTGCAAAACAGATTAAGAGTCGGTTTTATGAGGATGGCCAGAATAATAAAAGACAGAATGTCCACTTTGGACGTAGCCACTTTAACTCCTGTTCAGATTATAAACCCTCGGCCAGTTATGGCAGTAGTTAAAGAATTTTTTACTTCTTCTCAAGTGTCTCAGTTTATGGATAATGAAAATCCTCTTTCCGAGCTGGAGCATAAGAGAAGGTTATCAGCAACTGGACCCGGAGGTTTGACCAGAGAAAGGGCCGGATTTGAAGTTAGAGATGTTCAGCCTTCCCATTATGGGAGAATCTGCCCTATCCAGACTCCTGAGGGTCAAAACATTGGCTTAGTCGGTCACTTGGCATCCTTTGCCAGCATCAACCAGTATGGATTTATTGAGACCCCTTATTTTAAAGTAAAAAATGGAAAAGTAACTTCAGAAATTCAATATCTCAATGCTTATGAAGAAGAAAGATATAATATTGCTCATGCCGGTACACCAATTGATAAAAACGATTATATTATTCCTTCGAAAGTCGAAGCTAGGATAAAATCAGAGCCAGGAGTTATTGATAGAGATAAAATTGATTTCATTGATGTTTCTTCAGGGCAAGCTATTTCTGTCGGTACTTCTCTCATTCCGTTTTTACAAAATACCGACGCCAACAGGGCTTTGATGGGTTCTAACATAGAAAGACAAGCCGTTCCTTTAATCAAATCCGAGCCTCCTTTGACCTCCACTGGCACAGAAGAAAGAGTAGCCAGAGATTCGGGTCAGGTGATCATCGCTCAAGGTGACGGCATAATTTCTGAAGTGGATGCTCTGCATATAAAAATCAGGTACAAAAAACCAGAAGGCAAGGAAAAAGAAAGAATTTATAATTTAAAAACTTTTATCAGAAGTAACCAATATACTTCTTTTCATCAAAAACCCGTAGTTCTGAAAGGCCAGAAAGTTAAAAAAGGCGATATTTTGGCCGAAGGCGGTGCGATATCCCAAGGTCTTCTGGCTTTGGGCCACAATGTTTTAGTTGCTTTTGTCTCGTGGCGGGGAGGAAATTTTGAAGATGCAATTTTGCTTTCCGAAAAACTGGTCAGAGACGATAATTATACTTCGGTCCACATAGAGAGTTTTACCTGTGATGTCAGAGAGACAAAACTGGGGCCCGAAATAACTACTGCCGATATTCCTAATGTTTCTGAGGAAAAATTAAAAGATCTCGACGAGGAAGGACTAATTAGAATCGGAGCTGAAGTCGGACCTAATGATATTTTGGTTGGAAAAATTTCTCCCAAAGGAGAGGCTGATCTAAACGCAGAAGAAAGATTACTAAAAGCAATTTTCGGAGAAAAAGCCAGGGAAATCAAAGACACTTCTTTAATGATGGAGCATGGCAAAAAGGGGAGAGTAATCGGGGTTAAGGTTTTCTCCAGAGAATTGGGCCACAGGCTGGAACCGGGAGTTATAAAAAGAATTGAAGTTGAGGTAGCCGAAGTCAGAAAAATTCAAGCAGGCGATAAGTTGTCCGGCCGCCACGGGAATAAGGGAGTTATTTCCAGAGTTTTACCAGAAGAAGAGATGCCTTTTTTAGAAGACGGAACACCAGTTGATATAATTTTAAATCCCTTGAGTATCGCTTCTCGTATGAATATAGGTCAGATTTTGGAAACTCATTTATCTTTCGCTGCTAAAAAATTGGGTTATGTCGCCGTTTCCCCGTCTTTGAGCGGAGCGACAGAAAAAGATATTAAAGAAGAGTTGATTAAAGCCGGCCTGCCTGAAGACGGAAAGGTTAAATTGCTTGATGGCAGAACAGGTTTGCCCTTTAGAAATAAAATTACTGTCGGCTATATTTATATGATGAAACTGATTCACATGGTCACTGATAAGATCCATATGAGATCAATTGGCCCCTATTCTTTAATTACCCAACAGCCTTTGGGAGGAAAAGCTCAATTCGGTGGCCAGAGATTCGGGGAAATGGAAGTCTGGGCTTTGGAAGGATACGGAGCTGCCCACACCCTGCAAGAGATTTTAACTATTAAATCTGACGACGTTCCGGGTAGAGCCTCCACTTATGAGGCAATATTAAAAGGAGAGCCGATTAGATCTCCAAGTATTCCAGCTTCATTTAACCTGTTGATTAGTGAGTTAAAATCTTTAGGTTTTAATATTGAAATAAGAGAAAAACCAAAAGACGACTCAAATATTTAAAAATTTTTTGTTAAATTATTTATTAAAATATAATCTATTTTTTCTATGCGTGTCTCAGATATTGAATCAATAAAAATAAAACTAGCTTCTCCGGACGAAATTCTGGATTGGTCACACGGAGAAATAATCAGGCCAGAGACCATAAATTACAGAACCCAAAGATCAGAAAAAGATGGGCTTTTTTGCGAAAGGATTTTTGGACCGGAAAAAGATTATGAGTGTTATTGCGGAAAATATCGCAGGATTCGATATAAAGGCATTGTCTGCGACAGGTGCGGAGTGGAAGTCACAAAATCCTCTGTCAGGAGGGAAAGAATGGGTCATATAAAACTGGCTTGTCCTGTTTCTCATATTTGGTTTTTGAGAGGCGTTCCTTCCAGAATGGGCATGGTCTTGGATGTCCCGGCCTTTCAATTGGAAAAAGTAATTTACTTTGCTTCATATATAGTTACCGGAGTTAATGAGGCAGCTAAAGAAAAAATAAAAGAGGAGATTAAAAAAGAATACAAAACGAAAACGAAAATTATTCAAAAGAAGACTCAAAAGAAAACAACTCAAAAACAAATAAAAGCCAATTTAGAAGAACTAAAAAGAGTACGGGACAAAACGGACAACGAGCTAGTAGAGATTAAGCGATTCAAAATTTTATCTGAAGTTGAATATCACGAGCTTTCTCTAAAATATGGAGAAGTTTTCGAAGCTGGTACAGGCTCCGAAACTTTAAGAAAAATTTTCGAGAATATCGAATTGAAAAAAGAGATAGTTAAAATGGAAAAAGATCTAGAGGAATCCACTCCCTTAAACAGAAAGAAAATTTTGAGAAGGCTGAAGTTATTCAGAGGAATGGAAAAGGCAAAAATTCGTCCCGAATGGATGTTCTTAACTGTTTTACCAGTCTTGCCGCCAGATTTAAGGCCGATGGTTCAGTTAGATGGCGGAAGATACGCTTCCTCAGATTTGAATGACCTTTACAGAAGAGTTATTAACAGAAACAACAGATTGAAATATCTTTTAGAAATTAATGCCCCTGATGTTATTGTCCGAAATGAAAAAAGAATGCTTCAAGAAGCAGTTGACGCTTTGATTGATAATGGAATGCGAAAAGGAGTCATCACCCAGGCCACTACTGGCGGAAAAAGACTTTTGAAGAGTTTGGCTGATATTTTGAAAGGAAAACAGGGGAGATTCAGACAAAATCTTTTAGGTAAAAGAGTTGATTATTCAGGGAGGTCAGTCATAGTGATTGGTTCAGGATTAAAGCTAAACCAGTGTGGAATTCCAAAAGAAATGGCTCTTGAGCTTTTTAAACCTTTTGTAATCAAAAAAATATTAGAGAAAGAACTAGCTTATAATGTCAGAGGAGCTTCAAGATTAATAGAAGAAAAAGGACCGGAAATCTGGGCCATTCTTGAAGAGATAGTAAAAGGCAAGCTAGTTTTACTGAATCGAGCCCCGACTCTGCACAGACTAGGAATTCAGGCTTTTCAGCCACTTTTAATTGAGGGAGAGGCGATTCAAATACATCCCATGGTTTGCAAGGCCTTTAATGCCGACTTTGACGGCGATCAGATGGCGGTTCATATTCCCTTATCCGATGAAGCGCAAAAGGAAGCGAGACAAATAATGCTTTCTTCTCTAAATCTTTTAAAACCCGCTACCGGCACTCCTATTGTTACGCCTACCCAAGATATTATTCTCGGTTGCTATTGGATGACCAAAATAACAGAAGGAGCAAAAGGAGAAGGAAAAATTTTTTCCAGTCCGGAGGAAGCAATCTTAGCTTCAGATTTTGGAGATATAGATATAAAAGCCAAAGTAAAAGTTCGTGGGATTAAAAAAATAGAGACTAAAAAACAAAAAATTACTGAAATAACAGAAACATCAGTAGGCAGGATTATCTTTAACGAGGCATTGCCCGAAGATTTTCCTTTTCAAAATGAAGGCCAGAACGGGAAAAAAATGGAAAAAGTGATAGGAAAAATAATAGAAAAATATGGCCTAGAAGAGTCTCAAAAAACATTAGACAGAGTGAAAAACCTTGGTTTTGAATACGCCACTCAGTCCGGAATAAGCTGGGGTATGGACGACTTAATCGTGCCTCCGGAAAAAGAAGGGATTATTAAAAGAACGGAAAAAGAAGTTGAGCAAATCGAAGAACACTACAAAAAAGGTCTGCTGTCAAAAGAAGAAAAGACTACAAAAGTGATCGAAAGTTGGGCCAGGGCAAAGACAGAGATAGAAAAATTACTGCCAAAAACTTTATCACCAGAAGGAGCGGTCTTCCAGATTATTGATTCCGGAGCCAGGGGTTCTTGGGCTCAGCCGGTTCAGATGGCAGGCATGAAGGGATTGGTGATTAACCCAGCTGGCCAAATTATTGAGTTACCCGTTAAAAGTTCTTATAAAGAAGGTTTTAACGTTCTTGAGTACTTTATTTCTACTCACGGCGCTAGAAAAGGAACCGCCGATACGGCTTTGCGTACTTCGACTGCCGGCTACTTGACGAGAAGGCTGGTTGATGTTGCCCACGAATTGGTAGTTTCTGAAAAAGATTGCGGCGACAAGGAAGGTATGTATGTTTTTAAAGCAGTGTCCGATGAAATCGGTCAAAATTTTGCTTTTAAAATTGTAGGTAGAACAGCAGCTGAAGATTGTAAGGGAGAAATTACAGAAGGTAAATCCAAAAGACAAAAAATCATTGTTAAAAAAGGTGAAATTATAGATTGGACCAAAGCTGACGCAATAACAAAATCTGACGTGGAGAAAGTGAAAATCTATTCTCCTTTAACTTGTCGGACAAGAAGAGGAATTTGCCAAAAATGTTACGGCTGGGATTTGGGTACCAACCAGGTTGTAAAACTCGGAGAGGCGGTAGGGATTGTGGCTGCCCAGGCTATTGGCGAGCCCGGTACTCAGTTAACCATGAAGACGTTTCACATGGGCGGAGTGGCAGGAGGAGTCGGAGATATTACTTTTGGTTTGCCGAGAGTCCAAGAGATTTTTGAAGCTAGATCTCCGGGAGGCAAAGCCGAAATTTCTCAAACCGAAGGTAAGGTTTTAGAAGTTAAACCAGAAGGGATAATCCGTATAAAAACAAAATTAAAAACAGATTCTAAAAAATCAAAATCAGAAATAATCGAATACAAAGTTCCACAAAAAACGGCTGTTTTAGTCGAGCCCGGTCAAGTTGTTAAAGCTGGCCAACAGCTTTCAGAAGGAAGTTTGGATTTAAAAGAATTATTTAAATTCGCTGGTCGCGATGAAACGCAGCGCTATGTTATCCATGAGATTCAAAAAATTTATGTATCTCAAGGTGCAACTATTCATGACAAACATGTCGAAGTGATAGTGCGGCAGATGTTTTCCAGAGTCAGAATCAAAGAAGCTGGTAACACTTCTTTTACGCCTGGAGAGATTATCGAAAAATCAAAATTTCTTGGAGAAAATGCTAGAATAATAAAAGAGAAGAAAGAGCCTGCCAAAGGAGTTTCCATTTTGCTTGGAATTTCTAGAGTGGCTTTGACAACTGATTCTTGGCTGTCAGCCGCTTCTTTCCAGGAGACTTCAAGAGTATTAATCAAAGCTTCAGTTGAGGGAAAGGAGGATAAACTTTTGGGACTGAAAGAAAACGTGATTATCGGAAAATTAATCCCAGCCGGGACTGGTTTTCAAAAGGACAAAAAACAAGGTGATTAAAAATGAAGAATCACAATCAAAACTCAAAAAAGAGAGACTCAAAAGAATCAGAGGATAAAGAAAAAAATAATCCAGATTCTTTTTTGTCACATGAAATAAGAAGATCAGTTTTTGGAATTATAATAATTTTAGTGGCAATAATTATTGCTTTAAGTTTTTTTGACAAGGCTGGAGCAGCCGGTGGGTTTTTGAAGGGAGCCCTTTCTCTTTTATTTGGAAAAGTAATGTTTGTGATACCTCTGTTTTTAATTTTGTTTAGCTTCATCTTTTTCAAGACAAACTACAGAAAATTTTTTTCTCCAGCAATCCTGGCGATTTTTGTCTTGATTTTAGGCGTCTCAGGATTTTTTGGTACATTTACGTTGAATTCTAAATTCCGCGACGGAGGTCTTGTCGGTTATGTTTTAAGCTGGCCTCTGGCAAAACTTTTTGGAATTCTAGCTACCCGGATCATATTGGCAATGATGATCTTGATTTCTTTATTAATTTTTAGACATCTTTTAAAACCCATTGTATCCGAGGATTCAGAAGAAGAAAATAAACCATTCATCAGCCGCATTTTTAAGAAGATTATTGCTCCTCCTAAGCTCAAAATTAAGGAGGTGGCTCCAGAACAAAAACTGACTATTACTAAACCCGTAGATTTCAAAACCAGACCCCTAGAGTTAGCTAATGGCTCTCAAGTCGGGGCTTATCAACCACCACCAACTAATTTACTTGAAAGCGACAGGGAGATTCCTAACAGTGGCGACACAAGGGTTAATTCCGCCATTATTAAAAAAACATTACAGAATTTTGATATTCAAGTAGAAATGTCGGAGATAAATATAGGGCCGACCGTCACCCAGTATACTTTAAAACCAGCCGAAGGAGTAAAGCTTTCAAAAATTACTGCTTTATCCAATGACCTATCATTAGTTCTGGCTTCGCATCCAATTAGAATTGAGGCTCCCATACCTGGCAGGTCTTTAGTGGGCATTGAAGTTCCAAATAAAACCAGAGCTCAAGTCAGATTAAGAAACTTAATTGAGAATCTTAACTTTAAAAACTCTCCTTCAAACTTAATTATTATTCTAGGAAGAGATGTTTCGGGAGTTCCTGTTTATGCCGACCTATCTAGGATGCCCCACCTTTTAGTAGCTGGTGCCACCGGAACCGGAAAAACAATTTTCTTAAACACATTAATTTTAAGTCTTTTATATAAAAACTCTACCGAGACTTTAAAATTTATATTAATTGATCCAAAACGAGTAGAATTTACACTTTATAATAATTTGCCCCATCTTTTATGTCCGGTCATCCACGACCCTCAAAGGGCAATTAATGCCTTAAAATGGTTGACAGGAGAAATGGAAAGAAGATTTGAGGTTTTTGCTCAGGCCGGAGCCAGAGATATCGGAAGCTATAACGAGAAAATAGAGAAGGACCAAAGCCTTGAAGTGATGCCCTATATTATTTTGATAGTAGACGAACTGGCAGATTTAATGGCGGCCAGAGGTCGAGAAATTGAAGCCGGTATAGTCAGATTAGCCCAGATGGCAAGAGCAGTTGGTATCCATTTAGTTGTTGCCACTCAAAGGCCTTCGGTTGAAGTCATAACCGGATTAATAAAGGCAAACATCACTTCCAGAATCACTTTTCAGGTTGCTTCCCAGGTTGATTCAAGGACGGTTATAGACGTAGCCGGAGCGGAAAAACTTTTAGGCTTGGGAGATCTTCTTTATATTTCCGCTGATACAGTAAAACCAAAAAGAATTCAAGGTCCCTATGTTTCAGAAAAAGAGTTAAGAAAAGCAGTAAATTACATAAAATCTAAATTTGGAGAAGAAAAGACCGAGAGCGATCAAGTTATGGAAGCTGAGCTCTTTAAGGAGTTAGAAAAGACAACTGAAGTTTCACCTAGCGGCTTAACAGAAGAATTTTCTTTCAAAGAAGATCCTTTATACGAAGATGCAAGGGGTGTAGTGCTCGAAGCCAGAAAAGCTTCGGCATCTTTGCTTCAAAGAAGATTGAGAATTGGTTATGCCAGAGCAGCCAGATTAATTGATATTTTGGAAGAAAGGGGAGTAGTGGGGCCAGCCAATGGAGCAAAACCTCGGGATGTTTTTCCAGAAGAATATTCTGGAGGAGTTACTGAAGATGTTGAAAAAAATCAAGAAAATTAATCCATTTTTTAAAAGTAATATTTTTAAATAATATGAAAAAGAAAATTGAATCTAAAACTGAAAACAAAGGCTTGGAAGAAGCGATGAATGAGATAAAGCAACGTTTCGGTGAAGGGGCGATTATGAAATTAAAAGAAGTCCAGCCAACTGATATTGATGCTATACCAACAGGCGCTGTTTCGCTTGATCTAATTTTAGGCATAGGCGGCGTGCCAAGAGGCAGGGTTATAGAAATTTTTGGTCCCGAATCCAGTGGAAAGACTACACTCGCCCTTCATATTTTAGCCGAAGCTCAAAAACAGGGCGGAACCGGGGCCTTTGTTGATGCTGAACATGCCATGGATCCTGATTACGCTAGAAAAATTGGAGTTAATATCGATGAATTATTGATTTCTCAACCTGATTCAGGAGAACAAGCTTTGCAAATAGTTGAAACATTGGTTAGATCAGGGCAGGTTGATGTGATTGTTATTGATTCTGTGGCGGCTTTAACTCCCAAAGCCGAAATTGAAGGTGAAGTGGGAGAATTTCAAATAGGTCTCCAAGCCAGATTAATGAATCAGGCCCTAAGAAAGCTTTCTGGTATCGTTGCCAAAACAAAAACTGTAGTCATATTTTTAAATCAGATAAGAATGAAAATAGGGATACTTTTTGGAAATCCCGAGACCACCCCCGGGGGTTTAGCTTTAAAGTTCTTTGCTTCAGTTAGAATTGACTTAAGACGATCTGCCCAAATAAAAAAAGGAGATGAAATCATTGGAAACAGAATAAAAGTAAAAATCGTTAAAAACAAAGTAGCCGCCCCTTTTAAAACTACGGAACTTGATATCTATTATAACGAAGGAATTTCTTACCTATTTGATCTTTTGAATACCGGTTTAAAATTTGAAATTATTAAAAAAGCCGGTAGCTGGTTACAGTATGAAGAAACGAAACTTGGTCAAGGAATTGAGGTAAGCAGGAATTTTCTAAAAGAAAATCCGGCAATAGCAAAAAAGATAAGGACCGCTATTTTTGAAAATCAGAAATTAAACAAAAACTAACCAAAATAAAAACGACTCATCTCTGATACCTTGACGAGTCGTTTTTATTTTTGTGTAAATGGTAAAAGTCCTAAGTATCTGGCTCTTTTTATAGCTTCAGCTAGTCTTCTCTGATGTTTCGCGCAAACTCCTGTTTTTTTCCTGCTTTTGATTTTTTTCATGCTGGAAATAAACCTCTTAAGAGTTTCCGTGTCTTTAAATTCTAGATCCTCTATTCCTTTTTGGCAAAAGTGACAATTGTCCATTTGATATTTATCTTAATTTAAAAAGGGATATCTTTGACGTCTATTTCAGTTTCTTCTTCAATAACCGGAATTTCTTGAGTGGAAGCCGGTTCTGGTTCTTTAGGCGGTACTGTTTTTGCGGCTGATCTGGGTCCCAACTGCATTCTTTCCGTAATAATTTCAGTTCTTGATCTTTTATTGCCCGCGCTGTCCTCCCAAGATCTTGTTTGGAGTCTCCCGTCAATCATAACTAAAGACCCTTTTTTTAAATATTGAGAAGCAATTTCTGCCAGTTTTCCGAACATGACAATATTGTGGAACTCGGTTTGCTGCTGTTTTTGTTTGTTTTTATCGAAATAAAATCGGTCAGTGGCCATTCCAAAATTAGCTACCTGTTGGCCGCTGGGCAGAGATTTTACCTGAGGGTCTCTTGTCAATCTTCCTATTAAGAAAACTTTATTTAGATTCATAATATTAAAATTTATTTCTTAATGTTATTTTAATATCTCATCCAGTTTTTGCTCTATTGTTTCCAGTTCAGCCTTCTCTTTTTTGGGCACTTCAGTTTTCATCGATGGCGGTTCGAGTTTTTTCATTATTTTTCTCATCTTTTTTTCAGTTATTTTTCTGGGTTTTTTGAATAATATCAAATAGCGGATAATTTGCCCCTCATTTTTTAATTTTTTTTCAATGTTTAATAAACTTTCCGGATTTAGTTGAAAATTTATAGAGCTTAAATAAGCTTGAACCATTTTTTTAATGGGATAAGCTAAAATTCTTTTTTGAGGTTTATTTATTTCACCGAGAATGCCTTTTTCCTCTTGTATCCATCTGTTTATTTTTTCCTGAAAAGCATTCAGTTCTTCTTCTGACAAATCCGGTGAAATTAAGTAATTTAATTCGTATGGTTTCATTTTTTTAGATCTATATTTTAAACTCGATTATGTCTCCATCTTCAACCATATATTCCTTACCGGCGGTTTTTATCAGACCCAAATCTCGACATCTAGACCAAGATCCTGTTTCAACTAATTTTTTCCAAGGTATCACCTCGGCTTTAATAAATTTTTTTTCAAAATCAGAATGGACTTTTCCGCCAGCTTCTGGGCATTTTGCCCCTCTTTTTACTGTCCAGGCTCTTGTTTCTTTTCCTCCGGCCACCGTATAAAAAGTAATCAAGTCAAGAATATTGTAGCAAGAAACTATAATCTGGTCAACCCCCGCACCAGAACGAGGACTAACTTCGTTAATTTTGACGCTTTCAGCGTCTTGTCCTCGTTTGGTGTGAGGGTCAAGCTGTGATTTAATTCCGAGCT
>Ga0315274_10011879_pt1 | contig 12453 bp, 10 predicted proteins | sample YL17G02_20_MG_FD_203700 | JGI IMG/M metagenome (GOLD analysis project Ga0315274, IMG submission 203700) | Sediment microbial communities from Yellowstone Lake, YNP, Wyoming, USA - YL17G02_20 | ecosystem: Environmental > Aquatic > Freshwater > Lake > Sediment | place: USA: Wyoming | collected... | reverse complement strand
TGCAGCGTGTCCTCTCGGCATCAAGGTGCAGGGGTTTATCTCCCTGCTGTCCAAGGGTAAGGTAGACGAGGCACTCATCCTGATAAACGAGGCCGCTCCTCTGGCAGGTATACTCGGCCGCGTATGCACTCATCCTTGCGAAAGCAGTTGCAAGCGTGCTGAGGTCGACAATCCTGTATACATCCAGGCGCTGCACCGCTACGCTGCAGATAATGCCTCCGGCATCAAATATACTCGTAAAGCACCTGCAGGCTCCAGGAAGGAAAAAGTGGCCATCGTCGGGAGCGGGCCCGCCGGCTTGACCGCCGCATGGGAACTGGCACGACGCGGCTATACCCCCACTATATTCGAATCTCACGCAACGGCAGGTGGTATGCTGGCAACGGGTATCCCCAGATTCCGTCTCCCCCGTGAGGTGCGAGAGAGAGAGGTAGAGGCAATTAAGGCGCTGGGTGTGGATATAAAAACGGGGATAACAGTAGGCCGTGACGTAACGATTTCCGACCTGAAGGCACGAGAATATAAAGCCTTCTTCATAGCTATAGGAGGTCAAAGGAACAACCGGTTGGACATACCGGGGGAGGACCTTGATGGAGTAGTGGATGGCATCTCGTTGCTGTTTGCACTGAATCAGAAAGTCGGCGTCTCTGTAGGCTCAAACATAGTAGTCATCGGAGGCGGCAACAGCGCCGTGGACTCAGCCAGGACAGCAAAAAGAGGGGGCATGGGGATAGTGCGGATACTCTATCGCCGCACTGCAGATGAGATGACTGCGGTAAAAGAGGACATCGAGGAGGCTATCAAAGAAGGCATATCGATAGAATACCTCACAGCGCCCGTCGAGATTCTCGGCGACGGCACTAAGGTAATCGGAATACGATGCCAGCGGATGAGGCTCGGTAAGATAGGAGAAGATGGTCGCCGCAAACCGGAGCCGATACCGGGCTCGGAGTTTGTGATAGAGGCTGACCAGGTTGTAGTAGCGATCGGCCAGCGTCCGGATACGTCTCTGCTCAATATAAAGGGACTTGAGATCGTCAGCGACGATGCCACTGTAAAGGTGGACCCCCTTACCCTTGAGACGAACATGCCCGGCATATTCGCCGGCGGCGATTGTATCACGGGGCCTAATAATGTTGTAGAGGCTGTAGCTGCAGGGCTGCGGGCGGCAGAGTCTATAGACAGGCATCTGAGGGGACATGATTTAAGGAAGGGGCGTAGTATCAAAAAGCCTCAAGCTGCCGAGGTCGATGTCAAGGAAAGAGAAGCCTCCCGACACAAACGGGCCCACATGCCCACTATACATCACTCCAAAAGGATGGGCAGCTTTGAAGAGACGTCGCTGGGGCTGCCTGGCGATGCTGCAGGTCATGAGGCAGGGCGCTGTCTCAACTGCGCCCTGTGCAGCGAATGTCTGGAATGCGAAGAGGCATGCGAACTAGGCGCAGTTCTCCACAAAGACGATGTTGAGAAGATAGAGATAGGCGCTGAGGTCATAATTGACCTCACCCACGACAACTCTGACAAAACGACTGCTCGCCGTTTGACAAGGCCCGGCATCTACACTATAAAAACCAATGGCAATCGCGACCTGAGAAGCGAACTTGCCCGAGCTTCAGCTATCGCTATGGAGGCTGCGGCAGCGCTTAAGCTGAGTGAAGAATTATATCCGGCAGAACCGGATGCTGCAAGCGAATCCGATGCCCAACCAGAGCGTCCACCCCTTGAAGCAGGGACAGTCAGTGCAGACAGGGGCCGGATCGGACTGGTGTTATGTAGCTGCGGCGGCAGCATTAGCTCCGTGATAGATTTCGAACAGGTTCTCAGGGAAATAGAACTGCTTCCTAACATATACAGCGTCCAGGAGGTAGCACAGGCATGCAGCGCAGAAGGGGCGCAGCAGATTGCAGCCAAAGCCGCCGAGTCCAAACTGGGCCAGGTGGTTCTTGCAGCCTGCCGCTGCTGCAATCTGGACCAGATATGCTTTAGCTGCACTGATAGGCGTGTAAGGTGCCAGCACCATCTCAACGACAGCCTTATCTCCTCCCATGGCATACCTGTTGAGTTCGTGAACATCCGAGAACAATGCGCCTGGGTCCACAAAGACGACCCCGCAGGTGCTACCCATAAGGCAGTAGAGCTAATCGTGGCAGGAGTTGCCCGAGCCAAGGGACTTGTGCCAGCAACCCAAGAAGAACGTCCTCTAGAGAGCAGCGTGCTGGTATTAGGCGCAGGGCTTTCTGGCCTGGCGGCGGCAAGCGCCCTGGCGTCTCATGGTTATTCAGTAGCTCTCGTTTCTGGCCCGGAGCCTGAGAAAGCCGCTAAGAAGCGTTCCAAATATCAAGACAGGAAGGCCAGCCTGCTGAAACAGCTTGAGGAGCAGAGTATACATGTCATGCCCTGGCCCCAGGACTTGAAACTGGAAGGCTTAGCAGGTGATTTCGAAGCTGTTCTGAGTTACCCGTCGCAGGCTAACCATATCAAGGCCGGTGCAGTGATTCTTGACCCGGGAGAGCTAGATGAGGAAGCGCTCCCTGCAAACACCATCTCAAAAGTTAGCCTGCTCAGCCGCATTATTACCCGGAAAAAATGTTCCATTGGCACGGCCGACACTGATTCCGCCTTATTCAGGGAATTCACCATAAAAGAGACGGCAGGTATATTTATAGTATCCTCAGATAAGGCAGAGCCGCCCGAGGAACAGGTCGTCAAAGGAACGGCAGCAGCAGCCAGAACCGCGGCCTATCTGGCGCAGGGCATCTTAAGCCCGCGGGCAACTGCGATTACTATAGACAGCAAGCTCTGTCGCGGCTGCGGCGATTGCGCTGCTATATGTCCCTACATAGAGATGCGAGTAGAGCGCGATGGCATAGCCTGCGCTCATGTCGACCGGGCACTGTGCTTGGGCTGCGGGGCATGCATCGCCCGCTGTCCCACCGGGGCGATAGCACAGCCTGTCCAGAGCGACAAACAGATAACGTCCACACTCGAAGCATTGCTGGGGACGACTTATAGCCCGAGTGGTGTCAAATGAACAAGCCTGTAGCAAATGTAGTGGTCTTCGCTTGTAACTGGGATGGCCTCAGCTGTATAGAGGCCGCAGCCCAGAAGGGGCTGCGCTATCCTGCATCCGTAAAGGTAGTAAGGGTAAGTTGCCTATCCAGGATGCATTCAGGCCTCATACTCAAGGCTTTTGAGTTAGGCGCAGATGGGGTGATGCTCCTGGGATGTAACCCCGGTAACTGCCATTTTGAAATTGACGCTGGACTTATTGAGCAGGAATACGAAAAGACAAGGAATATACTGGGGCTCCTGGGATTGCGAGAGGAGAGATTGGCTCTCACTCGTCTGCCCGGCGGCGATGGCCCGGGCTTTGTGAAACAGGTGACGAATTTCATAGCAGGTATCGCGCGGACACAGCCTGCCACTTCGCGATAGGGAGGATAGAACCTCAAGGTGCAAAATATCGAGCGAGAGATAAAAGATACCAATATACGCCTCTGCCTTGACTGCGGCAAGTGCACGGTGGTGTGTCCGGTTGCCCAGTATGACCCTGCGTTTAATCCCCGCCTCATAGCCCAGAGAAGGCTGTCGCAAAACAGCCACGGGTCACGCGACGAGACAATCTGGTCATGTCTGAGTTGCTATATGTGTGTGGAGCGCTGCAACTACCACGTCAAGTTCCCCAAGTTCATCCACGCTTTGAGAGCTGAATCGCTTGCAGAAGGGGCCCAGATACAGTGCAGCCACGGCGAGGCACTCCAAACAATGATGCGCCTGATGGCTCGCGAGGATTTACAGCAGAAGCGTCTGGGCTGGCTGTCCAAGGATGTCAGCCTATCGCCACAAAGCGAAACGCTGTTCTTCGTGGGCTGTGCCCCTTATTTCGACGTTCTGTTCAGCGACCTGGGCGTGAATACCCTGGAGGGTGTAAAGGGGGCGCTTAAGCTGCTGAACCGTGCTCAGATACCATTCAATATCATTGCCGAGGAACGCTGCTGCGGGCGAGACTTGCTCCTTCAGGGAGACAGAAAAGGATTCTTGACGCTGGCAAAGGCAAACATGGAAGAGTTCGCCCGTCATGGTGTAAAAAGGATAATCACTAACTGCCCGGAATGCTACCATACGCTGAAGGTGGACTATCCTGACATGCTTGGAGGCACCGGCATCGAGGTAGTGCATCTGACACAAGCAATAGCGCCGCTGGTACAGAGCGGCAAGCTATCTTTGGGCAATCTGGAGAAGAGGGTCACCTATCAAGACCCGTGCACCCTGGGTAGATGTTCCAGGATATTCGATGAACCTCGACAAATTTTGGGTTCTGTGGCAGGCTTAAAATTGGTGGAAATGGAACAAAGCCGGGAGAAGGCGCTCTGCTGTGGTGCAACCTCGTGGTTGCAATGCGGTGCAGTAAACCGGCAAATACAGAATCAGCGCCTCGCTCAGGCAGAGGCTTCCGGAGCAGAGATACTGGTGACTGCCTGCCCCAAGTGCCAGATACATTTGAGATGTGCCCAGAAAAGCAGCGATGGCAAGGGTGCCCGAGTTGAAATCCAGGACCTGGCAAGCCTGGCAGCACGATCCCTGGACTAGGAGGTGAGACGGTTGGCTGAAGAGGAATTAAGAATAGGGGTATTTGTCTGCGACTGCGGACTTAATATAGCAGGTTCGTTGGACACCGAGGAAGTGCGACTGTTTGCAGAAAAGCTTCCCGGTGTAGCAGTATCGGTGAGAAACCGTTATACCTGCGCTGACCCCGGGCAGCAGGAGATAAAAAAGCACATCAAGGAACACAAGCTGAACCGTGTGGTGGTGGCCTCCTGTACGCCAAGACTGCATGAGATCACCTTCCGCAACTGCATCGCAGAGGCCGGACTCAATCCCTATGTTCTGGAGATGGCAAGCATCAGGGAGCACGCTAGTTGGGTACATTTACATGACCGCGATGCAGCTACTGAGAAGGCAAAGGATATTGTCAAAATAGCAGTTGCCCGGGCCCGCCTCCTCCTGCCCCAGCATGAGTTGGAGATACCTGTCACCGACGCCGCTCTGGTGATCGGAGGCGGTGTTGCTGGAATACAGGCAGCCCTCGATTTAGCCGATGCCGGCCACCAGGTCTATCTGGTGGAAGAGCAGCCCTCGATAGGCGGCATCATGGCGCAACTGGACAAGACCTTCCCCACTATGGACTGCTCTATATGCGTTCTGGGGCCCAAGATGATGGACGTGGGCCGTCATCGCCGCATCGAACTCATGGCCAACAGCACGATCGAAGAGGTATCAGGCTATGTGGGTAACTTCAAGGTGCGCGTGCGCAAGAGGGCCCGCTTCGTGGACGAAACCCTGTGCTCAGTATGCGGCAAGTGCGCTGAAGTCTGCCCGGTAGTGATGCCCGACGAGTTACAGCAGGGATTCTCCTCGCGCAAGGCAGCATATATGCCCTTCCCGCAGGCGGTACCCTCGTCCTATCTCATCGACATGGAGCACTGCCTGGGGAATAACCCGGTTGCCTGCGCCAAGTGTCTGGACGCCTGCGATAAGCATTGTATAGACCTGCATATGCAGGACAAGATTGTCGACCTCCAGGTGGGTACTATCATAGTGGCCACAGGCATGGGGATATACGACCCTACCCCGCTGGATGAGTACGGCTATGCCAGATTCGAGAATGTTATCACCAGCATGGAGTTCGAAAGGCTGATATGCGGCGGCGGACCTACCGACGGCCACCTGATACGTCCTTCCGACCATCAGACCCCGAAGCGCATCGGCTTCATACAGTGCGTGGGCTCGCGGACAAAGAACCGCGGCAACCCCTATTGCTCCAACGTATGCTGCATGAACACGATAAAAGACAGCCTGCTCATCAAAGAGCATCATCCGGATGCCGAGATATATGTCTTCTACATGGACATACGCGCTTTCGGCAAAGGCTTCGAGGACCTTTATCGGCGTTCCAAGGAGATAGGTGTTCACTATATCCGGGGCATGCCCGGAGATATAACTGAGGATTCAACCACACGAAACCTCCGCCTCAAGGTAGAGAATACCACCTCGGCGCGGATAGAGCAGTACGAGCTGGATATGGTGATACTATCGGTAGGGATGGAGCCCAGGGGCCACCTGAAGCGGCTCACCAATATCCTGAACCTCTCCCAGACCAGCGACGGATTTGTCATGGAGGCACACCCCAAGCTAAGGCCGGTTGATGCACCTACGCCGGGCATCTTCTTCGCCGGCTGCGTGGAAGCGCCCAAGGACATCAAGGACAGCGTAACTCAGGCGGGGGCAGCAGCAGCCAGGAGCTCCATCATACTCAATGCAAGCAAACTCACGAGCGAGGCGATCAAGGCCATAGTAGACCTGACAAAATGCAACTCCTGCGGCGTCTGCGCCAAGGTCTGCCCCTATGGGGCAATAAAGGTGGACGTCAAAGCTAAAACAGGGGCGCAAATTACCGCTGCGGCATGTGCCGGCTGTGGTACCTGCGCCGCAGAGTGCCGCTTCGATGCCATAGCGATGCAGCACTTCAGCGATGCCCAGATTATGGCACAGATAGATGCCGCTCTGGAGTCAGAGCCCGAGAAGAAGATCATCAGCTTCCTCTGCAACTGGTGCAGCTATGCCGGAGGCGACCTGGCCGGGGTATCCAGGCTGCAATATCCGCCGAATAACCGCTTCATCCGCACCATGTGCAGCGGACGGGTAGCCGAGAAATTCATCCTCCACGCCTTCGAGAAGGGCGCTCCCCTGGTATTGGTCTCGGGCTGCCACATCAACGACTGCCATTATATCAACGCCAATCACTGGACTAAACGCCGTGTCGAGAGGCTGTGGGGACGTATGGAGAAGCTGGGAATCCGTCCCGAGAGGCTGCAACTGGAATGGATCAGCGCTGCCGAGGGCCCGAGGTTCGCCCAGATTATGCGCCAGTTGGAGGAGATGCGGCAGAAGGTCACGCCAGAGGAGATAGAGCACACCAAGAAGGTGCTCAAAGAGCAAAGGCTCTCCAAGAAAAAAGCGGGAGAGCAGGAAAAGATTGCAGAACCGTATATCTAAATAGTTCGTAGGGGCGTTCAATTGAACGCCCCTCTAAGGAATCCCAAGATATGTATTTGAATAAATTTAATAGAAAGAGTTTGATACTTGCAGGAATAGTTGGCCCCGTTCTTTTCTTTTCAGTTCTGACTGTTCTGGGTTTGATGTGGGAAGGTTACAACCCCGTTACCACTGGTATGAGTGAAATCGGCGCAGTGGATTCCCCTTACAAAGATGTGATGAACTTCTTAGGATTCTCGCTATTAGGTGTAGCTATTGTTTCATTCAGCATAGGATTTAACAAATATTTCGGGGGGAATCTCCAACTGAACATTGCTTGCATTCTGATTCTGCTTGGTGGAATCTTCATGGTCTTAGTGGGATTTTTCCCATGCGACCCGCAATGTGTTGATGTAACGTTGATTGGAAAACTTCATTCTGCAACCAGCACGGTCCCCGCAATTCTAATTCCTCTTGCCTCAATGATTTCGGCGTATCCAATATCAAAAAAATGGGGTAATAAGTGGGGCTATATCTCTTTTTGTCTGGGTATTCTATCATTGGCATCAGGACCAGTCATGCTTTTGGAACTCTTTGACCAGTATACAGGCTTAGTTCAAAGAATGGGTCTTGGATTTTCTTTGTTATGGATTTTTCTAATTTCGACAAGGATAACAAGCGATACGCAGGTGTAGTCAATTTGCTCATTATCGTTCGCAACCCGCTAAAAAGGGTCTTAAGTCTAATATGCGCCGTTCGTGGTGAGCCTGTCGAACCACGAACGGCATCGTGTTTCTGTAGGGGGCGGGTTAGAAACCCGCCCTACCACACGCTGGCATTGCAAACACACAATCGTAATTGCATCCTGCACGGACACCGCCTGAGATTGCTTCGTTCCGCCTAAGGCGGACCCAGGCGGACTCCTCGCAATGACATGGGGTTGTATGTGGTTAGATGCCTGAGACTGGAGCATAGCCTGGATATAAAAGTAGGGGCACGGTGCACCGTGCCCCTACAAGCTAAATACAAAAGTCTAGCTAGAAACCCACCACACACCCCGGCGCTTTGACCAGCAGCACCGGTACGCAGGTAGAGCGCAAGACTTTGTCAGCCACGCTTCCATACGCCCATCTGCTGACTCCTGAACGGCCGTGGCTGGCCATGACGATAAGGTCGACCTTGTTCTTATTTGCGTAATTCACAATCTCCTCGGCAGGCTTGCCCAGGGAGGACTCTGTCTTTACCTTGAACCCCTTGTCCTTTAAATCCTTCTCCACATCCTCAATGTAGAGACTGCATGACTGCTGCGCGTTAGCTGTCATCCGCTCCACATGCTTCTCCCAGGTCTTGCCTTTACCCTCCGGGTAATCAGCGATAATACTGGGGGAATCGCAAACGCGAAGGAGTATGATTTCCTTTACCAACCCACCTTCGGCGAGCTTCTCGACATGGGGCAGAACACACTCAGCCAGCTTCGAACCGTCCAGAGGAACAAGTATCTTTTTATACAATTCCTTATCACCTCCGCAGAGATTTTAGCACAATTAGCTAGCCCGGTGTATAGCTTAAAAGCTTAAAAAGTTGTGACATTTTGGAGCCCGGCTTTAAGACTTCCTGTCGCCCTTGATTCCGATAGTTACGTCCTTAAGCGGGATATCCTTGCCGCTCAAGTGTATCGCCTGCTTCGCCATGTGTACCAGACCGGAGCAGCAAGGCACCTCCATGTGCACTACTGTCAGGCTCCTGGCATCGGAATGACGCAGTATCTCAGTCAGCTTGCTCAGGTGTGCCTGAAAGTCATCCAGCTTGGGGCAGGCCACCAACAGAGCGTGATCCTTGAGAAAGTCGTGGTGAAAGCCCGCATAGGCGAAGGGAACGCAGTCCGCAGCCAGCACCAGGTCCGCCCCCTGAAGGAAAGGCGCACCCGGCGGCACCAGGGTTAGCTGCACCGGCCAGTGACGAAGCATCGACGGTTGTGGTTTTTCTCGAGATACTTCCCCTGTTTCAGTTCGCTCAAATTGAGTTACCGCAGATGAAGGACAGCCGCAGGGACGCCCTTCTTTTACCCCATGCGGGGCAAATTGAGCCACCGTAGCCCCGGAGCATCCACAGGGGAGCTCCTCGTTTACCTCATGCGGGGCAAATTGAGTAACCGTAGCCCCGGAACATCCGCATGGTAACTGCTCTTCAACATGCCTCTTTACATGTAAATGCTCATTTTCGTTTAGACGATGTTTCACCGCTTCCTCACTGAACTCTTCCGCCTTCCTCTCCTCAATGGTAATAGCGCCCTCGGGACATTCACCCAGGCAAGCGCCCAGCCCATCACAGTATACCTCGCTGACAAGCTTTGCCTTGCCATTTACGATTTGCAGTGCTCCCTCGGCGCAGCCTGGGACACAAGCGCCACAGCCATTGCATTTCTCCTCGTCGATTTTCACAATCTTCCTCACAACCCTTGTTTGCATCTTGCACCTCCTTGTTCGATATACGAAAGGTTCTTATTACGTCTCAAGACAATAATAAAGCCTCATCACATGTCTTACCATGATTTAAATCATATAGCTAATTATTCTAGCGTCACCGTCGAAATAGTCTTCCATCGCTTTTATCAATGCTGCTTTGGTGGTATCCACTTTCATCTTCAATCTCAGGATAGGTAATGAACCATTAAATCCAGCCGCCCCCGTTTGACCAGATACAATCCGGAGAATCTCATGACCTCCCGAATCCTCTCTCTATACCCCGGCGCATAACAGTGTTTCTCGCACTTTTTACATGTCGGCTTCGGGTCATAAGGACATAGGAGCAGCTTTGCTATACCATGGCTCAACAGCTTGCTACAGTCCTTACATAAGATGAGGTCTTTGTGTCCAAGACTGCTGCGCAACCTCTCATCCTTGATGGGAAATGCATCCCTGACTTCCGTTCGGTGATGTTCCCGGCAATAGATAGCTATGAATTGACTTAAGACCTTTATGTCTTTCCTTTTCTTATCATCTAACCTTTCGAATAAGTCAGGCATCTTCTATTCCCCTCTCCGGTCAAGTTGTCGCAGTTGCTGTCAAGGGAAGCACCCTAATTGGCAGCTAGAGATCTTTATCTTCAGCCTGTTCGCCGCATCGCCCACCTGCTTAGGGCTGACTTTAAGCTTTTTGGCGATCTGGAACGCTACAGCACAGGGAAGCTTGCCGTTGACCAGAGAGGCCCGCATTTCCTCTTCCAGCGCCTTGCCAATGTCACCGTGAGAACCACCCGTTGAGCTAACCATAAGTTTACCTCCTTATCTTTAGAGCGTTTAAAAATCCTTCATCAACCCCCTTTATCCGCCACTCTTGGGGGAAATTTGAGGTTGGGGGATACCCCCAAACCCCCAGCAAAGGGGCAAAGCCCCTCTGCACTCCCCCTGTTACTAAACAACTCCTTACTTTTCGGATTGCTCGCAGCCCTTCATCTGCTTCCATCTCTCCTCGCCCAGGCACTGCCTGGCTGAGGCGCACCACTCTATACAGGAGGGCAATTTCTCCTTGTAAATCCACTCGCCGCACTCATGGCACTTCACCCTGGTCTCATTGGAGAAAATCTCCTCCTCAGCGCCGCAGTTCGGGCACTTATACACTTCCACTCTCAACCATCTGAAATCCTGACCCGGACATCTCACCGTCATCTCAGCACCTCCTCTATCGGCACCTGCCTGTATCATTCACCTTTCGATACCATAATAAGGCCAGATAGAAGAGTGTACTATGATTTAAATCATATAAAGGAGGAGATTTTGACGACGGCCTATACCTGCGGTGGGCCTTCGCTTAATAACCTGAGCTTGGTTTCATCAAGGATTATCGTCTTGCCGCGGACGGAACGGATGATGCCTCCGTCCTTGAGGCGGCTCATAAAGCGGATAGCCGTCTCAGTAGTGGTTCCCGCCATATCAGCGATCTCCTGGCGAGTGAAGGGGAGTGTGGAGCCGAGCTTTAAGGAAAGCATAAGCAGCGTCCTGGCCAGGCGCTGTTCCACCCTCTCACCTGCGAAGTCTCTCAGGCGGCTCTGAGCCTCCCTGAGCCGGCCCCCCAGGATACTGATAATCCTCAGGGCTACCTGAGGGTGGTTGGCCAGAAAAGCCAGGAAATCTTCCCTCTTGATTCCTAGAACCCTGGTCTCAGCTACTGCTTGCGCCGAGGCAGGATAGGGCTTGTTTTCGAAAACAGCGACCTCGCCGAAAATCTCGCCGGGGCCGAAGAAGGCTATGATGAACTCTTTGCCCGATGAAGAGTGCTTCAGAGCCTTTACCTGCCCTTCAGCAACGATGTAGAACCAGTTGGGGGCATCCTCTTCCCAGAAGATGAACTCGCCTGTCGCGAAGCTGCGCTCTGTGGCAAGATTAGCCATCTCAGTGAGCTCATCGTCACCCAATCTGGAGAAAATAAACGACTGTTTTACAACCTCAGCCTTGCCGGTATTCTGCAAATCAATATACCCTTTCGCAACCGGTTAAGTGGGTAAGAAGATAACTATGACGGCTGGTCAGATATAGTCCGAATAAGACCAGCGCACCGAGCAAGATGGTTACATATGGGCGCTTATTTGCTTGCATGGCCAACCGCGAGATGACGCTCATACCTAACTGCTCCTAAGACGGATAATAAGCTCACAGCATCTGGCCGTCAAGCCCGATGGCAACTAAGCACACGAGACCTTTGACATTCGCTGAAGATGGAGCTATTATGGGGAACTGTAATGGCTCATCCGGAGAAACTACTATGAAGCAATTTCGCATACTGGTAGTCGACGATGAAAAGCGCATTCTTAATTTTCTTAATTCCAAACTTAAAGCTTCCGGGTATGAAGTGCTGATAGCCAATGACGGTGTCGAGGCCTTGGAGCAGGCCCAGGCTCAAGAGCCCGACCTGATATTGCTTGACATCCTCATGCCCAAGATGGACGGCTTTGAGACACTCAAAAGGCTGCGCAGCTTTTCGTCAACGCCGGTTATCATCCTCAGCGCCAAAGGGGCCGATATTGACAAAATAAAAGGCCTTGGCTTAGGTGCCGATGATTATTTGCCGAAGCCATTTAACCCGGATGAGCTTATAGCTAGAATAGAGGCGGTGAAGCGTCGGATTAAACTTGGCGGAAGACGCAAAACCTCAGAGATGCTTTCTTTAGGTAACTTAACCATCGACTTCAAAGCGCGTAAAGTTAAACTCGGCAACGAAGAAAAGTACCTGACCCGTATCGAGTGGCTCTTGCTGAGCGAGCTCGCCCAGAATATGGGCCGTCTCATGCCTTATGAGCAACTCCTCTCCTTAGTATGGGGGCCAGAGTACCGCGATGATGTTCAGCTCCTCAGAACATGGATCAGCCGGCTGAGAGCAAAGCTAGAAAGGGATACTAACAGTCCTGAGTTGATCTCTA
>Ga0315274_10011877_pt1 | contig 12453 bp, 9 predicted proteins | sample YL17G02_20_MG_FD_203700 | JGI IMG/M metagenome (GOLD analysis project Ga0315274, IMG submission 203700) | Sediment microbial communities from Yellowstone Lake, YNP, Wyoming, USA - YL17G02_20 | ecosystem: Environmental > Aquatic > Freshwater > Lake > Sediment | place: USA: Wyoming | collected... | reverse complement strand
CGTCCCTGCGAATCTGGCGAATCCGCTCCCGCGTCAGATTCAACTTTTTGCCGATCTCTTTAAGTGACATTGGTCTCTTACCATCCAGACCGTAATGCAGTCTCAACACGTTGGCCTCTCGCGGGTCGATCCTATCAAGCAGAAACAAAACCTTTGTCTTTTCCTCGTCTTCAACCAACGCATCTTCCGGCCTGGCACCATTCCGATCTTCCAGGGTGGATTCCGGCGACTGGTTTTCGTCCGACCCATCGCCGCTGCCGGCCTCACCCACCGAGCCGAGCACCTCGACGATCCGATGTATCACATTTGCTTTGCGAAAAGGAAGCTGCATAATGTCAGCCATTTCTTCGATGCGCGGCATTCTGCCGAGCCGGGCTTCCAGTTCCGCCGCCGTGTGCCGCCACTGGTTTATAAGCGCGACCATATAGGTGGGAACATGCAGGGGCTGAATGTTCTCCAGCAGTGCCCGCTTGATGCTCTGCTTTATCCACCACGCTGCGTATGTGCTGAAGCGTGTCCCTCGGCCGGGGTCAAAGTAATCAACCGCCTTTATCAGCCCGAGGTTGCCTTCCTCAATCAAGTCACCGAGGCTCATTTCCCGCCCGGTGTATCTCTTTGCGATACTGACGACAAGCCTTAGATTGCTTCGCACCAATTGCTCTCGGGCCCAGGGGTCGTTTTTCTCGACAACGAGTTTGCCCAGCTCGCACTCTTCTTCCCAGGTCAAAAGCGATGCTTCGTCGATTTCTTTGAGGTATTCTTTTATGGTGACGTCAAATATTATGGCTTCCTCCCGCCCAGCCGAAACCCGCCGTCGGCGGGCCGGCCATAAGGGCAAATCTTGATTCTGGTCGGACAAGTTTGGTTGTGATTTTACCTTCTCCTTGCAGATTATCGGCTCTTAGCCGAATCCAAATCCTCAGAGCAGTTATCGGCAGATTTGTGTCCTCGGTTTAGCGCGCAAAATGAAAATCCGCCTGCCCTTATCGGTCTTGCGGATTGTTGTCACCTGTTTAGCCCCGCCCCCGTGGCCAGGGTTTCTCCGTGGGTCTCTTCCGCCTCCGTCATTGCAAGCCTGTCGCAGCCAGGCGTGGCAATCTCAGACGCATTTCTGTGCTTCGAGATTCTCGTGCAATGAATATGTTGATTTTTTCCGCTTCAAAAACCATCTCTGGTGTGTAAAATAATGCTTTTGAGAAACGCGATGGCTCAGAACTCTAAAATAGAATGGACCCAATCCACTTGGAATCCGGTTACCGGCTGCACGAAGGTCAGTGTCGGCTGCCGGAACTGCTACGCTGAGCGTATGGCCTTGAGGCTGATGGCCGCCGGTAGTCCAAATTATGCGAATGGCTTCCGTGTCACGGTACATCCACATGCTCTTGAATTACCACTGCGATGGAAGCACCCGCGCATGATATTTGTCAATTCTATGAGTGACCTGTTCCACCAGGATATTCCCTTTGGTTTCGTGGTGCAAATCTTTGATGTCATGCGTCGGGCGTCTCAACACCAGTTTCAAGTGCTGACAAAGCGTAGTGAACGCCTGTTGCACTTAAGTTCGAAGCTCACATGGCCGGAGAATGTGTGGATGGGCGTCACTGTCGAGACGGCGGATTATCTTTGCCGGATAGACCACTTACGACAAACTCCCGCGGCAGTAAAGTTCATATCCTTTGAGCCGCTTCTTGGCCGCATTCCTGACCTTGACCTCACTGGTATTGATTGGGTCATTGTCGGCGGTGAATCCGGCCCCGGTGCAAGGCCGATGAAGCAGCACTGGGCTATCGAGATTCGCGACAAATGCCTTAACGCCGGTATTCCCTTTTTCTTTAAGCAGTGGGGTGGCGTCAACAAAAAGAGAAACGGTCGCTCGCTTGAAGGCCGCACATGGGACGATATGCCTTCGCTGAAAGGACAATTAATGTTTGTGGGAAAAAATGGCTGACACATTGCCCACAATCTGGGATGTGACTGCTCACACCCTCGCGAAGCACCAAATACTGGATACCTACCTCAAGGCGTGGACCCCAATAATGTCCAGCCAGTCGGTTCGTTTGGGCGTTTCTGGTACAGAGTTACTGTTTGTCGACGGTTTTGCTGGCCCGGGTCGGTATGGTGGCGGACAAGATGGAAGTCCAATTCTCGCCATAAAATCAATTTTGAGTCATTCTCACGATCTTAAGGTCCCTATCAGGTTTTTGTTTATCGAACTTGACAAAGAAAGACATGGCATTTTGCGGGACGCCATCAAACCGTACGAAGAACAGGCAGCTAGATCTGGTAGAATCAGTTCGATCAGATTAAAGCAAGGCGATTGCGAAACAGTCCTTAATAAAATGCTTGATGATTTAGAAAAAGAAAAACGTAAAGTTGGTCCGGCTTTGTTTTTTCTTGATCAATCCGGCTACTCCGACGTCTCTATGGAATTGATTCGGAGGATAATGTCTCAACCATTGTGTGAAGTATTTTTCTATTTAAATTGGGACCACATGAATCGATTTCTTGTTGACCAGACTAAGTGGCCATCATTAAGTATGACTTTCGGCGGGGATGATTGGCGCCCCGTCCTCTCACTGGAAATGACCCAGAGGCCAGCCTTTATACTACAAACCTATAGAACTGCTCTCAAAGAAAAGGCATGCATCAAGTATGTTTGGCACTTTGTCATGTGTGATAGCAATGACAAGTTGCTTTACTGGCTGTTCTTCTGTACCAACAATTTGAGAGGCCTGGAAGAAATGAAAAGGGCAATGTGGCGGGTTGATCGTACCGGTGGCTTTCGCTTCTCTGACAAAAATGACCCGTCGCAACTCAGTCTATTCGAAAATTACACAGATAACATGCTCATTGAAGACCTTTTTACGAGTCTTCGTGGTCGGAAAATGACCGTAGCTCATGTGAAGGAGTTTGTATTAACTGAGACTCCGGCCTATCTGTACAAGAACGCACTTAATATTTTGGAAAAACAGAATAAGCTAACAGTACCCAATCCTCCTGCTGGAAGACGCAAAGGAACTTTTCCCGATGAATATATGAACGAAATGTTTGTCCAATTTCTAAACTGATCTCTACCCTTAACGTCTAAAAGATTTGATATTTCTTCTTACTCTATTGCTCCTTTGGCAAGGTTCTTCTTATTGCTATAATTATGACAAACTTGATTATGCAATCTAATCAATTGCTCTTTCACGTAATCGGAAAATTCCGCAATATAACTGGCTAGGTCCGAATCCACCTCCGTGAGGCGGTTCGAACCAAAGATACATGGTATCAATATAGAATTTTTCTACGACTGGAGATCCTGCCAGAGCTTGTGCTATTCTTTGTGCCGGCCCAACATGTGCTCCAGCTCCACCTCCGACGCCATCACCATAGGAATTTCGTAGGTCCCCGCAAATTCTGTGTCCCTGCCTTATCAGCCGAATCCATATTTGATATGCAGTTAAAAAACATCTATCTTGTGACTCTGTAATCTTCGCATTATTTTGAAGAATTGGAAGGCAAGCATTCAAAATATCTTCATCATTCACAGGCATGCTCCGTACTCCCGAAACTATTAATAAAATCCTTTTTTATTCATATTGGGAAAATCACTATTATTAGACAATTAGATTACTAACCAAATCTGGAAGATTATCAAATTGTTTTGCCTGGATTTTCCCATCTACAATATCATTTATCGGCTGAAATTCATTATATTATAACTAACATTTTATACCTGATAAATGGTATTTTTCCGCCCAATAATAAAATAGTCGCTCGTCGTTCGTCACTCGTATCTCGTCTACCGGCACCACAGGCCCGTCCTGACCCGGGTCGAAGGGTGTGCCGGCTAATCTCTCGTCTATCGTCCTCTGTCCTCTGTCTTCCGTCATCTGTTCTCTGTGGCAAAAAAAATGATCCGTGTTTATCTGTGAAATCCGTGTCTCTTTTTCTCTATGCTCTCTGTGACCTCTGTGGCAAAAAATAATCAGTTTTAATTCGTTTATATTTTCTCAGGGTTCTCTGTGATCTCTTTGGCCAAAATTCATCAGCAAGTTACGCGCCAGAAATCTGTGGCCATGATAAAAGTCAAATACAATTTTGTAGATGTGTTAAAAAGTGCGCATTTCTTGATCATTTTTGCTCAAAACGCGGGCATTTCTGTAAATTTCTGCGCATTTTCGGCAATTTTTGAAACGTCGCTTTTCTGCGTCTAAGCAGTTATTATTTCAGCACTTATAAAAATTTTCGCCCAAAGTCCTAAAAACCAGGTGTCCAATTTGATGTCACGACATACCCGCATCGGCTGAGCCGGACGGGGCAATTTGATTGACCTATTCAGAGTTTGATGCTACTTTACTGCCAACCTAAATCACGGAGCTAAATCGTGGAACTAACGTGGCTAATGAGACTGAGAATCGCCGCTGCGATGGCCATCGGCGTTGTCCTGATCGGCATTCTGGCGTGGCCATTGGCGGCGCCAGACGACCCGCTCGGCCCGGTGCGAGCCGGCAATATAACTCCCGCCGGTGCAATAACTTTGGCGATCTTGGCAGCCCTAGCTAATTTCATCGCTTACCTTGTCTGCTGGCCTTACGGGCGAGAAATCGGCCCTCTAGCGGCGCCCTCGGGCCTGGCAGTCTGGGCAATTCGCTCAGGCAGCATGGCCCAACTAATGCAGCAAAATCCCGCATTTTCGCAGCGCCAGGCCATATTTGCAGCACTCAAGTGGGAGCCGATTTTCTGGCTGGCCATTGTTGCGGCCGGTTTTGCCGGCGTGATATTAGGCCAAAGGCTCCTGCCAACACAGAATCCTGCTGAGTCCGAGCAGGAGCATAAGTCCAATTCCAAGAATTACTTAAATCCGCTCATCGGCCTGGCAGGCTCAGGTCTGATAGCTTTATTCTGTATCACCATATTGGCCCAGGACATAGGAATGGCTGATAACACAGTCGGCATGGTTCTGGGCCAGCCAGCCGTCGGACAAATCGTTTTTGCTGTCTTAGTTTCATTCGGCCTTGCTGCCTTTGTTGTTAAGAGATACCTCAATGTCAGCTACATCTGGCCTATAATTGCCGGTTGCTTGATAACAGTCTTTGCGATAAGTATTTATGCCAGAGCAAACGTCTTGGAGCATCTTGCCCAGCGGTGGCCTGCGATGTTCTTTTCCAACGCCGCCATTTCCATATTGCCCGTGCAGATGGTAGCCTTTGGGACATTAGGCTCGATCACCGGCTATTGGCTGGCCGTCCGGTATAAATATCGGCGGGAGCATAAGGCCGAATAGAAAAGGCAATTTTCATAATCTTTTTTGCTCCCCCTGTTTAGCGTAAGGGCTATAAATATAAGCACTTACGCACGCAACGTCTAATAACTGCTCCTGGTGTTACCCGCAAAAGCAAAATTGGTTGTTTTCGGTCTTGGAATTAGCCGAAATATAAATGTGTTTAGAGCTTGTCGCTTGGATGCCGTATTTGAGGTAAGCCCTTTGGGCGGGGCAGGATATCAAGCATTCTAACGAGCCCTTGGTGAACAGTTGGCTAAATTATGTCGTACTTATTAAAGTAAAACCAGCCGACAAAAGGAGTTAGCGATGTTGGTTTTAAGCAGACGAAGAGACGAATCAATCATGATCGGCGATGACGTTGAAATAACTATCGTCGACGTACGTGGGGATAAGGTGCGGTTAGGCATAACAGCACCGAAGAGCATTCCGGTTCACCGCAGAGAAATATACGACGCGATCCAGCGGGAAAAAGCCGAAGCAAAGAAAGCCGATGAGCAGCCCGAGAAACCTGCTCGGCGTCAGCCGGAGAAATCCGCTCAGCAGCACGCCGAAAAGGACCCGCAAGAACAGCCTGAAGAAGAACCCCAGCAGCAGCGATAATAAGACAAGCAGCCAATACATAGTCCTGCCATCAATTTCTACCGCCCGCAGCCACAATTGTTTCAGTCAGGGCGGTATCCTTATGCACCCTTTCAGAAACAGATGAGTTGTAAAAGCTGTTGAATAGCGCCAGCCCAACTCTTATGATTAAGCGCAGAGAACACAGTCAGACAATAAAAGGAGGCAGTTGGCATGAGGGCCACAGAATTGACCCGGCGTGATTTTCTAAAAGGCGCCTGCGCAGGCACGTTGGCGATCTCTTTTGCTCGATGTGGACAGGCTGCACGGATAGATGAACCGCCGAACATCGTGGTCATTTTGACTGATGACCAGGGCTGGGGCGACCTGAGCGTCCACGGCAACACCAACCTGAAGACGCCGAACGTTGACTCCTTAGCTCGGGACGGAGCCTTATTTGACCGATTTTTCGCCTGTGCACTCTGCGCACCGACGCGGGCGGAGTTTCTAACGGGCCGATACTATCCGCGCGGTGGCGTGCACGGTGTCACGACCGGAGCGGAACGATTGAACCTCGACGAGGAAACAATCGCCGACACATTCAAGGCTGCCGGCTATGCTACCGCAGCTTTCGGAAAGTGGCACAACGGCACACAATATCCGTACCATCCAAACGCACGGGGCTTCGACGAGTTCTACGGCTTCTGCTCCGGACACTGGGGACAATACTTCGACCCGATCCTCGAACACAACGGCAAGATCGTGCGGGGCAAAGGCTTCATCGTTGACGACCTAACGGATCACGCCCTGGCGTTTATAGAGCGGAGCAAGGAGCGGCCGCTCTTCTGCTACCTGGCATACAACACACCCCACTCGCCATTTCAAGTGCCCGATCGGTTTTACGACAAATGCAAAGACCGGCGGATCGAAATGCGCAGCCGTGACGCGCAAAAGGAGCAGCTCGACACAACTCGCTGCGTTTTAGCCATGTGCGAAAACATTGATTGGAACGTCGGGCGAATTCTGGACAAACTGGAGGAATTAAAGCTCTCGAAAAAAACCGTCGTGCTTTATTTCGGCGATAACGGACCAAACAGCTGGCGGTGGAACGGCAATATGAAGGGTCGCAAAGGCTCGATCGACGAGGGGGGCGTCCGCGTACCCTGTATGATTCGCTGGCCGGGCCGCATTTCGCCGGGCACAAAGATTCCGCAAATCGCCGGCGCTATCGACCTTCTGCCGACTCTGGCGGACATGGCCGGAATTCCAATCGTCGGCGATAAACCTCTCGACGGCATCAGTCTGAAGCCCCTGCTTCTCGAAAAGGCTCAAGATTGGCCCGACAGAATGATCTTCTCGCACCAGAACGGGCGTGTCAGCGTCCGCACGCAGAGATATCGGCTCGATGATACGGGCAAGCTCTTCGATATGGTCGCTGACCCAGGACAGGACCACGACATTTCAAAGGATAAGCCGCAAGTCGCAGCCAAACTCAGCGAAGCAGTCGGCCGGTGGAAGCAAGAAGTGTTGCCCAAATCGCCGAAGGACGATCGGCCCTTCCCGGTCGGGTACGCCGAATTCCCGACAACGATATTGCCTGCCCGCGATGGCGTTCCGCATGGAAACATCCGGCGCAGCGCCAACGCGCCTAATTGCTCCTTCTTTACCAACTGGACGGCTGCCGACGACAAGATCACCTGGGATATAGAAGTTGCAAGCAGCGGTAAGTATGAGGCGGTGATTTATTACACGTGCGCGGAGCCGGATGTAGGCTCAACGGTCGAGCTGCGTTTCAACCAAAGCCGGATTCAAGGTAAAGTCGCCGAGCCGCACGATCCGCCGCTAACTGGCGCCGAATTCGACCGGGTGCCGCGGGCCGGCGAGTCGTATGTTAAGGATTTTCGGCCACTCCGCCTGGGCGTCTTTGGTTTGGAAAAAGGCCGGGGTGATCTGACCCTTCGCGCGCTTGATGTTCCCGGCAAGCAGGTGATGGACGTCCGCGCGGTCATGCTTACTCTGTCGAAATAGTGTGCCATCGCCGTCCGGCTACGGATCGGCGCTCCGCGGAGACGAGTGCCGGCGACGGCTAAACAATCGCTAAGGGTTAAATCACCGCCCGTTCGTTTACTACACAGCAACCTTAGGCTCGAGGAGCTCTGTTCTAAGCAGCAGGCCTCGAACTATCCAGGCCGCACCAGCACCTGCCAGGATAAATGATAGGATTGTGTCGGGCCGTGGTGACATCACCAAGCCAAAGGCTATAACCAGCGTCGCCACTCCAAGGCAGATCGACTTGATCCATAGCGGACTTTTTTGCCTGGGGTGCACCAGTTCCGACAATGCCATGCCCTTTTCTACCGCTGCCATAATCTGTTTGTGCTCCATACGTTTTTTCATATAGTACACTACGCCGAGAACTATGACGGGACAGGCAAGGCCGACCAGCACCAAAAGTATTGCAAAACCTTCTTGAACGTGCATTTTTCTTCTCCTTTCAATTCAAAGAGTTAGTACAAACCTGATTTCAAGCTGCCTTGATTCTTACCAAGCCGTTGTGGGTCTTCAGATAGATGTCACCGACACAAACAAGCTGTCCTGGGTTGACCATATCCACAATCTTTTTCTTGTCTGCTTTGGGCACCACCATCAAAGGTAGATCTATCCTTATGGAATTATTTTGTATCCATGCCGGTTGTAGATATTTGTTCGCATTCATTTTTCATCTTCCTGAAATACTCGATCCCATATTTGTCTAGTTCTGTTGGTTTTACGCCGAGTTAGTCGAGCCGCAGTTATAATCGGTTTCAAAAAAACGATTGATTTAGTCGCGACTTTGCTGTTATTTTTTGCTTATCGATGATAAGTAAAGTTTTGCCAAAAATTCCGTGAAAATTTGAAACCGTTCCGTCGCCTAATACGACTTAGCTTGTTTGGCGACATTGTCTACTACCGTTTGAGAGGATAAATTACAGGTGAAGCCACACAACTTGATCATCCTGACTGCCATATTTATCTTTAGCTACGTGACTTTAGCCCGGCCCCAGACAGAACCAGGCAAACGCGCCACGCCACAGTACCGCACGATGAGATACACATCGCGACCAGCAGATGACGCCAGAGCCTGGCAAAGAAATGTCAGGGCCAAGTTTTCTGGAATACTCAAGATAGACGATCTTCTCGCAAAGAGAGGCGAAATCCCCTTGAACGGCAAAGAGCTCGTTTCCACCGACAGAGGTACGCATCTTGTTAAAGAACTCCAGATTCGCTCCACGCCAGGCAGGAACATCCGAATCATCGTCACCGTGCCCAGCTCCAGGAAAGGGCCTGTACCTGCGGTTGTCTGCATAGGCGGACACGGCAGCGATCAATACAGCCCGTATGACGAACCTGGCCTTTTTTGCCAGGTTGCCAAAGACGGTTCCAAAGCAAAGGCAGATCGCATCTACAGAGGATTCGGCACTATCCTGGCTAAAAGAGGATACGTGACTATCTCGACAACAGTGAGCCAGCATGAGGTATATGAAAAGGGCCGACTGCTGATGGCGGAGCGATTGTGGGACCTGATTCGCTGTGTTGATTACCTGAAGTCCATGCCTGAAGTGGATGGCTCCAGGATCGGTTGTGCCGGACTATCTCTGGGCGGCGAAATGGCCATGTGGTTAGGGGCGATGGATGAAAGAATTGCTGCGACCGTCAGCTCCGGCTTTCTTACTACGATGGACAATATGGAGCAGGATCACTGCATGTGCTGGAAGTTTGAAGGGCTCAGAGAAATAGTCGATTACGCAGACATTTATTCTCTGATTGCGCCGCGGCCGCTTCAATGCCAGAACGGCCTGCTGGAACCTGCCAGCCAGTTCTACGTTCCGCTCGCCCGCCAGGCGATGGAGGAAATCAGAGTAATATACAAAGACTTGGACAGGCCAGAGAATGTCACCCTGGATGTGCACGAAGAAGGGCACGTAATTGATCTGCCGGCTCTATTATATTTCTTTGAGAAGCACCTTTATCATAACCGGTGGATAGAACCAACAGATGCGAGACCGTAAGGACAGAAACGGCACATGCGTGGTTTTGTGATACAAAAAAAGACTACTTCGGCGATGCCGATGCCCGCACCAGAGCACCAAATATTGCGTCGCGATGTTTGAAATCGTTGGTCAGCTCCGGATGCCACTGCACGAACAAGCCAAATCCTCGGTCGAGCCGTTCCATAGCCTCGATAACCCCATCTTCGCTGCGGGCTGCAACTATTAACCCATTGCCCAGGTCGCCGACGGCCTGGTGATGGCTCGAAAAAACACGGGCTTGTTCGGCACCGAGGAGCTTGGCTAAAAAGCTAGTAGGCACAATTTTGACCGTATGATATGCGCGGTGGTCCACATCCGTACCTACCTGAGAAGGGATGTCCTGGATGAGTGTGCCTCCGGCAACAACATTTGTAAACTGCATTCCCAGGCAAATGCCGAGGATGGGCTTGCCGCTTGCCAGCCATAGGGCGATCAGCTTGCGCTCGAAATCGTATCGCTGCAGGGGCAGCGGTTTGACCGTCCGGTGGGGCTGCTGCCCGTATGCTGAAGGAGGCACATCGCCGCCGCCTACCAGGACCAGGCCATCCAGATTCTGCAAATACCGCCGCAGAATCCTGTCATCATCAATGGTCGGCAGCACTACGGGCACACCGCCGGCCTCGGCGACCGCCTGGACATAAGCGAAATTCACAAGTGTATACGCCATCTTGTCCTGCTCGTCCACCTTGTAGACACTGGTAATGCCTATTAGAGGTTCGGTCTCGGCCAGCGGCGACGGGTCAGCCTGCCGCCCGGCGGGCTGGCTTTGGCAGCCCAGACACACCAGCAAAATCCCAAACCATACTGTCACAAATGCTCTTTTCATGGTATGCTTGCATCAATTGTCAGTTTTCCATTGTCAATTGTCAATCTGGTACGGCGAGGATGCTGGTCTTGACAAGTGCAATAAATAAGCCGGCCTCTGCGTCTAAATTAAGTATTTCTAACGCGCTATGCAACTTCAGTCCAGAGCTGCAAATCATTGAGCTGCAACAAGTTACCTCTTGTTGGAGGATAGGATTACACGGAAATCACAATCAAGCGAATTGATTTCAGACCCCTAGTGCGGTATTCTATATATTTTTACGCCCAGTCCGCCAGACGTATGGCGGGCAAGCTGTAGCCGACTCCGTCGAAGTCCGCCAGTGGCGGACGAAGGCTGGAAGCGGCTGCGAAGGCTGGATGGCAGAACATAAAGAACACGATTTGGAAAGGAAGATGAAATGACCAAGAGACACATCGCGCTGCTGCTAATTGTGACTATGACGTTTGTTGTCTCGCCGACAATTGCGGCAGTCGACCGGCCACAAAACATCATACTATTCGGCTGGGATGCGCCACAGCGAGACCACGTAAACGAATGTCTCAGCCGAAAGGAGCTGCCAAATTTGCAGAAACTGATCGACCAGGGCACATACGTCAAGATCGACATCGAGGGTACGACCGATACCAAGGCCGGATGGTCCCAAATCCTTACCGGCTATTACCCTGAAGTAACGGGCGTCTATAGTAACGGCCGGTATCAGCCGATTCCCAAGGGCCTAAGCATCTTCGAAAGACTCGAAGAGCATTTTGGCTCTGACAAATTTGCGACGGTTGCGGTGATCGGCAAGCAAAGGCACTGCGGTGAGATTGACCCGCCCAAGAAGATCCGTTTAGACGAAGAAGAGAAAAAGGCCGAAGCTAAGCAGGCTAAGGCCAAAGCAAAGAAAAAACAAGCCCAGCCCGGCGCAGGCAAAGCCCCGGCAGGCAAGATTGTCGAGGAGAACGGCGTGAAGTACCGCGTTATTCCGGGCTCACCCTACTACAACATGTACACGGCACTTGAGGTCTGGGAGTTCGGCCTGATGCAGGATCAGAAGGTCGGCACAAGAGCTATCGAGCTGCTGGAAAAGTACAAAGGCAAACCCTTCTTTTTCTTCGTGCATTTTGCCGAGGTCGATCACCAGGGCCACAAGTTCGGCGAGAACTCCAAGGAGTATAACGATGCCCTGATCTCCAACGACTTGTGGACCGGCAAGATAATGGACAAGGTCAAAGAGCTGGGCCTGGCCGACAAGACGCAGTTCTATGTTACTGCCGACCATGGCTTCAACGAAGATGCAAACAACCACAGTTTTGCGCCACACGTATTTCTTGCCACCAACAACAAAAAAGTCAACCGCGACGGCCGCCGTCAGGACGTGGCCCCGACGATTCTGGAGGCGTTCGGCCTGGACCTGAGCAAGCTCACGCCGCCGCTGGATGGCATATCGCTGACTAAGCCGGATAATCGTCCGCCGGCAAATATTAGCCCCCCGAAAACTCGCCAGCAGATAAAGCAGGAAAGCACCCAAACCCATGAGCCGGACGTAATATTCGTTCCTACGCCCCAGGATGTGGTAGAGAAAATGCTGGAGCTGGCGGAAGTCAAAAAGAGCGATCTAGTCTACGACCTGGGCTGCGGCGACGGACGGATCGTGGTAACGGCAGCCAAAAAGTACGGCTGTAAGGCCGTAGGTTTCGACGTAGACCCGGAGCGGATCAGGGAATCGCTGGAAAACGTCGAGAAGA
>Ga0315274_10011876_pt1 | contig 12454 bp, 11 predicted proteins | sample YL17G02_20_MG_FD_203700 | JGI IMG/M metagenome (GOLD analysis project Ga0315274, IMG submission 203700) | Sediment microbial communities from Yellowstone Lake, YNP, Wyoming, USA - YL17G02_20 | ecosystem: Environmental > Aquatic > Freshwater > Lake > Sediment | place: USA: Wyoming | collected... | reverse complement strand
GCGCGCCCTGAGCCCAGAAATGAAGGCACGCGGCGCCGTGGAAGCGGGGTGCAGCAGATGGCGGCGAGAGAGAGAAAAAAACGACTCATGGATCGGTCTCCGATTTCGAGGGAGGGAAAAAAAAAACCGGTCTCGCCGCGTTTTCGAGCAATCAAATTTGCCTCTACTGCGACCACCTGGCGCTTGACGCTTCAGCTGTGAAATCGCACGCAAGTCGTGCAAATCGCGTCGCCTTGACCACGCTCCGCTTGAAAAAAAGAAAGAGGAAGCAGCCTCGACGAAGGGAGTTGTTCTCGAGGGGAAGAGAAGGAATTGAGGAGTTGACGCCGGCGAGACGCTAATGACTCAGCAAAAGTGGTTTCTCTCGAATCCCTCACGCGCCCGCTCTTCTCTCTGGGGGGTGCTGCCGTACCTGTGCCCGCTGTCAGCACCAGCGGAGAGGACTCCGCGTCCATTGAAGGGGGCCGCACGGAGCACCGAGGGAAAGAGAGCACCTAGGCGGTCCGCACGACGCGTGCGCGAAAAGAAGGGTTTGAATTTCTTCGACTTGCGTCGGCGGAAAAGAAAAAGTGTGACGACGTCTCTCGGCCGGCCGCTCGAAGGAGAGTAACGAGGAAAAAACAAAAACAAGAAAAGGAAAAAAACCTCTCTCTCTCTCTCTCTCTCTCTCTCTCTTTTCTCTCATCTTTCTTCATATCACAAAATCCCCTGCTTCTTCAAGTCCTCGTACGTGCGCCTGTCGTAGACGTTCCCTTCCTCGTCCTCGACCTCCTCGACCTCGTCCGCGGCGACCGCCGCGTTGGTCGCGCGGCGCTGCGAAACAGCAGCAGAAGCGGTCGCGCCGCCGCTCGCCTTGCCGGCGCCAACAACACCGCCCCCTCCTCCTCCTCCCGCCCTCCTCGCCCGGAGCGTCTCCCACAGCGCCTGCGCGTCGGCGATCCGCGTCACCTCGTAAAACTCTTTGGTGTTGGGGATCCCCAGCGCGCGCATCCCCGTGGCGTGCCTCGTCTCGCGGAAGTGGCGCTCGAACTCGCGCCTGCCGCGGTACGAGGCGCCGCCGCAGATTTCGCAGCTGAACTCCTTGTCGAGCCCGTGGAGCTTGAAGAGCCAGTAGGGGATGGGCTTCCCGTCCCAGCCCAGCGGGAGCTTGAGCGGGTTGTGGACGTGCTCGTCGTCCTCGTCCGAGTCGAAGGCGGTGTCGTCGTTGGCGGCGGCGTGAGCGGCGGTGGCGGCTGCTGCTGATGCTCCGGCACCGCCAACCTCGCCGCCGCCTCCGTCGGCGGCCTCGCGCTCCTCGGCGTCGGCGAGGGCCTCCTCGTACGTCCGCGCCGCCTTCTTCTCGACGCTGGCCCTGGTCTCCTCCAGGGCCGCCGCCAGGGGACCGTTCAGGAGGGCGGAGACCTTGAGCTCGAGGAGGGCGGAGGCGCGGGAGGAGGCCTCGACGCCGCCGCCCTTTCTCGACGGCCCGGCGTCTCTCTCGGCGCCGTTTTCGCCGCCGCCGTGTCCCTCCTTCTCGTCGTCTCCCGGCGCCGGCAGAGCGAGCGGCGCAGCCCTCCTCGCCGCGGCTGCGGCGGCAGCCACGGCGGCGGCCAACTCCGACCCCCTCGCAAAGTGCTTCCTGTCGAGCGACGTCAGCGGCGTGTCCTTAGTCAGCCACAGCCGCGCCGCGCGCTGCTCGACGCTGCCCCCGGCCTTCAGGCCCAGGGCCGCGAGGGCGTCCCGCAGGGCGTCCGCGCCGAGGGCCTCGAGGTCCCCGGGGGAGGAGAAGGAAGAGAGGTCGAGGGCAGGGGCGGGCAGGGCGGGCGGAAAAGCGCCCGAGGAAGGAGCAGGGAGGGCCGTGACTCCTTCGTCTCCGCCGCTGCCGAGCCCCCGGTCTCGCCACCCTTCGACCTCCCCCGCCTCCCACCGCGCGTCGAAGTCGTCGACGCCGGCCGCCTTGTAGACCTTCGCGAGGGGCGTCAGCGGCTGCGTGCGGACATGGAAGTCCTCGAGGTACGCCAGCAGGGACCTGAGGTACTGCCGCCACGGCGCCGCCGACCTCGCCCGCGAGCGGCGGCGACGGGTCCCTCCTGCTCCGCTCACGGGAGGCGCAACGACCAGCCTGTCGAAGTCCGACAGCAGGCTCAGGAACTCGCTGTAATCGCAGTCCTGCCTGCCGAACGCGGTCTTGCTGGAGGACGAGGCGACGCCGCTCGAGGAAGAGGAGCTCGACGAGTTGACAAAGGCCAGGTGGTGCTCGTGGAGGTCGAGGCAGCGGCCGCCGGCCTCCTCGCCGGTGAACGAGGGGAGCGCCGACGCGTCCGCCGCGAGGGCCGCGGCGGCGGCGTCGAGCGAAGAGAGCAGGGCAGAGGACAGGCCCCCCGCGCCGGCGGCGACCCCCGCCGCGCCCCCGCCGCCGAGCCCCCCGCCCAGGGCCCTCGCCCTGGCCGCGGCCGTCGCCGCGGCGAGCTCGTCGTCCATCGTGATCTCGCCGTCGTCGCGGAACCGGGCGTGGTACCGCCTCGCCTCGGCCAGCCGCTCGTCGAACGCCCGGAGGGCCGCCGCCGTGGCCCGCTCGTCGGCGTCCCCGGCGGCCGCGGCGGCCGCCGCCGCCTCGGCGCCGCCGCGGAGGGCCTCGCTCTCGGCCCCGCGCCGGCCGTCGGCGTCGGCGTGCGCGTCGAGCAGGAACCTAGCGCGCTCCTTGATGGCGTCCAGGGCGCGGCGGACGCGGTGCGCCTGCGCGAGCTTGTCTCGGTGGCCCCTGGGGTTGCCGTGGTAGTCGGCGACGATGGAGCGCTCGAGGCGCTCGATGTTCTCGTGGGCAGCTAGCAGAGGAGAGGAGGAGAGAGAGAGAGGGAGAGAGAGAGAGGGAGAGAGAGAGAGGAGGTTGAGCGGAGATGGACGAAGAGACGTCGGAAAGGAAAAAAAAAACAATCAACCAAATCAACAGCGCTCTCAACCCACACGCTAGCCTTTGCCCCTCGCTTTTTCTATCCATAACAGACAAACGGCATACCTCGTGTCTGTTCAAGGAGCAGCGAAGCCATTGCGACGGACGGCGGAGAAGACAAAAAGGGTGAGAGAAGAAGAAAAGCAAGTCCGACGGCGGATGATCAATGAGGCCCCAACGCCGCTTCGAAGCTCTCGCCGTTTGCTGCTGCTGCGGCTGTTCAGTGCTCGTCGCTTCTAGCACAGCCGAGAAGAAGCAGAGCCCTTCGGACGCTGAAACGCCTTTCCTTTTCAGCGAGCGAGCAAGCGAGCGAGAGAGAGAGAAAAGAAAGAAAGACAAGAGTGGAGAACGAAGCCGTCGAACGTTCTTTTCTCCGTCGTTGAAATCGACGAAACCCTCTCTTCACTCTTTTCTTTCTTCTTGGGTTGGTCGATCGCTTCTAGGCTCGTGGTGCCCGCTCGCTCATTCGCTCTCCATCTTTCCTCTCCCCAATTATACTCTGAGCGCACAGAGAGCGTCGCGCAGACCATTAAACACATTGCGAAATCGAGTTTTCTGCCTTTGAGCAGGAGAAAGCTCGCCGCAATGTTGCCTAACACACCATCCGCCTTAACCCGCTGCTCCTCTCTCCACTCGCTCGAGCCCTACTCTCCACCCGCCTTCGCCGCCAAGCTCCCGCACCCGCCAACGAAGCGATTCGCGCTAGGCATCTTGCCGACGCCGATCCACCCCTGGAAGGGACTCGAGGAGATCATTTCACCTCCTTGCACTGCCTCTCCTTCACCTTCCGCTGCCTCTCCTTCACCTTCCGCTGCCACCGTCGACCTCTTCATCAAGCGCGACGACCTCTCGGGCGTCGAGCTCTCCGGGAACAAGGTCCGCAAGCTCGAATTCCTCGTGGCGGATGCCTTGGAAAAGGGCGCGGACGCCCTGCTTTCCATCGGCGGCATCCAGTCCAACCACGCGCGGGCGGTGGCCGCGGCAGCGAGGGCGGCGGGGCTCGAGTGCCACCTGATCCTGCGGACGAGGAAGGGCGAGACGGGGCAGGACCCCGGGTTCGCGGGCAACCTGCTCATTGAGAGGCTGCTCGGGGCTCACATCCATTTGGTGAGCAAGGAAGAGTACGCCGCCGCGGGCGACGGGGGGTTCCCGTTGTTGCAGGAGCTCGGAGCGCGATTAAGAACAGACGGCAACATCAAGAGTCCCTACCTGATCCCCCTGGGGGGCAGCAACGCGCTGGGGGCCTGGGGTTATCTCGAGGCTTCGCGCGAGATAATAGAGCAGGCACCGGAAGCGATTCGGCGAGGAAACGAGGAGGAGGAGAAGAGGAGGAGAAGAGGAGGAGGAGAAGAGACGGCGGCCGTCGTCGCGTTTGCCACGGGCAGCGCCGGCACCGCGGCTGGGCTCGCCCTAGGCGGAGACGGCGGAGAGGGCCAGTTTGACGTCGTCGCGTTTGCCACGGGCAGCGCTGGCACCGCGGCAGGGCTCGCCCTTGGCCTCCACCTCGCCGGGTCCCGGACTCTGGCGCGGGCCTACTGCGTCTGCGACGACCCGAGGTACTTCTACGACGAGATCCAGAAGCACGTCGACGAGCTCTGCGGCGGAGGGCACGGTGACGGGCTTCCTCCGCCTCCGCGCGCCCGGGACATCATCTCGGTCGTGCAGGCCCGGGGCTCGGGCTACGCCATCTCCCGCCCCGAAGAGCTCCGGTTCCTGAGGTCGGTGGCCTCCGCCTCTGGCGTTCTTCTGGATCCGGTCTATACAGGGAAGGCCGCCAAGGCGTTTTTCGAGGAAATCGCCGTGAGCGGTGCGGAACCCAAGGGCGGCGAAAGCGACAGCAAAGGTGGTGAATACTTCGATTGGCGAGGTAAAAAAGTGCTCTTTTTGCACACGGGAGGGATCTTCGGCCTCTATGGGGCAGCGGAGGAGGTGGCTGCGTCGTCCGGGATGGTCGGTGTAGGGGTGGAGGCGTTTCGGAAGTCGGCGTGAGAGAAAGAGAGGAAGAGAGAAAGAGGAGGAGAGAGAGACGATAAGTTTTTTTTCGTTTTTCGTTTTTTGTAAATTTTCTAGTAGTGACATTTGTGGAAGTGGGGCGCAGCGAGCGAGAGAGGGAAGCATTTGTTTTCAAGTGCGGAAATAGCGGGGGAAAAACAGAGTGGAACACGCTGGAGAAAGAAAAGAGAAAGGAAGAACGAAAGAAAGAAGAAAACAAACTTCAACATCATCGCCGCATACCCCCGGGCGAGAGGCAGACGCACAGCCTCCGCACGTGCTCCCCTCCTGCCGGCGACGCCGCGTCGCACGCCAGCGCCTGCTGCGCCCGCGGGACGGTCAGACACGTCGCCGGCCTGAGCTCCTGCGGCGCCGTCGAGACGACGTAGCCAGGCGCCGGAAGCGCAACAGCAGAGCCCGCTGCTGCTGCTCCTGCTGCTCCTGCTGTTGCTCCCGCTTCTGCGCGGCTTTCGATGCACCCCGCCTCGCAGTGGAAGTGGTCCCGCAGCAGGTTGCAGTCGCTGGCCGGCAAGGCCCCGCTGGGCGAGCAGACGCGGCCCTGGGCGCCGCACGCGGCCTCGCAGGTATCCCCGGGCCCTCCCGCGACGACACGCGCCCCGCTGGGGAGCGGCGGCGGCGGGTTCTCCTTTGGCCGGGGCACGCGCGGGATCCCGCTGGCCGAGAAGCAGTGGTGCGCCCTGGAGATGTAGGCGTTCTCGTGGACGGTGACGACCGAGGTGGTGCGGCACTTGCCGGCGCAGTAGTGGAAGGGTGAGTCCCAGCGTCCCGTCTCGGGGCTTTTTTTTTTTTGTTGTTGTTGAAAATGTGTGAGAGGTCGTCGAGGCGAAAACGAAACGAAATGAAAAAAAACAAAGGAAGAGAAAAACTGCTTCTCTCTTACCGCCCCCTCGACCTGTACTCGGTCTTGAACAGCTCGTCCGCGCCGTTTCCGGGCTTCAGGCAGCACGAAACGCAGTGCTCATACTCGAAGCAGCACTGCGCGTCGGCGTCGCAGCCCGCGCACGAAAACGGGCGCGGGGAAGTCGAGGTTGTTGTCGTCGCTGCCGCTTTACTCTTTCTCCTGTGAGGGCAGCAACCCGTCACGGTGTCGACGCGATCTCGGGGGCAGACGTACCCCGCCGAGTCGGCGATGAGCCAGCTGGGAGAGGGTTTCCGGCGGAAAGAGGATAGAGAAGAAAGAGGGGTGAGAGTTGTTTCTTCCTTCCTTCCTTTGACTTCTCTTTTTCTCTGGAGGCAAAAGCGACAATCAAAAGTAACAACTCACAGTCCCGTCTCGGTGTTGTCGCACTCTGTCGCGGAGGTCGACAGCGAGTCGTGCGCGCCGGTGTCGTCGTTGAGGCTCGGGAACTCGCTGTTTTTGGAGGAAGAGGAAGAAGAGAAAGAGGTTGAGTTTTTTTTTTTTCCGTCGCACCTCGTTTTTTTCGAAGCAATCGAATCTTCTGTTCACCTTTTCTCTCTCATTTTTCTCTCGACGCTTTCATTCTTGTAATCAAAACAACGTACCGCGACAGCTGCCTCTGTCTCCTGGCGTCGACGGCGAGGAGCGAAGAGCAGAAGAGCACGGCGACGAGGAGGAAGCGGGCCAGAAGAGAAGAAGGCCTTTGATTTCGCAACGAGGCATCCATCGCTCCAAGATTCTTGCCTCTTCCCGCGCCGTCTCGAAACGCTTGAAGCGACGCGACGAAGCAGGGGGGATGTCGAGCACGTTGACGTCGTGCCCACGCAAACACGGAAAAGAGAGGTCGAAAGCGACGAGTAAAGCGGTGTTCCGCGAAAAGGCCTTTTGCCGAACCCTGGGACTTTCGACGGCAGTCAGAGGGGGAGAGCGAGACGAAAAAAGAAAAAAAATAGAGAGAACCTCGCCGACGATCGATCTTGAGCTCTCATCCCAAATTCTCGAAAAAAGAGAGTTTTTTTGTCTTCTTCTTCTTTCTTCCGAGACCCACTTCGCTGGCGCCCCCAGCGCTCTCTCTCCGCATCGCGTCGCGTGCGACACCTTTCTGCCTTCGCCCGTCGAAGCCAGAGGCCAAGAGAGTAGTTTTTTCTCCTCCTGCAGGAGCTCTTCCGTCGTCGTCGGCCGGTGTCGATCCCGACGCCGACGCCACCGAGAAGAAGAAGAAGATGGCCTCTCTGCCGCTGCCTCCGACGGCGTCGGGCGAGCTCGGCGCATCCCATCCGAGCCACGCCAGGGACTGGGAAAACCCCTCGGTCACGGAGCGCAACAGGTGAGAGGAAGAGTCGACGAGCGAAGAGGGGGCGGGGAAGAAGAAGGGCTTTTCTTTCGTCGAGTTGATGGCATTCGTTTTCCCCCATCGATCTCGATTAGCCGGCCTCTTCAAATCCTCGCCTTCTCGCTCTGCGCCCGTCTCGTCGTAACTCGTCTCTGACACCACCCCAAAAACAATCAATCGATCATTTGATCAGGTGCCGAGCCCACGTCCCGCTGCGTTCGTTCGACAGCGCGGAGCAGGCGCTCGCGTTTTACGCCCGCGTGCCCGGGAGCTCGGCGGCGCCGCCGAGCCCCTCGCGGCGCCTCGACCTCAACTCGACCACCGACTGGAAGTTCCGCCTCTTCGACAAGCCCGAGTCGCTGCCCGCGGGGGTCACGGCCGCCGCGTATGACGACAAGGACTGGGCCAAAGTAAGAAAAGCGGCGGCGATTCGAGTGGAGGAGGAGGTGGAGGAGTTGGTGATGAAGAAGGCGAGAGGGCGAGAGTCGGTCCCCCCGGGAGGGACAGCGGGGAGGCTTGTCTTTTTTGTATCTCTCTCTCTTCTTCCCGCGTCCCCCCCTCTCTCTTCCGCGGCGCGCCTCTTCTCGACGACACGCTGTTTTGCTCGTTCTTGCCGTTCTGGAGAGGAAGAGATGACGCCAAAGAGAGCCCAAGTATTCGCCCCCAAAACTCACCCAATAAAAAACAATACCTAAAAAAAACTCCAGATCGAGGTCCCCGGCAACTGGGAGACGCAGGGCCACGGCGTGCCCATCTACACCAACTTCAACTACCCCTGGCCCGTCACCCCTCCCTTCGTCCCGGCAGAGAACCCCACGGGCGTCTACCGCCGCTGGGTCGACGTCCCCGCGGCGTGGACCCGCGACGAGGCCCGCGTCTTCCTGACGCTCGAGGGTGTCAACAACGCGTGCTACGTCTCGGTCGACGGCGTCGAGGTCGGGTACTCGCAGGACTCGTGCCTGCCGTGCGAGTTCGACGTCACGCGCTACCTGCAGGCCGGGAAGAGGTGCCTGATCTCCGTGGTGGTGCTGCGGTTCTCGGACGGGTCGTACCTCGAGGACCAGGACCACTGGTGGCTCTCGGGCCTGCACCGCGACGCGAGCCTGCTCGCCAAGCCCGCGAAGGCGAGGGTCGCCGACTTTTTCGTCAAGACGCCGATGGAGTTTGGCGACGACGGGAAGCTGGAGAAGTGCTGGTGAGAGTTTGTCGATTTTGAGATTTTGAGAAAGCGGAGGAGGTCGCGGAAGAGGAAGAGTGAAGAGAGCGAGCGCGAGAAGCGCCTCTTCTTTTCTTGACCTCTTCCTCTCTCTTCTCCTCTTCTCTTTCTCCCCGCCAACCTCCCACCCCCAAAAAAACTCGCATCAGGATCGACGCCGACGTCCACCTCGTCGCCCCGACGAGCGACGCCTTCGACGACGTCTCCCTCCAGGTCGAGATCTTCAAGCTCGACCCGTACGACCTCGCCGCCAAGCCCGTCCCCGTCCTCGCGGCGCCGGCCGCGTTCGATGTCGAGGACAAGGACCACTGGCCGGCGATCGACGGCGGCGCCGGCTCGCCCTCCCGCGCCGACGCCGGCGTGGGCGGCCTGGTGAGCGTCCGCGCCATCGACATGATGTCCCAGGAGCTCCCGCCGGCGCTCTGGTCGGCCGAGGAGCCCAACCTCTACGTCGTGGTCCTGACGCTGCTCAAGAAGAACGCAGTCCTCGAGGCCGAGGCCTCCCTGGTGGGCCTCCGCCAGGTGGAGATCCGCAACCGCCAGCTCCAGGTCAACCAAAAGCCCATCATGATCAAGGGCGCCAACCGCCACGAGCACGACGAGCGCCGCGGGAAGGCCTGCACCGAGGAGGGGATGCTCAAGGACGTCTTGCTGCTGAAGAAGTTCAACTTCAATGCCGTCCGGTGCTCGCACTACCCGAACGTCGTGCAGTGGTGAGTCTATGATAGTGGAGAGAGAAGGGGGGATCGTTGGGTTTGATTTGGGGGGGGAGTGAGGAAGAGAGAGAGGGAGTGGAAGAGAGAGAGGGAGCGGGAAGCTTGCGTGTGGGGAAGCAGCGTGAGCAGAAAGAGAGGCTGCCGCCTCTCTTGCTCATCAGCACATGATTCGCGAGCGCGGACGCCTTCTCTTTTGCGCAATTTAAATTGCATCCGATGCTTTGCGTTCATGGTCATCGTTCGCGGGCCGAATGCAAGCGCGAAACTCAGCGGAAAGGGCCGAAAAAGCCAAAAAAATTCGAAATTTGCCCAAAAAATGCCCGAAAACACGTTTTTCGCGACTCTGCGGGCTCTTTTAACCGTCTTCCGCTCAGTTTCTTGCTTCCCTTGCTGCATGAAAGTGTTCTTTATTACTAGAGTTATCGTTTGCGCGTAGCGGTGAGGGAAAAAGAGGCATTTTTGGGGTTTTTGGCGCTTTTCGAGAGCCTGCAGGCAAGAGGCCTCAGCCTGTCCCTCACGGGGCCTCTGCTGCCTCGGCGACGGCAAGTTGCTCTCGGAGACCTGTTTTTTCGAAGTCTCAGATTGGCCTTTTGTTTGTTCTGGGTGCTCGAGGAGGACGCGCTGAGCCCGAATCTGGAGGGGGCAGGGCCTGAGACGGAGCGGAACATCGAGTTTTGGGGGGAGGGCTGTGACAGGGGTAGCGAGTGAGTGAGGAGGCGAGACGCTTGACGACGACGACGGCGACCAGCTCACCCTTTCCCTTCTCCTTCCGCTTCCCTCCTCTCCAGGTACGACCTCTGCTCCCGCTACGGGCTCTACCTGGTTGACGAGGCCAACCTCGAGACGCACGGCTTCGACCCGGGGCTGCGCAACAACCCCGTTGTGCCTGCCTCAAACCCGCAGTGGCTCAACGCCGTCGTCGAGCGCGGCGCGAGGATGGTTGAGCGAGACAAAAACTCGCCTGCGGTAATCGTGTGGTCTCTGGGCAACGAGGCCGGCTACGGGCCAGGTGAGTGTGTCGGAGGGGGTCGCGGGGCAAGGAGAGAGCGGAAGGGGGAGGTTGGGGAAATCGGAAGAAGAAGGGAAACTCGTCGAACTTGTCTCTCTCTCACTCGAACTTTCTCAAAAAAAAATAAAAAACGAAAAACCAAAAAATAAAAAACGAAATACTTCAGCGCACCTCGCCATGGCTGGCTTTATCCGCGAGCGCGACGATTCGAGGCCTATCCAGTACGAAGGCGGAGGCAGCCGCACGCGTGCGACAGACATCATCTGTCCAATGTACGCGCGCGTCGATCAGATTATCCGCATTGCAGAGGAGAGCGACGAAACCAGGCCTGTCATCCTCTGCGAGTACACGCACGCCATGGGAAACTCCAACGGCAACTACACCAAGTACTGGGACGCGTTCAAAAAGTACCCAGCGCTGCAGGTAGGGCCGTGAAAGCGCATTCTGGGGGCAGTTGGTCAAATACGCACTTGCTGCGCAAACCTGTTATCGCCGCAGTTTTCCCTTGCAAAGAAGCACGATCGCACTCTTTGCTCACTTTCACTTCCATCGCCGCAACGCGCGGACCAAATGCACACACAGGGCGGCTTCATCTGGGACTGGGTCGACCAGGGCCTCGTGCACAAGTTCCCCACGGCCGACGGAGGCCTCGTCGAGGCCTGGGCCTACGGAGGGGACTTTGGGGATGCCCCGCATGACGGCCAGTTCTGCATCAACGGCATGGTCTGGCCCGATAGGACCCCGCACCCGGGATGCTGGGAGGCGAAGGCCGCGATGGTAAGTTTGGTTTCAGTGTCTTGCGGTGCGGTGTTCGCGATGCGACGCATTCCTACGTGTTCCTCACATCCCTGCGACGCATACAACCCAATTCTCCGCAGGCACCGCTCGAGATCGCGAACTCGGGCGAGGTCGACGGCCAGCTCGCCATCAAAATCGACAACTCCAACGTCTTCAAGTCCACCTCTGACCTTTCCTTTGCGTCACGCGTCGTCCTCAACGGCGCACCACTCGAAATGAAAGGTTGCGGAGCAGGAGGGTGGGTGCCCGTGGCAGTTGCGCCTATTTCGCCCGAGGTGCGTTAGATTGCATTGTTTTTCAGTTGTCCGAGTGCCTTCCGATCGTCGCACGCGTTCTTTACACCATTGAAACACTCCGCAAACGTCACAAACAGGCCTCCTCCGTCGTCAAACTGGGCTTCGCCGCGTCGGTCGTTGCGGAAGCGACCAAAAAAGTCGTCGAGGCAACGCACTCGGCGCGCCAACCCGAGCTTTTGCTCGAAGTCCGCGCGTGCGTTGACCGCGTGTTGCCGTGGTGTGACAAGGTGCGGAACATCCGGGTAGTCAAGCGAAGTCGTGCGACGAAAGCCGGAGCGCCAATGCTTCGAATGCGGCGCTTGCGGATTTTTTTCGCAGCAAAAGACGCTGCCGCGCTTCACCCTCTCCTCTCCCTCCTCTCTGTCGACCGACTCTCCCTACCAACAGGGCTTCCCCGTCGCGCACGTCCAGCTTCCTCTCCCCGTCCAGGATGCTCCGAGCACCTCTCCGGGCGTTCCTTTGGCCGCTGCAGGAGGTTTGGAGGCCTCGAATTTTCCGGGCGGGATTACCATCAAGGGCACTGGTGTTGAGATCGAGGTCCGTTTTTGTCGCCTTGAGGGCGAGGAGGTCATCAAATCGGTGCTCTTTGCGTACTCCTTTCTCCATCTTCCGCGTCCTCGTTTCCGCTCTTCTTCGCTCTAATTGATAGTTGTCTGCGTGCTGCTTCGTAAGCACTGGCTGGAATGCCATTCTGACGACTCGAACTCTCGCCCTACTCACTCACAACAACAGGTTTCGTCCGCGACCGGCGTCGTCACGCGCTGGGCCGTCGCTGGTACTGAAATCTTGGCCGAGCCCATCGTGCCCTGCTTCTACCGCGCTCCCACCGACAACGACCGCGGAGGGTCCGGGGGCAACAGCCACGCCAACAGGTGCGGGTTTGGGAGCAAAAAAATGGGCTCGAATTTTCGGGGACCCGGTAGCAGTGTCTTGCGCAGGGGCCCCCTGCCAGTCGACGACGACGGTGGGGTTTTTGCTCGAGCAAACAAAAAACCCTCCTCCTCCTCTTACACTCACCAACCTCAAACACCTCCAAATCGCCTTTTATCCCCCTCAATCGAACAGGTGGAAGGAGGCAGGCCTCGACCGCATGGCTGTGGTGCCTGAAACGGTCGAGTTGGCGTCGAAAGCGGCCTCGGAAGGTTGCGTCGAGGTGCGTTTTCGCGCAAAAAAATGTGGGCTTTTCCCGCTGTTTTTCGCCGATTTGAGCCCCCTTTTTCCTCGTTCCGCTCTAATCTTTTCTTCT
>Ga0315274_10011874_pt1 | contig 12455 bp, 10 predicted proteins | sample YL17G02_20_MG_FD_203700 | JGI IMG/M metagenome (GOLD analysis project Ga0315274, IMG submission 203700) | Sediment microbial communities from Yellowstone Lake, YNP, Wyoming, USA - YL17G02_20 | ecosystem: Environmental > Aquatic > Freshwater > Lake > Sediment | place: USA: Wyoming | collected... | reverse complement strand
CAACGTCGCGGTTCGATCTTGCCACCAGGCCGCGACGTTGGAAACGTCGCGCTACTTCGGCCAATGCCAGACTCGTCATGTCATTCTTGCGCGGTTCCTAATCCGCATTTCCGGGACGGCATGAGCACAACGCGCCGCGATCAGTCGCCGCGCGGTTTGGGCCGCCAGCCGAACCAGGACAGGACACGGTAGCGGAGGACCGTGGCGATCATTTCGAGGCCGATCAGGGCAGCGCGGAATGGGCTGCCCGTGACGGAAGATTTTCCGACCCTTTTGCCGTAGTTGACGGCGATCTCGACAAAAGGGATCTTGTTCAGGATGACCAAGAGCATGATCTGGGGTCCGAATGCGGACCCGCCTACGGTAAAGCACGGCGCGATGCGCTCGTACGCTTCGCGGCTGAGCAGGCGCATCGAGCAGCCCACGTCGGTGAGAATGGTGGTGTTGAACAGGAACTCGATGAGTTTGCCTACGGCCCAATTGCCGTATTTAAGGAAGAAGCCCATGTTGGCGCCTTCCCAGACAAACTCGCGGCTGGTGCGCGTGCCGAAAACCACGGGTACATCATCGGCATAAGCGAGAAGCTTGATGACGTCGTGGCCGGAAAAGGTGCCGTCGGGCTCGGCGATGATTAGGAGGTCGCCGGTGGCCTCGGCCAACCCCTTCCAGATGGCATATCCGTAACCCTGCCGCTTCTCGTAAACGAGCCGGGCGCGCGTGGCCTTGACCTCCTCATCGGTGCCTGCCGCCGCATTGTTGTTGACCACGACGATCTCATCCACCAAGCCGCCGGCGAGGAAATCCTCGATGGCCGCGCGGATGGACTCCTTTTCGTTGTAGGTCGGAAAGACTACCGATACTTTCTTGTCTCGCCACATGACGCCTCTACCAAGGTCGCGGGAGACCGCGACCCTACCAAAACGTGTACAAAACCGACTCGATGGCCCAGCATTGAAGGCCCAAGAATGCCGCAGTGACGGCCAGCGGCGCAAGCGACCGGGTCATGCGACCCATTTGGTCGATCATGTGTGCCGCGGGCAAGACTACGAAAGGCAGGACATACATCGCCGAGCGTTCGCCCTCGCCGCGACCCAGGTACGCGAAGCTCAATACCAGAAATGTCAACGCGCATACTGCAAAAACAGCGGGTATCGGGTCTCGGGTCTCGGGTCTCGGGTTACGAGCCGCCTCTCTGCCAAACCCGAAACCCGATACCCGATACCCGATACCCGACAGAGTTGCGAGGCGCCAGACGAAAAGCACGGAGACTGGGATGCCCGCAAAGAAGAACCAGCAGGCCGGATTGGCGAGCTTCCAGAACCATGAGGGGTATCGCGGGGTGAGGAGATCGAGGTTGATCTGATCGATGTCGAATTGCGCCCTCGATGCGTGAAAACAGGCCACCATGTCGAAGCCGGACCACGCCCTCATTGCGAGGTGAAACAGCACGAACGCGGCGATCATCAAGACCGCCGTCTGAATGACCGCGCGCCGCCATCTGGGATCCATGAATCGCCACAGACCCACGAACGCGAAGTACGCGCCAAGAGAGAGCAGGGAAAACGATAGAAGCGACATGATGCCGTAACCAACTCCGGCAGCCAGCGCGTAGACAACCGAGCGGCGATGCAGCGCCCGCCAAAACAGGAACAATGTGACGAGAATGAACGGCATAAAAAGGATGTCGGCGCTAGTGGCGGTGAACAGCACGATGGACGGCGTCAGGCTGTACAGAACGCAACAAGTAAGCGCGGTGCGCCGACAGGTGAGGTCGGCCGCCCAAAGGTACAGCGGCAACACGCCCATCGCGCCGAAAATCATGGTGGCCACGGACAGCGAGAGGGGGTCTTGTCCCGCTGCGTATGAGATGAGCCACAACAGCGCGATTGGACCCGGGGGATGGACCTTCGCGTGCATGGATAGATACGGGTGCAGTTTGGCGTAATCATGAAACAAGGTCCGTATCGAGCGCGTTACGCCAATGTCGCTGACGTACTCGTAGCCGTGCCGCTCATATGCCTGCGCGATACCGTGCGCGCCGTCGCGAAGCATCGCGATCGCCCCCGGGAACAGGAACGCAAAGGCGACGAGGCCGACCAGAAGCCAATTTGTGAATCGGCGCGACGGCTCCTCGTCGAACCAAGCCGCGCGGCCCAATCCTTGGAAAAGAGCCCCGAAGAAAGCGACAAAAACGGCCAGAGCGAGGAGATGCCATCTAAGCACTGCCCATTGATCGAATAGAAAGGAAGACAGCCCATGCTCACGCGCTCCGGCTGCCAGGCTCAGCGCCGCCAGCAACGCAAGAGCGGCCCAACAAACATGGAACGGAAGGGACGCGCGAGATTTTATCGGGAAGAATCGCCGTTCCACTAGAAACACCGCACAACTGAGCAAGAGAACGACCGATGGAATGAAAAGCGAGTCAAAAGCTGGATAGTACAGGGCGTAAAACGGCGTGGGGCTGCCGTAAATGGCTTCAATGCCGACAGTCCAAAGGAGCCAAACAATGAGAAGATAAGCCACAGTTATGCGGATATAAAGGCCGGCCAGGCGATGAGTCACCCGTGCGTCACCGATGAAGATGGATCCTTCCAAAGGCATGTCGGTATTGTAACTGATCTTGAATTTTGGATTTCAGATTCTGGATCGACGCAAGCAGAGTATTCCTCTCGCCGACGTCAATCCAGGATCTGAAATCCAAAAGGGTTGTTCGTCTCGACATCCGTTGTCGCATGCTGACAGAGTTTGGCCCGGTAGGAATATTGAGCAGCGACCGGATTGCATCTATCATACGCGCCGATGAGTCTGGGACTTTGGTATTCTCCACTTCTGGGGGCAACCCCGCGAAAGGAGACATGGGCTATGTGGCGATTCATATCATGGCTGTTTCTGATATTGATCATTGGTGTTTCGGCGGTCGCACAGGATACAGGCACAGTCAAAATCGAGGGACTGACGAGCCGTGTGGAAGTGCGATACGACAACTATGGCATGCCGCATATTTTCGCCGGGTCCTGGTCTGATGCCTACCGGAGTTTAGGGTACATCCACGCTACGGATCGGTTTTGGCAGATGGATCTGTTCCGGCGGCGCGCTTCGGGCACACTGGCGGAGGTGCAGGGACAGGCGGGCCTTGCAGAAGATATCTTCGTGCGCAGGCTCGGAATCCGGAGAGGCTGCCAGGAGGTGTGGGATTCGCGGGATCTGCCGGAAGCGTTGCGCACCGAGATGGAATCCTACACGTCGGGCGTCAATGCGAAACTGGCGGAATTTCGGGCGCAAAACCAGCTTCCGCCGATGATGCAGTATGAACCTGCGCCGTGGAACCCGGTGGACTGCATGGTGTTTCTCAAATACATGGCGTGGGACCAGTCGGGCAATGACGACGACCTGTGGTTCGGCGCCGTGCTGGAGAAGCTGGGTGCGACCACGTTTGGCGAGCTATGGCCGCTGGAACGTCCCTATGAAGAGCCCACGGTTACCGTCCAAGTGGAGCAAGCGAATCTGGAACGCATGCTCCTTACTTCGTGTCAACACTCGAAGGACGCGTACGAGGCGGCATTGGCGCAAATCCCGCAGACCCGATGGCTGGGAGATTCGAGCAGCTTCGGGAGTAACAATTGGGCCGTTTCGGGAAAGAAGACCGCCTCCGGCAAGCCCATTTTGTGCAGCGATCCCCACTTGGGTTTTCAACTGCCGTCCATCTGGTATGCGTGGCACATATGCATCGCGGGACGCAACATTGCCGGAGTGGGATTTCCAGGAAGTCCGATTACGATAATCGGGTTCAACGATTTTCTTGCTTGGGGGATCACCAATCTGCAGGCGGACGCCGTCGATTACTTTGTCGAGACGGTGGATGAAAAAGATCCGCTCCGATACCTCCACCGCGGAGATTGGAAACAGATGACGCGGATAACGGAAGAGATTGCGGTACGAGGCGGGCAACCACAGGTGTTGCACATTGACTCGACGGTGCACGGCCCGGTCATCACGCGTGAAGGGCGCACGGTGAGCATGCAATGGACGGGGTTGGGGGCAACGCGGGAGATTGTCAGTATTTGGACGATGAACCGGGCCAGCAATCTTAAAGAGTGGCTGGCAGGCGCGAGGCAGATAACGGCGCCCGGCCTCAACCTCGCTTACGCCGATGTGTACGGCAACATCGCGCTGTATTGTTGCGGCCGGTTTCCCATTCGGATGCGTGGGCAAGGACGTGTACCCATGGACGGCGCATCAGGAGACTACGACTGGACGGAGATGATTCCCGCGGACGAGATGCCGTTCTCGCTGAACCCGCCGGAAGGCTATATCGCTTCCGCGAACGGCCGCCCGACTCCCGTCGGATACCCGCACTATATTGGATGGATGTGGGATCCGAGTTACAGGAAGCGCCGCATCGACGATATGCTGGCGGCGGCGCATGACTTGACGGTAGAGACAATGAAGCCGGTACAGTACGACCACTACGACAAAGCCGCGGCTCAGTTCGTGCCGGTGTGGCTGGAGGTGGTGAAAGGGGCAAAGCCGGATGACGCGTTTGCCGGGCGTGTTATCGAGGCGATGGAGCAATGGGATTTTGTCGCGGATGTGGATGCGGTGCAGCCGCTGATCTGGCTGCGCTGGCTCGACCACTACCGCAAAGCCGTGTGGGACGACGAATGGAAACAATGGGGCGTGGAGAAAAAACACGGATCGTGGGGTTTTACGGGCATCAACCAGTCCGAACCCATACTTGAAGTGCTCGAATACATGACGCGCGAATACCCGGATTCAATATGGTTCGATGACAAGGGCACGCCGGAACGCGAAAGGCGGGACGACGCTATTTTGAAGTCATTTTCGAACGCGGTCGCATCGCTCAAGGCGGAGTTCGGAGATGACCTCGGAAAGTACAAGTGGGGCAAAACCAATGTGTTGAAAATACGTTCGATGGTTGGGGTGCCGGGGTTGTCCCGTACCGGGGGTCCCGTACCGGGTACGTCATTCACGGTGAATCCTGGAGGGGACATCGGACCTGTCGGCGGCGGCGCTTCATGGCGGATGATCATTGATCTTGGCGCGACAGACGCAAGCGTGGGGATCTATCCCGGCGGCCAGAGCGGGATTCCTGACAACCCACACTATGCGGACCTCATGCCGCTATGGGAGAAAGGCGAATACATCCCCCTAAAGATGGTGAGTGCGCCGGAAAAACTCGCAGGATCAGGCAAACAGGTTGTTTTCGAGCCCTGAAAGGTGGTCAGTCGGGAAGATCGGCCAAGGTCGGAATCAGATCAGCCGGTCCTTCTGCCGTAACCTGTTATGACGGCGAGAACCATGATGGGAAATAGCGTCCAGCCGTAGAAGATGTAAGGCGCTTCCTGAGCCCAGGGAACCACGTGCACGAAATCGTACCGTTGGGCTACTTGTTGTTGAATGGCGGCAGCGGCGGTGATCACCGCGGCGTGCGGCATCATGTACGGAAATGAGCAGGAGATGGTGTCCAGCAGGTTAGCAACGCGGTACGGGTGAATGCCGTGCCGTTTGCGCAGCGTGTTGGCGAGTGGTCCCACAGTGATCATTGCGACGGTGTTGACCGAGACACATAGATTGGCGATGGATATCAGGGCGATAATGGTGCCTTCCGCCCCGCGAAGCGTTCTGGCCAGAGTCCTGTCGAGCCAAGCCATCAGTGCGTTAAGGAACCCACCCTCTGTCATGAGCCCGATGGCCGCAATGAGCAGCAACGTCAGCACGGCAGTCGGCACGAGGCCCATGGCGCCTCCTACAAGGCTGCCGGCTACGCCGCCCTCAGGCGTAACATGGAACAGGTTGCTCACAGGAAATACGCCAACCAGCGGGCCAAGAATTGCCGCAGTGACAATGCCGGCGGTAATCGCGACAAGGAAATGACCGCCCGACATTGCGATCATGAACACGACAACGGCGGGGATGAGCATAGGGAGCCCTTTGGGATCGGCTGTTTCCGAGAGGAGACGCTCGGCTTCCGCGGGGTTCATTGATGATTGGCCCCCGCCAAAAGAGAAAAACAGCAGGGCTGACAGGCCCGCCGCCAGAAGCGAGTATTTCAAGCGCGACCGCACGACCCCGCCCACGTCGGTTTCCTGGGTCGCAGCGGAAACGATGGTGGTGTCGGAGACAGGGGCAAGATTATCCCCAAATGCCGCTCCGCTGATGATGGCGCCCATTACGGCGGCGGGATTTGCGCCGAGCACCACGCCGGCAGGATACATGACGGCGGTGAAGGCGAGCACCGTACCGAGTCCGGTGCCGAGTGAGACTGCAAATAGGCTCGCGCAGATAAAGACGGTGACAGTAAACCCACGGCCCGCCACGCCCAGCTTCCATCCCAGCCATACAATCCCCTCGACCAGATGGGAGTCGGCCAGGATTCCGGAGAATGCACCTGCCCACAGCCAGCATACGATCGCGACGGCAGCCGTGCGGTTGACCATGAGCGAGAAGACGCGCTCGCCATACACGGCGGCCCGGCGGGCAACAAGCAGGCCCACCGAGATTCCGAGCATGGCGCCCACAATCATGCCCTCAACGTTGGGCGCCCCCGCGAACACCAGCGCAACAGTCACGATGATGAAGACGAGCAAAGGTATCGCGCTTGAAACGGCGCCCCCGCGGAATTGCACCACTTCTTCAGGACCTTCCATGAAATGGACCCTCGCTATTCCCCATCATGTGCGTTGCCACAATCCTGCCTGAACGGGTCGCGTTTTCTCAATGGCGTTTTTGGAAGGACTGGAGAAGTCGTGTGCGCTGGTAAGGAACCGCACAAGAATGACATGTCAAGTCTGGCATTGGCCGCAGTAGCGCGACGTTTCCAACGTCGCGGCCTGACAACCCAGATCGAACTGCGACGTTGGAAACGTCGCGGTACTGCCAATGAACTGTCGAGTTATTCTCCCGCTAGGCCCAATGGCGGCTGTTACTTCTTCTGGACCTTCGGAGGTGGCGGCCAGGTTTGACGGCGGGGGCGAATTTTGATAACGTGCCAAGTGGTGGGTGTCACGTCCAACGAGAAGGAAAACCCTCTTGTCGAAAGGTGGAGTGAAGTATGGAAATTCAGGATAGGATGCTGCTGAGCGGGAACGAGGCGGTTGCATTGGCAGCCTATCACGCGGGCGTCACGCTCGCACGCGCTTATCCCGGTACGCCCTCGACGGAGATTCTCGAGGAGTTCGCGGAACTGGGTGGTCCCGCGGAGTGGTCGCCGAACGAGAAGGTGGCGTACGAAGTCGCCTTGGGCGGGGCCTTTGCCCATGGTGCGCGTACGCTGGCCGCGATGAAGCACGTGGGCGTGAACGTTGCAGCGGACCCGCTTTTCACTTCGATGTACACGGGAGTGAGCGGCGGCATGGTGTTGGTCTCGACGGATGATCCCGGGATGGCATCCAGTCAAAACGAGCAGGATAATCGTCGCTATGCCGTGGCCGCGGGCATCCCGACGTTGGAACCTTCGGATTCGCAAGAGGCGTACGATCTAACGCTGAAAGGGTACGAGATCTCCGAACGGTGGGGCCTGCCGGTGATGTTGCGGATGACCACGCGCGTGTGTCACTCAAAATCGGTGGTGCGTCCTGGCGGCACCATGGCCTCGAAGGCGACGCCGCATTTCGAGCACGACCGGCGGGGCCGCGTCATGATTCCCGGTTTCGCCCGTCCGGCGCACCGCAGGCTCCGCGCAAAGCTGGCCGAAGTGCAGGCGTGGAACGAGACCTCTCCTCTCAACCGTCGTATGGACGGCGACCGCTCGCTGGGCGTCATCAGCGCGGGCGTGGCTTACGTTCACGCGCGCGAGGCCGCGCCGGCAGCCAGCATGTTGAAACTGGGCATGACGTATCCGCTGCCTATCGAGTTGATCCGTTCCTTTGCGTCGGAGGTAGATCGTTGCGTCGTGATTGAGGAGAACGACCCCTACCTGACCGATGCCATTCGCGCCGCAGGCATCCCGTGCGAGGGCAAAGATGAGATGTACCGGTTCGACGAACTGAATGTAACGCGGGTGCGACGGATCCTGGCCAACGACCTCTCACCGGAACCCGTGCCCCCGCCAGGGAAACCGCCGCAGCTCTGTATCGGTTGCCCACACCGCACAGTGATGTCCGTGCTGCACCGTCACGATTGCGCGATCATGGGCGACATCGGCTGTTACACACTGGCCGTGCTGCCGCCGCTCGAGGCGCATGACAGTTGCGTGTGCATGGGCGCCAGCGTGGGGGTCGGGCTCGGTCTGCGCCACGTGCTGCCGCGCGACGAAGCAAAGCGCGTGGTCAGCGTGATCGGGGACAGCACGTTCGTGCACGGCGGGATCTCGGGGTTGGTCGAGATGGTATACAATCCGCCGCCGACGGGTCACGTGTTGATCATCCTCGACAATGGCACGACGGCGATGACAGGTCTTCAAGAGCACCCCGGCACCGGAAGGTCGCTCAAACACAAGGCCACGGGCCGGGTGGTATTCGAGGATCTTGCGCGGACGCTCGGCGTCAAGAACGTGCACGTGATCGATCCGACGGCGAGTGTCAGCGCGTTCAACAAGTTGATCGTCGACAGTCTTGAGAGCGAGGAATTGGTCGTGATCATCGCACGCAAACCGTGCACGCTTGCCGAAAAGAAGCTGGAGGAATGGGCCAAGGCGGCCGCCGCGGGGTGTTCCAATGAATGACAGGAAACATGAAGTCGTGAACGTTGTTTTCGCCGGACTTGGGGGACAAGGCGTCCTTAAGGCATCGGATATCCTCTCGGATGCCGCGTTCCATGCGGGTCATGACGTGAAGAAGAGCGAGGTCCACGGCATGAGTCAGCGCGGCGGCTCGGTAACCAGCGACGTGCGGTATGGCAGCGAGGTGTTCAGTCCTATGGTGCCCGTCGGTGAGGCGCACGTGCTGGTGGCCCTCGACGGCACCCAAGTCACGCCCGCGCGGCATGTCCTCCGTGAAGGCGGAGTGCTGATTTCGCCTGAACTGCTGTTGAAGGAAGGCCAATCAGTGGACGACCTCGACGAGGATCGGTCGACGCCGCTCAGCCGCCGGAACCTAAACGTGGGGCTGCTGGGGGTCTTGAGCGCGCACCTGGACCTAGCGGAAGCGGACTGGATGTTCGGCCTGGGGCGAAATCTCCCCGAGAAGGTTCAAGCGCAAAACAGGGAAGTCTTCGCGCTGGGGCGAGAAACTGGGCGCAAGATGCTGGAAGGGTAAAGTGCCCTCAGCACTGTATGCAGTCTGAGTCGAAGCAAGCGTTCCGTTTCCGTGCATCGTGTATGTGGGTGAGTGCGCTTTCGGCACGAATCCAAAATCGAAAATCCAAAATCCGAAATGTTATTCTTATACGGGCCTGTATCTGCGAACAGGCACGATGCCCGAATGGGTCTGGCAATGCTGCGTGAACCTGAACCAGAGGCCATGGACATAGCGGAGGAGGCCGACGCCTACGCGGCGGCCGATTTCGCGGAAGTCAACACGGCCTTCGTGAACCGGCTGCTGTATTTTGTCGGGGCCCAGAAGCCTACCCTGTGCCTCGACCTGGGCACAGGCCCGGGGGATATCCCGGTGCGTATCATCGGCCAAGGCCTTCCATGGCGTATCGTTGCCGCCGATGTGTCCCTTCCCATGTTGGCCCATGCGCGCAAAATCGTGCGGGCGGCGGGATTTCGTTGGGCCGTCCGCTTGATCCGGATGGACGCGAAGTGGATGCCTTTTCGCTCGGCTGTGTTTGACGTCGTCTTTTCGAACAGTATTCTCCACCACCTTGTGGAGACGCAGCCATTGTGGACGGAGATCAAGCGAGTCGGAAAGCCGGGCGCCTTTGTACTCCTGCGCGATCTGGCCCGGCCGGATACGCCCGAAGCCGCGAGGGCAATTGTGGAAAAGCATGCACGCCTCGAGTCGGCCCTGCTTCAGGAGGAATTTTACCGGTCGCTGTTGGCTTCGTATACGCCGGAGGAGATTCGGGTGCAACTTGACCGCGCGCAGTTGAGTTCGTTGCGCGTGGAAATGGTTTCCGACCGCCACTTGGATGTGTTTGGCCGTTTGCCGGGCGGTGTTTAGCAGCTATTTCCCGCCGCGATCTTCCTGTGTAACCCAGCTCCTGCCGATGGCCTTCTCGATGGCGGCATGGCCCACGGCGTAATCGTGAATGGCTTTGACAAGCAGCGTCTCAGCATTCCTGAGCGCAAGCTCGGCGTCGAGCGTTTCCGTCTGGGTCCCAACGCCTTCCTGGAACCGCAATTGGGCGAGACGGCGGCCTTCCCGGCCCAGTTCGACGGTACCCTGCTCCTGCCGTACACGCGCCAGGGCGTCTTCGGTCTGGATGTGAGCGTTGCGCACGTCAAGTTCGATGAGCCTGCGTATGTCCTCGAGCTGATGTTCGAGGCTCCGTAGCTGCGCCTTGGCCTCCCCCACATCGTGGATCCGGCGGCCGCCCGTGAAGATGTCCAACTGCGCGCCCACGCCCAGCGTCCAGCCTTCCGGCATCAACTGCCCGCCTCCCTCGATGTTCGTCCAATCCGCTGTTGCGCCGGCCTTTGGAAGAAACTCTCCTTTCACGCGCTTTACGTTCTGCTTCGACGCATCGATAGCCTTCTCGAGCGCTAGGATCTCTGGCCGCTTCTCCAAAGCCTGCGCCACGAGCTCCTCGACCGCGCCTTGCATGGGCGTCCACTCGAGTTTCGCCACCAGGCGCAACGGTTTGCTCTCGGGCAGCGCGAGGATGCGCCGCAAGTTCTCAATGGCCAGTCTCACGGCGTTCTTGGCCGCGACGAGGTCGGCTTCTCGGGCGCCCACTTCGGTTTTCGCGCGGAGCACCTCGAAGTTGCTGACCAGCCCGACGTCCAGCATCTGTTGCGCGTCGGCCTGATGCCGCCTGAACGTCACCACGCTTTCGTCCGCCACGCGAACCATCGCCCGCGCCAGCAGGCAGGCATAGTAAGCCTGCTTCGCATCAAACTCGAGACCGTTCAGTTTAGCCTGCTTCTGCCACTCTTGCGATTGCGCCAGATACTGTGAAGCCTTGATCGCCGCACGGATCTGGCCGCCGGCAAAGAGCGTCTGACTTATGCTGATGGTATCTCGGCGTTGGCCTTTCTTCCCTTGGAACTGCGAGAACGTATTGCCGAGAATGGCGCCTAGAAAACCGCCCGTGGACTCAGATCCCAGGTCCGGGACATATGTATACGCGATCTGACCCTTCACCTGCGGGAACAACTGCGAACGGGCCTGGCCGATCTTTTCCTTCGCGGCATCCACATCGTCCTGCGCCACCAACACCTGGGCGTTCTGCGACAACGTCATCTCGACGCATGTGTGGACGTCCAGCGACAAGACATCAGCCGGAACCGCCGCGGCTTCCTCTTCCGACCAATAGGCTTCCATGCCCTTCAGGACATCTTCGGAAAGGGGCTCGAGCGCTGCCTCTTGAGAAGCAGCCTCGGGAACTGGGGGCGTGGCCTCCACGGTCTTCGGCGCATCCTGCGCAAAAGCCAGGAGAGAAACGCAAAGGGAGAAAGCGAAAAGCAGTCTCATGGGACAATCTTCCTCCTACCGCCGTCGAATTCCAAAGGATGATAGCGCATCATAATGACCCAGTCAAAGAAAAGGCGGGATCGGAAAAGACGAAATCAGGAACAACAGAGGCCTTTCGGGACACAGGCCAGAGGCATCAAGAGGCGGCGCTGGTGGGAATCATTTCAGTCGGGCGGTCTTGCGACGCCTGGCGGGAATGAGAGCGATGATCGAACGCAGGGCGGCATTGACCCTGTCGGCATCGGGGAAATACGCGCGAACGTCTGGATCGAGTCTTACCGTTCCTTCCTGGATAACAAACTTCTGCACGGTCGTCGTGCCGTCTTCATTGTGAATCTTGACCGCATAGCCATCGCGGCAAGCATGATAATGCTTCCCGCGAACGCCGCTCCGAAAATCGTATTCCGGAAGCATATCTTCACTATCGGCCACCATTTTGGCGCTAGAGGTTCTTTTCTTCATGCGTTGTTCTCTCTGTCTTCGTAGCCTTTCGGGCGCTGATAATGCGGATGTTTGCGCCTCGTTCAGTATACACCACAACCAATACCCGGTTGAACGCCGAGAGCCCAATCTCAACATAACGTTCCTCTTCGTCAGAATGACGGGCGTCAACTATGGTAAGCGAGAAAGGATCTTGGAAAACCGTTACGGCTTCACCAAAGGTTACTCCGTGGTCGTTGAAGTTCGCCTCAGCTTTTCTCCGATCCCATTCGAAGGTCTGCATTTCCGGACCTACATTTCCTCTCAGTCTACCCCTGGGTGCCAGGGATATCAATCAACTTGTCTGAAGGCCAGCGATTCCGCATGAGAGCCGAGTCGAGGTGCGGTTTTGTTGAGGAGGGTTGGTTTTCTGAGGGATAGGGAAATTCGCTTGCGCCTTTTTGGGCGAACGGCGAGGTTTCGGTGTGTCAATACGGC
>Ga0315274_10011873_pt1 | contig 12456 bp, 15 predicted proteins | sample YL17G02_20_MG_FD_203700 | JGI IMG/M metagenome (GOLD analysis project Ga0315274, IMG submission 203700) | Sediment microbial communities from Yellowstone Lake, YNP, Wyoming, USA - YL17G02_20 | ecosystem: Environmental > Aquatic > Freshwater > Lake > Sediment | place: USA: Wyoming | collected... | reverse complement strand
GATAGTTCTATCCACACCATAAGCAAGAAGCTACACGGATTCCCGATTAAGTATATGCGCCAACAAGGGTGCAAGGTATGTTCAGGAAGTGGTATGTTATCAAATCCTAGATACTTTGACGATAATTCTTTGTCACAAACAATGAATTGTTCAGGGTGTAACGGTACAGGCTATTCAATGAAATCAGATGTTAGTGATGTGATAATCATTCCAACACCAACACAAGGCGAACCCGATGTATTACCAGTTGCAGGTTATGTACAACCTGATATTGCTACTTTATCAGAACAAAGAACAGAAAGCGATTGGTTAAGAATACATATATCTAAGGCTATTTGGACTGCTGATGATTCAGTAGGCACAGGGTCAAGCGATAAAACAGCAACAGGTGTAATTCACGATGTACAAAGTGTACACGATAAACTAAATATAGTAAGTGATAATGCACAAGAGGTTGAAAAGTTTTTGACTGATACTTTAGCATTGATTCGTTACGGTAGTGATTACATTGATTCAGCTATTAATTATGGTAGAAGGTATTTTGTAAGAACTGCTGATGAAATAGAGAGGTTATATGAAGCTGCAAGAACAGCAAACCTACCTACTCACTTACTAGATGCTTACATTGAAGAACTTATTTATGTTAAGTTTGGTAACGACCAAATGGAACTACAAAGACAATTAAAGCTAAACGAGTTAGAGCCATTTATACATCTATCAGCAAAAGAAGTAAAAGATTTAGGAGTAAGCCAAAGCGATTTATTTTTAAAAATATACTTCAATGATTATATTGAATTGTTTGAACGTGAAGGAAACAGTATATCGCTTTCAAGTACAACAGATATAGCTAAAAAGTTAGCAGAGTATAATAAGGCAAAGGTTGATGAAACAAAACCAATTATTGAACCAATAATACAACCTATTGAATAAATTATTATATTTGCAATTCCAAACCATATTTATTATGGTTGCCTACCGACTGAACAAACTACCGACTACAACTATCAATTAAGTTACAAAAGTTATGACTGAATTAAAAAAAACGTATGTCAAAGCAATACGCATAGACACAAAAGGAAACACAATGACAAAAGGCGATTTAGAACAGCCCGATGTATGTGCATTTAGCTTACAAGATTGGAAGCAAATGAGTGAAACAAAGGGTCTGAATTGGAAGTATATTGAACATATACCTTGCCCAAGTGAAGGAGATATATTAAAAGAGTATGTAACAGGAGGGGCAGAGATTACAGCAGTAAAAGAGTTTATTAAAAATGGGGGTGTTTTGGATTTACCAAAAGAGCCTGAACGTATAAAGAGTGATGCCGAGTTAGTAAAAGAGTTAATGGCAAGAATAACTGAACTTGAAAAAGGTAAAGTAAGTCTTGAACAAAAACCTGATGACTACTTAAATGGGTTAACCGATGACCAGTTAAAAGAATTGGCAAAGGATAATAACATTACAGGATTTGGCAATATGAAACGTGAAACATTAATTAATAAACTAACAAAATAAACAATGGAACTAAACGCAACAGCAGTAGAACATATAGCAACGGTACTAAAAGTAGACATCGAAGCATTAAAAACAGCATTAACAACAGCCGATGCTAAAGTAGATGAGATTATACCAACATCAATAAAGGTATTCTTAGAGAATGATTACAATACGTTAATAGACAACGTACAAAAGGAGGGTAAGATGGTTAACGGTGTTCTTATAGGTGGTTATGAGAATGGGAAAAAAGCAGAAAGGGAAATGACTGTTAAGAATTTAAAGCGTACACACAACATTGAGAATAACGAGATAAAAACTATTGACGATGTGTTAAGTGTATTAGTAGAAAAGGCTAAAGGCGATTCGGGTAAGAGTGAGCCTGAAGCAGTAAAAGAATTAAAAAAAGAAAAAGAACAGTTACAAATACTTGCACAAAGCAAGGATAAAGAGATTGCCGATTTAATAAGTAAGAATGAAACAACAATTAAACAAGCTGCTGTAAAAGGTGCTATTGAAAGAGTTGTTAGTTCTTTAAACATTGATGCACCTGATTCGGTTATAAACGGTCAGCGTGAGTTAGTGATTGATAAAGCAATGCAGAAGTACCGAATAGAAAATGAGGATGGTCGTTCAGTAGTTTACGACAACTCAACAGGGGTAAAGATGGTTGATAGCCTTCAAAATCCGTTACCAATAGAAGTAGTGATTACAAACTTTGCTAAAGGTTACGTTAGCTTGAAAGGCTCTGAGGGAGGTCGAGGTGCAGCATCTTCCAAAAATAATAACCAATCAGGAAGTGAAGTAGGCAACATAAAAAACAAAGTTGACCTAGAAAACTACTTACGAAACAAAGGTGTTAGTCCAACCTCACAAGAGGCGACATCAATAATGCTAGAGGTTTATAAGTTAAACCCTGATTTTAAATAGATAAACAATGGCAAATTTCACAGCAACAGACTTGCTTACAATCCGTGTACAAGCGGAAGCCTCAATGGCAGCAAGGATTAACAAGAATGAATTACGACCACCGTTAACAGGAGCATTAAATGCTTATTTTGCATCAACACCTGACTTAATTAATGGAGGTGCTTCTACAATTTCAAGTTTAAAGAACTCAACAGCACAACCAGTTGCTATTCCTGTTGTAAAACAGTTAACAACTACTGTTGATTCGGCTCGTGCTTGTGGTGCAACTGAGGTAGGGGATTCTGCTTTAATTACTCCAACTTTCCAAATAGTATCAAAAGGCTTTAAAATGTCATCTTTGATGTTTGCAGGAAACGAGATTAATTTTCAAGAAGCATTCCGTAACAACTTGGAGCAAACATTCATAAAGTTACACTTAAACTTAGAGCAAAAAGCTATTACTAACTTGGTGGCAAATCAGTCAGCAATTAATAACGGTTCTTTGAATACTTGGTTTGGTGCATTAAACCAAATGAACGTATCGGCAGCTAACTACAATTACTTTTATTCAAGTATTGCAGCAGAATTGTTGGAGAATAACTTTAACGGTCAATTGTTTAACGTGCATATGGCAGCAGGTCGTGAGCAAGTACTTCGTACAGGCGCACAAGGTATGGGTAACGCTACTAACTTGCAATGGCAAATGGATGGTTTCACCCACTTTGCTACAAACAGCATATCAAGACCAACAGCATCAACAACTGCTTCTTTTATCTTTGTACCAGGAACAGTAGGTATCGTTCCTTGGATTAACAAAGTATCAAGAATAGGAGAGGACTTTGGAACTGAAATGTGGACTACAATCAATGACCCTTTTGTACCAGGACTTACTTGGGAATTAAAAGTACGCAAATCTTGTGCTGATAATTCAGCAGTAACAACAGGTGGCGAGGCTGACCCTACTTATGAGTTCCGTATATCAGCAGAGTTTGCTTACATTGCAGCTTACACTTCAAATACTGATACAGGTATCTACAAGTATGTTCAGAAAAACATATAGTAGTTAGTAAAGTGTTAATAATTATTTGAACGGTAGCCTTTCTGAAATATGGAGGGCTACTTTTTTTTAATTAAATTTGCATTAATTAACAATTGATTATGACAGGTAAAATTAAATTCTTCAACCAATTAAAAGGGTACGGTTTTATTATAGACGATGAAACAAGCAAAGATATATTCCTTCATATTACAAATGTAAAAGGTCAACCTAAAGAAGGGGATAACGTGACATACGATATTAAGGAAGATAAGAAAGGGTTACACGCTTTCAATGTTGTTAAAGCGTAACACTATGCAGAACTACCGATTATTAGTTGTAATGATTCCTGAAGTAAGTGGAGTAAGTTATTACAGGCAATCAATGCCACACGAACACTTATCTAAAAACTTTCCTGAGTTTGAAATTACCTACACAACAGGTCAAGAGTTAAACGGTAAGCCAAAAGAATACTATAAAGACTTTCAGTTAGTAATATTTCAAAGGGATTTACCCAATGAAGAATACGTTAACACAGTTAAGTCTATGGGTTGTGTTGTATTGTTAGATATTGATGACCATTGGCAAGTACCTAAACACAATTCAAGTTACTATGATTATAAGAAGTATAATTTAAGTGAAAAGATTATTAAGTCTTTTGTATTAGCTGACCACATTACTACTACTACACCTTACTTAAAAGAGCAAATAAAACGATTTACATATAGTGGTATAAGTATATTACAAAATGCAATTGACCCAAGTATTAAGCAGTTAGGAATAAAAGAAATACTATCTGATAAGATGCGCTTTGGATATATGGCTACACCAAACCATATAGAAGACTGTAAATTAATGAAGGATAGCATACAATCACTACTTTATGATAGAACTATGCAAGGTAAATATCATTTATCTTTAGGAGGCTTTAATATGGATAGTCGATTAGCTTTTGAAATAGGTGGCGAGATAGTAGATTATGAAAAGATAAGCAAATCACTAAGAAAGTTAATGAAAATTGAAGGATATAAGCAGCCATTTGAAGAAATGGAGGAAATATTCACCAATAAAGGTAGGGTAAAAGATTACTCAAGGATATTAAGTAAGCCAGTTGATGAATTTATGCAAGGCTACAATGAATTAGATGTTTGTTTAGTACCTTTAGTGGATAGTGACTTTAATCGTTGTAAGAGTGAGTTAAAAATGATTGAGGCAGGGTGGTTTAAAAAGGCTTGTATATGTTCAGATGTAATTCCTTACAACACTATTGATATAGCTAATTTTGTTAACAACAATAACAAGTTAGGGTTTTATTTTGCTATAAAATATTGCATTGAAAACCCACACTATGTTGAGAACTTGGGTAACAAGTTACACGAATATGTAATTGTTAACCACAACTTAGATAACACCAATATATTTAGAGCAGAGTTATATAAAGAATTAATAGATAAACGTAATGATTAAGTGCTTTATAATACATTTTAATAGACCTACTTTTTTAGCTAGGCAGTTAGATGTATTAATGCAGAATAAAGAATTAGATTTAATTGTGGTTGACAATGGCTCAGCTTACACTCCATTAGTTCCTAAAGGTGTAGAATTATTGCTTATAAATAAGAATTATGGACACACAGTAGTATGGGATTCGGGAATGAGTAAAATGGTAGCACCAAACGAAAAGTATATAGTAACTGATTGCGATATAATACCACCTAATTGCGACTACCTTAAACTATTGAACGAAGGACTAGATAAGTACCCACATATTAACAAAGTAGGCTTAGAATTGAATATTAGCAGAATACCTAAAGCGTACCACAAAAGAGCAGAGGTTGTTAATCACGAAAAAAAAGTACTTTACCGTAAAGAAATAAAGGATAAAAACTTTGTTGAATGTGGAGTAGATACTACATTTGCATTGTACCGTGAAGGGTATCACAATTACTCTGTTTGGGGTACAGACACAAACGAATGGCAAGGTAAATGTCTAAGTTTAAGAACTAAAAAGATTGAAGCAGACCATTTAGGATGGCACGTTATTAAACCGTATGATGAAGAAACACAATTTTATTTTAACTCAATAAGGCATTTGCCAATAGCACAATGGAAGGACTAGAACAAAAGATATTGATTAAATTTGCTACCCGAAGCCGACCTCAAAAGTTTGCTTCTTGCATAGCTAATATATTAAACAATGCAAACCAACCCGATAACTTATTAATACTTGTATCTATTGATGGTGATGACTATTCAATGCAAAATATAGTAGAAGGTTCGGCTGTTGTAAAAAACATTCACTTTGTAAGTGGTAGTTCAAAGAATAAAATAGATGCAATTAATCGTGATGTAAACGAATGCCAGTATGAATGGGATATACTAATTAATTTTAGCGATGACCAAGAGTTTGTAGTACAAGGCTTTGATGACATAATAAGAAAGGATTTTGCAGAGCATTTTCCTGATGGCGATGGTTGTATGCACTACAAAGACAAAAATGCACCATTAATGACAATGAGCATAATAGATAGAAAATATTATGCAAGGTTTAATTATATATACCATACTGATTATGTGTCTTTATGGTGTGATAACGAGGCTCAAGATGTGGCAATTATGTTAGGAAGGTATAAGTATATAGACTACGTTATATTTCATCACAACCATCCTGGTTGGGGATTAGGTGCAATGGATGAACAGTATAGAAAAACTGAGGCTTTTTATAAGCAAGATGAAGAAGTATTTTTAAAACGACAAGAAAACAATTTTGACCTAATAAATATTGAAGGACAATGGCAGATAAAAGCGTAAGATTAAGCATTCTTATATTGACTATTCATAGCAGACAAAAGGAATTTGATAAGTTGTTTGATGAGTTTTTTGTTCAATGTATAGATGCAAAAGAACAATGCGAAATACTTTATGAATGTGACAATGGCGAGTTAACAAAGGGAACTAAAAGAAACATATTAATGAATAGGGCAAAAGGGGAATACCTTTGTTTCTTTGACGATGACGATATACCTAGCATTGATTATGTAGAACAGATATTAAAGGCTTTAGAATTAAATCCTGATTGTTGTTCTTTGCGTGGACTTATTACTCAAGATGGTGGAGAGCCTGAAGTATTTGAACATAGCATTAAATATGAGGAATGGAAAACAAACGATACAGGAATGGTAAAATATGAAAGACCACCAAACCACTTAAACACAATAAAGTCAAGCATAGCAAAAAAAATACCATACGCTGAAATAAATCACGGTGAAGACCATCAATGGAGTATGGATTTAAAAGCAACTGGATTGATTAAAACAGAGGGTTATATTGATTCAGTTATTTATAATTATATTTACATAAGTAAAAAATGAGTAAAGAAAGATTTAAAGGCGCAGTAGTGTATTCTTTATTCGGATATGATAGAGAAAGGGCTGAGAATTGTTTTGATTTTAACTCTTATTTAAGAGGGTTAATGATAAATATTAGAATGAATAAATTGTTATTTCCCGATTGGGATATAATACTACAAACAGACACAGCAACAAACGCAGCATTTTTACCTTTGTTTGAAAAGTTACCAATAATAGTAGAGGTTAATTCAGATGGAACACCATTAACAAAGGCAATGTTGTGGAGAATGAAGCCGATATTCCACTATAAGCATCCTAACTGGAAATATACACACATTATTTGTAGGGATTTAGATAGCCCACCAACATATAGGGAGGCACAAGCTGTTAAACATTGGATAAATAAAGATACAGCAGCACACGCTATTACGGATTCAGTAAGCCATAACTTACCATTGTTAGGTGGTATGATTGGGTTTAAATGTGGCGATTTTGTAGGAATGACAAAAAAAATGGATTGGAATAGTTTATTTGAAGGTGTTGATATTGATTTTAACCGTAAGGGTGCAGACCAAGACTATTTAAACAAGTTTATTTACCCTATATTTGCTACATTTGATAGACCATCAATTACACAACATTATGTATTAGGAATGGCAAATACTTTCTTAGCTGGATATAATAATAATATACCTGACTTAGAATTAGGTTTAAGTTATGAATTAAAAGAAAGCAATAATATATGTGGACATATAGGTAGTGCAGGATATTATGAAGCTGCAATGTTTAAGTTTTTGCGTAATTATTGGCACGATTTTAATTACTTGTTGGAAGTAGAAAAGAACTATCCTAATATATTTTATTGGTGCAATGAATAACGGAACATATAAGATAACTGAAAGTGCAGAAGATATGCACGATAGTACAGACCTTGCAAGGGTTATAACTATTGAGTATGCTGAAGGGGTTATTATACATACGTTTATATTTGGTAAATTAGATTCAACAGAAATAAAAAAGAAAGATGGAAAAAATAGTAGTAGTATCAACAAATAATAACCCTGATTATATGTTCTATTCGCCTTATATTCTAAAGGCTTGGAACAGTTACGGATGGAAAGTAGCAGTAATAATTACTCACGATGTAGACCCTGCAAATGTGGTAGGGGATTATATCATACAACTACCCGACATTACAGGGTTAAGAACAGAAACACAAGCACAGGGAGGAAGGCTTTATGCAGCTAATTACTTGCCCGTTGATTCGTTGGTAATGACTAGCGATATGGACTTACTCCCTTTGTTTGACTATTGGCATCCTAAAGAAGATGAGGTTACAGTTTATGGTCACGACTTAACGTGGAGGTCTTTCTATCCAATGGGTTATATATGTATGCCTTGCATTAAATGGAAGGAAGTAATGAACTTAAAATTTAACACTAAAGATGAGTTTTTAAGAGATGCAAACGAAACACAAATAGCTTTTGCTCCTGATTGGGATAGTTGGTGGAACTTTGACTGGGATTTAATCACTAAAAGATTAAAGCCTATGCACGATTCAATAACCTTTATTGATAGAGGGCAAATAAACATAGCAGGAGCATCACTAGCTTATGGTAGGGTAGATAGGTTTAATTGGGAAGAAACACAAAAGCAAGACCATTGGATTGATGCACATTGTGAGAACAACAATGTTAGGCATCCTGAGAAATTAAGTAAGTTTTTAACCGTTTTTGAAAAGGTATATGGAAAATTGTAAAAAATTATACACTTGTCTTTGTTGTGAATCTTTTAATCTAAGAACAATACTTGACTTAGGAACACAAAGCCCTGCAAACAATTATAATGTTACAGATAAATTTCCTTTACGTTTAAACATCTGCTTAGATTGCTCACACGCACAGTTAAGTCATTCAGTTAACCCATCTATTCTATTTAAAGATTACCCTTATATGAGTGGAGTAAGTAAAACGATGTTAAAGTATTACGAATTATTTGCTAAAAGGGTAGTTGAAAAATACAGCCCTAAAAATGTATTTGAGATAGCTTGTAATGATGGCTGCCAGTTAGATGAGTTTAAAAAACTAGGAGTACTTACTTATGGTATTGACCCTGCTGAGAATTTACACAGAAATACAATATCAAAAGGTCACAATGTTTCTTGCAATTACTTTCCATCAAAGACAAATCAAACATACAATGGGTATGATTTAATAGTAGCACAAAATGTATTTGCTCACGTTGATAACCCTTATGAGTTTTTAGAAGGGTGTAAGGCATTAATGAATGAAGATTCTGTTTTAATTATTCAGACCTCACAGGCAAATATGGTAAAGAATTACCAATTTGACACTATTTATCACGAACATATATCCTTCTTTAATAAGCGTTCAATATCACGTTTATTTAATCGTTGTGGACTAGAAATAGTAGATAACTATTTGGAAGAAAGCATACACGGTGGAAGCGATGTTTATGAGTTAAAAAAGCTACCTAATATTTCAATACTTAATTACTCTGATTTTTCCAACCGTTCATATAAATTTGCAGAAGAATTTAGATTAAAGATTGAAGAACTACAAAAAGAAGAATCTGTTATTTGTTACGGTGCTGCTGCTAAAATGATTAATCTAATTAGGTTTACAGGAATTAAACCCAATGCCATAATAGATGACACACCAACAAAGCAAGGTAAAGTAATTGAAGGTGTTAAAATAATGACATCAGAACAATTAGGAAATGCAGAAGGGTCTTTTATTATTCCTGTATGGAATTTTTATGATGAAATAAAGGATAAAGTAGAAAAGGAATATTCTGGCAAATTTAGATTCATTAAATATATACCTAAAATAATAATAGAATGAAAAAAATATTAATATTAGTCCAAGCGTGTGACGATGCTCCATATTTAGAAATGAATCAGAAACAAATGGACACTTGGGATAGCATTAAAGTGGAAGGAGTAGAAACAATTTACTACTTAGGTAGTAACGGTGGAGTAGGAAAATTAGAAGGCAATAAGTATTATTCAGGAACTTCAGAGGCTTGGAATATGATGCATTGGAGAATGAAAAAGACATTGGATTTAGCATATACTATGGAATGGGATTATATATTTAGAACGAATAGCAGTAGTTATGTAGATAAGAAAAGGCTACAAAGGTTTGCTGAAAAGCTACCAACAGAAAAATGTTATTGTGGTATTGATGGAGGTTTTGCTTCAGGTGCAGGATTCTTTATGTCAAGGGATATAATGGAAATTTTAAAGGATAAATTAGATGAATACCCTACTGATTCAGAGGATGCTTGTATGGGAACAATTTTATCTAAACTAGGGATAGGTGTAACTGAAGGCGCTGAACGGTGTGACTATTATTTTAGTGGCATTAGCCATAGGTCAGAGCCTTATTATCATTTTAGGTGCAAGTCCGACACAATTGACAGACAAAAAGATATTGATGCTTTTGAGTGGTTATTTAAAAACAATACAGAATTTTAATTATATTTGTAAAAATATTCTACAATGATAGATTACACTAAAATACAAGCGTGTCTTACTGGAACTAATCAGTTAGTAGGATATAGGAACTCAGACGATAGCTGTGTTGGTAATATAATCAACAGCAACGTAACAGGAAGCACAAGCGGAAAGTATGTTACATCTATTCCTGGTATAACAATGGAACTAATCAAAGCTAATTTAAGCAGCGATTATTCAACGGTAACAGCTTACTTAAACTATATTAATGGCGAAGAAGTTATTAATGCGGTGCAAGACTTTGTTAAAAGGCATAAGGAGTTAACAGGAGCAAGGCATTTAATAGATAACATTGACCCTGTAAAGAGTAGAGATATATTCTTTACAGATAAGATTACAAAGTCAGGAAGGTTTGTAGGTATTGAGATAACACCATTACAAAGCGATAATGTAGCGGTATGGTTAAGAATGTTTGGTACTCAATTTGATACAATAGAGGCAGCAAGAACGATTTATTTATACGATTGTTCACAAAATACAGCGATTAAGACATTTACCTTAACCACTACAAAGACATTGAGTTTAGAATGGTGGACTTTAACTGATTTTGTATGTAATTACAAGTCAACAACAGGTGGTACTGGTGCTAGGTTTTTACTAGGATATTATGAGAATGACTTTACAGGTCAAGCAATAGACACAAGGCTTTGGAATAATTGCTGTGGTAATTATTGGGTATCTGAATATCAAAAATATGTAACAGTAAGAGGTGTTACTTTTGAAAGCACACAATTAAACGGTACATCGTTACCTAATATAGAACAAATAAGTTATACAGACCAAACCTTTGGGCTTCATTTAAAGGCTACTGTTACTTGTGACATCAGCGATACTATTTGCCAAAACAAACAGTTATTTGACAGCATAGTTCAAAAGAAATTAGCTATGAGAATACTTTGGGATTTCTACAATAGCAATAGAACAAATGCAAATGCAGACTTTTCAAGGGATAAAGCAATGAATAACATTACACGCTTAGAAAAGGAGTATGAAGATGATTTAAAAGGCATAAGAATGGACTTTACCGATATTGATAGAGTGTGTCAACCTTGTTCTAAAAACACTATCTACACGCAAACAATGAGATAAATGGAATTAACAATTACCCTTGCTTTATCAAACGCTTTTTTATATTTTCTACTGTGGAATAAATGGTTTTTTACATTCGGTAAAAACTTTTGTTCATTTTGCATATTATGGTGGACTTGTTTTATAGAGGCTTCAATAATGGATATACTACATTTATCCTTACTTACACTTATTAAAGCAATGGCAATGACTTGTATATCAATAACAGCGTATTTCTATTTAAAAAACAACCAATAATGTCAACATCAAACAAAGTAAAAGAGTTATTAATATGGCTTGAATGGTTTAAAAAACAACAAAAGAAATGAAGACTATAAAAATAGGCGAAACAGACTATTTCCTTACAGAAACAGCAGAAGAATTATCAATTAAAAGGTACACCGAATTAGAGGCTTTAATGGTCTTTAAAATGACAGGAGTACAAATACCTAGTTTAGTAGAAGCAATGCGAGGATTCATTGCAGGATTTGACGAAAATAGCAAATCTAAAATGCTTATATCTTTAAAGGATTATCATACTGGGTTATTGGAGATACAAAACAAAAACAATTCAGACCAATTGATTTACAGCCTAATTGTGTTGGAGGAAAATGAAGATAGTACAGAATACAATTCAGGACTAGCAAAAGAGAAACTAGACCGAATGAACAAAGATGGTTTAACGCAAAAGGTTGTGAGGGAAACGGTAGATGCTTTTATAGTCGCCTCTCCACTACTCTACGCACAATCTTTGCTGATGAGTTTGGAGGGGCAGAAGATGAAACAAGAATAAGTATATTAAGGGATTTAGGCATACAATTTGCGGAGGCTAAGGAGTTAGGCAAATCAAGGACAGAAGTAGCAGAAGCAGAGATTAAATATGAAGAATACAAAAAGGAATATAGCGAACATTTAGATAAAAGCCGAAACGAGATAATAGGCAAGGTTCGTAAGATATACCAAGACTTTGAGGAACTTTGCTTTAGTATATCCAAGATTGATGGTCAGGTTACAATGGATGAGTTGACAAAGAAAAGTGTTTATGACTTTTATAGATATA
>Ga0315274_10011872_pt1 | contig 12457 bp, 10 predicted proteins | sample YL17G02_20_MG_FD_203700 | JGI IMG/M metagenome (GOLD analysis project Ga0315274, IMG submission 203700) | Sediment microbial communities from Yellowstone Lake, YNP, Wyoming, USA - YL17G02_20 | ecosystem: Environmental > Aquatic > Freshwater > Lake > Sediment | place: USA: Wyoming | collected... | reverse complement strand
TCCTTGTGTGACAGGGAGGACGAGGATCCTGATGTCCGGAGGGGCCGAGATATCCGCCGAAGATCTTTATCATTCTATCTCCTCTGGTAAACCATCGATCATCGGGTTCGATGGAAAAGAGTTCGCCAATTCCTCCATCGTAGGAATCACCAAGAAACCAGTTGGAGATCATGGGTGTTTCCGCATCACGACAGCAGCAGGGAGATTCGAAAGAACAGGCAATCACCGGATGATGACAAGGGATGGATGGAAGGAGGTCTCGGAGATCGAGATTGGCGAAGATTGGGTTGCGGTCAGGATTGGACCTGTTCCTAGCATTCCCGATACCATTGCGGTGGGGGATCATCTTCCGGACAACATCCGTTTGGTTGGTGGTGAGTATAGGAGTGGGAAAGGGGGATGGAAGGATTCGGTGGTGCCAAAGATCCCTAGTGCCGTGGATGAGCGATGTACCTATCTGCTTGGGTTGGCAATGGCAGACGGGACTATTCGTAGAAAGAGCGTTGTCGTGGGCTCTTCAGATCAGAAGATCCTGGACTTCTTCTCTCATTCTATGTTCGAGATGTTTGGCAAACTCCCTTGTGAGTACGATGTCACCAAGCCTGGTACGGTCTCGGAGAAACGAGATGGACCCAAGATCTTGACGGTCAAGATGTATCGTCAAAGTGTATTTTCCAGTGTGATCGCTGGCTCGTTCTTCCGATCCCTGTCCGAACATATCCTGGAGTTTCCGGAGAACCTGATGCTGAGTTGGTTGAGGGGGTTCATCCAGGGGGACGGATGTGTCATGCCAGAAAGCAACAGGGTCTGTGTGACACAGGAGAGGAAGGAGCTCAGAGAACTCATATCTTCGGTGCTGAGGAGGCTGGGTTTCCCAAGGAGGTTCTCCGGCAAGAACATCTTCATCACTGGATATGATGAGTACTCATTCATCATGTCAAAGTTGAGGTCCGTAGCCGGATGTGATGATGACAAGGTCGCAATGGCTCAAGAACCAACTCCGAAAAGGTGGTCTTTCACTAGGGGGGTGGAGAAAGATGGAGAGAATCCCAACATCGTGTGGGCGAGGATCACCGACATCGAACCGATGCCGGAAACGAATTTCGTGTACGATCTCCATTGCTCCGATCCACACACTTACATCGGTGATGGAGCGATTGATCACAATTGCGTGATGTGGATCGACGAGATCGACAAGTCGCTGTCCGGCGTGTCGAGCTCCGACCAGTCCGATGCTGGCACGACCGCCCGTGTCTTCCAGACCATCCTGACATGGATGCAGGAGAAGAAGGCGGCGGTCTATGTTGCCGGCACTGCGAATAGGGTCATCTCGTTCCCTGCCGGGGAACCGATCCTGCCGCCCGAGATGCTTCGCAAGGGTCGTTTCGACGAGATCTTCTTCGTCGATCTGCCGGATCTCGAGGAGCGGAAGCAGATCCTCAGGATCCACATCTCCAAGCAGAGGTCCCCGGATGCGCCGGTCCGGAATCCCGATGACTTCGACCTCGACCAGCTGGCCCAGGCATCCCACGGGTACTCCGGTGCCGAGATCGAGGCGGCCATCATCGAGGGTCTCAACTCGGCCTTCTACGAGGACGAGAGGGTTCTGACGACCGATGACATCAAGCATGCGATGGACGAGACGCTGCCCCTCTCCGTCACGATGGGCCCACCCATCGAGCTCCTGAGACAGTGGGCATCGAAGCACACCCGACCCGCCTCCAAGCCGTTCGACCTCACCAAGGTCATGGAGGAGAAGAGGAAGGCCATCGAGCTCGGGAGCGATGACCCGGATAGCATGGACGATCTGGAAATAGGAGAGGGCCCCGATCTGTGATCTGAGGAAGAACCGAGACGCACGAGAAGCCCCGGCCAGCACTGGTCGGGGCTTCTTCACTTGTATAAGCTGACCACGAAAGAGAGGAGACGACACCCTATGTTGAGTTCCTGTGATATGTGCAAGGGCAGGCTGTGCGTGATGACCCCTGCGGGCGAGTGGGATGACTGCGGGTGCGTCAAGGAGAAACGAAGGAGGGCGCTGTTCGAGTCCATCGGGGTCTCCCCGAAGTTCAGGGGGAAGGATCTGGAGGGCGTCGATCTGAGTGGTTTCGACCTCAAGACCACGGCCTTCGGCAGGAAGATGAACGCCGGGGAACAGGGGAGGAAGAAGGCCGCCAGGGATGTCGTCGCAACCTACATCGCAGCGATCCCTGGTATGCTGAGGGGGGAGTTCCTCAGGAAACCCAATGGAAATGGATACAACTCCCTCCTCCTGGATGGTGGGGACAACAGCGGGAAGAGCTTCCTGGCAGCCTGCATCGCAATCGAGGGGGTCAAGGGTGGTAGTAGGGTCAAGATCTTCGAATGGTCCATCATCCTCGATGCCTGCTACGACTTCGGTGGGGATTCGCACGCCGAGCTGCGTGGGGAGATGAACAGGAAGGACCAGATCGTCATCATCGAGAATGTGGAGGAGATGTACGAGCGCAGCTCATCCGATGGATTGCCCGCAGCCGTCCTGCGTCGCCTGAACTCCATGTTCATGACGAGATGGAAGTCGGGACTCCCCACGGTGATGACCACATCGCAGAACTTCAAGAAGATCACATCCGGGAAGTACGGCACGGCACTCTCCTCGATCATCGAGGATTCCCTGCACGTGGACCTACCCGGAGAGGAGGACTGACCAGATGACAGTCGATGATGCAAAGTATCACCTGCACGTGGAGATGAGGGTTCTCGGACACATCACGACGGACGTCGAGGATATGAGATTGCTGAGGACCAGGAACATCGGTCGTGACTTCTTCTACTTCAAGGCCGCTGCGGACGATCTCTGCATGACGCAGGCCCTCTTCGACTTCGCAGTCGGTTACTACAGGGACAACGATCGGCTCCTGTCCAGGGAGGCTCTGATCACCGAGCTCAACAAGCGGGGGGGGACGCTGAAGGAGGGGTCGGAGGGGGCGAGGATGGTGGCCCTCCTGACGAAATGCCAGGCGATGACGCTGGACAAGGACTCGTTCCCGGCCCTGCTCGATAAGCTCAGGGAGGACGTGCTGCTCAGGGTCCTGGGGAATGTCAGCACGCTCATCGCACAGAACGCCAAGACTCCATCGAAGACGTTCGAGGCGGCTTACAACTACCTGTCGACCGCCAGGATCGACCTGTCCGGAGAATCCTCCCCGACGCAGATCTTCAACCTGGCCACGGGGATGGGGGATATGTCGAAGGAGTACTTCGACAGGAAGCTGCATCCCGAGAAGTACATGGGACTCGAGGTCGGATGGGGGCCCCTCGACAAGGCCACGAAGGGGTTCAAGAAGTCCACGCTCGTCCTCGTGATCGGAGAGGTCGGAAAGGGCAAGTCGACCATCCTCCTGAACTGGGCGGCCGAGGTCAACAACGGGGGCAAGAATGTCATCTTCTTCAGCTTCGAGATGCCGATGTGGCAGGTGAAGGCGAGATGGGTCGCCAGGGAGATGCGCATCCCCTACTCTGGATTCATGCACGCAGAGCTGTCCGAGGATGAGGAGGATCGGCTCCACAGGTTCTATGAGGATGAGATGGGCGGGGATGTCATGTTCGACAAGCTCCAGAACAAGAGCCGTGGGTACTTCATCGTCGTCGATCAGCCGGATGACACATCTCCCGCATTCGTGGAACAAATGGTCAAGCAGTGCAACTCGCTGTACGGCCCCTGCGATGCCATCTTCGCCGACTACCTCAACAACATGAAGGTCGATGGAATCAGCAGGAATGCCCAGTGGTGGGAGCACACGGGGTTGGCGGCAGCGGGCCTGCGACGCATCGCAAGGATCCACGATCTGGTGGCATTCTCGGCCCAGCAGATCAACCGTGAGGGCCTGAAGTACGCTCGCAGCCAGATGAAGGACGAGAACGACTATGCCTCGATCATCATTCGCCCCGAGCACATAGAGGGATGGAAGGCCGTGATCAATGAATCCGACAGCGTCATCGGATTCATCCCGGACGATGACATCGGACGGTCGGCGATGCACATCCAGAAGATCAAGGGAAGGGACTGGACGTGCGAGCCATTCTCCATGAGATTCCTTCCCGAGATGTGTCTCGTGGAGGATCAGTCCGATCCGTTCGAGATGCACCAGGCACTGTTTGCGGACAACAAGACGATGAGCATCCTGGCGGATCTCGACAGCTTCTCGGTGGACAGCTGATGAGAAAGATTTCATGGGACAGTCTGGCGGAGCCTCGGATGCCGGAGGATGGCGTGGCCGTCGATGTGTTGCGCCACATCAACATCCTCGATCTGATCGCTCCACATGTGATGCTGAAACCCCTGCGCAATGGGGAGCACAGCGGGCTGTGCCCATTCCATGCCGAGAAGACAGCATCGTTCTTCGTGAACGAGGACAAGGGTGTCTACCTGTGCAGGGGATGCAACGAGTCCGGCAATGCCATCTCGTGGCTGGAGAAGCACGACGGGATGACGAGACAGGAGGCCGTCCGTCACCTGATGGTCATGGCCGGACTCGACGATCTCTCGCTCGAGGATGACACGACGAGGAAGGCTCGCTTCGCCGTCAGTCAGGTCACGACGCAGGCTCACAGGGGAGATGACAGCAAGACGCCGGGGTTCATCTTCTGGGACATATCCGATGTCTGCGGGGGGATGATGAAGGAGAATCCCGACGATGACGAGATGATCGACAGGATCGAGGGGATCCTGAGGCGGCTGGACGAGCTGTATCTCGCAAGAGACGAGGAAGGACTGGTTCGATTACATGAGAACTACCCGAGATACCTTGAAGGACAGGCTGTCGAGGATGCTGGAGATGAGGGAGAACATCCGAAACTGCCATAGGTGTTCCGTCAGGGAGGCATACGATTCCCCTGTCCCATGTGCGGGTTCCGTGAGCGCCCCTGTCATGTTCATAGGGGAAGCCCCAGGATCGGACGAGGTCGAGCAGGGGAAACCATTCGTCGGGATGAGTGGCAGGATGCTGAGATCCGCCATCGAGGATGCGGGGCTGTCGACTGAGGAGGATGTGTTCATCACCAATGTGATCTGCTGCCGACCATTCGGGAACAAGTTCCCGACCGATGCGGAACCCATCGAACGCTGCATCGAAAACCACATATTCGATCAGATCGAGTTCCTGAGACCGAGGATCATCGTGTCGGTTGGAGGACAGGCTCACAAGCATGTCAGGGGCTCGACGGTCGGGATCACAAAGGCGTGTGGGGAATGGGAGGACTGGGAGGTCATCCCTGATGAGTGGACGGTCCGGTACCTCCCGACACTGCATCCGTCGTTCTGTATGAAGGGCCCGGACGACAGGTACGGCAATCCGGTCATGAAATTGACGTCGCCGGAGAGGGTGGAGCTCTTCAGAGCCCACATCGCATCGATCAAGGACGAACTTGACGAACTGGAGGAATAGAAATGAAAGAGATGAAAGATCCGACCGAGGCAGGAAAGGTGTGGGTGAAGGAGACTCTACTTGCCATCCAGACCCTGATGGCCGAGAGGACCAACGGTGTTGATATGGACGAGATGGGAATCCACACGGTAGAGACGGTCCGGGCCCAGGTGACTCCCATTCCGTCTGGCTCGGAGATTCCGAGCAGGTTCCTGAGCACGGGATACCAGATTTCCATCGATTTCATCCATAACTCCATCGAAGTCGGTCATGAGGTTTTCGTGGCTGCATCATTGGAAGAGGGATATTGATGGATCAATTCAATCCAGGAGAGATAGACCCGGCCGAAGCCCGCAAGAGGATGAGGGAGATCGACGACAAGTTGAAGGCGGAGCTCAAGAACTCCCCATCCAGGATCTCGTTCGAGGTCTCCGTGGACGGGGAGGAGATGAGGTTCGATCTCGACGAGAGCATCGGTCACTTCTACAAGATCGAGAAGGTCATCTTCGAGGGGCTGTTCGGTCTCGGTCACGAGGAGTACCTCAAGTTCCTCATCTGCACCAGTCTCCAGCGCCACTGGGAGTACCTCGCTGCGCTCAGGAGGAGGGTGTACGAGCTTGGAAACGTGGAGGGCATCGCCGCCGAGCTTGGGATCGATCTGGAGGATGACGAGAGGCAGATAAGTGCATCACCAGCGCCACCGACCACGGACCCGTTGCCCGACAACTACACTAGGATTCAGGAGTTCTGGAATGACGGATATGTCTCCACGAAATGCCCCGAGTGTCGGGGACCAGCGGTCTGGCATCCCGAGAAGAAGGGTCTCGTGTGTTTCGCCCTTCAGTGCGGATATCGTGCGAGTCACGACAGCAGGCCTGGTCCTGGAGCGCAGCGATCTGATCCAGGTGAGGATCCTTCCGGAGATGTGCGAGGCGGCGATCAGGATGAAGATCTGCAAGCAGTTCGTGGCATGGTCGATCCTGAGGACCCTGGATCGATTCCTGAACAGGGGAGCGGGCAGCATCGGGAAGAGGTGTGCAGAGGCCTTCCTGATGCAGACGATGGACCTCTCGAGCAAGCGCACGGTTCAGAGGATGATGGCTGACGGGATGGGGTTGTTTTGGCGGGATGGAAAGAATGGCACCCTGTACCTCTGCGGCATCAAGCACATCTGCCGCATGATGGATGTCGATCACATAAGATCGAAATGGTTCAACATCCCGACGAATCTCCTCTTCGGGCGGCCTGCGGAGGTGAAGTCCCTGATCGTGTGCTGCGTGGCGGCGAGGGACGGGGTGCCGGTCTCGATCGCCAACCTCGTCGAGAGGCTCGGGATCTCCGAGAGGAGTCTTCACTACCACATCGAGGCCAATACGGGACCGGGCAAGAACTTCTTCAAGCGCCATAATCTCATGATGATCTCGATGGAGCCCAGTGCCAGGGATGCAGCCAGGAGGTGCCACGAGCTCATCGGGGAGGGGGTTCCGGTCGAGGTGATGGAGTGGAGGGATGGCAGGTTCGCCGTCTGCAGGAGGTTGCCGAACACGATCCTGAGCAGGTTCCAGAGGATGGATTCCGAACGGATAAGATACAAGCTGAGGATGTTGTCGGGATTGAGGGAGATCGAGATTCACGAGAGGTTGTACTCCAGGGGAAGGAAGGAAGGTGCCTACACAAATTTCGATTCGGCCCGCAACATGTACGGACCTGTGTTCGTTAATAAACAAGGAAGACCAGTTGAGATGTGGGCCTCGTCTGGGCCCAAACCATTGGGATCTTCGTTCACTGAGGAACTCTCCACCTCGAAATCCGAGGAATCGGCAGCCTCAACTGTCTGATGATCCCACAACAACAGGAGAACAACGTCAACCACCCACGACTGAAGTCGTGGGCTTGTCCACCACAACAGGCCCCGACAGAGATCGGGAGATCACCCGGTGATCTCGGTTGACCAGACCCAGCCAGGGGTCGAAAGACCCATCGGGCTACGTGAGAGGAGTCAGGACACCCTGGGATGCTCGCCAGTCCCAGGCTCTGTCGTTCAGGACAATGAAGTTCTGAGGGGAAGGAACCAATGTTCTGAGCACGACAAGCTCCTCTCACATCGTCGAGGCAAACCGCAGAACCCTTCGGTGGATAACCACTGAAGGGGTCTCACCACCCCCAAGGGGCGACCTGAGGGGAGAGATGTACCCCCTCGGGGGAGAGATCCCCCGAGGGTCCCAAACAATAGGAGAACGGCAATTCCTCCCACGACTGAAGTCGTGGGTTTCCTTGCCAAACGGAATCATGAACGATTTCACGCACCTCCACGTCCACTCCAGATTCAGCGTCAGGGATGCCGTTCAGAGCCCGAGGCAACTGTGCGATCGGGCGGCCCTGATGGGATTCGATGCTCTCGCCATCACCGATCATGGGAACATCGGTGGTCACTATCAGTTCGCCAACGCTGCGGCCGCAACGATGACGGAGGAGAGGAAGATCCCCAAGAAGATCGAACCGAAACCCAGGCCTCCGATCAAAGCCATCTTCGGTGTCGAGGCCTACATCTGCGATGACATCTCCATCAAGCAGAGCATCGAGGTCGTCGATGCGGATGGCAACAAGAAGAAGCGCCGTCCCAAGCACCACCACATGGTCCTGCTCGCCAAGGATGATGAGGGCTACGACAACCTGATGAGGCTGTGCAACATCGCCAGTTCCGAGGGCTACTACTACGAGCCCAGAATGGACTGGAAGATGATCGAGCCGCACAGCAAGGGCCTCATCTGCATGTCGGCCTGCATCGGAGGGGAGATCGGGGTGGCCATCAGGAATGGGGATCGCAAGGCGGCCCTCGACATCACCGACAGGTACAGGCAGATGTTCGGGGATGACTTCTATCTCGAGGTCCAGGCGCACGGGTTGGCAGAGGAGGGTCCGACCTACTCCGAGATCGAGCGCATCGCCGATGAGATGAACATCAGCCTCGTGGCCACCAACGATGTCCACTACCTGAGGGCATCCGACTCGAGGGTTCACGATCTCATCGTCTCCATGAAGTTCAGCCGTGACGAGGACGAGGGAGGGTCCAGCGATTCGAGGGATCTCAAGTCGGCATACAAGGATCCCGAGTTCTACCTGAAGTCGGAGAAGGAGATGCTCTCCGTCTTCTCGAGACGTCCCGAGGTCGTTCATAGGACGAGGGAGATCGTCGAGAAGTGTGGGTTCGAGTTCTCGCTCAGTCATCCCATCATCTGGCCGAGGTTCGACATCGAGGCGAAGGACGAGGACACCATCACGAGGTGGAGGAGGGAGAATGTCCCGGAGCAATCCCCGGAACAATCCCTGCTGTCCAGGAGGGTGCTGGATGGCCTCGTCGATCTCGGTCTGCACACCAATCCCGAGTATGTCGCCCGGGTGAAACACGAGCTGAATGCCATCTACGATCTGGGATACGAGCGATACTTCCTCGTCCAGGAGATGATCGTGAGGATGTGCGAGGAACGCAAGATCATGATGGGGCCCGGTAGAGGAAGTGGTAGTGGCAGCCTCGTCCTCTACGCTCTCGGGATCACGAAGATAGATCCCATCAGGCATGGTCTACTGTTCGAACGCTTCCTCAATCCCGGCCGTGGACCTCAGTTCGACCACAGGATGGACATGCCGGAGATGGACTCGGATCACATCCCCGTGAAGAGGGGAGAGACGCTGAGACAACACGTGTTCTCCAACTTCGAGAGGAGGGGAATCCTCGATGATTGGCCAGCCATCAGGACGGAGATCCTATCGCTCGAGAGCCAGGATCTCGACGGAAGGTATCTCGACGCCATCATCAATGGTTCCAAATGCTCCAACAAGGCGAACAGCCTGCTCGCCCACAGGATGGGGCTGTGCGAGGATGAACCATCCGTCCCGATGAGGCTCAGGGGAGTCCCTGGCCTCGCCGACATCGATTCCGACTACGATCGGGATAGGCGTGATGAGGTCATCCAGATGGTCTCCGACCACTTCGGTACTGACAACGTGTTCCACATCGGGACGTATGGGCAGTACGGCCTCAAATCGGCAGCCCAGACGGTCGCCAGATCTCACGGGATCGATCCCCTGACCATCAAGACGATCACCAAGGGCGTCGGATACAAGACGACGGACATCGATCAGGCCCGCACGGAGAGTGAGAACTTCGCAGTCTACATGAAGCAGCATCCGGATGATGGGGAGCTGATCCTCGGGGTCGTCGGTGCCTACAGCAACATCGGCGTTCACGCCTCCGGCATCGTCATCGGCCCGAGTCCCATCTCGGAGATAGTCCCGATCTCCACCACGAACAAGGGACTCGTCACGTCCATCGACATGAGGGACATCGAGGGTATGGGACTCGTGAAGTACGACTTCCTCGGCCTCGACAACATCACCAAGCTGTCGAGATGTCTCGACCTGATAGAGCAGAGGATCGGCAAGAGGATCGATCTCACGAAGATCCCACTGTGGGAATCGGAGTGCCGGACCGATGGGGAGAGACAGCGCCTGAGCGTCATCATCAAGAGGTTCAACAATGCCGATGTCGATACCCTCTTCCAGTTCGAGACGGGGCTGTTCTCTCAGATCCTCGCAGAACTCGACATCACATCTTTCGGCGATCTCGTCTGCATCGTCGCTCTCGGTCGGCCTGGTTCGATGAAGTTCATCTCGGACAAGTACTACGAGAGAGGACGTGACAAGGACAGGGACCCGGAATACAGCCCCATCGGAACCTACAAGGGAAACAAGAAGAACCCATCGAACATCAAGTCTCCGCATCCGCTGTGCACGCCCATCCTGGCAGAGACGTACGGCATCCCGGTCTATCAGGAGCAGGCGATGAGGATCTTCCAGACGATCAGTGGCAGCACGCTGGTCGATGCCGATCTCTTCCGCAAGGCCATCGGCAAGAAGTCGGAGCGCCTGTTCGAGAGATGCCAGAAGATGTTCGTCGATGGCTGTGCCCGCAACGGGCTCTCGGAAGGACAGACGAATGCCATCTGGAAGATGTTCGAGGACTTCCAGGAGTACTCGTTCAACAAGTCTCACAGTGTCGCCTATGCCCTCCTCGGCTTCTGGAATGCGTGGCTCAGGGAGTTCTTCCCATCCGAGTGGTATGCCGCCGTGCTCTCGACCGAGCTCTCCGGCTCGAAGAAGGACATGCTCGAAGAACAGAAGTTCGGGTATCTCAGGAGCTATGGGACGAAGTTGGAATGGTACAGGAAGATGTGCAGGATCAGGACCGAGGGCAAGGTCCACATCGTGAACCCCGACATCAACACCAGTCATCACGCCGATGCCATCATCGATTCTCATGGTGATGTCATCCTTCCCCTCTGCACGATCCCGACCATCGGTGGCAACACGGAGCCGCTCGTCATCAACAGGGACGCATCGGGGATGAGATACAGGAACCTGGACGATCTCGTGAACAGGGGTGGGACTTCTCCTGCCGCCCTCAAGGTCCTCGTCGAGGCCGGTGCGATGGACTCGATCTCCAACGGGGACTCGAAGGATGATATGATGGGAAGGCTGGAGGAGGCGATCCTGAGGAAGCAGGAGAGGAAGAGATCGGAAGGTGCCATCGTCAGGAAGAAGGGGACGACGGTGGACAGCATCGTTCTCGGTGACCTGTTCGGAGATTTCGAGGGATCGTCGAGCATCAAGATGATATCACAGGTGGATAAGATGAGATCGGAGAGGGTGGCCAGGAAAGCGGCGGAGGAGGAGTCCAAGAAGAAGGAGGCCTCCAAGTCCAAGAAGAAGGCTTCCTCGTGGGATTGAGGAAGGCAGGAGAAATGCTCCGAGATCGAGTATAAGATGGATGCATCGATATTCAAGGCACGGGTATGGGTCGGTTGAGTTCTCCGAACTGGTAATCCGACCCCCGAAGGAGATGAATGAGGATGCGACGATGGTCCCCCTCAAGCTCTTTCTACCATGATGAGACCCATCCTCGCAGAGGTCGTCTTCACTCCTGGTATCATCCGTGCCCATTCCCGATGGAAGGAGGGCAAAGGTGATGTCAGAGGATCAGAAGAAGCCCGATGGTAGACCGACGACCCCAGAGGCGGCGATGGAGATCTGGCGAGAGGCCATCAGTGATCTTCCGCCACTCGACTTCGATCAGACCAAGAGGCGACTGTCCCAGTTCAGGGTCAAGATCCCGGAGGAGCTGCTCACGTACGAATCTTTCCTGAAGGCCGTCGCAAGGCTTCAGAACATGAGATCGGACCTGCTCGAGATCAAGGAGGTCGTGGACGATCACTCGATCATGAAGGAGAGGGCGGTCAAGAGCCTGCAGAAGATCCTCGTGGCGATGTCGGAGGGCAAGACGGTAGCAGAGAAGGAGGGCGAGACGGAGGCCTGGCTCATACACCTACAGAAGTTGGTGGCCAGGGCGCAGATGTTGAGGACGATGATGTACGATGCGTTGGAGAACGTGGACATGGCGATAATGCAGCTCGGAAGACAGATCAAGGTCGCAGACACGGCCGTCCGGTCGCAGACCATCGACAACACGAGTGCGGTGGAACTCCCCGCAGGGTGGGGCGATATGGACGATGAGACGGATGCCAAATGGATTCTGCGAAGCGTCGATTCCCGAAGGGCTGCGGGCCAACACTAACAGGGGCGATGCCCCGACAGGAGATGAAAGACAATGTCGAGAGTCAAAGAATGGGAAGATATGGGCGTGGGAACTCAGCAGGGAGGCGGAGGCAGGTATGGGGAGAAGGACTTCAAGGAAGCACGTCTGAAGCTCACTGCGGCTCCGGAGGGAGCCCGCTACAGGGTGCGCATTCTCGGGAAGGCCATCAGCTATATGGCGCACTACGCCGAGAAGAAGAATCCGAAGACCAACGAGCGCCAGAAGGCCGCATTCCCCGACGCAGAGGAATCCAACAGGTTCACGAGGGTCTGTACGGACGAGGAAGCAGCAAGCGAGAACAGGCAGACGCATTGCCCCTGGTGCAGACTCGGGTATATCGCTCGCCCTCGCTTCCTGCTCAACGTGGTCGATTATGCCGATACCGATGATGACGGGGATC
>Ga0315274_10011871_pt1 | contig 12457 bp, 10 predicted proteins | sample YL17G02_20_MG_FD_203700 | JGI IMG/M metagenome (GOLD analysis project Ga0315274, IMG submission 203700) | Sediment microbial communities from Yellowstone Lake, YNP, Wyoming, USA - YL17G02_20 | ecosystem: Environmental > Aquatic > Freshwater > Lake > Sediment | place: USA: Wyoming | collected... | reverse complement strand
TTGTATATCACCGGCGGAATCGGCTCGGCCGGCGAATACGAAGCCTTCGGCGCCGATTATGAGCTGCCGAACGCCCAAGCGTATGCCGAGACCTGCGCTTCCATTGGAAACGCTCTGTGGAACCAGCGGATGTTTGAGCTCTCTGGAGATGCGAAGTACATCGATGTGCTGGAGCGCATCCTCTACAACGGCCTGCTCTCGGGGGTCTCGTTGAGCGGCGAGCGGTTCTTCTACCAGAACCCGCTCGAATCCGCCGGCAAGTATGAGCGGAGCGCCTGGTTCGAGGTCGCCTGCTGCCCGGCCAACTTCGCCCGCTTCCTGCCGACCCTCCCGGGATATGTCTATGCGACGGGCGGAGACAGCCTCTACATCAACCTATTCGCCGCCGGTTCCGCCAAGGTCGAGCTCGCCGGCCGGTCGGTCGAACTCATCCAGGAGACCAAGTATCCGTGGGAAGGCGCGGTCAAGATCCTGGTTAACGCCAGGCCCGGCGGAGAATTTACCATGCGGCTGCGGATACCGGGATGGGCCCAGAACAAGCCCGTGCCCACCGATCTCTACCGCTTCCTGGATCGGAGCGAACAGCCGGTAAGACTATGGGTCAACCGAAAACCAGTCCATTTCAAAGTCGAGAACGGGTATATTTCGCTGCGCCGGAAATGGCGGTCGAACAACCTTATCGAACTCATCCTGCCTATGCCCAACCGCCGGGTCATCGCCCACGATCTGGTCAAGGAGGATGCCGGCAAAGTCGTGCTGCAGAGAGGGCCGATTGTCTTTTGCGCCGAAGGCGTCGACAATGGAGGCCGGGCGTTGAACATAGCTCTGCCGGACGGCGCGAAGCTCGAGCATTGGTACCGGCCTGACCTGCTCGGCGGTGTGGCTATTATTACGGCGAAAGCGGTGGCGGTCGATCGGAGCACCGACGGAAGGATCCTGGACCAGAGGCCGCATCAATTCATGGCCGTTCCCTATTTCGCCTGGGCCAACCGCGGTCCCGGAGAGATGGCTGTCTGGCTGCCGCGGACGGAATCGGCCGTCAGGCCGCCCTCCAAGATACAGTAGCGCCGAAATCAAACCTGCCTTGACAACGGCCCTTTTCATGTTCTAACCTTTGATCTGGATAAGAAGCGGAATTAGAGAGTCGGATGGGAAGGGATCTGAGATCGTCCCAGGAGGCTCGATTTTTCCGCAAAAATCTTCAGGGGTGGTGATTCATGCTAAAAAGGTTCAGATCCAAAACCAAGAACGCGTCTCTGTCCCGGGAGAAGGAAAACCCGGTGTCTCCAGGTTTGCCGCAGGCCCAGGCGGAGAAATTCCGGCGGCTGGAAGACAGGGTCGATCCCAACGAATCGGTCATCTCGGTCCAAAGCTCTTTTAAGGGGGAGATCAGCGGCCAGGCAGGGGCGCATATTTTGGGGAATTTGGAGGGAGACATCCGCAGCGAGGGACTGGTGCGCTCCGGCAAAACGGCCAAGATCAAGGGAAATATCCACAGCCCTTATGTCATCCATGAGGGGGACCTTGAGGGAGACATCTGTTCCGCCCGGCAAGTCGAACTCCGGGCCAATGCCAGGATGCGGGGAAACATCGAAACGGAAATGCTGGCCATCGCAGATGGCTGCTTTTTCGAAGGTCAAATCCGGATGGTCAGCCCCGAAGCCCAGCCGGTCCGGTTTACGGAGAGGCGGCATCCCGAAAACAATTAAGTTCTGCATACCCGGAGCTCGATGGGCGAGCTACTATTTCGGCAAGGAGTTGCCGGCCCCCCCAGATATTTGATATAAACGGGGAAAATGAGCTGGCAGCAGGCTTACGATCCCCTGGGCAGCGGCCTCCTCTCGGCGCTCGTTGCGGCCGTGCCGATCATCGTCTTGCTCGGGACGCTCGCTTTTCTAAAACTCAAAGCCCATCGGGCCGCCTTGCTCGGGCTGGCGGCCGCCCTTCTTATCGCCGTCGCCGTCTTTAGGATGCCGCTTGACAAGGCCGGCGCCGTGACCGCATTCGGCGCCGCCTACGGCCTCTTTCCCATCGGCTGGATCATCCTCAACGTCATCTTCCTTTACCACCTGGCCAACGAGAAAGGCCATTTTAAGGTTCTCCAGGAAAGCCTCACCAGTATCACCCGCGACAGCCGGCTGCAGCTCCTGCTCATCGCCTTTTGTTTCGGCGCCTTCTTCGAGGGAGCGGCCGGGTTCGGCACACCGGTGGCCGTCACCGCCGCCATCCTCATCGGTCTCGGGTTCAGTCCTCTTGCCGCCTCAGGCCTCTCGCTCATCGCCAACACCGCCCCGGTCGCTTTCGGAGCGCTGGGGACGCCCATCATCGCCCTCCAGGGGGTGACCGGCTTGTCGCTATTCGACCTGAGCGCCCAGGCCGGCCGCATCCTGCCCTTCTTCTCCATCATCATCCCGTTCTGGCTCGTCTGGGCCTACGCCGGGTTAGGCGGGATGCTCGAGATCTGGCCGGCGCTTCTCGTCGCCGGAGCCTGCTTCGCCATCCCCCAATTTCTAGTCTCCAACCTGCACGGCCCCTGGCTGGTGGACATCATCGCCTCGGTGATCTCTATTCTCGGACTCGTCGTTTTCCTGCTCGTTTGGCATCCCCGGCGGATCTGGGGTCTTAACGGGCACGAGGCCGGCGCCCCCGCCCGCTCCGCTCACCGCTTCAGCCGGGCCGACGTCATCCGGGCCTGGATGCCGTGGGCGATACTCAGTGTCGTTGTTTTCATCTGGGGTGTCCCCCAAGTCAAAGTGTTCCTCGACGGGCTGTCCTCGTTCAAGGTGCCGGTCCCGCTCGTCCATCTGCTCATCGAGCGCACGCCTCCGGTCGTGGCCAACCCCACGGCGGAGGCCGCGGTCTTTAATTTCAACTGGCTGTCCTTCACCGGGACGGGAATCCTCGTCGCCGCCCTCCTCTCCGCTTTCGTCATGGGATGTGGGCCCCGCGAGATCGGGCGAGCCTGGTGGGCGACGCTTCGCCGCGTCCGCTTTTCGCTCCTCACCGTATCCGCCATGCTCGCCCTGGGGTTTATCACCCGCTATTCCGGCCTGGATGCGGCCATGGGCCTGATGTTCGCCCGGACAGGAAAGCTCTACCCCTTTTTCGGCACGCTTCTGGGCTGGCTGGGCGTCGCGCTTACCGGCTCGGACACCTCCTCCAACGTCCTCTTCGGCAGCCTGCAGCGAATCTCGGCCGAGCAGATCGGCCTCAGCCCGACCCTCATGGCCTCGGCCAACAGCTGCGGCGGGGTCATGGGCAAGATGATCGACGCCCAGAGCATCGTCGTGGCCAGCACGGCCACCCGGTGGTACGGACATGAGGGCGAGATCCTCCGATATGTCTTTTTTCACAGCCTGGCCTTGGCCGCGCTGGTCGGACTGATGGTTTTCCTGCAGGCCTATGTTTTCCCCTTCACGCTGCTGGTCGTGAAGTAGAGCCCTACGCCAGTCGCTATCAACTCACCCTTGGCCTTGCGCTACATCCGCGAACGATACCCCCTCCTCCCGACCTCCTCCCACCAGGGGAGGAGGATATATTTAACGTTAGCGTCCACCGAGTTATATTTGTTTCCTCCCCTGGCGGGGGAGGATGGAGGTGAGGGGGATTTTCTAGGGAACTCCCCCGAGACAATGGCCGGAACTGGATCGTCAATAAAACTGGAGGCCGGAGCTTGACAAGGAGGTCCAGTACCACCATAATGGAACCAATTCGAAACCAAAGGGCAGCCGAAATGGGCAAGACAATAACGGTTAAAAATATTCCCCCGGAGCTTCATGAGCGGCTCAAACAAAGCGCCGCCCTGCACCATCGGAGCATCAATTCCGAAGTCATCGTCCTCATTGAAGAAAGTCTATCCGCGAAAAAAAGGAAACCCGAAGATTTCCTGGCGTCCGCGAAGGTCCTCAGGGAGAAAACGGAGCGGTACGAACTGAAAAAAGAATTCATCGACAGGGCCAAGCGGGAAGGCCGGCCGTGATCGTCGTCGATACGAATCTACTGGCCTATCTTTATCTCCGGAGTGAGCAGTCCGAACTGGCCGATAAAGCCTTCCTCAAAGATCCCAACTGGGTTGCGCCTTTGCTCTGGCGGAGCGAATTTTTAAATGTGCTGACCGCCTGCTTGAGAAAAGGCATCGTCAATTTCGAAGCGGCCATCGAAATTGTGGGCGAGGCGGAGCTCCTTATGGAAGGCGGTGAATATACCGTCAGTTCTTTAGATGTCCTAAATCTGGCCGCACAGAGCCGATGTTCCGCTTATGACTGCGAGTTTATCGCTCTGGCCCGCGAACTCAACATCCCTCTGGTGACGACAGACAAACAAATCCTGTCCGACTTTCCCGAGACGGCCGTGCGGCTGGACGAATTCGTGGGATAGGACGTAGGACCATGACGGCCACGCGGCGGGAATTCCTCAAGCAGACAGCGGGGCTTGCCGGGTTCGCCATGTTCAGCGCGCTCGGGCCTGGCCGGGAAGCCCTTTTTGCCGAGGATAAACCCAAGAAAACGTCTGTAGCTCGGCTATCCGCGTTCGCTTTCGAGACCCGAGGCGTCGTCCTCGTGCCCGACGATTTTTCCTTGTCCGACTGGCCGGAGCGGGCGGCCCGGGCGGGCCTGACCACAATCGCCCTGCACCACCCGACTTCCCCGAGCGCCGTGGTGAAGTTCCTCGAATCCGACCGCGGACAGGATATGCTCACCCGGTGCCGGCGCCTCGGTGTACACATAGAGTATGAGCTCCACACCATGAGGGAACTCCTTCCGCGGGAGCTTTTTGGGAAAGACCCCAGCCTGTTCCGGATGGATGAAAAGGGCGGACGGGTCGCCGACGTCAACTGCTGCGTCCATTCCTCCCGGGCGCTCGAGGTCATCGCCGAGAATGCCGTCCGACTCGCTCAAAAGCTCCGTCCGACCACAGGCCGATACTTTTTCTGGGGCGACGATGGCGCCCCTTGGTGCCATTGTCCGCAGTGCCGCGGGCTATCCGACTCTGAGCAGGCGCTCGTCGTCGAGAACCATGTGGTGGAGGCGCTCCGCCGAACGGATGAACGGGCAACCCTCGCTCATCTGGCCTATCACAACACCCTCCAGCCGCCAGCGCAGGTGAAGCCTCACCCCTCCGTGTTCATCGAGTATGCTCCGATCCATCGCTGCTATGACATACCCTATGCCGACCAGTCCGGCGCCGAAGCTCCCGACGGATTACCCGCGCTAGACCGCAATCTGATGGTCTTCCCGAAAGAGACGGCCCAGGTGCTCGAATACTGGCTGGACGCTTCCCGTTTTTCGAAGTGGCGTCGCCCGGCCGGGAAGCTGCCGTGGAATCGGGATATCTTTATCTCTGACCTGAGGACTTATGCGGCGCGCGGCATCCGTCATGTGACCACCTTCGCCGTTTGGGTGGATGCCGAGTATGTGAAAACGTACGGCGAACCGTCTTTCGTCACCGAGTATGGCGCGGGGTTTTTGCAGGCCGGAAGGTAAGGAATAACGACACGCCGAGTACCAAGTGGACTTCGATCGGTGGCTAAGGCTAGCATTCTATTAGGAAGCGCGACGCGAACGATGGAGCCAGCCAAAGGAGGGAAATTTTGAAAAAGATATGGCTGATCAGCGCTGTGGCGCTGTGTGGACTGCTTTCCTATACGGCATTCGCCCCGTCTCGAGAGCTTTCTCCGCGGGCTCAACCTTCTTCCTTCGGTGCGCAATCTCCCGTGCCCGCCGTCCATGCCCTTGACGATGGGCTGGCCCTCACTCCGCCGATGGGCTGGTACCCCTGGAATATCTTCGGCGAGGAGCCGCAAAACGAGAAACTCATCAGAGAGATCGTCGACGCGCTCGTCTCGAGCGGCCTTAAGGATGCCGGCTACGCCTTCGTCGGCCCGGACGAGGGAATCTGCTTTTACCGCCAGGCCGACGGCCGCCTGACCACGAACCTCGAGCGCTACCCGAGCGGACTGCGCGGCCTCGGCGACTACATCCACAAGAAGGGACTGAAGTACGCACTCTACACGGACGCCGGAACCCGCACCTGCAGCACGGCCATGCCGGGCACCAAGGACCACGAGTTCGAAGACATGCGTCAGTTCGCCGAATGGCGCGCGGACTACATCAAGATCGACTGGTGCAACACCGAGGGGCAGGATATCGTCAAGACCTACACGACCCTCCACGACGCCCAGCACGCCGCCGGCCGGCCAGTCGTACACAGCCTCTGTTCGTGGGGCGATGGTTACCCGTGGCGGTGGGCGGCCGCAGTCGGGCATCTCTGGCGCACGACCACGGACATCTGCGGCCCGGGCCAGGCGGACTGGGCGAGAGCCATAAGGATAGCCTGGGCCAACGAAGGACTGGCCGCCTTTGCCGGTCCCGGACACTGGAACGACCCGGACATGATGATCGCCGGGATGCCGGGGATGAGCGAGACGCAGGACCGGAGCTTCTTCAGCTGATGGTGCATGATGGCCGCGCCTCTCATCGCCGGGAACGACCTGCGGTCGATGTCGGAAGCCACGATAAAGACGCTCACCAACCTAGAAGCGATCGCCATCGACCAGGATCCCCTGGGCATCCAGGGAAAGATCGTCTGGGCCGACGGGACCATCAGCCTCTGGGCGGGGAAGCCGCTGTTCGACGGGAGCCAGGCCGTGCTGGTGTTCAACCAGGGTCGTTACGCGGCCAATAAGCAGATCGAATGGTCCGAGATTGGGCTCGATGCTGCGGCATCCTGTCATGCGCGGAACTTGTGGACGCATGAGACGTCCGGCCCGCTGACTGGAGGTGTGACCGTGAGCGTGGCTCCGGATGATGTGGCGCTGTTGCGGATTTCGACGAAGGACGATTTTCCGCTGCCGCCCATTATCGTGGCCGATTCCTACCTCGTGTCGCTCCGGGCGACGGGCGCAGCTCCCCAGAAGCTTGCCGGCGCGATAACGATCACCAACAAGGGGACCATGGAACTGCCGCTCTGGAAAGTGGGGAATGGGCTTCCCGCCTGGCTCTCCGTCACCGTGACCAATAACGGCAAGAGCCAGATCTTCACAAATATAGTCTCCACAGCTGGTTTGAAAAAGGGCCTTTATCATGCCGTCGTCCGGGCCGACAACACGGAGCCGGTTTCGGGGAAGCCGATGTCAGCGCTCTATTACGACGTAGACCTGGAAGTCACCCAGGGTGTGCGCGGTCAGTCCAAATAATTCGCTACCCGAAGCTCGAGTCCGCAGGCCAGACCTGCATAAATGGCTGTATCGCTATGTTGAAGTGGGGCGGCCTCCCTACCTTGCCGCGAGCTTCACATATCCGAACTTCTCCAGTATCTTCACGAAATTCTCGACATCCTCGAGGGTCGGGAGCGGGACATTCATAAACGCCGCTTCGGCGGCGACCGCATCGCGGACCTGGCGGATGCTCCGCCGCCCGTCGATGAAATTCCGGATCTCTCCCTCGATCGCCCCGATCTTGGCAAAGATGGGCCGGACGGCCGCGTCCTGAATCGCGGTGTAGTACCCCATGAGGTCGAGGAGACCGGTCATCTTCTCCGTCCGGACGGGGACGATCTTGCCAAGCCGGATCTCTTCGGCGGAGAGGGCAACCCGCTGGGGCTTGAGACCGTCCTTTTGGCAGCGCGCCCGATAGGCCTCCTCAAGAGCCTTGGTAAATGGAAGCCGGCAGGCCTCGACGGCCATCAGGTGGGTCTGGAGGAGCCCACCGAGCCGCTTGTCGGCCTTGATAAAGAAGCGGATCGAGCCGAGCGTTTCGGCCTCGCGGACGAATCCTTGGGAGAGGATATTCTGGGCCTCTTTGAACGCCCCATGGACATCCGCCGTCGCTGCGTCGCGGAGACGGCGCTCGGCCCGGACTCTGTCCTGTCCCAGCCGCGCCAGCGAGCGGCTGGCGACTTCGGCGATTATCTTCTCGGTCTCTGCAGGCCCCGCCCCGGCCAGGCAGACGGCCGATGCCGCCGACAGGAAGACGACCCGCTTGAGCTGGGTCGAATCCGACTTGTCGGGCGTGTCACCGCTCGAGTGGTACCACATGTCCGGCCAACAGATGAACATGACCGCCGGAACGCGGACGCCGCCGTCAACAAAAACGATGTGGTCGCTGCCGCCCGAGTGGTTGTCGATCACGGCCGTGAAGGGATCGCGTGTCCCTGTGGGCGACCAGATCGGAAGCAGGGTCGCGGCGCCGTCGTACCTCTGCGTCTCCTCGGTCCAGTCCACGAAGGACCGGATGACGTCATTGAGGTATGAGGGGAGGGACCACGGGGTCTGGACCAGGCAGAAGTAGCTCCTGTTCTTGGCCAGGGCCTCGCCGACCATATCCTCGTTGATGTTGGAGAAGAACTTCTTGCCGATTTCCGGGTGCATCTTCAGGTAGGCGATCGTCCCCGAGATTTCGGGGACGAACAGGAACCGGACAGAGCGCCGGAGCGGCGGGATCTTTCCGTCGGCCACGAGCTTATTAAGGACTCGCGCCGTTTCGAGAAGGGCGACACAGCCTGAGATGTCGTCGTTCGCCCCCTGCTTGGCGTACCCTTCATAGAGGTGGGCCGTAAAAACAAGCTCCTCGTCCGGGAGCTCCGATCCCTTGATCAGGGCCTCGACCATCTGCTCCTTGTAAGGGACCATCTGGGCTTTGACCACCGCCCGGACTTCGACTTTCGTACCCCGCTCGAGCAGGTCGCGGAGCTCATCGCCCTGGCGGGTCGAAACCATGAAGGCGAAAGTCGGCTTGTCTTTTTCTCCCGCCCGGAACCCACCCCAGCCGACCTGGTCCGGGTCGAACTCCGGGTGGCTCGAACCGTAGCCGATGAGCCCCACGGCGCCGTTCTTGTCTACGGCCAGGGAACGGGCCCCCCCGGGGTAGCCGTTGACCAGGACGATCTTTCCCTTGACGTCCTTGCCCTCGTAGTATTTTTCCTGGAAGCCGGGGCCGACATAGACGAGCTCGGCGGTGACGTCGGCGTCCGAGCTCCCGGAGCAGAGGCAGGCGGGAACCTCATCGAGGTCGGCGATCTTGCGCATCGTCGGCGTGACCGTCCACAGCTCCGCCGAGACGGCATCCCAGGTCTTCGGGCCGTTCGTCGGAAGGTCGATGATGCGCGCGTCGGTGATACCGTACTCTCTCAGTTTCTCGATCAGGAAGGGCGGCTCGAAATAGCCCTTAGCGTACTCCTCGGGAGGGCGGTTGCGGTTGACGCCCGAGATCAGGATTTCGTTTTGGAGAGCCATGTCGCCCGAGGCCTCGTTGATAATGTCGAGGAGGACCTGGTGGGGGACGAGGGTCGGCTGGACCGTGCGCCCGAACTGGGCGGAAAGGACGGCCGCGGCCAGAAGGGAAAGAAAAAGCAGGCTCAGGAATTTTTTCATAAGCGCCTCCATACGATGAGTTCTTCTTTAGGGATTTAGGCCGGCCGGCCCAGCGTGGAGCGGCGGGCGGGCGAGATCATGCCTCGGCCCACTCTATTATACGGTCTGAGCGGCCTCAAGGTTGCGGCCAAACTCGGGATTTATAAGTCTCCGACCTTGATGTTGACTTCGCTTCTTGACTAGACATATCATTTTTCAAGATCAATTGTTCTGCAAATTCGCCTAAAAGGAGAAAGCCATGCGTCGTCGAGAGTTCCTTCTGGTCGCATTTGTGGTTTTAAATCTGGTGTTGGGTGTTCACGCCCAGGGTCCCGAGACCTGGCCTGTATCAACCCCGCAGGCGGTCGGGCTTGACCCGGAAGTCCTGGCCGAGCTGGACGCCGATATTTCCGCCGGCAAATATGGATACATCGATAGCATGCTTGTCATCCGGCACGGCAGGCTCGTCTATGATCGTTCCTACCGGCACGATTATAGTCAGATATACGGCAAGGAGGCCAAAGAGCCCGGGGCGCTCAACGCCCATGATCCGACCGGGCCGTACAATTATTTCAACCCTTGGTGGCATCCCTTCTATCGCCGAGGCGACCTGCACTCACTGCAATCGGTCACAAAAACGGTGACCTCGGTCGTCATCGGAGTGGCCACGGCCCGCGGGGAGTTTCCCGACCTTGCGACACCGATCCTGAAGTTTTTCGATGAGTCAAAGGTGGCCAACGTTGATGAGCGCAAACGCCGCGTCACCATTCGCCATCTGATGACCATGACCGGAGGGTTCGATTGGGATGAGAGCCTTCCATATGACGACCCGAACAACTCGTGTAGCCAGATGGAGGCGAGTTTTGAATGGGTGCAGTTCACTATCGACCGGAAGATGGCCCGCGAGCCGGGAACCGTCTTCAATTACAGCAGCGGCGAAACGCAGCTCTTGTCGCATATTTTTCATGCGGTGACCGGCCGAGACATCGAAGAGTACGCTGCCGAAAATCTCTTCGCTCCGCTCGGCATAGAACGCTTTTTCTGGAAACGTTCCCCCTCAGGGCCGATCGACACGGAGGGAGGGCTCTATCTGAACCCGCATGACCTGGCGAAGATCGCCTACCTCTTCCTCAAAAAGGGAGTCTGGCAAGGCAAGCCGATCGTGACCCCGGAATGGGTCGCGGATTCCGTCTCTCCAAAAGTCGAAGTGGGGAAAAGCGGTGTTAAATACGGCCTCAAATGGTGGATCTACCCTTACGGTGATGGCTCGCATGCGGCCTGGGCGGGCTCCGGCTTCGGCGGACAGATGCCGATCATCGTGCCGGATCACGACTTGGTGCTGGTCTTCACCGGCTGGAATATCCTTCCGGATAGGCCCCGCCTCAGCCACCGCGAGGCGATCGACCGTGTCCTGCGTGCCGTCGTCGGTCGCAGCAGCAGCGATCTCTGAGCGAGCCCCGAGGCGGGGAAGCTCCTCCGTCTGCAACCTCCTCCCGTTCTCAGGCGGATGCCCATGGCAAGGATTGATTCCGGCTGGCCCGCGTGCTACACTCGCGCGGTGGATTAAGAAGAGAGCCGAGGAGAGGAAAATGCGAAACGCCTTGGGAACTCCCGTCACTGTCGTCCCCGAAGACAACCTTGTCCCGGTGAGCGACCATCTGCAGCGCATGTCGGACATCCCGGCATCCCGCATGTTTTTGATTAACAAGAGCCTGGCCGTGTACCGGCAGAAATACCCGGATGGAACGACCTACGACGCCTCACAAGGGGATGGGGGAGCGAGCCTGCCGGGCGTGTCTCCCGAGCTGCTCGAGCGGGCGGCCGAGCTCCAGCGGAGCCACGGCAGCGCCTATGACATGCCCTACGGCACGGACGCTTTTCGGCGATGTGTCGTAGAGAAATACTGGAGACTCGACGCCGGCTCAGGACTCGGTCCCTCCCATATCCTGGCCACAGTCGGCGGCCGTGATGCGCTCATGAAAGCCTACGCGGCGATGCTGGCGTTGGGGCACGGCCGCGCCGGCGACATGGTTATTGTCAGCCGCGTCCCCTGGATCTCCTACAACTGGGGTCCCTACGGCGTCGGGGCCAATGTCCTCCTGGCGCCGGGGTCACCCGAGGATGGTTGGGCCTATACAGAGGAGAGTCTTAGAGCCTGCGTCGATTACGCTTCGCGCTCGGGACGGAAGATCGCCGGACTGATCATCACCAACCCTGATAACCCGACCGGAAATACGATTTCGGCGGAGAGACAGATCGCCCTAGGCAAGTCCGCCCTGGGCCTCGGCGTTGCCTTCGTGCTCTACGATTGGATGTACCACTATATCACCGACGAACGGCCCATGGACCTCAACACGTTTATCAGGGCTTTTGAACCCTCCGAGCGGCCGAACCTCATGTTCTTGGACGGCATCACGAAATCCTTAGGAGGCTCTAACATCCGCAACTGTCACCTCATCGCCTTTGAGCAAGTCGTCAAGTGGATCGCCGCCCGCGCTTCCCATACGGTCATCCCTTCGTTTTATTCCATGGCGGTGGCCATGGCGGCCTACGGGATGGGATACGAGAAAGCCTGCCGCCCTATCGTCGAGCCCACCAACGCCAGCCGCCGCGTCTTGAGACAATTCCTGAAGGATAATAAGTTTGAGGCGATCCTCGGCCAGGGCTACTATGCCTTTATCAATGTCGGCGGGTGGCTGAGAAAAAAGGGCTGGCCCCACACCGAACAGCTCGGCCAATACCTGGCCGAGCAGCACGGGCTGGCCGCAGTCCCCGGGATCTTTTTCTCGGTTTACGGCGGCGACTGGATCCGTTTTTCCTACGCTACGCCGGTGGACAAAACCCTGGGCGCGGCCCAGCGGCTGGTGGAGGGCCTGAATGAGCTTGTCTCTTCCTGAGGTCGGCCGGTTCGCCGAAAAATACAGACTGGCGCGACAGGAAGCCCTCCAGACTCTCCCCGAGAGAGGGACGTGCGGTCTCGAGCTCGAATGGAACATGCTCGATGCCGATTTCCGTCCTCTGCAGACTGTCGGCTCCGGGCCTGACCGGCGGTCGTTCGTCGATGTTCTCCGGGCGGATTTCCTCCCCGATTGGCAAGTCGAGAGGAGC
>Ga0315274_10011869_pt1 | contig 12459 bp, 13 predicted proteins | sample YL17G02_20_MG_FD_203700 | JGI IMG/M metagenome (GOLD analysis project Ga0315274, IMG submission 203700) | Sediment microbial communities from Yellowstone Lake, YNP, Wyoming, USA - YL17G02_20 | ecosystem: Environmental > Aquatic > Freshwater > Lake > Sediment | place: USA: Wyoming | collected... | reverse complement strand
GTAGCAGTACTGCACTTGAGTTCAAAATTCGTACTTGTGGTTAAGCCTGTAATGGTCCTGGTGCCGGAAGGAAGAGATACCGAACCGCTCCATGAAGTATGTGCGGGATTTGCAAAAGCAGAACAAGAATCAACGCCGCTTGTCACCCACTGTAATTCTGCCCCGTCTCCGGAATCAATCATAATCGGCCCCTCGGAAAAAGCATTGCTTGAACCCGCTGGCCGAATAGTGAGATCCACCCCCTTGAAAACCCTTAAATTGAAAGTTGTCGAACGCACAGTTGAGCCGTATGTTCCATAAACAGTAATGTTGTACGAACCAACCCCTGTGGAAGCGCTGGTTGAAATAGTCATTGTTGAAGTACAAACATTATTCGGAGCACAACTGGTTGGATTAAAAACAATGTTTGTGCCGGTTGGCTGACCCGTCTGCCACTGCGCTGAAAAACCCACTCCTCCTGCCGCGCCCACGGTTTTTGTGAGTCTAATTGTCGAGCTCGCAGGACTGCCCTGTGTCACTACAGCGGAACTGGGGCTTGCGGAAATCGTAAAATCAAAATCCGCACTGGGAATATCAAAACCAAACCCCTCATAAAAATCAGCACCAATATCGTAACTGCCCCTTAAAAAAAGAGTATGGTGACCAGCAGCTAATCCAATAATCGGAATTGGGATAGACGAGGTATCAAAATCATAACGGAAAGAAACGTAGGAAAAACCCCCCTTGACCGACACACATTCTGTTGGACCGGCTAGGATGGATAGCCACCACTGAGAAAAAGGCCCTTCTTCTAAATTAATCCACCCGCTGTCTTCCTCGGCATCGATTTGATATTGCAATTTCCGGAGCGGGTCTGCAACTGCTCTTATGCCCTCAGTTATTTCTGCGGTTCCGCATCCTTGTGTGCATCTACCGTTTGTCAAATTTCCGGCAATAATAAGATTATTACCGGAAACAAATATCGACAACATATTTATATCCGCTGGGTCCCACTGGCCGCATAGTGCGGCTTTAACAGATTGCGGCAAAAGAAAAAACAACGCACAAAAGAAAAAACAAAGCAAAATCAAAATATTGACACTTAAATAACTGCCCTTTTTAAAATGGTTTTTTGGCATATTTTTCTAATTTCTTTATTTGTTTTCGTCTGCTTTAATTATAGCAAAATATTAACACAAAAAAAAGAGGAGTTCTGTTGAGAACTCCTCTGTGTCTGCTATCGATTGGAACTTTGTGCATCGGAAATGATTATTCCGTCCTTGGTTAGCGTAAGGAACGCTGCTTTGGCTTTTGGTCCGGGGTAAGGATTGGCTGGCAAATTGTAGGGCCTGATATCTTTGAGCTCTTTGACAAATCCGGTTTGTTTAACCGTCACGATAAAGATATCTCCCACCATAAAAGAACTGTAATCCGAGCCGTCGTATCTCGCTCTGTCCATTTGATGAAAATAGTAATTAATGGCGCCCTTAACGTGTGCGAACTCGCATTTGAAATGACAATCATCAATCTTGGTCATGAGAACTGTAGTGAATTCCCCGCTCGAGTTAACTAAGGCTGGCATAAGCTGATAAGGCAGCCCCTCGGGATAAAGAATCACGGGCCTGATGTATTCAACCTGCAAATCATAGTATTTGCTGTCATCGGGCGGGGGGGGCGGAGGTGGTATGGTTCCCATTTCAGCGCACGCGGAAAAAACCACGGCCATCGCGAGAATCGCGAAAACAATCAAAACAGTCTTTAGGCTTTTCATTCTATCCTCCTTAAGGATTTTCGGAATCTTGAATTTGCGGTTCGGAAATAATTTTCCCGTCCGCGGTTAATTGAAGAAACACTGTCTTTGCTTTTGGTCCGGGGTAAGGGTTGGTTGATAAGACGTAAGACCTGATGTCTTTAAGCAACCTGGTTTGATTCGTCTGCATGACCGTAATCAGAAAAGTATCACCCACCAACATCGAACTTATGTCCGAACCATCGTATCTTCCCGTATCGATTTGGCTGAAATAATAGGATCCGCTTTTAATGCGTATTACGCATTGAAAATGGCAGTCATCGAACTTTGCCATCGGCACTTCCTGCGCCAAATTAGACATCGGCGCGTGTAAGGTAAAACGCAAAGTTCTTGCTTTACCCTCGGGGTACTGAACCATGGGTCCAATGTATTCAACTAACAAATCATAGTATGTGTCGTTTTCCTGCACTAGCTTGGGACCATCGGAATTGGTTGAACCATAAATGAAAACGGAAACCGCGAGAATCGCGAAAACGATCAAAGCGGTCTTTAGACTTTTCATTCTATCCTCCTTAAGGATTTTTCGGAATTTATTTATATAAAGCGCAAAGCGCAATAAAAAGAACTGGATTTATATGTCGAAAAGTACAAAAATGTACTATTTTTTTCCTATCTCCATTATACTCTTAAATCGCCAAAAAGTCAAGAGTTATTACCTACTATATATGACGATTGAAAACCCGGAAAATTACGCTTTTTTGTCATCCAGTAGGTCTTCTTTGAAAACCGATTGCATTAAATAGAAATTGCGGTAAGTTCCATCTTTTATTTTCATCAGTTTTTTGTGGCTTCCACGCTCAACTATCTCGCCTTTTTTAATCACAAAAATCTTGTCGGCATGGGAAATCGTGCTTAAGCGATGAGCAATAATAAAAGTAGTTCGTCCCCTAATCAAACGTTTTAATGCTTCCTGAACCAATTTTTCCGAAACCGAGTCCAAAGCAGAGGTTGCTTCGTCTAAAATCAATATTTTCGGGTCACGTAAAAGTGCCCGCGCAATGGCAATTCTCTGCTTTTGCCCGGTTGAAAGCTTCACCCCTCTTTCCCCGACCAACTGCTCGTATTTTTTCGGAAGCTTCATGATAAATTCATGTGCATTGGCGGCTTGGGCAACTTCGATTATTTTTTTCATGTTTGCGCTTCTTTTTCCGTAAATAATGTTGTTTTTTACGGTATCGTTAAACAAGCTTATTTCCTGCGGCACAATGGCGATATTTTTTCTCAATGAATGTAAATTAACCTCCTGGATATCGTGGCCATCAATTAATATCTTGCCCTTAACCGGACTGATATAACGCGAAACTAAATCCATTAAGGTAGTTTTTCCTACTCCGCTTTCTCCAACCAAGGCAACTACTTCGCCGGAGTTTACTATAAAGTTTATGTTTTTTAAAACCATTTGTTTCTTTTTGTATTTAAAACTGACATCTTGAAAAATAACCTTGCCTTTCACCTGTTCTAACTTTTTTCCTTCTTCATATTTTTCCGGATTGACCTTGAGTAGTTTTAAAGCTCTTTCGATTACCACCATTCCTCTTTTTATCATTCTGTAATTATTGCTCAGCTGGCTTATCGGCTGCATAATCAGACTGGTATAACCGATAAACATCACCATTACGCCCGCGGAAATCATATCCGCCCGCAGAAGAATGATTCCTGCGCCGAATATAAAAACAAAACCGAATCCCATAATGCTTTGCTGCCAAGCGCTCATGTTTAACCAGGCACTCATAAAATCCTGGACTTTTTTGACGATACGGTCAAAATTGCCGATATTTCTTTTATTTTCGTAATTCTCGGCAACGCTCGATTTTACGACCTGGATATTGAAAGTGGAATTATAAAGGTCGCCAAAACCCTTTTCGTAGGCCTTATTCATCCTTTTCTGGCTTTGCATGATTGATTTCGTTTTGGCGAAAGTAGCAGAAAGATAAAACACCAGAAGCACGACAATCGCTAAAGAAAGGCGCCACTCCACCGATGCCAGAATTCCCAAAGCAACAATTATCCTTAGAAATCCGGGTATTAAATCGAATACTGCCTGATTGACAATGCTTTCGAAATAATCGCTTGCCCGCCCCACTCTCTGCAAAATCTCGCCCATACGTTTTTCTTTATGAAAACCAACCGGTAATTTCAAAAGATGATACGATATTTCCAGAACCAAATCATTGGAAGATTTTGCGCCAATAGTCGAGCCACGCCTGTCCACGTAACGATTCGCCCAGTTTGAAATCAAAGTCAAAAACAGCCAAGCGCCCAAAATCTCGAAAATCAAATTTATATGAGTTGACGGCTTCGTCGCTAAATCAACCAATTTTCCATAGATATAAGGGATAATCGCACTGATTGCAGACGAAATCAGGGCAATGAAAATTAAAAAATAAACCTTCTTTTTATATTTTTGAAGGTATTGCCAAAGGGTTTTAATGTCTTTAAAAATTTTCATATTTGATTGAATTATAGCAAAAAATCGACTCTTCGTCAAAATGAATTTTTAACCCTTGTTGTATTTATTTTCTGATTATTTTATAATTAAAGTATCGAATCAATAATTCCTCAATAAATTATGAACATAAAGCTAAAACCGGGTATTTTAATCACCATCATTATGGTAGTTGTGATTGTCGTTATCCTGATGATTATCGCCTCTTCAAAAATGCCGAAAACAACGCCCGGCACCAATAAATTTAAACCGCTCGAAGAATCAAAGCTCGCAGAAATCATCGATGACATTAAGGGTATTTCCGGAAAAATTACCGCCGTTGATAAAGATACGATAACCATAGAAGTCCTGCTGATGATGAAAGACTCAACCAAGCTGCCGATAAAACATGAGGTAAAGGTTATGGCAGACGCAAGCACCTTGATTACCAAGCTCACTTTTCCTTCTCCGGAAAAATTAATGGGCAGCAAAAACCCGATAGTGCCGAAAGAGGAAACGCTCAAAATCGGCGATTTGAAAATCGGGGATACGGCAGATATCAGGGCAGACAATAATATTTACGACAGCCTTGAAACAGGCACACCATTTATAGCAAGCACGATAAATGTCATTGCTTACGAATAAAATAAAGAAGTTTTTCCTTGATTTGTTTTTTCCCAAAAACTGCTTAGGATGTAAACAACCCGACACGTATTTGTGCCGGGATTGTTTTAACAAAATTCCGTTCGCTTCGAACAATGCCTGTTTCTTTTGCGAAGAAATCACCGGCCAAGGACGAATTTGTATTGACTGCAAAAAAGAAAAATATCTCGACAGGGTAATTTCCGCAAGCGAATACAAGAATTTACTGGTCAGAGAACTGATTCGCGCTTTCAAATATCATTATGTCCAAGAATTGGCCGCGCCCCTGTCGCAATTGGTAATAAGGGTAATGGAAAACTTGGGTTTTGGATTTCAAAATTTGGATTTTATCGTTGTTCCTGTTCCTTTGTTCAGACACCGACTGCATTATCGCGGATTTAACCAGGCAGAATTGATTGCCGAAGAAATCGCAAAACATTTCAAGCTGCCCATCGAAATAAATACCCTGAAAAGGAAAATTTCCCGCGCTCCGCAGGCAAAAATCAGCGATATTGAGAAAAGAAAGGCAAATATCGAAAATAGTTTCGACATCGGGCCGGAAATAAAATCCGTCGAAAATAAAATTGTCCTTTTGGTCGACGACGTAATCACTACCGGAGCGACATTAAGCGAGGCAACCAAGATTTTGAAACAAAATAACGCCAAAGAAGTGTGGGGTATAACGATTGCGAAAGGTTAAAATTTGTTGTAGGATATAAAAGTAATTTTGGAAGGGTGGCCGAGCGGCCTAAGGCAAAGGTTTGCTAAACCTTGGCCCCGTAAGGGGCCTCGTGGGTTCGAATCCCACCCCTTCCGCAACGTAATATGGACGAAATAAAATATCTCAAAAAAGAGAATAAACAGCTGGAAGAAGAGATCGAAAAATTGAAAGACTTGGTCACGATTGATTTTCTGACCAAGGTTTATAATCGCCACGCATTTTCTCATTTTTTGAGAAGCGCATGCAAAGAAGTGAAATGGACAGCCGAACATATGAGCAGGCGCCAAAGAAGAGAGCATTTTTCCCTATTACTTATCGATATCGACGATTTTAAAAAATTCAACGATAAATTCGGACATCTTTACGGAGATAAAATCCTGAAAAAAGTCGCGAATTTTCTCTCAAGCTCTGTCCGTGAATTCGATATTGTCGCACGCTGGGGAGGTGAAGAATTCGCGATAATTTTACAAGAAGCAAGCCTGGAACAAGCGAGAAAAAAGGCGGAAATAATACTAAAGAATGCGAAAAAAAAATTACCCCTTACTTTCAGTATCGGTATAGTCGAATCAAATCCCAGATACTCGCCAACGCAAATTTTCAAAAAAGTAGACAAGGCCATCTATCAGGCAAAAGAGAAGGGCAAGAACCAGGTTATTACGGTATAAAATGGTAGGGTCGTATAGTGGACTAGTGCGGCAGTCTTGCCACCGCAACGACGGGGTCCCGCTGTGGCGGGAAAAACCCAAAAACGAGGAAGCGTGCCAGAGCGGACGAATGGGCTGGTCTTGAAAACCAGTAGGCCCGCAAGGGTCTCAGAGGTTCGAATCCTCTCGCTTCCGAATTAACTATTAATTTTTTTGTATGACCGCGCAAATAATCAAAACCGAGACAAAAATAAATAATATTCTGTTCTGGCTTTGTTTTTCAGTCACGATTCTGACTGTGGCAATGACGCTTTTGGAATTTTTCAGCCGTGATGAGTATCCGCCAACCAGCATCGCATTGTTTTACGTCGGCGTTCTGGCAATCTATTCTTTGCACAAAGAAGCAATTCGTTTTCTGGAATACGCGACCCCGGAAAAAAGCCGTAAGCCGAAAAAGGGAGAGTTGTTCGTTTATCTTTGGATTGTAATAACCAGCATTCTTTATCTGATTAATTTTGTTACCAAAAATTATTATTCCTATTCCGATTTGGGCGAACAAACCGCAGGCTTAATGACCGCGACCTACATTACTCTGGAAGTCGGTATTGTTTTTATCCTCGCCAGAATCCTGAAATTATTAATGATTAAATTCTTCAACAAAACCAATGGAAAAGACTAACCAAACAAAAACAAGTGATTTACAGAAATTCGAATGGGAGGCGCCGGAATTTGAAAAAACCGAAAAAGAGAAATCCTGGTTTATTATGCCGGCGATTGTCGCGATTATTCTCTGCGTTTTCGCGCTTTTAACCGATAATCCTTTGTTCGTGGTTTTGGTTATTTTAAGCTTCGTTTCTTTTTACATTTACGCAAGGAAGTCCCCGCGCATCATAAAATTCAGAATCGACGAAAAGGGAGTGGAAGCGGACGGAAGACTGCACGAATATACGGATTTGCGTTCGTTCTGGTTGTTCTACAATCCGCCATTGGAAAAAATCCTCAGTATTCGCGGTAAAAAAACATTCTTCCCTTATTTAAGAATTCCTCTGGATAAAGAAAATCCTACGGAAATCAGAAAATTCCTTTTGAAATTCATTCCCGAAAAACGCCACCAGGAATCGATTATCAATATCTGGATGAAAAGAATCGGATTTTAGTTTATCCCGCCAAAGACAGGAATTGCGCCCTCGTCGTTCAACGGATAGGACACAAGATTGCGGATCTTGAAACAGAGGTTCGATTCCTCTCGGGGGCATCAAAAAACAGCTTTTTGCTGTTTTTGTTTTGTCTCTGTTGACCCTTCACCTTTCTCCAGGCAACCAGACAAGCAGAATTTAACGAAGCGTACTAATTATCTATGAAAAGCCTAAAAATGCACGGAAAAAGGTGATAGGGTTGACAAATTATGTACTATTTGCTATAATTGTAGTATCTCGATAGAGGAGGTTTTTAAATGGCCCACAATGGCATCCCCATGACGCCGGTGAAGCCCTTCCGCGGTCACAGCGGAAGCCGCACCAACGGCAAGAAAAAGAACTGGGCTCGGAAAAATGAAAAAAGGGCCCCCATGGCGACCAAAGTGCGCTATGCCGTCCGACAGATGTTCGGACGACTGGCCCACGCCTGAGTATCCCTCTCCGGCCACCCCCCCAACCGCACAACGGTTGGGGTGGTCTTTTTTTATAAAGCAAAAAATGATAATCTGAAATTAATGATTAAATATACTCTCGATACGCCAATCGGAAAACTTCCGCGTATCAATGAAAGATATCTGAAAAAATTCCACAAACTCGGACTAATCACGGTCCGGGATTTACTTTATCATTTTCCGCATAGATACGACGATTATTCCAAAATCGTGCCCATTGCCGCCTTGAAATTCGACGAAGTTGCCACTATCCAAGGCTTGGTGCAAAGAATAGAAAATATCAGAACCTTCAAAAGAAGAATGTCTTTGACCGAAGCAATAATCAACGACAATAGCGGCTCGGTAAGAGTAATCTGGTTCAACCAGCCGTATTTGATAAAAAACATTCTGCCGGGAAAAAGCATCAGCTTATCGGGAAAATATTCTTTGGGTCCAAAAGGCCCGTATATTTCCAGTCCCAGCTACGAATTGCTGACAATCGGAAAATTTCTCACCCACACTGCGGGACTTATTCCGGTGTATCCGGAAACAATTGGTTTGGGCTCGAGATTTCTAAGATACTACATCAAGCTTGCGTTGATTGCTTCCGACCAAATGAAAGAATTCATTCCTTACGAAATTTTAAAAAAACAAAAATTGCCGGAAATCAAGGCCGCATTAAGAAATATCCATTTTCCGAAAAATCTAAAACTTGCAGAGGAAGCAAAGAAAAGATTTATTTTTGAAGAGATGTTTTTGCTGCAACTATTCGTATTGAGACAAAAAATTTCCTTACAGAAAGAAATTGCCTTCAAAATCACCTTTGACAAAAATCTGATTCAGAAATTCGTCAATAAACTGCCCTTCAAGCTGACAAACGCACAGAGAAAATCCGCCTGGGAAATAATCCGGGATTTGGAAAAAAACAAACCGATGAACCGACTTCTGCAGGGCGACGTTGGTTCGGGGAAAACCGTGGTCGCGGCAATGGCAACACTAGAAACAGCCGAAGCGGGTTTTCAAGTCGCTTTTCTGGCGCCAACGGAAATTCTGGCACAGCAACATTTCAAGGAAATAAATAAATTGCTCAGCGGATTCAACCTGCATATCGGATTATTAACCTCGGCGGAAAACAAAATCGAGGATAAAGCCATCAAAAGAAGCGAATTTACAGAAAGGGTAAAGAACGGAAAACTGGACATTGTCATCGGCACGCACGCACTGATACAAAAAAATATTAAATTTAAAAATTTGGCTCTGGTGATTGTCGATGAACAGCATCGATTCGGAGTCGAACAGAGAGCAGAACTGCTTGGCCGCTCAAAACAAATGCCGCATCTTTTGTCCATGACCGCCACTCCTATTCCCCGCACGCTGGCTTTGACCATCTACGGCGATTTGGATATTTCCCTGCTCGACGAAATGCCGGAAGGAAGACAAAAAATCATCACCAAAATTGTTCCACCAAGACAAAGAGAACAAGCCTATGAATTTATCCGGCGCGAAGTCAAAAACGGCAGGCAGGTTTTCGTCATCTGCCCGAGAATCGAACCCTCCGTAAAGTCCCAACCAGATGCTGGGATTAACGGAGCTGGTCTCGGTCAATTAAAAATTGACTCTCGAAAATTATTATGGTCGGAAGTGAAAGCGGTCAAAGAAGAATACGAAAAACTGACCATGGATATTTTTCCGGATTTGAAAATCGACATGCTGCACGGAAAAATAAAGGCCAAAGAAAAAGAGCGGACAATGACAAATTTCAAGGATAAAAAAACCGATGTTTTGGTTTCAACATCGGTAATCGAAGTAGGTATAGACATTCCCAATGCCACGGTAATGATGATTGAAGGAAGCGACAGATTCGGTTTGGCGCAACTGCATCAATTCAGAGGAAGAGTCGGCAGAGGAAAACATCAATCGTATTGTTTTTTGTTCAGCACATCTGGAGAAACAACGCATCGTTTGCGCGCCCTGGTAAAATGCGAAAATGGGTTCGAACTGGCGGAAAAAGATATGGAAATCCGCGGACCCGGACAATTCTACGGCATCAGACAATCGGGAATGCCCGACTTAACAATGAACAGCTTAAAAGACCTGATTTTCGTCAAATCCACGCGCCAGGAAGCAGTAGAATTATTGAAAAAAGACCCCGAGCTTATCAAATATCCCCTGCTTTCAGAAAAGCTCAAATCATTCAAACAAAAAATCCACCTCGAGTAAGGTGGATTTTCATTTCCTTTGCTTGTGCGTAACCCAAAAACCCATATATTTTCCGAACATCAGACGCGTTTGGGAAATCAATGCAGGAATCGCGCCAAAAACAATCATCACCAGCGGAACCAAAATCCACTGCACAATCATCCAGAAATATTTTCTGGATTTATATTTTTCCGGCCGCGGCGGCAATAATTTCAAGGTGTAAAAGGCCGAACCAATCAAGCCTACCATTGCCAGAGTCATAAGCCAGCGCGTCATTCTCGGAAGATTATAGGAAAGAACCGTGGCATTAAAATCGTTTCCGCCCAAAAATAACGGCAGCCAACCCAGCATAAAAATCAAGAGCGAATTCGTTGCCCAGGACCAAAAAGCCTCCCAGTGATGAAATCCGTGATAAATCTTTTTTTTAAAAGTCATTGCTTTATTTTTTATACACCCCCAGGTAAAATACGGAACGTTTTCCACTCCCCAGCTCCAGCGCGTTTGCTGCTTGAAAACATTCAGAGTCGTTTTCCAGAAACTATCCGCCAGGTTCGCGTCCATAGAAACCGGATAATACAGGGGAACATTCTGATAATTTCCGTCGTAAAACAAAAGCGCCTGCCAAAAAATTCTCGAATCCTCAGAAACGTTTTTTGTCGGCCAGAAATCCATTTCCACGATTGCTTTGAAACTCATCGAATGCGAAGAAAAAGTGGACATTCTTTCCGGTCTTTCCTGCTGAATCATGTGCCAGAAAGTAGAACCGACCGCAATCACGCGGGAAATCGCCGGCGCATCCCAAATATTGTTGTTGTAAATCGGTATGGGCTGGAAACTCGAATGTAATGGATCAACGCAAGTAAGATAATGATAGGTTAAGCAGGCAAAATAATCGGGATAAATCTGCGTATCAATATCAAAAGAAGAAACAATCACGTTTTCGTAAGGAATTTTTAATTCATCGATAAGTTTCTGTGCTCTTCTTCCTGCCCAGGTTTCATTCGCTCCTTTGCCGGCTAGCTCACCTTCGATATTTTGCGGATGGACAGTAACCAAAAAACGGAAAAATTTATTCCCAAACTCTTTTTTTATCTCTTTAGCAATTTCTTGCGCTGTCTCACCGACTCTTTCTTCCGTTGCCAAAACCACAATCAACCTTTCGAGCGGATATTTCGATTTCATCAAAGCAAGAAATGTCGAACGCACAACTTCCGCTTTTTCCCTGTAAACCGGCAGAATCAATAAATTATAAATATCGGACCAATTTCCAATTTTTCCGCCAATGGCGGATTCCTGCCCGTCCGGCAGGCGGGCACCCTTAGCGGACAACTTATTCAGTTTTTCCATCCAGTCGGTTTTTAAATTGGTTTTCATTTTTCTATACGAAAATTGCTGATGGAAAGAAAGAAAAACGGTTTTTAAAAGCCAATAAATGTCGAAAGCGATAATAAAAAAAGCTGTCCAGGCGGGATGCCGATAAGAGAAAAAAATCATCAACAAAATCGTGCCCCAACTCAATGTCCCGGGTAATATTTCCAAAAAACGAAAAACCCTTCTCTCCTTCGGGTTTTTTATGTCTTGCGCAAATCCGATTTTTATATAATCCTTTTCCATGATTTATTTCCCGAAAAAATACCTCCACCAGTTGCGGAAATTGGAAACACTTTCCGATTTTTCTTCCTCGCTCTGCTCTTCAGCCAAATCTTGTTCTTCTTCTTTGACAATAATCAATTTTTCTCCGTCGCGAATCAAATTCAGTTTCAACCGCGCTTCTTTTTCCAGAAATTCTTCCGACTGGAAATATTTTTCCATTTCCGCCAATTCAGTATTGTTTTTTCCCAGTTCTTCGATTTTTTCCTGTAACTCTTTTATTTCCTGATTGGTTTGATAATTAAGATAACTCTCCCGTCCCAAGGCGATTATCAACAAAAGAAAAATAACCATCAAGGCAAAAAGGGAATATTTCGAATACAAAAAATTTTCCGGCATTTTATCTGAACAAAGGAATTAGCAAAAATGCAATCATGCTTAAAGTCACGATAACCACGGCTATAAACCAAAATATTTTGGCGACTTTGGTGAACTTTTTGTCTTTCATCTTTCTTTTAATATTTTTAAGAATACTTCCGAAGGAATGGTAATTTTTCCGATTTGCGCCATTTTCTTTTTACCTTTTTTCTGCTTTTCTAATAATTTCTTTTTTCTGGTAACGTCGCCGCCATAAAGATATCCGGTTACGTCTTTTCTTGATGCTTTTTTCGTTTCCCTGGCAAGCACTCTTCCCTCCACGGATGCCTGAATCGGAATAGCGAATTGGTATGTGGGTAAACTTTCTTTCAATAAATCGACGATTCTTTTTCCTTCTTTATACGCCTCTTCTTTTCTTACCATTTTCGAAAACGCTTCTATTTT
>Ga0315274_10011864_pt1 | contig 12460 bp, 12 predicted proteins | sample YL17G02_20_MG_FD_203700 | JGI IMG/M metagenome (GOLD analysis project Ga0315274, IMG submission 203700) | Sediment microbial communities from Yellowstone Lake, YNP, Wyoming, USA - YL17G02_20 | ecosystem: Environmental > Aquatic > Freshwater > Lake > Sediment | place: USA: Wyoming | collected... | reverse complement strand
TTTATCGCTTTATAGACTGGTTAAGGCTTTCAAGCCAGGTCTGAAACCCAAAGACAAGACTGACCCACAGGACGCTTATGCCAATGCAGACGATGAGCAACTCGTTGAGTTTGTCATCAAGCATGGTAAGAACCGTTTTCCTAATCCAGAAGAGATTAAGAGCTTAAGTATGTTGCCAGAGAATCATATCGTCTGAGACCACAACTAGCTGAAAGCGTTCATCGCATATTATGCCTGAGTTTATCAAACATAAGAGCGCTTAAGGCATCCCTAAAGGAGTACCATATCAAAACAGTTAAATGCTTTTTCTATCACCCTTAACAAGCATCAAAGGTATCGGGGAAGTGTATGCAGCAGGTCGCTGAGATAGGGGGTATCAACTGCTTTCCAGTTGTTCGTCTTGTTGATTGTCTATTGAGAACCAACAAGCTTTATCAACCGAACATACTTTCATAGACTCTAACAGTCTCTTGAGCATTTGTCATTAATATTATTTATTAACATCACTGCTTGACACAAAGTCTAGCAAGTGTCATGATAGGAGTTTGTCAAAAAACGGTCATTGAACTTTATTTTCACTTTTCGCTTGACATTTTACCGCAACACTTTTTTACCTAGTGGTCTTTTATAACTTGATAAGAAACCATATCCTCTATCAACCAGATATGGTCAGTCACTCCCAATGCCATCATCGGACTTCGATGGATATATTTCATATCCATAGTTCCTATCCGAAGTGACCTATGATCCCAACAGAAATTGTAGTATGTCATCTCATTAGGGGTCAGTTTGAATAAATAAGGTTGATCCATAGAGATTCTTCTGCGATACTTTAGGTATAGCAAAAGAATAAAGTATCAAAGGAGGATACCTCTAATGGAAACACCTGTGTTCAATATAATAAACTACTATATGAGATATTTCAATGGCTAAATGGACATCGAATAACTCAACTACGAGTCCTAGCTTTATGGATGTATGGTCTGTTCCAAGCTAAACATTGTAGCCTTCACAAAGTGTCTGACTATCTGCCTTTAGAAGCAAACAAGGCAAGTAAGATATAAAGATTGGAAAGATTCCTTAAGAACCCCGGTATAGTGGTGAAAGTCATGTGCATGGAGATTGTCAAAGTAATGTTAGAGAAATGGAACAGCAGAAGCCTGGACATAGCAATGGATAGGACAGACTGGAAGATATTCAATCTGCTGTGGTATAGCATACAATAACCGTGTGTTGCTATTGGGGTGGAGATTACTCAAGCATGCAGGAAACAGTGACTTCGATGAACAAAAGGAATTATTGGATTCTATCCGTCCTATTCTCCCAAAGAAATGTCATATATCCCTGTTAGGAGATGGAGAATTCAAGAGTGTAGAATTGATGAGATATGCCTTAACCAATGGTTGGGATTTCAATCTGGGACAATCAAAAAGCACATGGATGAAACACCCATCAGGAAGATGGGAACAGCTTCAGTCATTGAAGGTGTCCGAAGGAAGTCCATGTTATTACCAATGTGTGTTCTTGACCAAAGAGCATGAGTTTGGTCCGGTGAATGTAATGGCATATTGGGACAGGGAGGAGAAAGAGGTACGTTATGCAGCTACCAGTCGTCATGCCTGTAAGTCTACTTTGAATTGGGGAAAGCGTCGTAGTTGGATAGATGCCACCTTCAAAGATTTCAAGACAGGTGGGTTTCAGCTTGAATCTAGTAAGCTGACTGATCTTGACAGAATGGATCGCTTGTTGTTGGTGATGTGCATCACATATTTGTGGTGTTATCATGTTGGTAGATGGGTTTTCAAGACTGGTAAAAGAAGGGAAGTTGACATTGGGAGTAAGCGCAACAACAGTTTCTTCCGTATCGGTTTGGATTGGCTAATTCATGCTATTCCGATCGCAATTCAATATTTCAAAGTTGGCTTATTTCTCTATTCTTCTCAAGTGACCCCTAATGAGAGTATGTCATACAAAGTGGAATGAACCCCTTGAAATGGACAGCTAGATAAGATAGTATATATCCGTTAAAAGGAGGATTCATATCATGAGCATGCAAAGAAGGAAATTCAGCAAAGAATTCAAAATACAGATAATCCGTGAGATTGATAACGGAACTCCTGTAGCTCAATTATCAAGACAACACCAGATTCAGGAATCACGCACAAATGGAGAAAGCAGTTCCAGAAAGACCCGGTTCAAGCATTCAGTGGAAATGGGATACCATCAACACAGGAAGCAAAGATGGCACAGCTTGAGCGAACCATTCTCAGGGGATACCCCCGAGACCCCAAAAACTGGTATTCTTTGGTGAACTGCCACCACAACCTGACCATATCACTGCTAATGTGTCTGGTAACCTGACAGTGCTGCCATCCTGTATGAAAACACCATTGAAACGATGCAGTATGGGAATAGCAACAGGCTCTGCAGCTATCACAGTAGATACAGCAGTTTCTAGTATTCCCTGTAGGAATCTAGCAGCATCAGGAGTGAACCGTTTATCCAATCCCTGTGGAGTGATATACACATCCAGTATTGCAGCAGTTTGTGTCAATTCCTCAATGGTGGAATCAGGATTGTCAAGCCATCCGAATACCAGTGTTTGGACGAAGTCACTACCACTAAGTTTTCTTTGTCTTTTTATAAAACCAGTTTTACGAGCAATTGCGTCAGCAGTTTCAGATAATACGACTTGCATAGCATCAGTTATCTTTGATAGAATATCCACGGGGGAAATCTCCTGTTTTGCTGGTATATCTTTAGTTTTAGTATACATAATATACCAAGGGAGTTTTCCCTTTTTTTATTCCTCTAATCCCTTAAGTTGATACACATGGGGGATACCCCCGAGACCCCAAATCCGTAAGCTCTATCTGGAGAATGAGTTTCTAAAAAAAACTATAAACCACTTCGAGGTGCTTCGGTCTCAAAAAGACTGATGTATCAATGGATTGATGAAACACATGAATCAAATCCGACTTTATCTGTCGCTAGGTTATGTTCTGCTTTGGGGGTAAGTATAGTAAGCCAATTATTTCCCCTGCAATGACTATACACGCTCAACCAACTACCAAAATGGCTTTAATACTTTCGTTATAGCACATAATAGTCTCATTGACTATGCAATAATTACCCGATTATTGTTTTACAAGAATGATTTTTTCGCTTGACAAACCTATTCATTAATGATATAATTCATGAATGAAAGATATGATGATAGTTAACTATGTGATTTTCTGTTTAGAAATTCGACTAATCCTGGATATTACCATCATTTCCTAATGAACTCGTAGTGAGTAAATCATAAAAATGTGCTATAATAAAGGGAAGATAACCGATTATTAACGACCCTTTATCTGAAAGGTGGCACATTTAATATGAAAACTGAAACTAATGAAAAACAACTAATCTACTCTCGTTCCGCCGAGTGACGGAAGAACAGAAATGAGATTCCCAAGCAAGTTTCACGAAAAGACTTCAATAAATATATCAACCCTCATTTGAAAAAACCAAAGAAGGGTCCTAAACCAAAGCTGTCATTTTACAAGATATTCAACTATATATTGTATGTCTTACATACTGGCATTCAATGGAACCAACTTAGAGCAAGACGTAATGAAATTCACTGGACTAATGTCTACAAGTGGCATAATAGATGGTCTAATGTTGTTCCGCCGACCAACGGAAGAACAGAAGATGGTTCATATCAGAAGCTATTTTCCGCTTCTATCATTCACCTGAAAGATACTGACCAATTAGACGCATCCATAATTCACGGAGATGGTTCCAACACCGTGGTAAAAAAGGGGGTACCGGAATCGGTTATTGTGGACACAAACACCAGTCTCGTTCCGCCGAGTAACGGAAGAACAGAAAAGGAGACAAGGAACTCACTATAGTAGACAACAATGGTTTTGTGCTTGGACCAATAACAGTCAAACCAGTCAACCAACAGGATATGGTTATTCTCCCAGAGAGTTTATCCAAGCTTGTTTCCTTTGCGACTTCAATATGCCTGAATCTTCAAGGAACTTCATTCACATTGGATACAGGTTTTGATTCCAAGAGAAACAAGGACTTGATAAAGGAGCAGAAGCTCGTTCCAGTCATCAATCCGAATCGTCGCAACACAAAGGATCCAATATCCATAGCACGTATGTATCCTAGCTTTCGCTAGGACTGGTTTGACAAAGAGTTATACAAGGAGCGATACAAAGTGGAGCGCACCTAAGGATTTGGGGTCTCGGGGGTATCCCCTGAGAGGTTGGCAAGACACGTATCGCAGACTTGCCATTAGCTATGACAGATTAGAAGAAATCCGTTTGGGATTCCGTAATTTGGCTTATGCTATGATCAATTTTCGTGTTACTTTCAATAGTCCTTAAATCTTACTCGCTATGAGTTCTATTAAATAGTTGTCACATAATTAGGGTCTCATCTCGATATATATTTATGAGGAGAATGATTAATGAATAACATAATTAATATCAATGAATATGATAAGGTTATCTGTAAAATCGCCAATAAGCTATCTTATGGTGATAGGTTCCTCGCCGAAGAATTAAGAAGTGAGATGTATATTACAATCTTGTCTTCAAAAGACAACAAGAGTAAAGCGGCGTATCTAAGAGAAGCTAAGTGCAGGGCAATTGATTACATGCGCTCTAAAGTAAGAAACTACTCATACGAAGGTGCTTTCCAGCACATATCACTGGAAGCTATGGAGGAATCAGGTTTCCAGATAGATACGGAAGGACGAATATATTCACCTGAAGAGCAGAATTCGGTATACGTAATGGATAGTATAACTGACCCCGATTAATTTACTTCGGTTAGAGTGAATAAAGAATGGGTAGTTGAACCCTCTATTTATAATTAGGGATCTTGGTTGATATGTCTACTATATATAACAAAGAAAGAATACATAAACTTTTCTTGCAGATGAGTGGAGATATTCAAGCGATGATACGACATGATAATATGCCCAAATTACCGCGGACGATAAAACAGTATGCAAAGGAAGGAAGATGGTATGAGGAGCTGTCTGATAATACTAATCAGAACGTTGTAACTGTCTGTGAAGATGGATTTTCTGACGATGCAGGTAGTAAATCCAGAGCTTTGATAGAAAAGAAAAGCGAGGAGGCAACTATAGACATTGATTCGGATGACATTAAGAAGCTGGAGCAAGTAAAAGGTGTTATATATAAATTCCTCGTACCAAGTTCATCAGATAAGTCAGATAAGATGGATGGGTTGGAATTAAAGCCCAAGACATACGCTGAAGCCGTAAAATGCTATCTTGACGTTGATTCTCGCATTGATGAGAAGAAGGATAAGTCTTCAAATTCAGGAGTTAATTTATGGGAAGAGATTATCCGTCGTTGCATGTCTCCAAAAGATTAGATTCTTCGATTCTTGATTATTGGCAAAAAAGTTTCGATAAGAAGGAACTGTTTCGGATATCTGGCTATGAGCCACATCCCGGTCAGGTGTTGTTACACGATAGTAAAGCAAGGTTCAGAGTTGTTATTGCTGGCAGGCGATGGGGAAAATCACTTCTGGCGGCAAAGGAAGCCGAAACAATGATACTAAAGCCTCTGACAAGGGGTTGGATAGTATCTAAAACATACGACCTTGGAGAGAAGGTTTTTCGAGAGATACACAATACTTTGATACACCAGTTTAATCTTCCGACTGTGAGAAAAAGCTATTCACCCAAAGGTGGGTCTATGTATCTGGAATTCCCACAAGGATCAATCGTAGAAGTAAAATCAGCAGAACATCCTGATAGCCTTGTAGGTGAGGGACTTGATTGGCTGGTGTTTGATGAATGTGCGTCGTGTAAGGCTTCTATCTGGGAGCAGTATCTACGCCCAACTCTGAGTGATAGAAATGGTTGGGCATTGTTTATCTCGACCCCAAGGGGATATAACTGGCTTTATGATTTGTGGAAACGTGGTAATGATCCCGATCATCCCGAATGGAAGAGCTTTCGTTTTCCATCATGGGATAATCCTCATCTTTCTGGGGAAGATATAGAGGAAGCAAAAAGGACTATGAGCAGAGCGGCTTTCGAGCAAGAATATGGAGCGGCGTTTACATTTTCATCCGGGCAAGTTTATAAGGAATTTGATCCAGCTATCCATATAGTTCCTGAAGAGGAACTAAACATTCTCAGCTCCGCTGAGTCGGGGGAGTGGCGTAGATTTAGAAGCATAGATTTTGGCTATGAGAATCCTTTTGTATGCTTATATATTGCTGTTGACCCTGAAGATCGTGTGATTATATATGATGAATATTACCAACGTCATAAAACAATGGAACAACATGCTAGTTTTTTGTTAGAGGAAGAGCAAAAATCGAAAGCTAAAATAAAAAGTTTAATTACACGAAAGCATGATAATAGTCTTTATGAATTTACGACATGTGATCCATCCGGGGCATCGGAACGGGCTACTCTATTTGAGAAGGGGATTGTTACCATAACACCAAGATCAAATATCCTTCAAGGTCTTGAGCTTGTAAGGCAACAATTAAAGGTAAGGGATAATGGTAAGCCGGGGTTATATATTAGTAGTAAATGCGCTAATACGATAAAGGAGTTTAACCAATATTCTTACCCAGAGACAATGGATACAGAAGAGCCTGCAAAGGAGAATGATCATGCAATGGATTGTCTCAGATATTTTCTGCTCCAATGGCATAAGGGTTATATATCGCAGAAGATCGCAGTTTATGCTTGAGTGTTATTTTTAAGAGGGAGGAACTGTAAATGCTGGATAACATTGTAGATTTCGCTATTAAGCTGGTTGTACCTACTATTCTTGCGTTCGGTTTTATATTAGTCAAGAAAGGCTGTCAGATCATCTCTAAAAGGCTTAATGTTGAGATAAGCGAGAAGGAGTGGGAAATTATTGATCGTATGGTTGAGGAATCTGTAAGGGCTGTTGAAGAAGACAGTAGGACAAGCGCATTGTCATCGGATGATAAAGAGGAACTCGCTTTAGCAAAGATTAAGCAGTTCTCGTTTCGCCGTCACTGGGAGACCCCAGTGTTTCCGTTGCCAACGAGGAAGGAACCAACATTTCTCGTCACACCGAGTAACGGAAGAATAAACAATGGTGAACTTGGTAATTCATGTGATGAGTCTATACTCAGGACTAAAGTAAAAGCTTGTGTGAATAAGCTTTACAACCAGAATAAGCAAGGAAAGAATGAGTAAATAATACACGTTCTGCCGTGTAACGGGAGAACAGGAAATGATCTGTGAATACTTGCTTGCATATAATTAAATGGAGGGGTGCGTAACTTTATGAATCTGGTATATGAATCTTTCCTGCACTGGCTACATCAGCAAAGGTACCATGAGAGATTGAGCAATTACGCCATATATGACGCATATTATAATGGCGATCATACTGTGGATATACCGCCAAAAGTGAAAGCGGCTCTTGAATCAGAACTAGGTACAGTGAATAACTACTGTCGTGTTGTTGTGGATTCTGCAGTCGAGTATATATGTTCTGGAGAACTAGGGATAGAGGTTATGCACGACGGCACAAACCAAATTGAGGCAGATAAAGCTGAGAGATTACTCTACGATGTATATGAAGCTAATGGGTTACTATTCGAGGAAATGCTTAAAGCTATTACAATAATGGGAAAGAAAGGAGATGTATTTCTCAAGCTATATATAGAGAACGATGAGATAAAAATCAGGATTTTGAGACCAGATATTTGTTTCCCCAGATATAGGTCTGATGATTATAAAGAGATGATATATTGTGTCATTCAATGGTTTGATGAGGATGATCTCGGGTCGCCGAGTGCGAGGAATGATGGGAATCTCGTTTCTTCCTCGTTGCTCGGCGAAACGAGAAAGTGGAAGGCACAGGTATTTCGTCCTGATGTAGTTGAGTATTACGAGCTTGCTAATGGTTCTGATATTGTCGATCCTTTCCAATCCTTTCAACGAAGTGAATGGCAACTTGTGGATATTCAGGATAATATACTTGGGTTTATTCCTATAATACACATAAAGAACACAATGGATGACCTTGAGTATGGTGTGAGTGACCTTCAGGTAATGATCGATCTTCAAGATGCGCTTAACAAGATCCTTACCGATATGCTCTTGACAATGGATAATCAGGCTTTCCAGCGGATAGTGATATTTGGTGGGCAGACACCTAAAGGTCATAAGATCAGTATGGAACCCGGCAGTGTTATTGAGGTGCCGAATGAGAACGGCAATCTGCAAGTAGTAAATGCGGCTGATATAACACCGTTTATACAGGCAATGGATAAGATTGTTGATCAAGTCTACACTGTTACGAGTATTCCAAGAACGGTTTTATCGAAATCTGAGGGTGGAGTAGTAAGTGGATACGCTTTAAGATTGCACTATTTACCACTTGAGCGTAAATGTAAGAAGAAAGAAATTATACTGAAGAATCGCTTTTGTGAATTGAATAGAATGATATTCAAGGCAGCGAAATCATTGGGTATGGATGATTATACAGATTTCAAGACAAAAGTGCAATTTGGTGTTGGATTACCAACTGATGAGCAAATACAGATGCAAGTGCATGAAATGGAACTCCGTAACAAGATTAAATCGAGAAGGAAAGTCATGGAAGAAAGGGGTATCAAGGATATAGAAGCGGAAATGGCACAGATTGAAGCAGAATCACAATCTGAAGCTTAAGTAACTTAAATTGGTAGAATAGACGTCAGTGAGTAAGTTTTGTGGTGTTTGACTAATTTTGAACGATGTGATCTACTGATGATTTTTAATCAAAAACTATTTAACTTACTTTTTATGTCCATTCTAGCGGCAGATGCCGCAAGTTAGGAGGTCAAGATGGCCATTAGAAGTTTAGAGCAAGAAGCTCAAAAGATAGGGGAAGAATCTCCAACCATGTCAGTAAGCGGTGGAGTAGAGTCTTATTCCACTGAGGGTTATACCAATGAAGATATAATGGAAGAGCATCAAGAAGCAACGGTTCCTATATCTGAACTCAGGAAAGTTCGGTTTGAGGCGGCTAAATATAGGAAAGAGCTACAATCGCTCAAAGTTAAACTTGAAGAAGAACGTAGAAACGTGGAATTTTCTAAAGCGGAGGAGATAGAGAAGTTGAGGACGATGGCAACAAAAGCAGAGGCTGAAGCAAGTTCACTTAAAGTTCAAGCCAGCCGTGCTTCTAAAGAAGCGGCGGTAATAAATGCAGCCAGTGTATTAGGGTTCTTCAATCCGAAGGATGCGGCTTCTCTAATTGAAATGAGTCAGATAGATGCTGATGATAAAGGGAATATAGACGAGGAAAAGGTGCTTGAGTTGGTGAAAACCCTTAGTGAATCGAAGCCATATCTGAGAAGAGATCAGAGCAAGACATATTATGGACCAACGAATCCTGCACCCCAACAAGGTAATTGGCCAAAACCAAGATTAACAAATGCAAACCAGATCGAGCAGTTAAAGCAGCAATCTAGAGATTTGACAAGGCAGGGCAGGATCGTTGAAGCTACCAAACTTTTCAACCTGGCATGGGAAATGGAACATAGCAAGAAAAAAGGCGATGGACAATGAGTATGCTTTATGGTATTTGATTTAGCCTTTCGGTAAAAGATAATGCAAATTATACCATTTTTGTTATTTATTTGTGCATAACTATCACAGGACACGCATCAGCGTGTCCCTACGGAATTCTAATGTACAATTAATAAATAGAATTAGTATTACTGACCTATAAATCAAAAACCAGCGAGCATTGTGTAGAAATATGAATCAGGAGGTTAAGTAAGAATGGCGATTATAACAGAACTGATGCAGACATACGATCAAGCAATTTCAGCAGACATTTGGGTTGCAGAGGGGGTCCACAATATCTCTCCTTCAGACACACCTTTGCAACTCTTACTTCCAAAGATACAGGTATCGGAGATAAAAGCGGAATGGTTAGAGGATGAGTTAACACCACAAATGGCAACTTTGGCGTCTACGGTTAGCAGTACCACTGGGACATCAATAACAGTAGCATCAGGAGATGGTACTGATAAATTTCCTCCGGACGTTGATACTTACAATACTGTTATCAGGATTGATCAGGAATATATGCTTGTGACAGCTATATCTAGTGATGCTTGCACCGTTGTACGTGGTTACGGAAATACAACAGTAGCAACACACGCTTCTGGGGTGAAAGTGCATATCATCTCTCAAATGGAGCATGAGGGTTCTGATGGGAAAAAGGCTGTTGCAAGAGCACGCACAAAGCCATCAAACTACGTTCAAACATTTAGCCGAACAGTTGAAGTATCAGGCGTACAAGAAGCTATCAAGAAACTTGGCGGGATCACAAGTGAAGTAGATTACCAACTCATGCTGGCTATGCGTCAACTAGCATTGGAACTTGAGAAAACCATGGTTATGGGTGTGAAAGCCCAAATTGGTGATGGAAGCACATCTTATAGAATGATGGGTGGTTTGTGGGCGATGATCAAAACAAACCGAGAATCAGACAGCGGGAATATAGACACCACAGCCATAGAAACAGATATACGCAAGATATGGGATTCAGGTGGAGTTCCAAGAGCAATCATTACGACCGGGAAGATGGCTCAAGACATTGCTAATCTCTATGCAGGGCGTATTCAAACCGACGTTTTGACAAGGATAGGTGGTGTCAACGTTACGAGTATAATCAATCCTTTGGGTGTGGGACCGATCGCTATTATTCCGCACAGATTGGTAGCTGAAGGTGAGTATTATATACTCGATACCACGAAGATAGCACTTGGGTATTTAAGACCATTCCACATGAAGCCTTTAGCTAATGATGGCGATGCTGAGAAGCGTTGGATCGGTGGAGATTATACATTAGAACTTATGAATGAGAAAGCCCATGCGTATAGATACGGATTTAGTTAATACTCATGATAAACGCTGGGCGTTAGCGCCGGATGCTGTTATACCATTTAGGGGTGATACAAGTATATAATATTCTAAGGTAAACCTTTCCCCTATGCCTTTCACTTAAAAGGGTAAGAGGATTATTACATAATCAAATCAACGAAATGGTATTACATGCCATTCGGTTATCATTGGGGTGTCCGATACGAATTGGATGCTTGTATAAAAAAATGGATTTCAGGAAGATCGGATGGAAGGATAGACGGCAGATAGTTTTATAACCAAGTTATTACCGATGGTATGTTCTGGACGTTCCTGATGACTATTCTGGAATTTATGAAAGTGGTTAATATCAGAATCAACATCAAGTAAAAAATCGGACATCCCCCATATAAAGATAGACACTAGCATAATTATGGGGTAGCAGTCGGTAGATTGGATAAAATCCACAGACTCTGAAAAATATGGGATCTACTGGGTGTTTGAATGGAACTTTATAAATTGTGCAAGAGTTTATGGATATAGAGCTAGGGAGTCAGAAGTAAGCTATGACAAGATTGATGATCTCACATGGAGGGGCACTAGGGGATAATGGATATATAGTGCCAGCATTAAATGGACTTAGAAAGCTTTATGATGAGATTTATATGTGTGGGTCTAGTCAATCTTTTATAGCACTCGGTGAAACGGGTTTGGTAGATAAATTCATTGTGAAGCCGAGTGCATTCGAGTCGTGGAATCGAGATCAACAACATGACTGGCTTATTCATGAGACGAAGGATATAGACTTTGATACAAAGATCGGATTCAATGGAGTTATCCCTGGGCGATATATGTTTCATGCTGAAGATTCAAAATCAGAACTGCCACTGGAATGGAAAAGAGCAAACGCTTCTGGTGCTAACTTTTTCGATGCTATGTCTGAGCGAGTAATTAACTCAATAGTAGATTCGACAACCGGAGAGAGTCGGTTGTTGTCTCCCAATATAAATCCTATTGGGAAGAGACCAATGACCCGATTAACAGATAAAGAACAAGTGTGGCTTAGTGGATTTAAACGTGCTTATGGTATTCCAGATAATGCGTTTGTTCTTGGATGGCAATTTACAGGGAGTGCCAGGATCAAATGGTATCCATTTTTTAATACAGTTATTCAGCAAGGTATCATGAGTAAGTACCCACTGGTGTATGTTGTAGGCTTGGGTGATCTTGATAACAAAATACAATGGAATTCTAAGTATCATGGAGGAAGATTCATCAATCTTGGAAATACGGTATCTTTCAGGCAAGCATACATCCTGACTAGTATATTAGACTGCCTTGTTTCTCCAGAAACAGGACTAATGGTATTTGCTCAAGGTTTCACTCATGTTCCTAAGATTCTACTAGCTACACATTCATACGGGTACCATTTCACGTTTCCAGAGACTGTAGTTCTTCAGTCAGAAGCAGAATGTTCTCCATGTTATAACATCGTCTATGACTGCAAACACGATGGTGATAATCCCTGGTCGCTATGTATGGGAAAAATTGCACCAGAAAGGG
>Ga0315274_10011863_pt1 | contig 12462 bp, 14 predicted proteins | sample YL17G02_20_MG_FD_203700 | JGI IMG/M metagenome (GOLD analysis project Ga0315274, IMG submission 203700) | Sediment microbial communities from Yellowstone Lake, YNP, Wyoming, USA - YL17G02_20 | ecosystem: Environmental > Aquatic > Freshwater > Lake > Sediment | place: USA: Wyoming | collected... | reverse complement strand
GTATACGTTCAGTGTGATGATCGTCGGAGGAGCCGACAGCAGCAGGGGCTTGTTTGTTACAAGAAGAAGAGGAGCCCGAAGGAGGCACGACGTTGTTGTATGCGAGTGCGCCCATTTTGTATATTGCTCCGGCGAGCATACCGGATACGTCGATGAAGGTCCAGGTGCTGGCGGCAGCGTGGGAGGTGATTTGGGGGAAGAAGGGAGAGATAAAGGGCCCGAAGAAAGCAGTTCCGGGGATACAAAGCGTTGCTGGTCAGCGAAAAGAGGTTGTGAAAGAGACGAAACCAGTGGTGGACGGCGCGCCTCGGACACTCCAAAGCAAGGCTGTTGAGGCCGTGATGAAAGCAATGAGCAGTTGGTGCCCGATCAATGAGGTGGTGGTGAAGAATGCCGCTCCAACTCTAACCCTGAACATTCCTGAGCCGGGCGAGGTTTGGCCCACTCTGAGAGAAAAATTTGAAGGCAACGCAGGGGATCGGAACATCAAGAAGATGATCACCGTGTCTGTGACGAGAGATGGTATATCCTTGAGCAACTTTGCGGTAACGATTGGAGCGAAAATGATGCTCCCCTCGGGTGGTCACGATCACGCGAACCAGCCGCCCCAAAATCTCCTCGGTGAATTCAAGGATACTCGAACGAAAGCGACCGGAAAGGGTACAATCACAACAGTGACTGATGAAGACGGACAGATAAGACTTGACTTCACTGCGCCTGAGTTCTCGGGCAACCTGGAGATTAAGGCAACATCCACTACAGACAAGGTCGAAGACAAAAAAGAACTTGTTGTGAAGGTGCCCAATCTTGTGGAATTTGGCGGAACAGGCGAATACGAGTTGAGTGGCGCGCTAGAGGGCAAACATATGAAAAACCACTTCTTCTGTAGCCAGAAGGCGATTGATGAGTTGGTCAAAGCGGCCGGTCAATTTCGGAAAGCGAAATGGAATAACGCTGGAAAAATGAGGCTGAATGATATGAGCCTAGAATGGGGTGGGTTGTTTGATAAGGATGCAAACTGGAAACCACCTCACAGTTCGCACAGGGTTGGAAGGAGCGTTGACATAGAGAACATTCTTCTGAAAGACACGACTGCTGCTTTCACAATAAAAGGGAAAGAAGTTACGAAAACTGTTAGGGTAGCAAATGAAGATTGGTTGGAGAAATACAAGAAACTCATGACTGAGCGTAATTGGGATTTTGTAGACGAAGGGCAGACCGTTCCCAATGAACAAGGAAGGGTTCTCTTCCCCCATTTTGAATGGAAAGGAAACTAACATGGTAAATAAGTCTAGCAAAATGATAGTACTGCTTGTCCTAACAAGCTTCATAGCCTTTTCGCAGATCCATCGTCCTAGGAATAAAGCTATAGTTGCCTTTAAACCAGTTATAACCCGAACCGTAGGTAACGAGTTCATCTACTTTTTTACTGTTTCGAGTTCACCGTCAAGTGAAGAAGTGCTTGACGGCTTTGACTTGTATGTTGTTGATAGTCGGATTACTAACAACGAAATTGACATTCAAGGGCCTACAAACAAAAAGTGGTACATAGATGGTTCGGACCTGGGCTTTATCAGTGGTGCTCCAGCCTCAAGGTTCCTTGAGATTCCACCTGAGAATGGCTTAGCACCTGGTGAGTCTATGACCTTCTCTTTCATGTCTCGAGGGCTTCCATCAATCAAACCTTTCTATGCGCAGAGCTTTGCCCCATCTTATAACGAGAAAGAGTTAGACAGTTTGTATGCTGCAGGGTACTCTCGTGCACAACTCTTCCCTGATTGGAAGGATAATTCGTACAAAGACCTTACAATTTCTCCCCAAATACCAGACTCTCCGTTCGTTGCTTCAGCCTTTCTCGACACCCTTCTCTCCTACACCCGCCAATCAGCTGACCTCGGCTGGCTGGGCAGAGAACGAGATGATGACTGCGATGACGATGAACGACCTGAAGATGGCATTGTCAAGAACATCGAACAACGGCTCCAGAAAGCCAAACGAGAGCTCGCAAAACGCGACACTGTCCAGGCACGAATAGAACTGGAGAAGCTTGTCCAGAAGGTCGAACGAATCTGGAAACGAAGCCAAGAAGAGGAGAAAAAGCATGGAAGAAACAGGAGGGAGAAGCGAGATCATGTCATAATGACCAGTGAAGCCTATGCGCTGCTGAAATACAACGCGGAATACCTGATCGACCGTTTGCCTGAGAAATCGAAGCACGGCAGAGGAGACGATGAGAAGGATAAGAAACCCAAGAAATAGGAGCAACAACGAACCGCATCGCCCCGATCGAACGACCGGAGCTTTTTGTTGGCTCTTACCGAGAAATGAGACTGGCCTGGAGAGTGTCCGGCTGAAATCCTTGACACCAACGCGAACTCAGCGTGCCGTCAGGACTTGCTTGTCCGCCATGCCTTCGCGTCTTTTGCGTCCCGTACTTCTTGCGGGGGTGGCGGACGTCCTGACGGATACCCACTCAACCTGAGATCAACATACGGGCCTAAGAGGTCGATCGGTATTCGGAAGTCAGGGTCACACCTTCTTTGTCACAACCACAGTCGTGAGTCACACAAAGGTGTTTGCCACAGGAGACCAATACAATGGCATTCTCGTGGGTTCTCTGAAGTATCTTCTCGACGAACACTCCGCGGCGCTGATAGCGTACGTTTTGATGCCGAGTCACGTTCATCTCATCATCGCGCTGCCGGAAGGAGAAAGCATTTCCGATCTGATGCGGGACTTCAAGAAGTATACATCAACCAAGATCCGCCAGCAGCTTGAGCGTGATGGACATGCTGGTTTGCTCAGCATTCTGCGACGAAGTGCGCACAGGAAAAGGAATCAGGTATTCAAATTGTGGAAGGACAGGTTTGATGACCTGGTGATCGAGAGTGAGGAGACGCTGAGAGTCAAGATTGAGTATATCCACAACAATCCTGTACGAGCAGGATTGGCTTCAAATCCTGAGGACTGGAAATATTCCAGCGCCAGGAACTACCTCAGAGACGACCACAGTATTCTCCCAGTGGCGACAGATTGGCTTTTTGGGAGTCGGGGGAAAAAGCGACAGAAGGCCAGCTACAAAGGGGAATAAGAAGTGTCAGGAGGTAACTCCTGACACCACGGCAAAGAGTATGCTATTAGTTTCGATTGTTTTGTTATCAGCTTCTTACTCGATTGGGTCTTTAGCACAGTCGGATTCCCTGCTTCTGTATCCGGTTAAGAATCTGATCCTTCCCACTGTACGTGCCGGAGTTCTAAAAGAAACCGGTGGATATGCTTTTAACTACATTATTGGGAATGGTCACGGTGCTCTTCAATCGATACACGAGATTATCGTAGAGTTGAAAGCGCCAGTGAAGCCATCTCCTACCCCTCAAGATTGGACCCTGTGGAACATGGATTATGATACAATTCAAGTTGCGATCTGGTTTTCAGCAGACTCTGCTGCAGATATTGATGCCGGTGAGGTAATCGGAGGTTACAGCTTAGAAAGTGGCGGGCTGCCAAGAATAAGCAGGTGCTGGCTTAGCGCCTTGGAAATGGTTGAAGGGAAAGAGGGACAATATGACCCAACAACTGCTAGCATATTCACAACCTCTCTTCAAAGGACCACCGTCGGCCCAGCCAATCCGCCTTCTCCTTTGGTTCCCCTGATTTTCCTCGACACCCTCCTTTCCTACACCCGCCAATCTGCTGACCTTGGCTGGGGAGACTGCGGGATGACGATTGCGACGACGATGAACGACCCGATAACGGCATCGTCAAGAATATCGAACAGCGACTCCAGAAAGCCAAACGAGAGCTCGCAAAACGCGACTCCGTCCAGGCACGCAAAGAACTGGAAAAGCTTGCCCAGAAAGTTGAGCGGATCTGGAAGCGGAGCCAAGAAGAGGAGAAAAAGCATGGAAGAAACAGGTGGGAAAAACGAGATCAGGTCATCATGACCAGTGAAGCCTATGCGCTGCTGAAATATAACACGGAATATCTGTTTGACCGCCTACCCAGGGAAAAGAAGAAAAAGCATTAGACTTGCCAAAGACTTGGAGGAGATTATGACCAAAGCACTGGCTGTTCTTGCACTCATCGGAGTCGCCGCACTGCCATCAGTGAGCAACGCGCAGGACGTTCATCAACTGCCGTTTGCTTCCTCTGATAACACCATTGAACTCGGCGTGAACAACTCCTCAGGCATCGCTGCCTCCGGTATCACAATCCGCGTCTCGAACATCCCCTCCTGGCTCAAGTTCAGCGCAACGGAACAGCGCATCGCCGCAATCAAGGAAAACGAAGAGGTGCCCGTCCTTTTTTCATTCTCCGTGGATAAGACTGCTCCTGTTAGCAAAGAGCAGACGCTCAGGTTCGTCATTTCGGCTCCGACTGGCGAACGCTGGACGAAGGAGATCACGGTCTCTGTTGCTCCACCGGAGCGGTTTGAGCTGTTCCAGAACTATCCCAATCCGTTTAATCCCGCCACAGCGATCAGCTATCAGCTCTCAGCAAACAGCCGGGTGAGTCTGAAGGTGTTTGATTTGCTTGGCCGAGAGATCATCACTCTTGCTGAAGAGGAACAGCCGGCGGGGTATCATCAGGCTGTGTTTGATGCAAATGGGCTTTCCAGCGGGACATATGTGTACCAGCTTATGGTAACAGACGAGCAAGCGCATCGCCAGGTGTCGCGGAAAACTATGCTGCTGGTGAAATAGACATCCCGCTCGCCGCAGACGCCAGAAAAACGTCAGCCAGTTCGAGTCCCGACGTAGTCGGGAAGAACTGTACCGGGCCAGGCACACCCCTTTTTTTACCTTGACATTCGTCCAGCCAATCTGTATCATGATTTCAGAATGAAGACCTGCAACGAGCGATATTACTTTAGCTACTACTACTTTAGCCGGTGGCCTGGTCTGCCACTTCCGCTGGGGTAATTCGCTCAATGGTTGAGCCTCAAAAGGTGGAAATGCAGATCGGAGCGTTTCCACCTTTTTCATTTCTATCCAATATGAAAATCGTGGGAACCTCCGCTCACGATTTTTTTTGTCACTCGACAATTCGCCAAGATGCGCATCGACAACCCTACGGAGGTATCCTTGAGAGCACACACCAATCCTGATATTGCCACGCCAGACTGGGCGCGACCGCCTCTTCTCACTCGCGGGGTGGCTCCGTACGCGTTATCGGTTTTCATCAACTTGTTTACATCCCAACCAGAGGTGGAGAATGAATAACCTGAGACTTGCGGCGCTGAACGAGCACAAGAAGACCATCGTTGCGGTCGGACGGGCACGCTTTGGAGAGGGGCTCGTCATTATCGCCGGTCCGTGCAGCGTCGAAAGTGAAGAACAGACGATGGAAACTGCGCAGGCAGTCAAAGAAGCCGGTGCTGACATGCTTCGCGGCGGTGCCTTCAAGCCGCGCACATCTCCGTATGCATTCCAGGGGCTGGGCCTGCAGGGACTGAAGATACTTGCCAAGGCCCGGGAAGCCACAGGACTCGCGTTCGTCAGCGAAGTGCTGGACACGAGGGATGTGTCGTGGGTAGCCGAGTACGCAGACATGCTGCAAATCGGCGCGCGCAACATGCAAAACTTCTCCTTGCTCAAGGAGGTAGGCAAACTGCAGAAACCTGTTCTGCTGAAACGCGGCATGCACTCCACTCTCGAAGAATGGCTGAACTGCGCTGAGTACATCATGAATGAAGGGAACGGCAATGTCGTTCTCTGTGAGCGTGGAATACGATCGTTCGAGACGTACACTCGCAACACACTCGACCTGAGCGCCGTCCCGGCGGCCAAGGAGCTGAGCCACCTTCCTGTCATCACCGACCCCACCCACGGCACCGGCAAGGTGAGCTTGATTGAACCGATGAGTCTTGCGTCAATTGCCGCAGGATCCGATGGATTGATGGTCGAGGTGCATCGAAATCCATCAGAAGCTCTCAGCGACAAGGATCAGGCGCTAACACCACAGCAATTCGCCAGACTTGTTCAAAAAGCGCGGGCACTCGAGCGTTTCATGGCGGAGATCCCATGAGAACGGCTGGTGTGCATTCGCAGGATGACTCCGCCCGCGTTGTTCTCGGTGCTGCCGTAATCTGCGTGAGCATTGGAAACCGCCCGGTAGACGCTGCCGCCAGTGCCCTGCGAGACATCGACTTCGCGGAGGTCAGACTTGATCTGATACAGCCTGCCCTGAATGAGCTTGAACGATTGTTTACACCTGGGAAGCGAATCATCGCGACGTGCCGGGCTGGATCCCTGAGGGACGCAGAGCGTCTTGCCCTGTTGCTTCGTGCGATCGAGCTGGGTGCAGCATTCGTGGATGTCGAGAAGGAGTCGACTGTCGCCTTCAAAGCCAAAGTCATGCAGGTTGCGCTGTCGAGGGGATGCAGAGTCATCATCTCGTTTCACGATCTCCGCAACACGCCGCCGCCGGAGGTCTTGCGGAGCACGATCCAGCAGTCTTTCAGTGAAGGTGCGGATTATGTCAAGATCGCCTGCACGGTCAACGCACCGCAGGACAATGCAACCCTTCTCGGATTGCTTTCCAATCCTGAATGGCAGCAAAGGTTGATTGTTGTGGGAATGGGTACACTCGGCCGCTTCTCTCGCATCATGGGCCCGCTCCTCGGGAGCCCATTCACCTTTACTTCCTCCGGAGAAGGGACTGAGACGGCCCTGGGTCAACCGACACGAAAGGAATTGCTTGAGATCTGGAAGTGCATGGGAGTCGTCACATGACTATCTGTGCAGTTGCGGGAATCCCAAAGCTGCGCAGCAAGAGTTCCGCCATCTCCATCGAGAGAATGAGCAATGAGATACGTCAGGCCAAGTGAAGTCCACGGCACCATCGCTGCCCCACCCTCAAAAAGTGACGGGCAGCGTGCTGTCGCTGCGGCCCTGCTCGCCGCGGGAACAACCGTCATCGATCGAGTTGGGCGGTGCGATGACCTCCGCGCAGCCGTCGAGGTGGCGGGGGGTCTTGGCGCCACCATCGACCAGAGAGCAGACAGGTTGGAGATTCGTGGCGGATTAAACCCACGAACGCGTGAACTGAACTGCGGCGAATCGGGTCTGTGCCTTCGCGTGTTTGCCCCCATCGCGGCTCTGTGCGGGGGCGAGATGACATTGCATGGCCGAGGCTCGTTGATGACTCGTCCGGCCAGCATGGTGGAATCTGCCCTCAGGCAGCTCGGTGTCACGTGCGAGAGTCGGAACGGATTCCCGCCGATCAGGCTGAAAGGACCTCTGAAGAGCGGCCACGTGAAGGTCGACGGAGGGAGTACCTCCCAGCACATCAGCGGCCTCCTCTTCGCCCTGCCGGCGGTGCAAGGCGATTCTCACGTTGAGGTTGCTAATCCGCAAAGCAAGCCATACCTGCAGATGACCCTCTCGACGCTCGAACGATTTGGAGTGCGGATCGAGCACGACGAAGCACTGACGGACTTCTTCATCCGGGGAGGACAATCCTACATTCCGGTGCGCTATCGGCTCGAGGGAGACTGGTCGGGCGCGGCATTCATGCTTGTTGCGGGGGCGATCGCGGGCCGCGTGACAGTGGAGAATTTGAATCCGGATTCTTTGCAGGCCGACAGAGCTGTTCTCGATGCATTGAGACAGTGCGGCGCCGACATCCTGTGCGACGCCGCGGCCGTCACCGTGCGGAAGAACGAACTGCTTGCTTTTGAATTCGATGCGCACGACTCACCGGACCTTGTTCCGGCGCTCGCGGTGCTCGCCTGCTACTGCCAGGGAACGAGCCTGATCAGCGGAACTGACCGGCTGAAAATCAAAGAAAGCAACCGCACGCGTGCACTGATCTCAGAGTTGACAAAGATGGGGGCACGCGTCAGCGAGCACGAGGATTGCCTGCGCATCACCGGAGCAGTGCTGAAGGGCGCGCGTGTGCAAACTCAGAACGACCACCGCATTGCCATGGCCGCGGCCGTCGCCGCTCTCGGAGCGGAGCAGGAGGTCGTTCTCGATGACCCGGAATGCGTGTCGAAATCCTACCCTAATTTCTTTCAAGACCTCGAAACGATCGGAGTGAAGAAATGAATACGATTGGAAGAGTGTTTCGCGTTTCAATCTACGGCGAGTCGCATGGTCCATCGCTGGGTGTCCTCGTGGATGGAGTTCCCGCCGGTCTCCCGTTATCCGCGGAGGATTTCGCTGAAGATCTTGCCCGACGCCGAAGCGGACAGCCGGGAACAACCGCCAGACGCGAACAAGATACTCCGATGTTCAAGAGCGGCATCTTCAACGGGAGGTCAACCGGTGCTCCGTTGATGGTGCAGTTCGACAACCGTGACGTCGACTCTTCGCCGTATGAATCGACCAAGACTCTCCCTCGACCCGGCCACGCCGATTGGACCGCCTGGCAGAAATTTCGCGGTTTCAATGACTACCGCGGCGGCGGACATTTCTCGGGGCGTCTCACCGCAGGCCTTGTCGCCGCAGGCATCATCGCCAAGAAAATCATCGCGCCGGCAACCGTGAACGCTAGCGTTCTCGAGGTAGGCGGCAGCCGCGACTACGAGCCGCTGATCCGGGAAGCCCTGGCTGCCGGCGACTCCTTGGGCGGGGTGGTGGAATGTCGCGTCCGCCAACTTCCGGCCGGACTGGGTGAGCCGTTCTTTGACCCACTCGAGTCGCTGATCAGTCACATCGTTTTCGCCATCCCGGCAATAAAAGGAATCGAGTTCGGTGCCGGATTTGCCGCTGCACGTATGCGCGGCAGCGAAATGAATGACAACATCATCGACCAGTCTGGAACAACGGCGACGAACAACGCCGGAGGAATCAACGGCGGCATCTCGAACGGGAACGAGATCGTTTTCCGCATTGCCGTGAAGCCGGCGTCAAGCATTGCACTCAGGCAACAGACCATCGACCTGCGGACGGGGCAACCGGCAGAAATCCAGGTGCGCGGGCGGCACGATGCGGCGATTGCACTGCGCGTCCCTGTCGTTTTGGAAGCAGCGACCGCGATCGCACTTGCTGATGCTCTTCTAATCTTGAAAACCGTGAATCCCTAGGAGAAGAACGCATGGACCTGCACGAAATACGAACAACGATCGATCACATCGATCAGAAGTTGCTGAGACTGTTGGATCAACGGATGGAATTCGCCCTGCGCGCCAGGAAACGGAAGGATCATGTCAGCGACCCTGCACGCGAGCAGCAGGTGCTGAAGAACGTCAGCAAGCCTGCCTCGGCACTTCTTGACAGCGGATTTCTCGCCAACGTTTTCCGTTCGATCATGGCGGAAAGCAAGAGACTCCAGGAGCAGAACCTTCAGCTGGTCGGATTCCAGGGCGAGCATGGTGCGTGGGGGGAGCTCGCCGTGCGCAGACTCGGGTCGGAAATGGTGCCGATTCCCTGTCTGGAATTCGGCGACGTCTTCTCGGGCGTTGCCGGCCACGACCTCGACTGCGGCATCGTGCCGGTGGAGAACTCTCTCGAAGGAGCAGTCACGGAAGTCAACGACATGCTGGTCGAGACTGATTTGAAGATTGTCGCCGAGGTCGTCATACCCATCCATCAGAACTTGCTGGCTCTGCCGGGTTGCGATTACCGCGAGATCAAAGTCGTCTATTCGCACCCACAGGCACTGGGGCAGTGCCGGGCGTTTCTCTTGCGGAACAAGCTCGAGCCGCGCCCCTTTTATGACACGGCAGGCGCTGCGCGCTGGCTGGCACACGAACGGCAGAATTCGGCCGGCGTCATCGCCAGCAGTCTCGCCGCCGAGCTCTACGGGCTCGAGATTATCAAGGAACGCATCGAAGACAACACCGAGAATTTCACGCGGTTCCTCCTGCTCTCCCGCGAGCCACGACCGGAGCCGGGCAACAAATGCACCGTTGTATTCTCGACTCAGCACCGGGCCGGCGCACTCTTCGAGGTCCTCCGCATCTTTGCCGAGAACACCATTAACCTTACGCGCATTGAGTCGCGTCCGATTCGAAAAAATCCTGGCGCATACGCCTTCCTGCTTGATTTCCTCGGCAACGAACATGACCCGGCGGTTCGAAAGACTTTGGAACGAATGAAAGAAGCGACAGCGTCGTTCAAGATCCTCGGTTTCTACCAGGAGGCGCAGCCATGAGAATCTGCCTTTTCGGTGTCGGCAAGATGGGATCGTGGTTAGCCATGCAGCTCAAGGACGGGCATCAGCTGGCGGTCATGGACATCGATCCAGGCAAATGCCAGGCGATCTCGGGCTGCGAGGTCATGACGGACCAAAACCAGATCGATGCGTTCAACCCTCAAGCACTGATCAATTGCGTCAGTTTGCAGCACACGATTCCGGTCTATCGGAGCGTGGTTCCGCATCTCGGCCGGGAGTGTCTGCTTTGCGATGTCGCCTCGATCAAAGGGGACCTGCCGGAATTCTATCGTCAGTCTGGATTCCGCTTCGTTTCGTTGCACCCCATGTTTGGCCCAACGTTCGCGAACATCAGAGACCTGCAAAACGAGAACACCGTGATCATCAGCGAATCGGATCCCGAAGGGAAAGAACTGTTCCGGGAGTTGTTCAAAAAACTTGGAGTCAACATTTTCGAATACTCATTTGACGAACATGATCGCATGATGGCCTATTCGCTCACGCTCCCCTTCGTCTCGTCAATGGTGTTCTCTTCGTGTGTGAGCACGAGTGCGGTCCCCGGCACGACGTTCAGGAAACATCTTGACGTGGCGCGAGGGCTTCTGGCCGAGGACGATTTCCTTCTCGCCGAAATCATTTTCAATACACATTCCCTTGCCCAACTGGAGAAGATCACGGGCCGGCTCAATTTCCTCTGGCATATCATCAGAAACCGGGATACCGACGAGGCGCGGCGGTTTTTCGACGTCTTGCGGAAGAACATCAAGTAGCAGCCGATCCCCTCATCAGCATTATGGCAACAGATGTGCGGACCGGGGAACCCCGTGCGAACCCGTAGTAGCCGATCCCCTGATCGGCATCGTGGCAACAAAAGTGCGGAACGGGGACCCCCGTGCAAACCCGTAGAAGCCGATCCCCTGATCGGCATCGTGGCAACAAATGTGCGGAACGGGGACCCCCATGCAAACCCGTAGAAGCCGATCCCCTGATTGGCATCGTGGCAACAAATGTGCGGGTCTGGGGACCCGCCACTACTCGTACAATTTTGCCGATCGGAGCTGTTTTTCATCAAATGCGAAGAAATCGCGATCGAAGACCCCGGTCTCCACGAAGGCTTCGAAATTGTGGTAGGGGAAATCTTTGGGAGGGATTCTGAGGTGCTTCCAAGAATTATTGAACAGGTACGAGAGGTGATTCTCGAAGTCGCTGTTTCGCGACGAGTTCCTTATACAATGGTCCATCGTTCCCGGTTGCCAGACTCGCTCTGAGAGCTTGAAGCGATTCGTCTTTCCCGACTCCAGGAAACCGCGCTCTTCTAACCGATTCTTGATTGCCCGTGATGTGTATTTCTTGAAATCTCTGAGAAAAACAGAGAGGGACCGGGCCTCATCGACCTCGACCATTGCATGAATGTGATCCGGCATGATAGTGTAAGCGATAAGTCGTTTGACCCTCGTTTGATAGAATATGAGCGATTCGATCAGCAACTCTGGCACTGTCTCGAGGTGTAGCAGGGGTCGTCGCTTGAACGTGCAGAATGTCAGAAAATAGATGGAGCTGTCTTGAGTGTAGCGAGGCGGTTTCTTACGATAATGATTCATATACCAGCTTAGATGTGCATTCCAGTGCGTGATCCCCTTACGGTAAGTAACGAAATGAGGTAACACGGATTGCGGCGGGTTACTCGATCAAACCGTAGAAGCCGATCCCCTGATCGCCGTTATGGCAACAAATGTGTGGGTCAGTGCGGGTCAGGGGACCCGATACTACGATGTGCGGGTCAACAATTATGCGGGTCTGGGACCCGCTACTACGCTTCCTTGGATCTTGCCGCTCTCGCCTGCTTTTCAATCCACGGATATGTGGACTTGATACCATCCTCAAGATAGACCTTCGCCTTCCAGCCAAGAGAGTAAATCCGATCGTTTGAGAAGTTGCGCGATTGCACTCCGACCGGGCCGGGCACGTGCTTGATGTTGATCCTCTTCCCGGCAGCCTTGGCCACCGTGCTCACGAGCTCGTCCACCGATACATACTGCGGACAACCGATGTTTACCGCACTGTGCAGGTCAGAGTGCATCAACTGGTAAATGCCATCGACCATGTCACTCACATAGGTATAAGAGCGAATCGCCGTGCCGTCGCCCCAGACCTCGATCGTGCCGCCGTATTCGGCCTCAGCCACCTTCCGACACATTGCTGCGGGAGCTTTTTCGCGTCCACCGATCCACGTGCCTTCCGGGCCGTAGCAGTTTTGGAAGCGAGCGATGCGAACCTGCATGCCGTAGCGGCGCTCATACGCCATGGCCACCCGTTCCGAGTAGATCTTCTCCCAGCCATATTCGTTATCCGGATGAGCCG
>Ga0315274_10011859_pt1 | contig 12466 bp, 10 predicted proteins | sample YL17G02_20_MG_FD_203700 | JGI IMG/M metagenome (GOLD analysis project Ga0315274, IMG submission 203700) | Sediment microbial communities from Yellowstone Lake, YNP, Wyoming, USA - YL17G02_20 | ecosystem: Environmental > Aquatic > Freshwater > Lake > Sediment | place: USA: Wyoming | collected... | reverse complement strand
CTAAAATGCCAATGAGAAAATATATAACGGCCAATGAAGCGGTAGCCCAGGCGGCCAGGCTGGCCCGTGTTGACGTGGTCGCGGCCTATCCCATAACCCCGCAGACCAGCATCGTGGAGAAAATCGCCAAGTTCATCGCCGATGGTGAGATGGATGCCGACTTTCTCAAGGTTGAGTCGGAGCACTCGGCGCTGACCGCCTGCATGGGCGTGCGGATGGCCGGGGCGCGTGCCTTCACCTCCACATCGTCCCAGGGCCTGGAATATATGCATGAGATGCTGGCCTACGTCGCTGGTGGCCGCTATCCACTGGTTCTGGTCAACGTCTGCCGCTCGGTGGCACTGCCCTGGAGTATCTGGGGCGACCAGCAGGACGCCATTCAGCAGCGGGATACGGGCTGGATTCAGATTTTCACCGAGACCGGCCAGGAAGCGCTGGACATGGTGCTACAGGCATACCGTATCGCTGAAGACCACCGTGTGCTGCTGCCGGTGATGGTCTGCCTCGACTCATTTATCCAGTCGCACACCGAAGAGCTGGTTGAGGTTCCCGACCAGGAAACGGTGGACTCTTTTCTGCCGCCTTATGACCCGGTGGTCACCCTGGATGTGGACGACCCCTACTCCATATCCGTCGGTGGCTTCGGCAAGCATTACGCGCGCTGGCGCGCGGAACAGCAGGCAGCGACCGAAAAGGCGCGGGACATTATCGTGGAGGTGGGCGATGAATTTGCCCGTGTCTTTGGCCGTCACTATGGTGGACTGATTGAGGAGTACCGCTGCGATGGCGTGGAGGCAGTCCTGCTGACCATGGGCGCATTTAACGGCACCGCCCGCGAGGTGGTTGATGAGATGCGTGACGAGGGCAGGGCGGTCGGTCTGGTCAAGGTAAGAGCATTCCGCCCCTTCCCGGTTGAGCCGCTGCGGAAGGCTTTGTCGTCGGTGAAGGCGGCGGCGGTGCTGGACCGCGACTGCTCCTGGGGCTATGAAGGGGCGCTGGCCACGGACCTGAAAGCGGCTCTGTATGGCCTGCCCAACCCACCAGCGATGCTTAACTTTATCGGTGGGCTGGGTGGCGCTGACGTGCCGCTGGAGCGGATGAAATACATGCTAGAAAAAGCCCTCGCTGCGGAAAGAGGTGCCAGTCCGCATCTGGAGTTTATTGACCAATGAAACTTAAGGATGTATCAAAAGAGGAGCTGTACCGGGCTTCCTATGGCTGTGCCGGCTGTGCGGCCGTCCTGGCAGTGCGCCTGACGTTGAAAACGCTGGGAAGGAACAGCGTTTATGTGGTGCCGGCGAACTGCATCAGCACCGTATCCTGCTATTATCCGCAGGCGCCGTTCTTTGTGCCCTTCACGGTAATGGCCTTTGCCGCCACCGCCGCCGCTTTATCCGGCATCAGTGCCGGCTTCAAGAGACGGGGCCGTGAGGACATTAATGTCGTCGGTTTCTCCGGTGATGGCGGTACCGCGGACATCGGCATTCAGGCCTTATCCGGGGCGATTGACTGCGGCAACAAATTCATCTATATCTGTTACGATAACGAAGCGTATATGAATACCGGCATCCAGAGGAGCGGCCTGACCCCATACGGAGCGGCCACCTCTACCACGCCCCCGCCCTGCTTTGAAAACCGACCCAAGAAGGACATGCTGCGCATCGTGGCGGCGCATGATATCCCCTATGCCGCCACTGCCTGTATCTCCTATCCGCTGGACTACATGGAGAAGCTGGAAAAGGCGAGCCAGGTGAACGGGCCCACTTACATTCACATCCTGACGCCATGCCCCACGGGCTGGGGCTTCGCCCCTGACGAGACGATTGAAATCGGGCGTATGGCGGTGGAGAGCGGCGTGTGGAAGCTTATGGAGTTTGAGAACGGCCAGTTCCGCACTACCTATACGCCGAAACGCCGGCGGCCGGTCTCAGAGTATCTGTTGGCACAGACAAGGTTCCGCCACCTCAACCCGGAGCAAGTCGCGGGCATCCAGAAAGAAATTGATGCCGCTCGTGACTAGGTCCGGACGATACTGATACTGGAGGAGAAATCAGATGGAAGCTATGGAAGCTATTTTATCCCGCAGGAGCATTCGGCAGTATACCGGGGAACCGGTACCGGAAGAATTGATTAAAGAGCTGCTGGAAGCGGCGATGAGCGCACCGTCGGCAAGCAATGAACAGCCTTGGCAATTCGTCATTATCAATGACCGCCGCATCCTTGATGAAATTCCCAAGTTCCACCCCTATGCTCACATGCTGAAAGAGGCTTCCTGGGCGATTGCCGTCTGTGGTGACATGAACCTGGAGGCGATGAAAGGGTACTGGGTTCAGGACTGCTCCGCCGCCACGCAGAATATCCTCATCGCTGCCAATGCCAAGGGCCTGGGAGCAGTGTGGCTGGGTGTCTATCCCCGTGAAGACAGGGTCAAGATGTTGCAGAAACTGCTCGGGCTACCCGAGCCCGTGATACCTTTGTGCCTGATATCAATCGGTTATCCGGCGGAGAAAAAGCCGCCGGCCAGACGTTACAACGAGTCAAGAGTTCATCACAACCGCTGGTAATGTTTAACGTGCCACGGCGGCGCCAACAATCGACCGGTTTATCTCCAGCGATGTGGCCACGCTGGCGGCACCGGCGATGGCACGGGCCAGCCGCTCTATTTTAAATTCTCTGGTATAACCGTAAGCGCCGTGGATTCGTCTCGCTATTTCCACGATTTCAATCGCTGTGGGCACAACGAATAGTTTGGCTGCGGCGGCCTCAGTCATCCAGTTGGGGGTGCTCTGGTCCTGAAGAAAGGCGGCGCGGTAGGTGAGCCAGCGGGCTGCTTCCAGCTTAGACTGCATCTCGGCGAGCTGCCACCTGATTCCCTGCATGCCTGATATCGGCTTCCCTCTCACCGTTCTTGACTTGGCATAGGTAATCGCCTCATCAAGGGCCGCCTGGGCAATGCCGACGCAGGCGGCGCACTGCTCGATTTTCTCCGTTGATATCCAGTAGAGCAGAGCATCGAACCCCTTGCCCTTCTCACCAAGTATGCTGGCTCTGGGCACGCGCATGTCCTCGAAATATACGTCAACCGACTCTATACCCCCGCCCCCCATCAGTTCCCAGACCTTGGTGGCGGAGTAACCGGGAATCTTCTTTTCAATCACGAATGCGGTGCAGGCCCCATCTTCATCTTTGGTATAGAGGATGGCGTAGCCGTCCCGGGCGCCAAAGGTGCTGAAGCGCTTCATGCCGTTAATCACATAGTTATCACCGTCCGGCCTGGCGGTGGTGATGAGCGACTCAGGGTCAGACCCGGTTTCTTCTTCAGTGAACTGGATGCTGGCATAGGCGTTGCCCTCGCAGAGCGGTCTGATGTACTTCCGCTTCAGTTCCTCCGTGCCAAAGTGGGCGATGCACTCCGGGATGCTGTTTTGAAAGCCAACCAGCCACCAGGCGCCGGTGCCGGAATAGGCCACCTGCTCGCAGGCCAGGGCGCAGCTTAAATTGCCAACGTCGGTGCCTCCATACTGCCGCGGGACGGTCATGCCGAAAAGCCCGATTCTGGCCATCTTTTTGATCAGGTCGTTGGGCAGCTTTCCCTCTCGGTCAAGCGGCACGGCGATGGGCTCAATCTCGCGTTCGGTAAACTCTCTGACCGTTGTCTGGAGCATGAGCTGGTCTTCCGTCAGATTGAAATCCATGGCTTCACCTCCTCGGTAATCAATCCTTTTTCCGGAACTGGCTCAGCCGTTTTTCGGTATCGGCAATCGTGAAATCGCTCTCGGCTTCAAGTTTCAGACCTTTTGCCATTCTGTCTCCCTGGCTGCGATTATACAGGTATTTATAGGCGGCGATGGCTTCGCGGCTGTTGCCCAGTATCTTCTGTGCCAGTTCTTTTACCGCTGCCTCCAGTTTTTCCCCCGGGACCGCCATGTTGACCAGTCCGATTCGCTCTGCCTCTCTGGCGGTTATCATATCCGCGGTGAAGGACAGTTCCTTTGCTTTCAGCGTGCCCACCATAAATGGCAGGCGCTGGCTCATTCCCCAGCTGGGGCGGATTCCCCAGCGGGTATGGGTGTCCCCGAGCTTGGCTTCTTCTGCGGCCACAATCAAATCACAGGCGAGGACAACCTCCAGCGCTCCGGTGAAGCAGTACCCGTTGACCATGGCGATGACGACCTTGGGCATCGTCTGTATGGTGTCAATCACGGCTCGGGCCGGGTCATCCAGCACCGGCCCAACGCGCCCGCCCTCCAGTTTGCAGTCGCCCAGCGATTTCAGGTCTACGCCGGCAGAGAAGGCACGTCCCTCACCGGTGAGCACCACCACGCCTGCCTCATCATCCTTGCCTGCCTTTTCCAGGGCATCTTTCATTTCGGAAAGAAGTGCCGGGCTGATGGCATTGAGGACCTCGGGCCGGTTGAGGCGGACCCAGATAATGCCATCCTCTTTTTGATAGATGATATATTGATATGGCATAAGCCGACCCCCTTCCGCACCAAAATATAACACCAAATACCGAAAGTGAAAAGAGGGGGCTTTGCCCCCTCTCCTAAAGTCAGCTTATTGGTCGGCCAGCGTGGCCGGCTACAGCATCAGATTGAGCGGATTTTCAATGAAGCTTTTCACGGTCTGCAGGAACTGCGCGCCGAGTGCGCCATCGAGAACGCGGTGGTCAATGGACAGGGTCAGGTTCATCACGGGCCTGATGACCATCTCGCCATTACGCGCCACGACCTTCTCGGCGATTCGGCCCACGGCCAGTATCGCTGCCTCGGGTGGCTGGAGGATGGCGCTGAACTGGTCAATGTCATACATTCCCATGTTGGAAATGGTGAAGGTGCTGCCGGCCATCTCTTCTCTGGCGAGGGTACGTTCTCTTGCCTTCTGCACCAGTTCGGCGCGGGCCTGGGTGATTTCCGCCAGCGATTTCGCGTTGGCCTCCCTGATGACGGGCACCATCAAACCGCCTTCAACTGATATTACCAGGCCGATGTCAATCCGCCGGAAAAGTTTTACCGAACCGCCGGCATAGGAGCAATTGATGGCCGGGTTCTTCTCCAGTGCCTTGGCGACTATCTTGATAATGAGGTCGGTAAGCGTCAGCCTGATTCCGGTTTTGCTTTCGATTACCGGGAGCAACTGCTGGCGTGTTTTTTGTAATTCCTGAGCGTCAACCTCAACGGTGAGGTAGAAGTGCGGCGTCTGGAAGCTCTCTATCATGCGACGGGCGATGACCTCACGCATGGTTGACATTGGCACGATTTCTTCCTCAGCCTTGGCTGTCACTTCACCGGGGGCTGGTGCCGCCGCCGCCCTGCCTTCCTCGACGAACTTGAGCACGTCCTCTTTGGTAATTCGGCCGCCCGGTCCGGTTCCGGTTACCAGGCTGAGGTCAACATTGTGCTCTCTGGCGATATTTCTGGCCAGCGGTGAAGCTTTAACTTCTTTTGGTTCCCGGGCTGGTTTAGCTGCTTCCGCCTTGGCTTCTGCCTTTGGTTTCTCCCCTTTCGCCTTGACGATAACCGGCGTCTCAGCTTTGGGTGCTTCCTCACCGGGCTGGAGAATATAGGCGATGGTGGTGCCCACCGGCACCTCATCCCCGGGCTGGAACATTATCTGGCCTAGGATGCCCGATGTCTCGGCTTCAAGCTCAAAGGAGGTCTTTTCGCTCTCAAGCTCCAGAATAATCTCCCCTTTGGCCACGCGGTCGCCCTCATTTTTCAGCCACCGGACGATTTTGCCGCTTGTCATTGCCTCATCAAGCTTGGGGAAGATAACGGCCACAGCCATACTGGTACCTCCAACAGGTCAAATCGAAATACCCTAATTCTTATTTACCCATCATCTCCAGGGCCGCCGCCTTGATTTTTTGCGGATTGACCAGGACATAGTCCTCCAGCCTGGGATTGAAGGGTATCGGTGCGTCGCGCGAGGCCACCCGCCTGATCGGGGCATCCAAGTAATCAAATGCCTTCTCGCCAATAATGGCAGCAATCTCCGCGCCGAAGCCGCCGGTGCGGCAGGCCTCATAGACCACCATGGCTTTGCCCGTCTTCTGCACCGAGCTCAGGATGATATCCTCATCCAGCGGTTTCAGCGTCCTTACATCTACCACCTCAACCTCCACCCCGTCTTTGGCCAGTTCCTCCGCAGCGCTGAGGGCGAAGTTCACGCAGCGCGAGTAGGTGATGATGCTCAGGTCCTTGCCTTCGCGTTTGATATCGCCCTTGCCCAGAGGAATGGTGTACTCTCTTTCCGGAACCGGGCACGATTCCCCATACAGCTTTTTATGTTCGATGAAGATGACCGGGTTGTCCTCCCTGATGCTGGTCTTGAGCAGGCCCTTGGCATCATAGGCATTTGAGGGCATGACCACAAAGAGGCCCGGGATATGGGCGTAGACGGCCTCCAGCGACTGGGAATGGTGCGGCCCGGCGGACACCCCGCCACCTCCCTGCGTCCGTATGACCACTGGCACCTTGACCATGCCGCCAGTCATGTAGCGCAGCTTGGCAATCTGGTTGATAATCTGGTCGGCGGCGATGAAGGAGAAATCAATGTACATGATTTCGGCCACCGGTCTCATGCCCACCAGCGCTGCACCCAGGGCAGCCCCGGCGATGGCTGCCTCGGCCAGGGGTGTGTTTCTGATACGCTCGCGGCCGAACTCTTCCAGCAGTCCCTGGGTTACTTTATAGGAACCGCCGTACTCGGCGATTTCCTCTCCCATGATAAAGACCTTGGGGTCACGCTTCATCTCTTCACGGAGCGCTTCCCGCACGGCTTCTCGAAAGGTTAACTCTCGCATGCTCTCCCCCTTTAAATATCAAGCGTAGATATCTTCCATTGCCTCTTCAGGCGCGGGCTCGGGGCTTTCCTGGGCGAACTTGACCGCCTCGTCCAGCTCCCGCAGCACGTTTTTTTCAATCTTATCAAGCTCGGCTTCTGTGGCCATCTTGTTCTGTAGCAGCTGCTGGCGCAGTCGTTTGATGGGGTCCTTCTGCTTCCATTCCTCAACTTCCTCTTTGCTCCGGTAGCTGGTGCCGGGGTCACCCATGTGGTGACCGACGGTGCGGTAGGTGTTCCCGACGATGAGAATGGGCCCTTCACCCTTGCGGCACTTCTCAATTGCCTCCCGGGCCACCTCGGCCACGGCAACGGCGTCATTGCCGTCCACGCTGATGCCAGGGATGCCGTGGGCCTTGGCACGGTCGGCAATATCGGACAGGCGGCAGTAGTCCCGGGTGGGAGTGCTCTGCTGGTACTGGTTGTTCTGGCAGACGAAGAGCACGGGCAGGCACCAGGCGGTGGCCAGCCCCATGCCTTCATGGAAGGCACCGGAGTTGGTGGCACCATCACCAAAGAAGGCGACCATGATACTGTCGAGTTTCTGCATCTTGAGACCGGCCCCAACCCCGGCGGCAATGGGAATGCCATCCCCGACAATGCCGGTGGCGCCCAGAATATTGCGGTCAACATCGGCGATGTGCATTGAGCCGCCTTTGCCCTTGCAGTATCCGGTCTTCTTGGCGAAGAGCTCGGCCATCATCCGGTCAAGCTGGGCACCTTTAGCGATAATATCGCCGTGACCGCGGTGGGTAGTGATAATGTAGTCGTCTTCGCGGAGAAAGGCGCAGACTCCGGCGGGAATGGCTTCCTGTCCGATTGAGGGGTGGACAAAGCCGGGCAGGCCCTTGCGGTGCTCGGTTATGGCCCTCTCTTCAAAGAAGCGAATCCTCACCATGGTGGTGTAAATCTGTTTGAGTTTGGCCGCGTCTATTTGTGGCATACGTTTCCTCCTGTGATTGAATTGGCCAACGATACCGTATTTTCGGGTAGGCGTTCTTCCAGCGTTAGACTACCATACTGCGGTTTGCGGGGTCAAGATTGAGCCGAGATAACCTCCGGAGTGCCAATCATGGTAATATTTTATATGATTGAATGTCTGTCTCGGGCGTATGGTTGGGCAAGCTTGCGGACATTTCACTGGGGAGAGTATAATCCTTGTAACTCATTCCCATTACCCGAACAGCATAAAAAGGAGGTGTGCTGATGAAAATCACTGACCTGCGTGTTTTCCAGACCCAGGGCGCACACGCCAACTGGACCTTCGTCAAGCTCTATACCGATAGCGGCCTTACCGGGGTCGGGGAGGCCAGCCTGGAGCGCTTTAACGACATCGTGGCCAAGGCGGCCGAGTCATTGAGGGACTTCCTCATCGGCAAAGACCCTTTCCAGATTGAATATATCTGGAACGCCATCTACAAGAGCACCTTCTGGCACGGCGGGGTTATCGTGCTTAGCGCGCTTAGTGCGGTGGAGCAGGCGCTGTGGGACATCAAGGGGAAGGCGCTCGGCGTGCCCATTTACGAGTTCCTCGGCGGCAAGCTCAGGGATAAAGTAAGGGCCTATGCCAATGCCTGGGCATTCCAGAAAATAGTAACCCAGATGACCACTGAAGATACTCCGGATTCAATTGCGGAAAATGCCCTGAAAATGGTGGAGAAGGGATTCACCGCCATGAAGTGGGACCCTTTCCGTGAAGGCGGTCAGGTCATTCCCAGGTCGGAGGAGGAGTTTGCCATAGCCTCGGTCAAGGCGGTGCGGGAGGCGGTTGGGCCTTCGGTGGATATACTTATTGAGTGTCACGGTCGCTTCAACATGCACAGCGCCATCCGCATGGCGCAGAAGCTGGAGCCATTCGACCCCTTCTTCTACGAGGAGCCCATCCCGCCGGATAACATCGATGCCATGGCCGAGGTGCAGCGGTCGATAAACCTGCCCGTGGCCACGGGCGAGCGCCTGTACACCCGCTGGGAATTCCGTGTCCTGCTGGAGAAACAGGCGGCGCGCATCATCCAGCCAGACATCTGCCACTGCGGCGGCATCTTGGAGCTGAAGAAAATCGCCGCCATGGCGGAGGGCTACTACGTGTCCGTCCAGCCCCATAACTCCAACGGCCCCCTCTGCGTGCTGGCAAGCCTGCACCTCGATGCCTGCATCCCCAATTTCATCTTCCAGGAGTTCTTCTACCCCTATCTTGACCTCTACAACGAGATGCTCACCGAGCCTATCAGATATAAGGATGGCTATATCGAGATTCCCACCGGCCCCGGACTGGGCACCGACATCCGTGAGGATGTTATCCGCAAAAGGCCACCCAAGAAACAGCCTCAATTGGCCACCTGGGTAGGTTCGTACTGGTAGTCCCGTGGAAAGGAGCGTGCCATGTTAATACCGGGGAATTATCACTGGGACGAGACGACCGAGATTGTTGTCATCGGGTATGGACTATCCGGCGCGGTGGCGGCGATTACCGCCCACGACCTTGGTGCCCGCGTTATCCTGCTGGAAAAGCAGCCGGCGGAAACGCACTGCACCTGCAGCAGCATTGCTATGGGAGTGTTCCTGTCCCTCTCCAATGTGGCGCGCGCCACCGAGTATATGACGGCCCTGTGCCAGGTGGGCACTCGGCCGGAGCTGCCCTGGACGGATGCCGATTCCATAAAGGCGTGGGTTCTCTATACTTCCCAGAACAAGGACTGGTTTAGCCGGATGGGCGGCAATATCAAGTTCCTCTCCAGAGTGGCTGAGTTTCCCCAGCTCCCCGGTGCCGACAGTATGGAGCTGTGGAAGTACCAGGGCAACGGCCTGCGCATGATGAAGTTCATGTACGGCCAGGTTGCCTCCCGAAAGATTGATGTGCGCTACCAGACATCGGCCCTGCGGCTATTGGCTGATAATACGGGCCGGGTAATCGGTGTGAAGGTGGCCGACGGCCGCGGGCGTGCTCCCCGGGAAGCGAATATCAGGGCCACCAAGGCGGTGGTTTTGTGCACGGGCGGCTTTGAGGAAAACGAGGAGATGAAGCTGCAGTACCTTCGCGTCTACCCGATGTACTTCACCGGTGGTACGGGCAATACGGGTGACGGCATCAAGATGGCCCAGGAGGTTGGCGCTGACCTCTGGCATATGAACTGCGTTTCGGCGCGACTCTGCGCCAAGTTCCCCGAGCTCCCCCTCGCTGTCTTCATCGACTTCAGCGGTGGTGGCTGGAGTCAGCGCTCGATGAAGACGGAAAAAGAAAAGGCACCGGCCGGCTTCATCATCGTTGACAGGTATGGTCGCCGCTACATGACCGAGGAGTTAAAACCACATGCGGCTTCATATGAGTGCGGCTGGTTTGACTCCCACAAGCTGGAATACCCACGGGTGCCGAGCTACCATATTTTTGACCGGCGGAGAGTCAAATTCGGCCCGCTGGCCCAGCTATCAAGCGGTCCCACCGGCCCGCACCAGCTTTACAAGTGGAGTCGGGACAACTTGGTGGAGCTGCAGAAAGGCTGGATTGTGAAGGGCGATACGGTAGCTGAGCTTGCCACCAGACTCAATATGCCGCCGGAAAACCTGACAAATACCATCGATACCTGGAACCGGTGCTGCCGGGCGGGCCATGACCCTGATTTTGGGCGCAACCCGCTGGAACTGGTGTCGCTGGATGAGCCGCCGTTCTATGCCATCAGGCTGTTCCCCGGCGGGTCAAATACCCTGGGTGGTCCGCGGCGAAACAGCCGGGCACAGGTGCTTCACCCGTTCGGTGCGCCGATTCCCGGCCTTTACGCGGCCGGGGAGTGCGGTTCCGTCTTCGGCTTGCTCTACCCGGCGGGCGGCGGCAACCTGGCGGAGTGCATCGCCTTTGGCCGCATCGCCGCGGAGAATGCCGTGAAAGAAAAGGCAAGATTATAAAGAATTATCAAAGGAGGAAAATAGGTGAAACAGGCAGAACTCAAAGGAAAGGTGCAGACGGTGGTGGGGCTTATCAAGCCATCGGAACTGGGCATCACGCTGCCCCACGAGCACCTCATCTGCGACGGGACCACCTGGCACTATGCGCCGGACGAGGCCACGGAACAGAAATGGGCCCGTCACCCGGTGACCATCGATACCCTCTGGTGGATACGCTACCATCCGTTCCAGAACTGGGATGACCTTCAGCTCCTGGACGAGGATGTCGTCATTGACGAAGTCCTCCGCTACAAGGCGCTGGGCGGTAAATCAATCGTTGAACTTACGGTGAGGGGGCTCTATCCCGACCCCAAGGCCATAGCCCGCATCGCCCGCATCACCGGCGTGAATATCATTATGGGCACTGCCTATTATGTGGAATCTTCCTATCCGGCAGCGAAAGTTGATATGGACGCTAAGAGCGAGGAAGAACTCACCGAGGAATTTGTCAAGGATATATTAGAAGGTTTCGACAATACCGGCATACACGCCGGGCTTATTGGTGAGATAGCCTGCTCTTGGCCGTTCACAGCCAATGAGCAGAAGGTGGTACGTGCCGGGGCACGCGCTCAAAAAACCACCGGCGCGGCCATCAACATTCATCCCGGCCAGAATGAAATGGCGGCCATGGAATGTGTCAAGGTACTGGATAAGATGGGCGCTGACCTCAGCCACGTGGTTATCAGCCACATTGACCGTGCGGTGAGGGAGCCGGCAAATCGTATCGAGCTGGCCAAGACCGGCTGCACGCTGGAATATGACCTGTTTGGCCGCGAGGGCTATTACCCCACCCGTTTCCGAATAATCGATATCCCCAACGATGCCCAGCGCATCAACGAGATAAAGGCGCTGGCCGATAAAGGTTTTCAGAAGCAGATTTTCATGTCGCACGACAATTATACCAAGAGCGCGCTCTGCCGTTACGGGGGCTGGGGCTACGGGCATATCTTGCGGGATGTGGTGCCGGTGATGAAGATTAAGGGGCTCTCTCAGGAGCTTATTGATACCATAATGATTAAAAATCCAGAGCGGATGTTTGCCTTTGTGTAAATGGAGGAGGAGAAAGACGAATGAGCAACAGGAAAAAAGCAATATTGCCGGTGCTGGCCTGGTACGGCGATGAGGAACTGGAAATAGATTTCCCGGCATCATGGGATGTTACCACCTGCCAGATGAAGGGGCATGATGCCAAACCCCTCTCCGATGCCGGGATACGGAAGGCTTTTGCCAGCCCCATTGGCACCAGGACGATAAAGGAGCTGGCCAGAGGTAAAAAAGAGGTGGCCATTCTCTTCGATGACCTTTCCCGGCCGACGCCATCAGCCAGGCTGATACCGTACATTCTGGAGGAGCTGAGGGCGGCGGGAATTCCCGATGACAACATCCGGTTCATTGCCGCCATCGGTGCGCACGGCACGATGAACGGCATCGATTTCCGGAAGAAGCTGGGCGATGATGTCATGTCGCGGTTCCTGTTTTATAACCACAATCCGTATGAGAACTGCACGCCTCTCGGCGTGAGCAAGCACGGGACACCAATCGAGGTGAACAGCGAGTTCATGGCCTGCGACCTGAAAATAGGCATTGGCGTCATCGTGCCCCACCCGTACGGCTTTGGTGGCGGCTGCAAGATAATTTTACCTGGTGTTGCCTCCATGCAGACCATCGCCTCCAACCACAACCG
>Ga0315274_10011858_pt1 | contig 12466 bp, 6 predicted proteins | sample YL17G02_20_MG_FD_203700 | JGI IMG/M metagenome (GOLD analysis project Ga0315274, IMG submission 203700) | Sediment microbial communities from Yellowstone Lake, YNP, Wyoming, USA - YL17G02_20 | ecosystem: Environmental > Aquatic > Freshwater > Lake > Sediment | place: USA: Wyoming | collected... | reverse complement strand
TTGCCACAGGAACTACCGTTAAAGAAACTACATCGCGCATGAGAAGCGCGATCAAGTTCCATCTGGAGGGGCTGAGAAAAGAAGGGTCCGAGATCCTCGAGCCATCCACAAAGGTCAAATATATAGAAATCTCCGTCTGACTTTTTACAATCCCTCATGCCGACAAATTATTCACTTTATGGCTAAATATTAGCCATGGTACGGCGATATTAGTCGGGTCGCCGTTCATACACTTTATCCTTTTCCTTATTTTTCGGGATCGACTAACCAATTTTTCTTCCCGGCTAAAGATTCACCTCTAAAGGTTATTGAAAACAGGGCGTTGCACGTGGGGATTGTTTCTCAATTTGTCCATGCAGAATTCGGTGGCTGGTCTAATTGATAAGACGCAAGGGACTTAAAATTCTCCAGGAAGTAAAAGTGAGCTTTTTTCGTTAAGCTCATATTTGCCAGCAACTGAGCGCCTCGCTTTCCGGCGATTTTCTCGCAAATTGACATCGATCGCAGCTCGGAATATCATCTTCTCGTGAAGGGTAGTACCGATTCCAAGCTTAACGGGATGGGTCGTGGCATCACGCGAAAAGTAATTTCCTATTGCCCTTGGCCGATGCCGCATCTTTTGACCGAATTCTGACAAAACGACGACACGATTCAGATGGCCCGGGAGTATACTAAGAGTTAAGGGAACTCCGCGAAATGAAAACTCGGGAGCAGTGCCTTGGGCCGTCGCGTCGCCTGTTGTTTTCCTTCCTGACGGTTGCTGCGGCACTCGTGGGAGTCATGCTCTGGTTGGGTTGGAGGCTAGTGCGCCAGGACCAAGAACTGGCCGCTCAGCGCCTGCAAGAACGCCGTGAAATCGCAACCGACCTGGCCGCTGCCTCTCTCCAAAAATCGCTCTCCCTGATCGAAGAACAGATGACCCGCCTGGCATCGCTCGCCCCTGTCGAACGGCGGCGGCAGGCGGCCGCCGATGTCGGAACTCTCACGGACGACTGTGCGCTTATCCTATTCCAGCTGGCCGCTGCCGAAGCCTTCCCCGAGCGAAGACTGCCCTTTTATCCCGCTGTACCCAGAAAGCCCGAGCCACCCGCCTCCCTTTTCGCCGAAGCGGAGAGACTTGAATTCCGGCAGATGGACAGCCTCAAGGCGGTCGAGGCCTTGCGGGAGCCGGAACGCTCCCCCGATCCGCAGATCCGTGCCGCGGCGCTGCTGCGGATTGCCCGGAATTACCGCAAGCTGGGACGTTGGGATGACGCGCTGGCCGCCTACGGGGAATTGGCGACCTTCAAAACCGTGCAGATCGAGATGCTACCCCCGGAGCTTATCGCTCTCCAAGCGCGTCTCCGCGTCCTCGAACAGGCTAACAGAGTCGAGGCAGCCAGGCAGGAAGCCACACTCCTTCAGGATGGGTTGCGAGAACGCCGCTGGCGCCTGACGCGGGGTGCTTATGAATTCCATGCCAGGGAAGCCCAGCGGATCCTGGGGCAGGCAGGGCAGCCCACGGATGGCGTGGAGACACTGGCCCTCGCCTCCGCGGCGGAAGTCCTTTATCAGGAGTGGCAAGAAAATTTATCGGGCGCCGGAAAACGGATTCTACGGGAGTCGAATCAACCCCTGCTGGCTATCTGGCGTCATGCCAGCGACAGCATGGCCCTGCTGCTTCTCGGCCCTCAATGGCTGGACGCCCAGTTGAGCGAGAGCCGTGGTTCCAGCTTCGCAAAGCAAGGTATCGCCATCATCCTAACGGATACAGAAGGGCGGCCGGTGCTCGGTCGCCAAGAGGCCGGCTCACTGCGCCAGACGGTACGGCTGGCCTCGGAAACACAACTGCCATGGAACGTGCACGCGGTGACCACGGATCCCAACCCTGTTCTCGCGCCGGCCCGGACGCGCCGACGCATCCTGGTCGCCGCCCTGGGAATGATATCCGCATTGATCCTTGCCGGCGCCTATCTTGTCGGGCGCGCCGTGACGCGGGAAATGGAGGTCAGCCGGTTGCAGTCGGAATTTGTGTCCTCGGTTTCGCACGAATTCCGCACGCCGCTCTCCTCGCTCTGCCTCTTATCGGACCTGCTGGCTTCCGGGCGAGTCGCTGGTGATGGGGACCGCAACGAGTATTACGGCGTGCTGGTGCGGGAGAGCCGGAGGCTGCGGCGGCTGGTAGAGGGCCTGCTCAATTTCGGCCGAATGGAGGCCGGTGCGATGCAGTACCGCTTTGAAACCATCGATCCGGCCGAACTCGTGCGCGAGCTGTCAAATGACTTCCAGCACGAGGTGGAGGCATCCGGCTTCCGGATCGAGATGACCGCCGGCAAAGACATGCCGCTGGTAAACGCGGACCGCACGGCGCTGGGCAGCGCCGTCTGGAACCTGCTGGACAACGCGGTCAAGTACTCGCCCGAGTGCCGTAAGGTCTGGGTCGACGTCCAGAAGGAGGGTGACAGGGCTGCCATCCGCGTGCGCGATTGCGGCTGGGGCATTCCTGCCTCCGAGCGGAAGCGTATCTTTGAAAAGTTCACCCGCGGTGAGGCGGCCAGGCAGGCGGGCATAGGGGGGACCGGAGTCGGCCTGGCGATGGTCCATCGCATTATGGCGGCCCACGGCGGCGAAGTCCGGCTGGAGAGTGAACCCGGCCGGGGAAGCACCTTCACGCTGTTGCTGCCGGGAGTAAGTTGAAATGGCAAAGATCTTGATTATCGAGGACGACCCCGGCATCGCGCTTGGGGTGAAGAACGACCTCGCGCTCGAAGGGCATGATGTCGAAGTGGCCAAGGACGGCCTCACGGGGTTGGAACGAGCCCGGGGCGGAGAATTCGACCTGATCCTGCTCGATGTCATGCTGCCGAAGAAAGACGGCTACGCGATTTGCCGGGAACTGCGGCATGCGGGCAATCGCACGCCCATTCTCATGCTGACGGCCAGGGCGCTGGAAGCGGAAAAAGTCCTGGGGCTGGAGCTGGGCGCCGACGATTACGTCACCAAGCCCTTCAGCGCGCTTGAACTGCGCGCTCGCGTCAAAGCGATGCTCCGGCGGGGCGCGCCCGAGGCGCCCGACATCTTCCGCTTCGGGGATGTGGAGGTCGATTTTGGGCGCGGCGAAGTACGGCGCGACGGCGAGCCGGTGGAGATCACGCGGCTGGAGTTCAAGCTCCTGACCACCTTCGTGCGCCGGCAGGGGAGGATCTTGACCCGTTCCCATCTGATCGACCTGGTCTGGCGGCCGGACAGCTGCCCTACCGACCGGGTCATCGACAACCACATCATGAACCTGCGGCGTAAGATCGAACCCGATCCGCAGGAGCCGCGTTACCTGGTAAGCGTGCGCGGGCTGGGTTACCGGTTCGATGCCTGATGTTGAATTCTGACCGAAATCTGACGAGAGGCCGATACCGATCAGATTTTGAAATTCTATATTGTTCGCGGAGGTGACAACAATGCGAACAAACACATGGATAGCTTTGGTAATGAGCGCGGCGCTCGCGCTGCCGCTCGGGGCCGCACAGAAGGACACACAGAAGGATCCTCGTGCCGAGGCGCAGCTTCAGGCGGCCATCACCAAAGAAACGGTTGAGGGCGACCTGAAAGGCGCGATCGAACTGTATCAGAAGCTCGCCAATGGTAGCAATCACGCCGCGGCGGCGAAAGCTCTGGTCCGCATGGGTCAATGTTACGAGAAGCTGGGCAGCGCCGAAGCGACGAAGGCCTACGAGCGGGTGGTGCGCGAGTTTTCCGATCAGAAAGAAGCGGTGGAGCAGGCGCGGGCGCTTCTGGCGGCCGGCGGCCGGGACATTCCGCCTGAGACGGGGATCATCGCCCAGCAAAAATGGGTACCTCCGCCTGGACGAGTGACGCAAATGCGCCGGGTTTCCCAAGACGGCCGATATATCTCGTATACGGACATCGCAGGAATCCGCCTGTATCTACATGACCTGGCGACGGGTGAGGATAGGCTCCTGTTGGAGGACAAGTCAAGCGTTGCTTTTATGGGACCCGCGGAGATATCTCCCGAGGGCAGGCGGATGGCCTACACTCGGTATGTCCGGTGCGATAACCAGTACGGCGGCCGCGATTATGAGCTGGTCATCGCCGGGCTTGACGGCTCCGGTCCGACGGTCCTGGTCAGCGAGAAAGAACGTTGGATCCAGCCGAGAGCCTGGTCCCCGGATGGGAAATCGATTCTCATGTCAATCGCGAAGGGATATGAAGGTCTTTCGCTGGCGATCGTTTCCGTGGCCGACCGTTCCGTACGGATCCTGCCTACTCCCGCCGATTACGGTAGCATGGGCTTTTCACCCGATGGGAGGTATATTGCCGCCTATCGCGTTTCATCAAGGACCGGAATCCTGCCGGGAGCGCTTAAACTGATCCCCACGGATGGCAGCCAAGAAATTCTACTCTTCGAGAGCTCGGCAAAAAATTCGTATCCCTTCTGGACGCCTGACGGACGCATGATTGTGTTCGAAAGCGACCGCTCGGGCAAATCCGACCTGTGGTCCCTCGAGGTTAGGGGTGGCAAACCACAGGGCGAGCCCCGGTTGGTCCGTTCGGATATCGGCCCGATGGTGCTTCTCGGATTCACCCAGGACGGCTCTCTCTTTTATAAGACCACCGTCTCTCCCCAGGGGGACATCTTCGTGGCCGACCTTGATCCGGAAATAGGGCTCGTCGTTTCGAAGCCTGAACGGGTCAACGGACGTTATGCGGGCTCGGCCGGCTTTCCTGCAGCCTGGTCAGCGGACGGCCGATTCCTTGCTTATACGAGAAAGTCTCCGGTCGAATCCATGAGATCGAAGATCATTAGCATCATGATTCGGGAGGAAGCGACCGGGGCGGAGAGGGAGGTCGCTTTCGTACCAGCGACAGCTTTCAACCAAAAGGTTCCTTTCCCCAACTGGCTTAAATGGTTTCCCGATGGGCGATCCCTGTTGGCCACGGACTTTAACGAGAAAGGGAAATTGGTCTTCCGCCGGATCGACGCGGAAACAGGCCGGGTTGAGACATTTCTCGACCGGAGCGATGAAAATAAAGGGGTCTTCGTTCCGAACCTGTCGCAGGACGGGAAGACGCTCTATTACGCGGAAAGCTGGGAGGGACTCTACCGTCTGATGCGTCGTAATCTGGAGAATGGCGAGGAAAAGGAATTGTATCGGACGGCGTCCCCTCAGATGAAAATCGACGATCTTTCTCTCTCTCGGGATGATTGGCATCTGGCGTTCATTGCCGCCGATATGGAGGGGAAGACCGAATCTCTGATGATTCTTTCCGCGGAGGGAGGCCATCCGCGGGAATTGTTCCGATCTTCCGAAGCAAGTATCAGTAATCTCGCCTGGACAAAAGACGGCCGCCATGTTTTGATGGTCCGCTATCCGAAGGACGGCTCATCGCAGGTCTGTTCCATCCCGGTCGAAGGAGGCGAGCTTCGGCCCTCCGCCTTGGCGCCGCGCCTGACCGCCGTGCATCCCGACGGCCGGCGCATCGTTTTTTATAACAGCATCTCGGGGACCGAGGAAGTCTGGGTCCTCAAGAATTTGTTCGCGCCGCCGATCCCGCATATTTTGCAGGTGCCGTAACTCTCTCCCCGGACGGGCGGCAATTGGCCTTTGTGATGGCCGCTGACACTGAGGGCTCGATGGTCTTAAAGGTTATGCCGGCTGCGGGAGGAGAAGCACGTGATTTGCTGCGCGGAGTGCAGATACCATTCGGCGAGGCCCCGATCGCCTGGGCGGCAGACGGCTCGAGCCTGCTCTTCGCCAGGCAGCCCAGCCCCCATGACTCGAAAACCGAGCTGTGGCTGATCTCTGTCCAGGGCGGCGAGCCCCGCAAGCTGGAGCTGGCGGCTGACGGGATGCGCGATGTTTGCATCCATCCGGACGGACGGCACATCGCCTTCACCGAGGTAAAGAACAGAGACGAGGTTTGGGTTTTGGAGAACTTCCTGCCGGCACCCCAAGCCGCCAAGAAGTGACGAGTGACGGGCGACAAGCGGCGAGTTCTTGGCTCGCCGCTTGTCGCGCCTTATCTCGCCGGCATTCTCTTCATCGCCTTCGTGACTTCCCAAGGCCTTCTTCCTGAGCCATACCGCGCCGGAAAGAAGTAAGGGTACCGACCCGGGCCTCCCCGAAGTCGAGGACGCCCGGAAGAGGCTGGCGGGGCTGAAATAGTTTGGTCACAATTCAGAGCCCTTGACGCAAAGGGCCTAAAATTCCTCGCTATAGATAATCCGTGCCAGTTCGAATCTGGCCCAGTTGACTCTGCTGTCTTTCCCTGATAATCTTTAGCCATCCCAAATAGAAGGGGTCAGCAATGGCCATCAAGTGCCCGAAATGTCAGTTCGATAATCCAGAGACCCAGAAATTCTGCGGAGATTGCGGGACTCAGCTGCCCTCTTCCAAAGATATCCAATCGGAAGTCACAGAAACTCTTCAAACGCCCATCAAAGAATTAACCACTGGCTCGACCTTCGCCGGCCGCTATCAGATCATCGAAGAGCTGGGCAAAGGCGGGATGGGGAAGGTTTATAAAGTCCTCGATACTTCTATCAACGAGAGAATCGCCCTCAAGCTCCTCAAACCTGAGATTGCCGTCGACCGGGAGACGATCGAGCGATTCAGCAATGAGCTGAAGTTTGCCCGGAAAATCAGGCACAAAAACGTCTGCCAGATGTTCGACCTCGGCAAAGCTGAAGGAACGCTCTATATCACTATGGAATACGTGGCCGGCGAAGACCTGAAGAGCATGATCCGGATGTCGAAGCGGCTGAGCATCGGGACAGCGGTGGGTATCGCCACACAGATTTGCGAGGGATTGGCTGAGGCACATGCGCTGGGAGTAGTACATCGGGATCTCAAGCCTTCCAACATCATGATTGATAAGGACGGCAACGTCCGGATCATGGATTTTGGCATCGCCCGTTCGCTTCAGGCAAAAGGGATAACAGGTGCTGGAATAATCATAGGGACACCTGAATACATGTCACCGGAGCAGGCAGAAGCAAAGGATGTTGATAAGAGGTCGGACATTTACTCGCTTGGAGTGATTCTTTACGAGATGGTCACGGGACGTGTTCCGTTTGACGGAGAAACTCCTCTAAGCATTGCCATGAAACATAAGATCGAATCCCCAATTGAACCGAAACAAATATCTGCTCATGTCCTTGATGATTTGAACCGTGTGATTTTAAGATGCATGGAAAAGGATAAGGAGAAGAGGTATCAAACAGTAGAAGAGCTTCATTCCGACCTCATATCTATAGACTTAGGGAAATTGACAAAAGATGAACCAGATAAAATTAAGGGGAAAAGCTCCATTGCCGTGTTGCCCTTTACAGACCTAAGTCCTCAGAAAGACCAAGAATATTTTTGTGATGGGCTAGCAGAAGAAATCATTAATGCATTAACAAATATCCAAGACTTGCGGGTCGTTGCACGAACTTCTTCCTTTGCATTTAAAGAAAAAGATTTAGATATCCGTGAAATTGGAAAGAGATTGAATGTCCAAACTATTCTCGAGGGCAGTGTACGAAAGGCGGGCGAAAGACTCCGCATTACAGCCGAATTGGTCAACGTATCTGATGGATACCATCTCTGGTCAGAACGATACGACCGTGAAATGAAAGATGTCTTTGATATACAAGATGAAATTTCGCTGGCGATTGTTGATAAACTGCAGGTAAGGCTCTTGAAAAATGAAAAGGTAAGAATTCTAAAGCATTTTACTGAAGACTTGGAAGCTTATAATCTGTACTTAAAGGGGCGATATTTCTGGAATAGGCGCCATGAGTTAGGGGTACAAAAGGGAATGGAGTGCTTCAAGGAGGCAATTAAAAAAGATTCTCTATTCCCACTTGCATATACAGGGTTAGCCGATTCATATAACATACTCGGTTATTATGGCCTCATGCCCCCAAAAGAGACCTTCCCTAAGGCACAAGTTGCGGCAAGGAAGGCATTAGAGATTGACAATGCTATTGCTGAAGCTCATGCTTCTTTAGGATATTCGTGTATTTTCTATGGTTGGGATTGGGTTGTTGCTGAAAATGAGCTAAAGTATGCTATTGAACTCAATCCAAACTATGCAACTGCTCATCATTGGTATGCGTGTTATTTATTAGTTATGGGTCGGTTTAATGAGGCAATCGAAGAATCGATTCGTGCTCACGAGTTAGATCCCCTTTCACTTATAATCAACGTTATGGTAGGACTCTCTTATTACGGAGCTCGTAAGTACGATGAATCTATAGATAAATACACCCAGACGGTTGAAATGGACCCTAACTTTTCAACAACTTATTATTTTATGGGGATGCCCTTAATTGCGAAAAAAATGTGGGGAGAAGCGATTGCAACTTATCAAAAATTTCATCAACTTTCGGGAGGGAGCCCTTTAGCATTAGGCTTTCTTGGACATTCCTATGCTTTGGCAGGCAATCAGAGTGAGGCTGTTGAAATGCTTAGTCAACTTGATAAGCTCTCAAAACTCAGGTATGTCTCACCAATTCATAAGGGTCTTATCTATATGGGCCTTGGCGATAAAAAAAGAGCTCTCGAAAATATCGATAAGGCATTTGAAAAACGAGAACCTTTATTGGCCTACATAAAGATCGATCCAATATTTGACAGCTTGAGGGTTGAGCCTCAGTTTAAAGCCATATTGAAAAAAATGAATTTTTATTAGTGGTATGCCGAGCCCTGGTGCAGTGCCAGAAGTTCTTCGCTTTCTGAAAGGATAGCGGCCCCGGCTCGCCTGAGCTCGAGGATGCCAGGAAGAGGCTGGCGGGGCTGAATGGGCTGTGATCATGATGGCCGTTGAGGCGGCTGCAAGCCATTACCTGTCCGTCTGATATGAGTGCAGGCATTATGCACGTCAGATTTTTGTCTGGAAGAAAGGAAAAGTATATGGAAAGAAAATGTATCGGCCGCATAGTGATATTCCTGTTGTTTCTCTGCCGCGCATTGGCTCTCGAGGCTGCGCAAGGGAAAGCTGCTAACACAGTAGAGTTCAAGGTCAGTTCTGCGAGCGGAACCCAGGCTGATATCTCCGCCGATGGTTCCAGGATTGTTTTTACGCTCATGGGTCGGTTATTCGTGATGCCGGCCGGTGGAGGGCAAGCACAGGCGATTGGGGGACTTGGCTATGCCTCCACGCCCTCATGGAGCCCCGACGGGAAGAAGGTCGCATTCAGCGACGGGCCTAACCAAGATCTCTATGAAGTCGGCATGGACGGGCAAGCCCGGCGCTTGTCCCAGGCTCCGGGTGAAAGGCCCACCTACTCATCCGACGGCCGCATGATCGCCTTTGTCCGCGATCGCAGTCTCTGGATCTTGGACCGCGCGAGTTCCGCTGAGCGGATGGTCGCAGAGGATGTGATAACAGGGACCCGTCCTCTGTGGTCATCGGATGGTCACGAGCTTTTCTATATCGGAGGAAAGTCGGATACGCTCCAGCGCTCTATTATGGCCCTGGCCATAACTCAAACCGGTCAACCAGCCCGAAAAGTGGCCGACGTGTCCGGTGCCTTTCAGCTGGCTTTCTCGCGGGACCGATCTCGTGTCGCCGTGCTTCGTTATCGAGGAGATGATTACACCGCGAAAAACCAATTCCAGGCCTTTCAGGTCTGGACGACGGACCTGACATTCTCGACATTGACTCGGGTGACTGCGGTGGAATCGCTTTCTTGGAGCGTGTTCGGCCAGTTTTCTTCCGGCGATTTCCTCGTCGCGTCCAATAAATCCCTGCTTCATGTCAGCACTGACGGGTCTTCGATCCAACCTATTTCCTTCGAAGCCACGGTCCGCTTGCCGCGGGTGAAGGCTTCGGTCCCCAGAATCAGCTTGGCTAAGCCGGGATCACGGCTGCCTGTCAAAGGACTGTCCTTTCCTCGCATTTCGCCGGATGGCCGGAACGTCGCCTTTTCCGCACTGGGCGACATCTGGATTGCCGATCTCGACAATCCTGCCTCCGGAACTCGGCGTTTCAGTCACCCCGCCCACGACATGCAGCCCTGGTGGTTCCCTGATGGCCGCCGGATCGCATTTGTCTCGGACCGGGGTGGAGACTATGACATATGGGAACTCGAAATCGCCACCGGCGAGACCAGACGTGTAACCTCGCTTGCCGGCGAGGAGAGGGCCCCATGCGTCTCAACCGACGGTAGCTGGATCGCGTTCACTTTCTTCGATCGGGGCGAGCGAGGCTCCGGGGTCGACCGCGCCCAAGTATCCATCGTCCACCCCGATGGCTCCGCGCTGCGCCACATCGGGCAAACGAACTATATGACCAACAACGATCCGATCGGGGGATGGATGCCGGACGGTTCCGCCGTGCTTATTCCGACGATTGCGGGGAGTCTTCCGGGAGAAGGATTAAGAGCGATACCCCTCACGGACGGCAAGCCGTTCAATTTGACGGAATGGCCAAAACGGGCGCGCCGGATCACCTGGCCTTGGTCTTCCCAAAATCGCATCGCCTTTGAAAGCGGCGAGCAGCTTTGGGTCCAAGGTTTTTCTAATGGGAAGCTGACGGGCACGCCGCGGCTCCTGGGAGACGGGCGGGGATTCTGGGCGAGTTTCTCTGCCGACGGGAAACGGCTCTTCTTCCTCACGCCCGATGGTCCGGCGCTTCATGATTTTTCGAACGACACAACCCGAAAGATCGATTTTGGGCTTTCTTACGAGGTTCCCCGCTCTCGACCGCTCATTCTTTCCAATGCGCGGATTGGAGGCTTGGCGGAGCGGCGGTTTGACATCAGACTCGAAGGTTCTCGGATTGTGAAGATCTCTCCCCATAACAAACCGTTGGGGGTGTTGGGTGCGGACGTCCTCGATTTGGCAGGACGCGTGGCGATACCTGGTCTCATCGATGCGCATGTTCATATGGGTGACATTTCCTACATGCGGAGAAGCTTCCTTGCCTTCGGTGTGACCACGGTCGTCGATATGGGCTCGGAGCCCCTGACGAAGCTGGCTCTCCGGGAGGCTTTCGACAGCGGGGATCTGCCCGGACCGCGAATTATCTATGCGGGGGATATGGTGTCTCAGGGCCAGTACGTCGGTTCCGACTGGAGGCCGATTGCCAGCGAAGACGAGGCCCGACGTTATTTGGAAAGGCAGTATGCACTGGGAGCACGTGTGTTGAAATTATATGCGCCTCTCCAATCGCTGGTCGAGCCCTTTGTCAGATTAGCTCGGGAACTGGGGCTCTATATCACCGGAGAAGGTGTTTACCCTGCGGCGACATACGGAGCCCATGCCGCGGAACACACGCAGCCGGAAGAAATGATCGCGTTGCTCCGAGCTGTGGGCGCTTCGATGACACCGACCCTCGTTACGGTAGACACATTCACAGGAAATGCATACAAGACGCGGGCAGAGGCATTGCGCGAACTGATCGAACGATCGGATTGGTGGCCTCCCTACGCAAAGGCCGGCCTCCTGCGGAGGGTGGAAGAAAAGCAGACAGGCGAGACTCCCTTTGTCCATTCCTGGATCAGTCAGGTGAGGGACGCTTGGCGTTCAGGACTCAATCTTCATGCCGGTACGGACACCCTGGGAGTGGAAGCAGGAATATCTCTGCATTGGGAGATGGAACGGCTCGTGGATGCAGGACTTCAGCCGGACGAGGCTCTAGCTGCAGCCACCCGAGGGACGGCGCACGCTTTCGGGCTTGGGTCCGAACTGGGCGAGATCAAGGTCGGCTATCGGGCCGATTTGGTCGTCTTGGAGGAGGATCCGTATGAGAATATCCGCAACACTCAAAAGATCTGGATGGTCATCAGGGATGGACGGATCGTTCACAGGCGGTGAGTGGATAAGAGAAGCGCTTCTCCTGGATATTTCCTAGTGACAAGTTGTCTTCACCAACGTCAAGATGTTGCGGATTTTCTTTAAGTTCAAGTGCCCGCTGCTCGGAAATCCCCATAGCACCGTCGTGCGGTCTGTTTTAGGTACTTGGAAGCCGTAGCTGGTCATTGCGTATCTTTGACGCTCTGCGTGCGCGCCCCATCCTGAACTTGAAAGAAGTATGCAAGCGCACCGGCATTTCGTTTCCCGCGGCGGCAAAGGGCATGGACGCCATCATCAAGCTTGGCCTCGCGCGAGAGCTTACGGGGAGGCAACGCAACCGTGTGTTTGCCTACGACCAATATCTTTCGATTCTGAATGAAGGGACCGAGCCGCTGTGAGAGCGCAGGTTTCCCATATCAAAACTCACGGGCAGGTCAAATCTCGCCGGCAGCAGGCCGAAGGATGGGGCGCTAAGGTTATTGATCGTCTTTCGGCCGATCTCCGGCTTGATTTTCCCGATATGCGGGGCCTCTCGCCCCGGAACTTGAAATATATACGGGCTTTTGCCGCGGTCTGGAAAGATCCTGAAATTGTGCAGCAGGTTGCTGCACAAATACCCTGGTTTCATATTTCTTACTCCAAGCAATCAATCCGCCTCTCTCTTGACATCCCGCTAACCCCATGTT
>Ga0315274_10011857_pt1 | contig 12468 bp, 11 predicted proteins | sample YL17G02_20_MG_FD_203700 | JGI IMG/M metagenome (GOLD analysis project Ga0315274, IMG submission 203700) | Sediment microbial communities from Yellowstone Lake, YNP, Wyoming, USA - YL17G02_20 | ecosystem: Environmental > Aquatic > Freshwater > Lake > Sediment | place: USA: Wyoming | collected... | reverse complement strand
CTCCGCTGAGGGTGCAATTGGCATCCTAACTCATGGCAAGCTGTTAAGGAAAGATTATACAAAACAAGCAGTCATGATGGCTTTAATCCATGTGGAAAATTCAAAACTATTTTAGTGCGCCGCCCTCCGCCCGACACCTTCGCTCCTTTCAGTCGCTCTGGGACGCTGCGCTTTCGGGCTGACGCCCTCACCTGGTATGACACGGGATAAAAGGTGCGGCATAAATTACGGCGCGTCTTCAAAATCCAGCTCGTCGCCCGCGCATACCACGCCATCCGCCGAACCCGCAGGCAACTCGAGCACAAACCTTGCCTTCTTGTTCGGCCTGTAAATCCTCCACGTGTCTGGCCTCAACGACATTGGCCTCACGTTTTCCCTTATGTCCACTACTCTTTTGCCGCTGCTTATGAATACTATGTCTATCGGGAACTTCATGTTCGGCATCCAGATGCCGTGCCTGCCTTCGGCCGGGAAGACCATCAGCATGCCTCCGCTGCCCATGCCCCGCCTTCCGCTAAGGCCTTTCATCCTTTCGGCATAGGACTCTGCGACCTCGACGTTACTGAACAAAGTCCTCCCATGCTTCCTTATCTTCACCCTTTGCATCAATCTCTCCCAACTGGTTCTTTACCTGCTCCGCGGTCTTCTGGCCGATGATTTCCGAAAGCCTCTGGATTGGGACCTTCCTGAGGTCTTCCAACCCTTTGACATTGTTCGTGTGAAGCGCCCTCGCCCTTGCGCGGCCTATGCCTTTCAGCCTTACCAGCGGCAGCAGTTCTTCCCTGATGCCATACTTGACCCTGAGCCTGGTCTTCCTTATCGGCAGCAGCTGCTCCTTGAACCCCAGCAGCAGGGCCATCTCCTGCGTGGAATAGAGCAGCCAGTCCGCGTTGTCCAGCCTGGCCCTCAGTTCGCCAGGCGTTATGCCGTGCCTTTCCAGCAGCATGTCCTCGCCAACCTCCTCCGTCCACCGCTCAATGACATAGGCAGTCTTGATGGCCCGCAGATAGTCGTCATAAGCAATGTCCCAGGTGTTAGGCGGCGGGTCCAGCAGGCTCTTCTCCTCGCGCGCCAGCAGCGCTTCCACATCCTCGTAATCCTGCTTGCGCATGCTCATCAGCGGCCTCATCTCCATGGTATTGGCAACCATGTGCAGCAGCGGGAAGTTGGACACCCGCAGCGACATCCCGTGCGCGCGCCCAAGGCCGTTTATGATGTAATGCGCGGTCAGCGGGTCCAGGTAAAGCTCTGCCACGCGCCTGCCTATGGCCGTCGGCTTGAGCTGCTCGCTTTCGCGCTGGATAAGCATGCTCGCTTTTTTGAAAATGCCATCATCCACCTTGCCGCCCTGGGCTTCGCCCTCAACGAATCCATATTCTTTCAGCATGCCTATGACCTTATTGAGTATGCCCTCTATCCTGGAAAGGTCCTTGTACTGGTGCGCGTAGAACGTCCTGAAGAAAAATTCCATGAGCTCCTTTTTCGTGGACGTAGCACCAGAGGCGATGAGCGCAAGCACGTGCGTCCTCAACACGGGCTCCACGCCGAGCTTGGAATAGACCTTTTCAGGCTCGCCCTTGATATAGTTGTCCCATGCGTACTCCGCCTCCGCCTTGGTCTTGGGTATGAGTATGGCCTCCCCCTCGCTGTCGTACTGAGGCCTTCCGGCGCGGCCCATCATCTGCTGGACCTCCAGGACCGGGATGAAGTCCATGCCGCGGAAGGAGCCGAACCGCTTGAGGTCGCGCACTATCACCCTGTATGCCGGCATGTTCAGGCCCGCGGCCAGGGTTGGGGTGGCGCAGATGAACCTGATACTGCCCAGCCTGAACGCCTTCTCTATCAGCGAGCGCTGGCCGGACGCAAGGCCTGCGTGATGGAACGCGGCGCCTCCGGCTATGCATGCCGCAAGCCTCTTGCACTGGATGGTTGGCCTGTCCAGCGCATTGGCGGCCTTTTCCGCCAGCCCGGACAGCTCTTCTTTCTCTTTTTGGCCGAGCACTTTCGCAATGTGCCTGCTGATGTTTTCCGCGGCCGACTCGGCCCCTTTGCGCGTGTTGACGAATACCAGCGACTGCTTGCCTTTTTTCATCGTGTCGTCGACCAGGCTCTTGAGCGGGGCTTCGCCCTCCGCGAGCCTGAAGTTCCTCGACTTCATGGATTTCATGCTTTCAGCCGGATGGAAAAACGAGACTTCGCCGTCAAAGCAAAGGCCGGGGTAAAGCTTCACCGGCCTCCAGTCCGATTTTATGAAACCGGCCTCCAGCCACTCGGCTATCTCTTCGTGGTTGGAGACTGTGGCGGAAAGCGCGAGTATGGCGGGCCTGGCCACCTGTTTCAGCCTTGTCAGCACGATCTCCAGCGTCGGGCCCCTGTCAGGCGAATCCATGAGATGGATTTCGTCAGCAACTACGAGCCCGACATCGCCTATCCACGGTATGCCCCTCCTCAGCAGGCTGTCCAGCTTCTCCGACGTTATGATTATGAGGTCGTACCTGGACAGCCATGGGTCTGAGCTGTCCATGTCGCCGATTGATATGGCCACCCTTATGCCCATGGGCTCGTACTTGCGCCTGAAGTCCTCGTATTTTTCAGAAGCAAGCGCGCGCAGGGGGACTATGTAAAGGACCTTCCTGCCTTCCTTCATTATGGCCTTCAGCGCCGCCATCTCGGCTATCAGCGTCTTGCCGGATGCGGTGGGAGCGGCCACCACCATGCTTTTCCCGTCGAGTATGCCGGCTTCCAGCGCCGCTTTCTGGACGGGGTTTGGCTGCGAAAAGCCCGATGCTTCAATAATCTTCCTTACTACATCTTCGTTTTCCATTCTTTAACTGAATCTCCCTGGATTTTAAAGCTGAGGCTGATTCTTTGCGTATCTTTTATAAAACTATCAGACAAAAATATGTTAGGATGTTTATGGCAAGGCTCCGGCGCAAGGCCAAGGTTCAGGAAGCTGGGACAAAACAGGCAAAGGCAGAAGTCCCGGCCGGGGGGAAGGCAAAGGATGTAAAGGTTCTGACGAGGGAACAGGAGGCTGCCCAAGAGCCCCAGGAAAAGGGGATGGAGGCTGGCGAGGGAAAGGCAAGGGCGCACGTCATGATATCCGGCCAGGTGCAGGGCGTTTTCTTCAGGTCAGCGCTGCGCAGCCAGGCAAAGCTGTTCGGCCTGAACGGCTGGACCATGAACACTATCGAAGGCAACATCGAGGCGGTTTTCGAAGGCGACAAGGACCGTGTGGAGAAGCTCGTGGCCTTCTGCTGGAAGGGCCCGCCCGGCGCGTTGATACGCGACGTCAAGGTCGACTGGGACAAGCCCAAGTTCGACCTCACGGGCTTTGAGATAAGGGCTTAGCCTGCGGGGCTATTTAATCTTCTCTGCCAATTCCCTCCATCTTTTTGTTGTGTCTGCGTATAATTCCGCACCATTTCCCAGGTCTTCCAGCATCTGGGCTACTTCGTCTTGAAAAAGGGCAAAGGCAATCGGGCTAATCATGCTGGAAAACATGTCTGCATCAATCCCTTTCCTGTGTTCGCCTGCCTCATACAGAGAGTGGATGTCATGTATGGATTTGGCCAGCCGCCTTGATCTTGGCGAAGTAGAGGCCGGGTCGCGCTGCGCCTGCATTTTCCTTGCCTTTTCCATGGCACTAAAAACCACCCCGAAGTCTGGCGCACATACATACCTGGCGACTTTCCACAATGTATTCTCTATTCTGGCCTCATCCATTGTAATCCCGTGCAATGCGTGCCCCAGTTGTATCTGCTCCGGGCTGGACACCACACCTTTCAGACATTTATATTCCCTGTAATGGCCATCCATGTGTTCTTGACGGAACATGTACAGGAAAAGCGGGAAACTGGCGCATGCTAACGGTCTTGATTCATGCACTGTGCAGCTATTCCCTGCCGACAGGTAAGGGCAGGGGTCGTGCAGAAGGCTGAGCGTCACCAAGAACTCGCCCTGAGGCATGTTCTTGTAATGGGTAAGATGGACATCCCCTTTACTTCTCCATATGTCCGCGGCTGGTTCGCCGGTGGCCTCGCTCAGCCTGAGATAATCCCCGATTCCCAAGCCTGGTGTTGTATCAATTCTTTTGCAACAGGCCGCGCCTTCGCAAAGCGTTCCAGGCTCACATCTGAAATATTCGGGCATATTGAATGTTCGGGATAACTTTTAAATATTTTCAGGAATTCGCTGTCCATTGTGCCTGGTTGGTGCCAAGGCGTTATCACACGGACGGCCACTTGCTTTATTTGCCTTTATTCCTGTAGCCTATGACTGCAGAAATTGGCACTTGGACTGTGCCTTGTTCGGCTCTCACTTTAATATGATTACTGTCCTGTCCGTCACTTCCCCAAGTTTTGGCATGGAAATGCCTTGGAAGCAAATTTTAAATACCTTGCCTCCAAATTATATCCCATGGCGCAGCATCCTGGCACGTCAGAAAAAGTACTGGTAGCTTCACTAGGCATGCTGCTCGTGGTGCTGTCGCTCTTGGCATAAGGGCGCGCATTGGCTTTCTTCTAACCTTTTGCAAGGCTGAACCGTTTCTGCGTTGATGCTGCGCGGGTTAGCCGAAAGCATGAAAAAATGATGCGTAGGTGTGGATGATATGCGGGGGGTTCATGGGGAGATTGCATGGACTGCGTAAAGGTTGAATGTATGAGGAAGTACGGCGGCGACAGCGCGGAAACGCTCCAGAGATGCGCAATGCTCGAACTGCCTGACCAGACCGGCTACATCGGCTCTGAATGGGATGCCTTCAAAAGGGTGGCAGAAGGCATGGACAGCTTTATTCTGGAAGCGGGCGGCGATGCGGCGCGCGTGGAATTCCTCAAGGATATGGGCTATGCGTGGATGGCGCAGCGGCATGATTTCAGGCTGACGGGCGGGCAATGGCATGCCGAAGAAGACCATCCCATGATAGGCTACAGAAGGAAATAGTTAATAATAGCCCTTTCAATATTAAGGCAGGTTGCCATGGCCGGGAAAAATCAGGCGAATAGCAAAGGCAGAGGCGCGAAAAAGGCAGCGCCAGCCGGGTCCGGCAGGCCAGGCTTCGCCGCGATGGAGGCCAAATGGCAGAAGCGCTGGGAGGATGCCGGCATTTTCAGGGTAAGGGAAGATTCAAAGAAAAAGAAATTCTACGTCCTTGAGATGTTCCCATACCCGAGCGCGGCAGGCCTCCACATGGGCCATATCAGGAATTACGCGATGGGTGATGCATTTGCGCGCTACAAGCGCATGGCCGGCTTCAATGTCCTTTATCCAATGGGTTACGATGCCTTCGGCCTGCCTGCAGAGAATGCCGCCATAAAGAGCAAGGCTCGTCCGAAGGCCTATACTGAGAAGGCCATCGCAGGCATAAAAAAGAACCAGAAAGCATTGGGCCTTTCCTATGACTGGTCCCGCGAGATTGCGACATGCTATCCGGAATATTACAAATGGAACCAGTGGTTCTTCCTCCAGATGTTCAGGAAGGGACTGGCATATAAGAAGGAAGCCCCTGTCAACTGGTGCCCGTCCTGCAGGACCGTCCTTGCCAACGAGCAGGTGGAGCAGGGCAAATGCTGGAGGTGCGGCAGCCCGGTCGAGATAAGGGACCTGGAGCAATGGTTCTTCAGGATAACCAATTATGCCGATGAGATGCTGGCCGACTTGGACAAGCTGCAGTGGCCCGAAAACATCAAAGCCATGCAGAGGAACTGGATAGGCAGGAGCGATGGCACGCTTATACACTTCCCGATAGCGGGGTCGCAGGAAACCGTCCCGATATTCACGACAAGGGCAGACACGCTTTATGGCGTAACTTTCATGCTCTATGCGCCTGAGCATCCCCGCGTCATGGAGCTTGTCAAAGGGACAGAGTACGAAAAGCGCGTGAAGGAGTTTGCGCGCAAGGCCGTGCTCGAGGACAGGTTCGAGAGGACTGCCGAGGGCAAGGAAAAGGAAGGCATGTTCATAGGCAAATACTGCATAAACCCTGTCAACGGGGAGCAAATACCGATATACATAGCCAACTTTGTCTTGCCTGATTACGGGACTGGCGCCGTAATGGCGGTTCCTGCTCATGACCAGAGGGATTTCGAGTTCGCGAAGAAGTTCAACATACCCATACGCGTTGTGATAAAGCCGCCCTCATTCATGCTGTATGAGAAGGACATGACCAGGGCGTATGAGGAAGAGGGGACGCTCATAAACTCCGGCGATTTCAACGGCAGCATGAACTACGACGCCGCAAACGAGATAACCGAATACCTGGAGAAGAAGGGCTGGGGCAGGAAGACTGTCCAGTACAAGCTTCGCGACTGGCTGATTTCCAGGCAGCGCTATTGGGGGACGCCGATTCCGGTCGTTTACTGCGACAAGTGCGGCATAGCGCCTGTTCCTGAAAAAGACCTGCCGGTCCTGCTGCCGCTCGACGTGAAATTCACCGGCAAAGGCAACCCGCTGGCAGGCTCTGACATGTTTATGAAGGCCAAATGCCCTAAGTGCGGCGGCCCGGCAAAACGGGAAACTGACACCATGGACACCTTCGTTGACTCGAGCTGGTACTTCCTGCGCTACTGCTCGCCGGATTCAAAGGATTTCGCATTCGACAGGAAGGCTGTCAATTACTGGATGCCCGTGGACCAGTACATAGGCGGGGCAGAGCATGCTGTCATGCACCTGCTTTACGCCAGGTTCTTCGTCAAGGCGCTCAGGGACATGGGTTTTCTGGGCTTCGGCGAGCCGTTCACCAGGCTCTTCAACCAGGGCATTGTCTACAAGGGCGGCCACAAGATGAGCAAGAGCTTCGGCAATGCCGTGACGCAGGAGGACATGGCGAAGAGGTATGGCATAGACACTGCCCGGATGTTCCTGCTTTTCGTGGCCTCGCCGGACAGCCAGCTGGAGTGGAGCGACGAGGGCATAACCGGCTCGTTCAAGTTTCTGATGAGGATGCACAACCTTGCGGGAAGTTCTGGCTCAGCCAGGGCCAGGACAGGCGGATTGCAGACAAAGGACAGGCAGATGCTGTGCAAGCTCCACTCCACCATCAGGAAGGTCACGGACAACATGGAGGGCTTCGCCTTCAACAGGGCCATAGGCAGTCTTATGGAGCTATCCAACTCAATAGCCAGATACGCCGAAAACCCGCACAGCCAGGTGATTGGCGAATGCATGAAGAATCTGCTCGTGATGCTTTCGCCGTTCGCGCCGCACACGTGCGAGGAGCTTTGGGAGCGCATGGGCAGCAATGAATCAGGCAGGCAGTTCGTCAGCGTCCAGGCATGGCCGAAAGCTGATGAAAAGCTCATAGACACCAGGCTTGAGATGATGGAGATGCTGGCCTCCCGGACCATGGATGACATCAGGCATGTGATAAGGCTCGTTGGCAGGCAGCCGAAGGAGATATTCATATACATAAGCCAGATGTGGAAATACGATGCATACAAGGCCATGCTGGCCATGGCTGGCAAGGCCAAAGGGCCTGGGATTGTCAGGGAGCTGATGAAGAACCCGGAGCTGAGGAAGCAGGGCAGCCACGCCGTACGCTTCGCAGAGAAGCTTTCCAGGGAGGCTGTTCTGGGCGAGGTGCTGGGACAGGAAGAGGAGATGCAGGCGCTGTCCGAGGCCGCCCCGGATTTTGAAAAGGAATTCGGCTGCAGGGTATGTGTCATGAGGGCCGAGGAAAAGGCCAATGAAAGGTCGCTGAAAGCCGAGCCGGGCAAGCCCGGCATAGAAATCGTCTAACGCCTGGTGCTGCACATGGTCCTCGTAGCCATTCTTGGGATACTGGACATCATATGCGGAGCCGCGCTTGCGGCGAGCACGTTCGCCAGCCTTGCCAGCAACGGCTGGATATTCTTTTTCGGCCTGGTCGCCATGGCCAAGGGCGTCTATTCCGTCCTGGCGGCGGCGGCGGCAGGCTTCTACTTCGACGTGCTGGGCTGGCTGGACCTGCTGGTAGGCGTATTGCTGCTGCTCGTGAACTGGAACATAACGTTCGGCTTTTTCATGTACATAGGCATACTGCTGATACTGAAGGGGCTTTACTCTTTTTTCGTCGGCATGATAGGGTATCATGAATAGTTGCCGGTATTGTGTTTTCGGTTCATGGGCATTGACGGGTCATTGATGCATGGTCATCGCAGCTGATGAAGAAATGTGATTATTGCGGTTTACGGTCTTGGGTGCCTGCGTCCGGCATTGAGCCGCCGGTCTTGTTGGTGGCGATGGCAGAAGCCATGACGTTACCGCTTTGATGCTGCTTCCGCCGCCTGTGTATTGACGCTACAGGTGTAGTTCACACACAACTTGGCTTGGCTACGATCTACCTGAATGCAACTCATGGCATCTGGGCTATGCAATCTTTGCATCCAAGTGCCAATTGGGCATCACCCATGCTGCCTTCATCACAGAGGGCTGGGTTCTTTGTTCCACACGCCACAGACCTCAAGCATTCTGACTTGAAGTTATCGTTGGGTAAAGTCCTGCAAAGGTCTGCCCTTTTCTGCATTATGAAAACATGTGTCAGACAACTACCTTTCTGTGCTGGTTCCACGTCAAGGCATTAGAACAAACCGAAATAATAAGCAGCTCCTATAATCGCAACAATAACTATAATAACCATAAGAGCCATTACCTTCTTGCTCATAACAATAATATGTTACATCTCCTATTAGATATCATGCCAAAAGGGTGCTACAAATACCTTTGACTTCATGGGTAAGTTCCCTTAGTTTCTCGCAGATTATCTTTTCCCCCACCGCACCAAATGAATGAAGCTCTTGGTTACTCATTATGCCCTCGTTCGTTGAGCGGAACAACCCCCATCCGTGGCAATTCGGGTAACAACCAGTCCCCTGTTGACAATCAACTCCAAGATTGCAAGACTCTGACTCTGATTCAACAATGAACTGACCCATACACTCTATATAGACATCCATCGAAAAGGTGCCTGTCTCGAAACCTGCCTTCTGTTTAACACAGTTGATGAAGCCCGTGTAGTTGGCATAACAAGGCGAATCTGTGTTTATTTGCCCGCTGCACCATTCGCTGCATCCAATTGTGTCGCAGTTCTCCTTGGAACCTGTCTCTGTCAAGCTCGTGATTGCTTGATACTCATCTGCCAGCCCGAAGATGTGGCCCAACTCGTGCACTGTGACATCAGGAAGCACTTTGTAGTAACCGTCTGTCCTCACTATATTCTCTCCCCTGAGCGTGCCGTATCTTGTGTCACCAGTCTTGCTGCCACCACTTATCACAAGCCCTATTCCACTTATCTGGTCTGCAACCATCACTATGCCTATAGTGGGCTTGTTGCATGCCGACATGAGCCTCTCTGCCCAAGGCAGACACTCAGAGCCAGAAACATCACCAGTGCCAAGGCAGTTGAGTTTTCGGTTGAGCTTGACCCTGTAGAAGTTAAACGAATCCTTGTAGGACTTGAATGGTTCCACAGCAAGTATTCCACCGCTTGCACCGTTCTGATCTATGGTCTGAATAACCTGTTGTGCGAACACTGAGTCTTGATTATCTGGATAGTTGTCTGATAAGAATACAAAATTTATTTTTTCTCCGCTGCTACTGCCTTGCAGCACGGATATACACTCTGGAACCTGTGAACCCAAGTCAACTTCAACAAACGCCCCGCTCTTGCAATATTGGTGATTAAGGTCGTTGTTGTCAACAACAAAGGAGCCTATGGAGTTGCTGCCAGTCCACCCTTCCCCTTGTATCTGTTGAATGAGGCTTATCATACTGTAGCTACCACCCTCCTGCACTTCTGGACAACCCGTCTTGAGAGTCTGCATCGGAACTCCTTCCAAGGACTGAATCCTTACCTCTGTAGACGGGTTTTCTGCAAGTGCGTTCTTAACCGAAGGCAAATCAGCTATCTTTTCGGTCAGGTTTTTCTCCCTTGGCGTATTGTCTGGTTGGTAGTTACTTGGGTTTGTAGGCTCTGCTGGGGTTGTGCAACCTGAAATCACTATAATACCCAGAATTAGCAGCAAAAGGGCGGCTTTCATGTTCTCAATAAAGATTGACCGCAACGGATTAAATATCTCCATTCTCGCCAACGTTCCAAATCCACGAGTTTGTTACACCCCTTCAGGCGGGCTTCCCTTGCTCGTGGATGTTCCAATAACGACGCTGCAAACCCTTTTAATCCTTCCTTACAATTAATGCTCTGTGATGGCATGCGGCTTGGCGATGTGGTGAAATACTATTCCAGGGATGATGTGCAGCAGGCGCTGGTGAAGGCTGCCAGGGACAGGGAGGTCGCCGGCGTATTCAGGAATGGCTCTTTCGGCAAGAGGCCCAATGCCCTTTCCTACCCGCAGGACGTCCTCTCAATGGTAAGGCAGGGCGTGATGGAATTCCACTGCTCTGTCGAAAGGTGGACGCAGCCCATGGCCCTGCGGCAGGACAATTACAACGAGCTGAGGAAGGGGTGGGACCTCATGCTGGACATAGACTGCGACGCGTTCGAGCACGGCAGGGCTGCCGCACTGGCCTTTTGCAGGGCGCTTGAGAGGCACGGCATAAGGAATTTTTCGGTGAAGTTCACCGGAGGCAAGGGCTTCCACATCGGCGTGCCATGGGAATCCATGCCCTCTGAGGTGAATTACAAGCCTTCTGCCAGGCAATACCCGGAGCTCGCCAGAAAGATTGCGGCCTACCTGAAGGAGTATGCCAGGGATGATGTGGAGAAGGAGCTGCTCAGAACCGGGAGCCCGGAGAAGATTGCAGAGCAGTTGAAGAGGCCGCTGTCCGAACTGGTGGCCGGCGCAAAGCCGGGCCAGGCAATTGACCCGTACAGGGTCATTGATGTTGACCCCATACTCATTTCGGCAAGGCACCTGTTCAGGATGCCCTACTCCATCCACAAGGCGTCGTTCCTGGTTTCTCTGCCTGTCAAGCCTTCGGAGCTCGGCTCTTTCCAGCGCGAGATGGCAAAGCCGGACAGTGTCAGGCCTGTGCTCGGATTCCTTCATGCGGGAGAGAAGGGAGAGGCCGATGCGCTGGTGGCAGAGGCGCTGGACTGGCATGCAAAGGCCATGCCTGAAGAAAGCAGGCCCGCGCCCAAGCTGTATGTTCCAAAGCAGGCCATAGCCAAGGAGCATTTCCCGCCCTGCGTGCAGAACATACTCAACGGTCTGCAGGACGGCAGGAAGCGCTCGCTGTTCATACTGACTAATTTCCTTTCATCGGCCGGGTGGAAGACCGATGCAATCGAATCAATGCTGCTGGAATGGAATGAAAAGAACATGCCGCCGCTGAGGGAAGGCTATATCCGCACGCATGCGAGGTGGCATGAGGCGAGGCTCAGGGCCGGCCAGAAGAGCCTGCCGCCGCCCGGATGCAAGAAAGAAGGCTACTACGAATCCATTGGCATATGCCAGCCGGACAGCGCGTGCGGCGGGCAGGCCAAGACCATAAAGAACCCTGTCAACTACGCATTCCGCAAGGCCGGCGTGGGCAGGGAGGAGCGTATAAAGCCCGGATACAAACCAAAAAGGATGCAGGCCAGGCGGCATGCCTCGGGCAGCGCCAGGGCCAAGCGGGGTGAATAGATGCTCACATACGACATGATACGCAAGCTCGCCATGGACGAGAAGGCCGCGCCAAAACTCATCAAGCTGCCTGAAAATTTCTTCGAGGCTGCCAGGTCCTACATAGAGAACAAGGGAAAGATAGCCGAAAGCAAGGAGGACAGGTGGGAGCTGGAGTCTGCAAAGCGGTGGCTGCAGGACCTGCTGGACCTCAGGGAGAGGAAGGTGCTCATGCTTGCCGCATCATACGTCAAGTCAGGCGCCATGCCCGGGGACATCACATCCGAGGAGAAGGAGTTTTTTGACAGGACAGTGAGGCAGGTAAAGGAGTTCCAGTCCGCAATGAGGGAGATGCTGGAAGGGAAGAAGGAGAAGCTGGCCGTGGTCGCGCTGCTCGACGACATCCCCAAGTTCGTGGGCATCAACATGCGTGTTTACGGGCCTTTGAGGAAGGGCGAGGTTGCCAGCATCCCGGTGGACAACGCGAAGGTCCTCATTGGCAAGGGCGCCGCGAAGAGTATTGTTGCGTGATTCGCAAACAACCTATATAAATACCGGCCCGATTAATAACCTATAATCGCTTATATGCGGTGTCAGACATGAAGTTCCCGAAGACTGTCAGAACCATGTGCCCCTACTGCAGGAAGCACACGGACCACAAGGTGACGCAGGTCAAGAAGAAGGGCAGGAGCAAGGCCCATCCAATGTCCCAGTCGGTCAAGAGGTTCGACAGGAAGATGAAGGGCTACGGCTCGTTCCCCAGGCCCAACCCCAGCGGCGAGGGCAAGCCGACCAAGAAGCTGGACCTCAGGCTGGAGTGCACGGTGTGCAAGAAGAAGCACACGAAGAAGGGCTTCAGGGTCAAGAAGTTCGAGCTGACCGCAAGGGAGAAGTAGCATGGCTGGAAAATTCATCAAGGTCAAGT
>Ga0315274_10011856_pt1 | contig 12468 bp, 9 predicted proteins | sample YL17G02_20_MG_FD_203700 | JGI IMG/M metagenome (GOLD analysis project Ga0315274, IMG submission 203700) | Sediment microbial communities from Yellowstone Lake, YNP, Wyoming, USA - YL17G02_20 | ecosystem: Environmental > Aquatic > Freshwater > Lake > Sediment | place: USA: Wyoming | collected... | reverse complement strand
CGTTGTTCATGTTATCTTGACAATGCGCCGATGGAGAGTTTCTGGGGTACGCTCAAACAGGAGCTTGTCCATCACCGTCATTATGGAAGCAGACTGGAGGCGATTCGAGACATTACGAAGTATATCGAGATCTTTTATAACCGGCAGCGCCGCCAGTCAAGGCTGGGATTCTTGGCGCCCGCGGCCTACGCACAAAAATACTATGCTGGATTACTGGCGGCATGAATAGTTTGGTGTCCACTATTGACATCCGACCTCAACTTTACTTACCTTTTCCTACATTTCTGCACTTCACCATACTTTACAAGACTTTACCACTCGTAATCATTTTTAACCATTCAAATTGACCCACTACCAACGATTCCCAGGGCTTGACACCCGAGGAAACAAAGGTTTATTATGGTTGCATAGGGCGATGGAGCCGGATTACGTCGCTATCCTGAATTGATATGGGAAATCCCGGATAAGGTGCTGGCTATGTTCGGTCGCTTGGGTGATGGGGAGGCAATAGCCAAAGCGACCTGAGAAAGCGAGAAAAAAAGAGAATGGAGGGGAAAAAGAAAAAGAAGGAATGAAGAAAGAATGACGCAGGTAATCAGCAAAAGGTGGTTTCTAAAAAGTAGACGGAGGTAAGTAAATTTACATGAAAGAACTGATACTGAAAAGAGGAGTGACGCTCTTCCTGATAGCAGCTGTGGTTGTGGCTGGAGTTTTATCCAGCCATCCAGTGAAATCCGAGGCTGCGGCTAAAGGAACCACTTACAATGTGGTGCTCCAGAAGGGTAGCCCGCTAATGTCTATGAGCTCGATCGCCGGTGGAGCGGGTGGGTTGTCGGGCGGGCAAAACGCAGGGATAAGCTTCAAGATGGTGGTTGAAGCCAAGGCGAAAAACGAGAAGGTGAAATCAACCGGCGGGACAGCCTCCTATTACCCGGTGACCATCCTTGCCAAGAGCTATAAGGTCCCAACCCAGGAATTCATGATCCCAGGAGGGGGTGTAGCGATAAGAAGTTCGTTTATGAAAACGGACGCCAAGGGAAAGCTCTATATCAGTGGTGGTGATGTCGATGTCACCAGTGTGCTGAGCAAGAAAATGAACGACAAAATCGGTGACGGCACCGTTGACCCTGCGGGGTCGATGGTCATCCAGATTACTATTGTGAGCAACGTTACCATGAAGGACACTGGCAAAATGTTTATGACGACACTGTCGACATCCTACTATACCACAGGCAAAAGCTACACTATTGTCAAGGGCTCCAAGAGCAGGCTTGAAGGAAAGGCAATGCCTGATAGTGACACAAGCAAGGCTCTTCCCACACCCCTGGTGGGTCAGCCGCTCGACCTGGATGCCGGAACGGGCACTTTGGTTGCCACCGGAGGGGCTCTGAACCAAAAGAATAAGACTTTAGGCATGATTGACACTGTGACTGGTGAGATTTGGTTGATGAAGATCACTAAGTGATGAAGATCACTTGCGCTTCCTAAGGTGAAGCCAGAAGGCTAGGTGCCACTGGCAACGGTGGTACCTAGCCTACAAAAAGATAAGCCCCAAACCGGGGGACTGAGGTTATATACTCTCTTGGCAGAGTGTCAATTCCCGCCCTCCTCTCCTCTGTTGGGCCTGTGGTGAGTATCGCTCCGCTCCCTGCTCTGAAGGCCGTGGGGCTGGGGGGAGACCAGGCGGAAAATATCAAGGCGGTGGGCTCAGCCTGCGCCTAGCCCTTGACCTGCCTCTAATTGTAGCAGCGAAGTGCTGACAGTAGAAGAGCCATAGTTTATCGGTATGGCTCAGGTTGCACAACATTGTCTTCTGTGCGGGCTACCCCATAAGCACTTGACAGGTGAAGTTACAGAAGGTTAGACTTTTATTGCTGGGTCGGCCCGTAGGAAATAGCGGGGGATGCGGATGAAAACCCCACAGCCTGCCTTGCCTAAGGACAGAATAGAGGCTCCTTTTTGGCGATGGCCCGGCTACCTGTGCTGGGGTAATGGGGTAACATTAAGGCCAGGTTGCAATGAAAAGAGATGCCCATAGGGACGAATATTAACCAGGGAGGAGTCAGGTGAAAGGACTGGAAGGCAAGATTGCCCTAATAACTGGTGGAGGCTCAGGAATCGGCCGGTCCACCGCCTTGGCGTTTGCCAGGGAAGGAGCAAAGGTTGCCGTCGCCGATGTTCAGGTGGAGGGTGGCAGGAAGACACTCCAGATGATTAAAGAGGCCGGGGGTGAGGGTATTTTTATCAAAACTGATATTTCACAAGCGGGTGAAGTTGAGTCTCTAATCAAGAAAATCGTTGAAACCTACGGACGGCTGGACTGCGCCTTCAACAATGCTGGCATTGAGGGGGAGCCAGCTTTCACTGCTGACATTACTGAGGAGGCTTGGGATCGTGTAATGAGCGTAAATCTCAGGGGTACGTGGTTGTGCTTGAAGTACGAGATACGCCAGATGCTTGAGCAGGGTGGTGGGGTCATCGTCAACACAGCCTCAACAATGGGGCTGGTCGGCTTCCCTGGGGGGCCAGCCTATGTCACCAGCAAACACGGTATCGTAGGGCTGACCAAAGCGGCAGCTTTGGAGTATGCCAGGCTGGGTATCCGTATAAATGCTGTGTGCCCTACCTTTGCCATGACACCGATGGGGGAGCGCATCATGGCCTATCAGCCGGGCATAGACGAGCTCCTCAAGACCATGCACCCAATGGGGCGGTTTGCCAATCCGGAAGATGTCGCCGAAGCAGTTGTCTGGCTATGCTCAGACTCCGCTTCGTTCATAACGGGGCAACCGATAGCTGTAGACGGCGGCTATGTTATCCAATAGGCGCATGACTCGCCGGTGAGGTAATCAGCTGCACAGTGGTTCTTGACCGGGACCCGCTTTACAGAAGGCGGGAGGCGTGGAATCCTTCCCAGATAGCGTCTATTATCTTGCGCGGCATTACGCAATCACCTATGGCGTAGAGCTCTGGCACTCTACCTTTCAACTCTCTCAGCAGCCTCGACTCAGACTTGAGGCCGGTAGCCAGCACAACGCTGTCAGCTCTTAACTCCTCGTCGCCCCATCCCACCACCCCCTGGGCGCCGATTGAGGCAAGTGGGAACCCTGTCTTGATTTCCACCTTGTTTTGGGAAAGCAGCAGAAGCAGCATCTGCCTGTTGGCATGGAAGACATCTTCTGCCAGAGCATCTCGTCTGGCCACTAGGGTAACCTGCTTCCTCTGCTGAGCCAGGAACAGCGCTGTCTCACAGCCAATCAGCCCGACACCTATGACTATCACGCGGTCGCCGATGGCTTTGTGCCTCAGCAGTGCCTCGGTGGCGGTAACCACATTGTTGCCTTGAGCGCCGGGTATGTCTGGGACACTGTGGCTGGAGCCTGTGGCCACGATTACCACCTGTGGCTTCATTTTTTCTACAGCGCTGGCAGTAGCCATCTTGCCCAGCTCAACCCTGATCTTCAGCTTCTTTAGCTGGGTGCGCAGGTATTCTAGAAGCAGCCTCAGGTCAGCCTTGAAATCAGGCACTGAGGCAGCGATCAGATTGCCCCCCAGCTGATCGCCTTTCTCCCACAGAGTCACCTTGTGGCCTCGAAGAGCAGCCACTCTGGCAGCCTCCATGCCGCCGGGGCCACTGCCGATAACCAGCACCGACTTGCGCTGTGTCGCCGGCTGGAGGGCGTAACGCTTCTCCATACCTGTTTGGGGGTTCACCGTGCAGCTTACATATTTCCCGGTGAGCACGCGGCCCAGACAACCGTCGTGGTCTCCGATACACGGTATGATGTCTTCTGGCCTTCTCTCCCTGACTTTGTTAGCCCAATCCGGGTCAGCAAGCAATGACCTGCCCATGGCGATGAAATCGGCCTTTCCCTCACGGAGCACCTTTTCGGCCAGTTCAGGGTAGCCCAGCTTGCCCACAGCAATTACCGGGGTATCCACAACTTTCTTTATCGCCTCCGCCATATTTACCAGGCAACCTGGGGGCTGATAGGTAGGAGGATGGGCCCAGTGAAAGCTCTCGTAGCAGCCGGCGTCCACATGGAAGGCATCGACACCGGCCTGCTTCAAGATTTTAGCCATCTGGAGCGACTCCTCTATCTCTCGACCACCGGGCAGGTAGTGGGTTACGCTGTATCTGTATATGACAGGGAAGTCTTTGCCGACGAAATTTTTTATGGCGCGGATTATCTCCAGCGGGAACCTCAGCCTTCCCTCCAAGCTGCCGCCGTATTTGTCGGCGCGCTGATTCCACAGGGCGGTGGTGAACTGGTCCATGAGATAGCCCTCATGTCCGTGAAGCTCGACCGCATCCATTCCAGCCGTGCGCAGCAGCATAGCTGCCAGGGCAAAAGATTGAACCAGCCTTTCCACTTCTTCGGTGGTGAGGGCTCTGGTAGTGACGCTGGGTTTCCAGAAACAGGGCAGAGGTGAGGGGGCGACTGGTGGATGTTCTCGGAAGAAGAAATGGGGCAACACTCTACCCATGCCAGCTGTTAGCTGCACCGCTATCTTGCAACCGTGATGATGTACGGCATCAGCTAGCTCCGAGAACCTGCTGACATAAAAGAACGAGTCGGCACGTGGGGCGCTGCTCATTCCCTTGTCGTCTATCTGTTCTATCTCGCGGCTAGTATAGAACAGGCTTGTTATGATAAGCCCCGCCCCGCCGGCGGCACGCCGCTCGTAGTATTCAATGGCCCGGGGCAGCAAACCGCCATCGGTATCAAAAAGCCCCAGTATCCCCATAGGCGCCATAACTATCCTGTTTTTGACCCGCAGAGCGCCGATATTTCCCGGCTCAAAGAGCTTCATCTTCCGCCTCAGTTGAGAAATTCAGCAGAGTCACACAGGCTAGGATTTGGGACTGTGTAAAGAGAGCTACTCTTCGGTCAGAATCGGGATAATCTCGCCACCTTTGCCTGCCAAAATCATGTGTCCCTTAAGGCTGGGTTCGCCATCGGTGGTGATCACAAGTGGCCCTGATGGTGAATCCCACTGAAGCTGACCGGACCGGGCCATCTGCGCTATTTTTTGAAGGTCGGTATCAGTGCCAGCCAATTCAAGGGCTTTTATGGCTATCCAGAGGGAGAAGTAGAAGAAGGCATGTGTGGGTCCAGGCAACCTGCCGTATTTTCTCATGAAGTCCTGCTCAAATGTCTTGGCCCCGGGATAAGGTAGCCCAGGCGCCCACAGCACCCAATGGTAGGTATTTTCAGCCCCGGCCATCTTGAGTATGGGAGCGCTGCCTGATGCTGGGCTGAAGCTAACATACTTGATGCTGCCCCAGCCGCCCAGTTCCATTATCTGCTTAAAGGTGATCATATGGTTCTCTTGAAGGGCGTGACCTGCCACAAGCACATCGGGATTGGCATACTTGATCTTGGTGAGGTAAGGCGTCAAGTCAACCCCACCCAGAGGGGCATACTGCTCATAGACGATTTCTACGCCTGCGTCCACCAGTCTCTGTTTTATGAAGCTTATATGCTTGTGGATTTCAGTCTCTTCATCACCAAACAGGGCAACTGTCTTAGGTTTTAGTTCACTCAATATGAACTTAGTCACCTTCTCCACACACGCCCACTCGTTGTAGGTCGCACGCACTGTATATGGTTTCTGGGTCAAGTCGGAGGGGTATGGGCCATAACCGACAAATAGCGTCTTGAACTCTTGTGCAGCGTCGTAGCTCGCTGTGGTGGTGGCTGCGGTGGCCCCACCCCAGACGATCGCTTCTACTTTGTCTTCTAGAGTCAGTTTCCTCCAGCCAGCGATGGTGTCAGTCACCTGCCCACGGTCATCATATTTTATGACTTTAATTGGTCGGCCTCCCAGAATACCCCCCATCTCATTCACCTGGTCGCTTACCAGAGATATTATGTCATTGGCCAGGGTGCCGGCCATAGCTGCTGGGCCGCTCCAGGATGTAATAGCGCCTATCTTCACCGGCTCTTGGCTGGGTGTTGGGGTAGGCGTGGCGGTGAGAGTGGGTGTTGGGGTTGGTGTGCCTGGCGTAGCTGTTGGGGTTGGTGGAGCAGTCGCTGTAGGAGACGGGGTGGCTGTTTGTTCTTCTTTACCCCCACCACAGGCTGCTAACAGAGGCACAATCAGAAGCGAGACTAAAACCAGGGCCAGAAGCTTGTACCAAACACGACTTCTCTGCATCAGAAACCTCCCCTTGATTGTTTGAGACGATAAATTAAGGAGCAGACTGTAACCAGATCTTGAAAACAAGTATATGCTCATAACGCCTAACTGTCAAGCCACTTTTAGTACGTACATACATAGCAGTGTCCCTGCCTTTCTACGTTGTTGCCTTGCAGGCCTCGGTACTGATGAATGATACTTGAGTTGTGTCCCTCACGGTGATTTTGGCCAGGGGGGCTTTTGTGTCCCAAGCTCTTTGACCGCGCTATCTCGCAATGTTAGCAGATAGGACCGCAGTTGCTTTCGATCTGCCGCCGATAGAGAGGCGATTATCCGCCGGGCAGAACGCATGTCAGCAGTTAAGCCACGATAGATTTGGATTCCTTTATCAGTAATGGTGACTCTCACCAGGTTCTTCTTGTCCAGATCCTTGGACTTCGTTATCAGCCCGTCTTTTTCCATCCTGCTCAAGACCTGTGAAGTTGAATTCCGTGAGCGCATCAGCCACAGCGAGATATTGGCAGGGGTTGCATTATCGTCATGAAATCTGAGGATGACTAGGACTGCGGCCTGCGAGATCGAAATACCGTATTGGCGCACTCGCCTTGTCTGGAATCGATACATAGAGTGTCTAGCTTGAGATAGCAATGTCCACAGTTTGAGGTCCATACGGGCGAAATCTTGCAACGGACCCAACATCCTTTTCATATTTTCATTTTCATAGGTATTCTTCTCCTTGCCATCTTACTATGATTAACACTGACCGAGTTAACCAAGCTTTGTGAAAGCAGATACTACAAAATGGAGGTGACGATATTACTTAGTGGCCCTTTTGCCTGCCGACCTCCGCCCTGGGACTTGACATTAATAGAATTGCTTGCTAAAATAATCCATGTGGATTATCCATCTGGAACATTCCATTAAATTATATCACCGCTTTGCTGGAATTGTCAAGTGGCAGGTTTATATTTATAATGTGCCGGGTTGACTTAGTCTTCCCTCGGCGAGTAAGTCCACTATAAGGTGAAGATGATCCGCAAATATGTTCAAGATAGCAACCGTCTAGTAGACTGCGAGGGCTGACTTGAAAACCAAGGGGGAGAGATAGCCATTCCTGGACCTGCTGCTGTCATGCTACCCTCTAGACGTTAAAAGGAGGCACACGATGGAGAGCATCAAAGACAAAGTAGCTATCATAGGTGCAGGCTGCACCAAGTTTGGCGAGAACTGGGATAAGTCTTACGAAGATATGGTCATTGACGCTGCACAGGAGGCTCTTACGGATGCTGGCCTGGAGATAAAAGATATTGATGCCTTCTGGGCAGCCACTCAAGATACCACCGTGTTCTCGTCAAGCATCTCTATTCCGCTCAAGATCAATTACAAGCCTGTAGGACGGGTGGAGAATGCCTGCGGTACCGGGAGCGAGGGGGTGAGAGTGGCCGCCTATGCCCTGGCTGCCAAGATGTACGATACAGCTATGATAATAGGCTTTGAGAAGATGAAGGACACTGGCTGGGCCGGGATTGGGGCTATAGGCAGGGTGGTGCCTGGTGGAGAGCCGCCTGTGAGCACTCCTGGCATGTATGCTTTTACGGCTGTGAGGTACTTCCACCACTATGGCCTTTCTCCGCAGGATGGCAAAGAGATGCTGGCCAAGATTGCGGTTAAGAGCCATTATAATGGTGCTCTTTGTCCGAAGGCGCACTTCCAGAGGAAGATAACCCTGGAGCAGGCGATGAATGCTCCCATCATGGCTTGGCCTCTGGGTCTGTTCGACTGCTGCGCGGTAAGCGATGGAGCGGCAGCGGTCATCATTACCAGGTCGGAACTGGCTAAGAAATTCAGGGAAGACCCCGTCTACATCAAGTCTATACAGACACTTACTGATGCTTGCGATGGCTACGTAAGGGACGATTACGACTATGTCCATTTTGAGACGGATTATCGCTTTGCCCAGATGCTCTATAAAGAGGCTGGGATCAAAAATCCACGCAAGGAGATAAGCAGCATCGAGCTCCACGACTGCTTCACCATAGCTGAGGCAGTTTCCCTGGAGGATTTCGGCATCAGCCCCCGGGGTAAGGTCAAGGAGGACATTGATGCTGGCGTCTTCAACCTGGATGGTGAACTGCCGGTCAATACCGACGGTGGGTTGAAATGCTTTGGCCATCCCGTCGGTGCCACAGGACTCAGGCAGATGTATGAGCAATATAAACAGCTTCAGGGCAAGGCCCAGCGGCCAGAGCGACAGCTTAAGAATCCCAAGCTGATGATGATTCATGCCCGTGGTGGCTGGCCCGGCCATACCATACCTGTGGGGGCTATTCTGGGTCGCTAAAGCCTAACCTTGACCACCAGAAGACGAAAGGAGGAATGCTTCATGGCTGGTATAACTTTGTATGGTGCCTACATACCGCTATATCGGTTAGACAGGGCTCAAATCGCCAATGCCTGGGGTGTACCAGGAGCGCCTGGTGAGAAGGCGGTAGCCAACTACGATGAAGATAGCATAACTATGAGCGTAGCCGCCTGCCTGGACTGTCTGGGCAACATGGACCGCCAGCAGGTAGACGGCCTGTTTCTGGCCACTACTACCTCGCCCTTCCGGGAGAAGCAGGCGGCAGCCATAGTAGCCAGGGCAGTTGACCTGCGCCCTGATGCTCTCACCACGGACTATGTGAACTCCTTGAGAGGAGGCACCCTGGCTCTCAAAGCGGCTCTAGATGCCGTGGAGAGCGGCTCGTTGAAGCAAGTGCTGGTAGTGGCAGCTGACTGCCGTCTTGGTGCTGCACAGGGGATGCGTGAGTTTACCCTTGGAGATGGGGCTGCTGCGCTACTGGTGGGGAAATCCGATATGATAGCCAGGGTGGCAGGCTTCCATACGGTATACAGCGATCTTATGGATGTATGGCGAGCCGAAGGGGACAGGTTTGTCAGGTCCTGGGAGGATCGTTTTGCCATAGACAAGGGTTATACGCAGACAGTCGCCGGGGTGGCCTCAGCGGTTATGAAGAGTTGCCGTTTGAGCCCCAAGGACATAGCCAAGGCAGCGCTATACAACCCCGAACCCCGCAGTCATCAGGGTCTGGCCCGGGCACTGGGGCTTGACCCGATGAGCCAGATTCAGGACACTTTATTCTTCAGCGCAGGCAACACCGGGACGGCACAGGTATTTATGAGGTTGGTAGAGGTGTTGGAGGAGGCCAAGGCTGGGGATAAGATACTGATGGCCAGCTATGGTGATGGCAGCGACGCCTTCATTTTGGAGGTAACAGAGGATATAAGCAAGATAGGTGGCAGGCAGGGTATCAAGGGACATGTGGGGGTAAAGAAGAACCTGCGCAACTACGAGGCTTACGCTCGGATACGCCAGCTTATTCCCATTGAGCCTCTCCCCCGTCCTCCCAAGCTGATACCCTCAGCGGTGGCCCAGTGGCGGCAGAGCAAGCAGAACCTAGCCCTTTATGGCTCCAAGTGCAAGCACTGTGGCAAACCTCAGTACCCGGTGCAGCGAGTCTGCGCTTATTGCTCCTCTGTGGATAATTTCGAACCATATCGTTTCTCAGATAAGAAGGCCACTTTGTTCACCTACAGTTTTGACAATCTTGGCTTTGCAGTGACTGATGTGCCGCCGGTAGGAGGCGGCGTTATCAACTTTGAGGCGGGGGGTAGGATGTTATGCCAGATGGCAGACTGTGACCAGGAGGAGGCAAAGATAGGAATGCCGATGGAGATGGCTTTCAGGAAACTGTATCAGGCTGAGGGAATACCGGCCTATTGCTGGAAAGCCAAGCCTGCGAGATAATTGTGCTATGTGGTGATATAGCCTGCATTTCATCGCGTGGAGGGCGAAATGGAGACTAAAAAGGCTGCAAAGGAGTTCAAGACAGCATCAGGGATTCCGCTTAAGAATGTCTATACCCCCGAGGATGTCAAAGACATTGATTACAGTAAAGACATAGGTTTGCCCGGTCAGGCACCTTTCACCCGGGGGCCATATTCCAATATGTACCGGGACAGGCTGTGGAGGATCCGCCAGCTCTCCGGCTTTGGCTCGGTGGAAGACCAGCGCGAGCGCATTAAGCTCGCCATGAAGGCTGGTGGGGCGGGGGTGACTTTGCTCTCTGATTTTTCCACCTACTGTATGTTGGACATAGATAACCCCAAAGTTATGGCCCGCCTGGAGGATGTAGGGCAAAACGGAGCTCCTATCAACTCGCTACATGACTGGGAGACGCTGTTTGATGGCATACCCCTGGATCAAACCTACACAGCCGTCCTGGGCACACCTCAGATGACGCCCTGGAATCTAGCCTGCTGGCTGGCCATAGCCGACAAGCAGGGAGTACCCTATAACAAACTCGCTGGAACGGGACAGAACTGTTTTAATACCGCTTATGTGGCTGCCCCACATGCCGATGAGGTAAAACCCAGCAGTGCACTCAGGCTGGTGGGGGATATCATAGAATACTCTGTGGCGCACTTACCACACTTCGTCCCGGTGTGCTACTCCGGCTATAACATCCGGGAGTGCGGCATCACCGCCTGGGAAGAAATTGCTGCTTGCTTTGCCAATGCCATAGCCATAATAGATGAGGTACTGAGCCGGGGCCGGTTGGGCATTGACGATTTTGCCGAAGGCATATCTGCCATTCACCTAGCTGCTGATCGAGACTTCTTCGAGGAAATCGCTAAGTTCAGGGCAGCCCGCCGTATGTGGTGCCGACTGCTACAGGACAGGTATGGTGCCAAAGCAGAGAACCTCAAGCTCAGGATGCATGTCCACACATTGGGCTCAAGTCTCGCTTACGAAGAGCCTCTGAATAACATCGCCCGCGTCTCCTACCAGGTGTTGGCATTGGCTCTGGGAGGCGCTCAATCGCAAAACGCCTCAAGTTATGATGAGGCCATGAGCGCTCCGTCGGAGCAGGCCGCCCTGATTTCAATAAGGACCGGCCAGATACACCAGTATGAATCTGGCATTACCTCGGTGGCTGACCCCCTGGGTGGCTCCTACTTAGTGGAGTGGCTCACCAACGAAGTGGAGAAACGTGCCTGGGATTTCCTTAAGAAGATAGATGAACAGGGAGGTTATATTGCTGCCCTAGAGTCGGGGTGGCTACACAGGGAATTCCTCCGGTCTCTGCTTGATAATGAACGAAAGTTCCAGAGTGGTGAGAAAAAGATGGTGGGGGCGAACTTCCTCCGCAAGGATGATGGTGAAGAGGAGGTTCTTCCTGTTTCCTGCTTCCGGGGCAACCCCAAGGCAGGTGAGATAGCCCTGGCCGAACTGCTAAAGCTGAGGCAGGAGCGTGATAACGGTCGTGTCAAGGAGGCTCTGGACGAACTCCGCACAGTCTGTCGGAGCAAAGATAACGTTATCCCAGCCATTAAGAAGGCAGCCGAAGCTTATTGCACCATAGGAGAGATAGGAACAGTATGGCGAGAGGTTTTCCCAGTGTGGAACTCTCCCTACTTACTCTAAAATCTAGTTCGTAACTCTAAACCATTAGCTAGCATAGGAAAGGGGGCTGAGAGCTTGGCAAAGAAGGATAAGCCGATCAAAGTGTTGATGGCCAAGACGGGCCTGGATGGCCACTGGCGTGGCCCTATGACGGTCAGTATGGCGTTGAGAGATGCCGGTATGGAGGTGGTTTACGGCCGTCAGCTAACGCCCCGCGAGATAGCTGAAACCGCCATCCAGGAAGACGTTGATGTGATAGGGCTTAATGTCTGCGGTCGGTATGAGACGATTGCTGAGTTGCTACGCATCCTGAAAGAAAGGCAGGCCGACGATAAGTTGGTGGTGGCCGGGGGCACCATCCCACCGCCTGATGTTAAGGCGCTGAAGGAAATGGGCGTGGCCGGCGTCTTTCCCCCAGGGTCTTCTCTAGAGAGAATCGTCCAGTTTATTCGGGAAAACGCAGGCCGGAGCAAGACGAAGGCTAGCTCAGCCAAATAGACGGAATCCTGAAACGAGCCTGCGCATGTAGGAAAGGCCTTTGGCTTCGTGGATATAGACAAGTCTTTTTACCAGCCACAAGCCCCTGAACGATACCATCGCTGGCTGTGTTGTCTGATGCATAGCGCATGGACTATCTCACGCTCGGCATCTCTTATTGTTAAGGAGGATTCATGGCATTGGCGTTAGAAGGCATAAAGGTCTTGGACCTATCTCGATTGCCCCCCTGCTCTTTATGCACCATGTATCTGGCTGACCTCGGTGCTGAGGTGCTCAAGATAGAGGCTACAGCCAGCGCCGGGGAGCGGGCTGTGGGCTATGGCTCTGAGCCTTCCCCTCCCCCAGGCGAAGATGGGATA